>Ga0302157_10000466_pt1 | contig 53633 bp, 49 predicted proteins | sample I_Bog_N3_3_FD_193502 | JGI IMG/M metagenome (GOLD analysis project Ga0302157, IMG submission 193502) | Peat permafrost microbial communities from Stordalen Mire near Abisko, Sweden - I_Bog_N3_3 | ecosystem: Environmental > Terrestrial > Soil > Wetlands > Peat | place: Sweden: Abisko, Stordalen... | reverse complement strand
AAGTCGAGCAGGGCATCCATGATCGCTAAGCGGCCGACGATCGCTTGCATCAGGCTCGTCGAGAGGACGACGGCCGCGATCGTGCCCGCCCGGGCCCCGGCGATTCGGGCCGTCGCGTAGCCGAGCACGCCGCCCATCGCGATCGTGGCGAGCGCCGCCGGCAGCCGCAGGGCGAACGGCGTGATCCCCCAGAGCTTCGCGCACAGCGCGGCGATCCAGAAGTACAGGGGTGGCTGCACGAACCAGGCCTGCGCGTTCAGGTGCATCACGATCCAGTCGCCGCTGCGGAGCACCTCCCGGGCGACTTCGCCGTAGACGGTCTCGCTGTTGTCCCATAACGTACCGCTGCCGAGTCCCGGGAGCGTAACGAGCGCAGCGAAGAGCGCACCGAGGATGCCGGCACGCACGGGGACGAATCGCATCTGTCCGCGGGTTAGTCGTGATCACACGGAGTCCCCGGCGGCACGCTGAAAAGGACCCAAGTGTTTCCGATCATTCTCGCGCTGGAGGGACGACGCGTCGTCGTCGTGGGCGGCGGTGCCGTCGCCGAGCGCAAGGTGCGCGCCCTGCGCGACGCCGGCGCCCTTATTACGATCGTCAGCCCCAGCCTGACCCCCGAGCTTGCTGCCCTCGCCGAGCGTGGCGTCGTGGCCTGGGAACCGCGCTTGTTCGCCTTCGGGGACTGCGTGGGCGCGGCGCTCGCCTTCGCGGCGACCGACGATGCCGGCATCAATGCCGCGGTCGTGGTCGACGCACGCAAGCACGGCGTCCTCGTCAACGATGCCAGCGATGCCGCGCGCGGTGACTTCACGACGCCGGCCGTCCATCGCGCGGGCCCGCTGACGGTCAGCGTCGATTCATCGGGGCTCGCGCCGAGCTTCACCGCGCGCATCCGGGACGAACTCGCGGTGCAGTTCGATGCGCGCTATGCGCGCGCGGCCGCGACCCTCGGTGCGCTGCGCGCGCGCGTGCTGGCCGTCGTGCCGATCGAGAGCCGCGCCGCGGTGATGCGTCATTTCTCCGAACGCGACATCGACGATCTGGCGACGATGCCGCCGGGCGCGGTCGAACACGAAGTCGAGCGCGCGGTCGATACGTTAGGCGGCGTGCGCCCGAGCGACCTGACGACGCTGACCTGCGCCTCGCGCGCGAGCGCGCTCGCGATGTGGCAGACGCGCATGATCATGGCGCGCCTGGCCGGCGGCGGCATCCCCTCGACCGTGCTGAACATCACGACGAAAGGCGACGCCGTGCAAGACCGCTCGCTCGCCGCGATCGGCGGCGGCGAAGGCGTGTTCGTCAAAGAACTGGAGCTGGCGCTGCGCGAACGTCGCGCCGATTACGCCGTGCACTCGTGCAAAGATCTGCCGAGCACGCTGCCCGACGACATGGCGCTGGCGGCGATCACGACGCGCGAAGATCCGCGCGACGCCTTCTGCAGCGAACGCTATGCCTCGTTCGACGCGCTGCCGGCCGGCGCGCGCGTCGGCACGTCGAGCCCGCGCCGGCGCGCGCAGTTGCGGGCCCTGCGGCCCGATCTCGTGTTCGACGACGTGCGCGGCAACATCGACACGCGACTGCGCAAGCTGCGCGACGGCGAATACGATGCGATCGTGCTGGCGGCCGCCGGCATGAAGCGCCTGGGCTTGGCCGCGACACACACCGTGCCGTTCGCGCTCGACGTGCTGGTGCCGTCGGTCGCGCAAGGCGCGCTGGCGATCGAAACGCGCGAGGGTGACGCGCGCATCCCGCGCATCCGCGAGCTGCTCAACGATCCGCAGACCGAAGTCGCGGTGCGCGCCGAGCGCGCGTTTCTGCGCACGTTGCGCGGCGGCTGCCAAGCCCCGGTCGGCGCGCACGCGACCTACGACGGCACGTTCCTGCAGATGCACGCGGTGATCGCCGCGGCCGACGGGTCGGCGCTGCTGCGCGGCGAACGGCGCCTCGCCGTCACCGCGCCCGAAGACGCCGAAGCGGTCGCGATCGGCCTCGCCGAGGAACTCTTCAACGCCGGCGGCGACGCGTTGCTGGCGCAAGCGTCGGCCAAGGGCGCGAACGGTTTGGCCGGCACGGTGTTCTTGCTGCCGCGCACGCAAGAGCGGGCGAGCCGCATCGCGGCCGCGTTGCGCGAAGCGGGCGCTGAAGTCGTCGAAGCGGTCGACGGCGAGGCGGCCGAAGCGGCGCTGGCCGGCCGCGCGCCGACGGCGGTGCTCTTTCCGTCGTCCGGTTCGGTCGGCGCGATCGCCGCGTTCCTCGCCGCCCGCGCGACCTCGCGGCCGATCGTCGCGGCAATGGGACCGGCATCGGCCGCCGCAGCCGCCGCCGCGGGCTGGCCCGCCGACGTCATCGCTTCCGAGGCCGACATCGCCGGCTTCGTCCACACGGTCACCCACTACGTCCTGGAGCACACCGCATGAATTTGGCCGACCGCCTCGATTTGGTCAACCGGCCGCGCCGCTTGCGATCGAGCCCCGCGATGCGCGGCCTGGTGCGCGAAACGCGCGTCAACCACGACGGTCTGATCCAGCCGCTGTTCGTCGTGTCCGGACACAACGTCGTGCAGCCGATCGGCTCGATGCCCGGCGTGTCGCGCATGTCGGTCGATGCGATCGTGCGCGAGTGCCGCGAACTCGACGCGCTGGGCGTGAAGGCCGTCCTGCTGTTCGGCATCCCCGATTTCAAAGACGCCGTCGCGAGCAGCAACTACGATCCCGAGGGCGTCGTGCAACGGGCGGCAACGGCGATCAAGGAAGCGCTGCCGCAGATGCTGGTGGTTGCCGATCTGTGCAACTGCGAATATACCGATCACGGCCACTGCGGCATCATCGATGCCGGCGGTGATGTCGACAACGATCTCAGCGTCGAACTCCTGGTGAAGACCGCGCTCACCTACGCGCGCGCCGGGGTCGACTGCGTCGCGCCGTCGGACATGATGGACGGGCGGGTCGGCGCGATCCGCAGCGCGCTCGACGACGCGGGCTTCATCAAGACGACGATCATGTCGTACGCGGCGAAGTACGCCTCCGGGTTCTACGGCCCGTTCCGCGAGGCCGCCGATTCCACACCCAGCTTCGGCGATCGCCGCACCTATCAGATGGACCCGGCCAACGCGCGCGAAGCGCTGCGCGAGGTCGCGCTCGATATCTCCGAAGGCGCCGACATCGTGATGGTCAAGCCGGCCTTGGCGTACATGGATCTGATCCGCCAGGTGCGCGATGGCTTCGACGTGCCGGTCGCGTGCTACAACGTCAGCGGCGAGTACTCGATGGTCAAGGCCGCCGCCGAACGCGGCTGGATCGACGAAGAGCGCGTCGTCGACGAAATGCTGACCGGGTTCGCGCGCGCCGGCGCCGACATCATCATCACGTACTTCGCAAAGGACTACCTGCGCCGACATGGCTAACCGAGAGCGCTCCGAAGCGGCGTACGCCCGCGCCAAACACGCGATCCCGGGCGGCGTCAATTCGCCGGTCCGCGCCTTCCGTTCCGTCGGCGGGACGCCGGTCTTCATCCGTTCGGCCGCGGGCTGCACGTTGACCGACGTCGACGGCAACGAGTACGTCGATTACGTGATGTCGTGGGGCCCGTTGATCCTCGGTCACGCGCATCCGGCCGTCGTCGAGGCGGTTCGCGCCGCCGCGTTACGCGGAACGTCGTACGGCGCGCCGACCGAAGCCGAGACCGCACTCGCCGAACTCGTGATCGAGATGGTGCCGTCGATCGAGCGCGTACGCTTCTGCTCGAGCGGTACCGAGGCGACGATGAGCGCGCTGCGCCTGGCGCGCGCCTTCACCGGTCGCGCCAAGCTCGTGAAGTTCGCCGGCTGCTATCACGGCCACGGCGATGCGTTTCTGATCTCGGCCGGCAGCGGCGCGCTGACCAACGGCGTGCCCGATTCGCCCGGCATCACCGCGGGCGTTTCGGGCGACACGATCGTGGTCGACTACAACGACCTCGACGCGCTGCGCGTCGCGTTCGCCGCGCACGGCGACGAGATCGCGGCGGTGATCGTCGAACCGTACGTCGGCAACATGGGGCTCGTGTTGCCGCAGACCGGCTTCTTGGAAGGCCTGCGCGAGCTGACCGAACGCCACGGCGCCGTGCTGATCTTCGATGAAGTGATGACCGGCTTCCGGGTCGGACCGGGCGGCGTCCAAGAACGCGAAGGCGTCAGCCCCGATCTCACGACCTTAGGTAAGATCATCGGCGGCGGACTGCCCGTCGGCGCGTTCGGCGGGCGCAGCGACATCATGTCGCGGCTCTCGCCCGAAGGGCCGGTCTACCAAGCGGGCACGCTCTCGGGCAACCCGCTCGCGATGGCCGCCGGGCTTGCGACATTACGCGGATTGCAGGCGCCCGGCACCTACGCGCATCTCCACGCGCTCGGAACGCGTTTTACGCAAGGAATGTCTGCTCTTTTCACTCGCCGGGGCGTGCCGCACGTCGCGGCCAACCGCGGCTCGATGGTCGGGTTCTTCTTTACCGCGGGTCCGGTCCACAATCTGACCGATGCGAAAACGTCGGATACCGCGCTCTACGCGCGTTTTTTCCACGGCATGCTCGATCGCGGGCATTACCTCGCGCCCTCGCAGTTCGAGGCCGGCTTCCTCTCGACGGCCCACCGCGAGGAAGACGTCGACCGCACGCTCGCCGCGGCCGCCGAGGCGCTCGACGAAGCGCTGACGGCCGGCGGCGCATAGCGCGATGCCGCTGGTCTGCATGGGCCTCTCCCACAATACGGCGCCGGTCGACGTGCGGGAGCGCCATGCCTTTCCGGCTGCGGTCGTGGGCGAGGCGCTCGTCGCGCTGCGCGACTACGAAGCGGTACGCGAAGCGCTGATGCTGCAGACCTGCGGCCGGCTGGAAATTTATGCCGAGCTCGATGACTACGAGCACGGCGTCGGGCAGATCCGAGAGTTCCTCGGCAACTTCCGCCACGGCGGCGTCGCGGACATGGACTCCTACATGTACACGCTGCTCGGGAGTCAGGCCGTCGATCATCTGCTGCGCGTGAGCACGGGCCTCGACTCGATGCTGATCGGCGAAGCGGATATTCTGCATCAGGTCAAGGACGCGTTCGTGCAGGGTCAGCGCGCGCGCACCGTCGGCACCTCGCTGCACGCGCTCTTCCGCGAGGCGATCAATGCCGGCAAAGCGGCGCGCACCCACACGGCGATCGGCGCGGAATCGACCTCGATCGCGACGGCCGCCGCGAACCTGGCGCTAGCGCACCTCGACGGCCGCCGCGATGCCTGCGTCGCGGTCGTCGGCGCCGGCAAGATGGCCTCGCTCGTCGCGCGCCGGCTCAAGAGCGCCGGCTGCAGCGATATTCTCGTCGTCAACCGCTCCGAGGCGCGCGCGCGCACCGTCGTCGCCGCGATCGGCACCGGCCGCACCGTCGCGCTGCCCGCCATCGTCGATGCGCTCGCGGCCGCGGATATCGTCGTGACGTCGACCGGCGCGTCGACCTTCGTGCTCACGGTGGACGGCGTTGCCGCGGCGATGCGCGCGCGGCCCGGCCGGCACCTCTTCATCGTCGACATCGCCGTACCGCGCGACTGCGAGCCCGCCGTCGCGGAGCTGGCCAACGTCGACGTCGTCGACGTCGACGGGTTGCGCGACGTCGTCGACGTCACGCTCGAGCGCCGGCGCGAAGCGATTCCGCTGGTCGAGGAGATCATCGCCGAGCACGCCGCGCGTTTCCGGGCATGGTATCGCGGCCGCGCGGCCGCGCCGGCGATCAGCGCGCTGGTCGAGGAAGCCGAGGCGCTGCGCGAGAGCGAGCTCGAGCGGCTGTTCGCACGCTGCCCCGACATGACCGAACGCGAGCGCATGCTGATCACCGGCATGTCGCTGACGATCGTGTCGCGCCTCTTGCACGGTCCGATCGCGACGATTCGGGACGACGCCGTCCGGTGAATTCCGGGCGCGGCAAAGTCTGGCTCGTCGGCGCCGGCCCCGGCGATCCGGGGTTGCTGACGCTCAAGGGCGCGCGCGCGATCGAGCAGTGCGACGCGATCGTCTACGACTACCTCGCCTCGCTCGCGATCGTCGACCGCGCGCCGGCCGATTGCGAGAAGATCTTCGTCGGCAAACGCGCCGGCGCGCAGCGCCTCACGCAAGACGAGATCACGGCGCTGGTCATCGAGCTCGCGCGGGCGGGCAAGCGCGTCGTGCGGCTCAAGGGCGGCGACGTCTTCGTGTTCGCGCGCGGCGGCGAAGAGGTGCAAGCGCTGCGCGCCGCCGGTATTCCGTTTGAGGTCGTGCCCGGCATCTCGTCGGCGATCGCCGTGCCGGCCTACGCGGGCATCCCCGTCACGCACCGCGATCACAACGCCACGTTCTCCGTCTCGACCGGACATCTGGATCCGCGCACGGGGCCGACGGGGATCGACTACGCGAAGCTCGCGAACCCGCAATCGACCACGATCTTTTTGATGGCCATGGCGAACCTAGCCGGGATCGTCGGCGAATTGCGCAAGCACGGACTACCGCCGGCGACGCCGGTCGCGATCGTGCGCGACGGCACGAAGCCGACGCAGGAGACGCTGGTCGCGACGCTCGAGACGATCGTCGCCGAGGTCGAGCGGACCCGATTCGCGGCGCCGGCCGTCGTCGTCATCGGCGACGTCGTGCGCGAACGCGAATCGAGCCGCTGGTTCGATAACGCGCCGCTGTTCGGCAAACGCGTGCTGATCACGCGGCCGCTCGCGCAGGCCGATGCGTTCGCGCAACAAGTCTGGGAAGCCGGCGCGGAACCGATCGTCGCGCCGACCGTCGCGCTCGGTCCGCCCGACGACGAGCGCGCGGCCGCCGCGGCGGCGGCCCACGTGCGCGATTACGATTGGGTCGTGTTCACCAGCCGCAACGCGGTCGACGCGTTCTTCGATCTGCTCAGCGCGAGCGGCAAGGACGCCCGCGCGCTGGGCGATGCGAAGGTCGCGGCGATCGGGCCGAAGACCGCGCTCGCGCTCACGCAACACGGCATCCGTGTCGACTTTATGCCCGACGCGCACGTCAACGAAGCGGTCGCCGAAGGGCTCGCCGGACGCACCGCCGCGGGCGATCGCCTGCTGCTCTTCCGCGCCCAGGAAGCGCGCGACGTGCTGCCGCAGCGACTGCGCGATGCCGGCCGCGTGGTCGACGTCGTGGCGGGCTACAAGACGCACCTCCTCGACGATCCGAATCTGGCCGAGACCGCCGATCCGGCCGACATCGTCACGTTCACGAGCGCGAGCACCGTGCGCGGCTTCGTGCACAACGTCCCCGATGCGCCGGCGTTCCTGGCGCGCAAGACCGTCGCGGCCATCGGGCCGATCACGGCGGCCGCGGCGCGCGCCTGCGGCATCCGCGTCGACGTCGTGCCGGATGAGTTCACCGTCGAGGGCCTCTTGCGGGCGCTCGAGGCCGGCGTCACCGCCTGAACGCGCACGACCTGTTCCTGGGCGGCCTCGTCGCCGCGGCGGCAGCGCTCGCCGCGGTGCGCGCGCGCGCGCTCACGCGCGACGGCGCGCTGGCGGCGTTCGCGGTCGGGACGATCACGTTCGCAGCCGGTACGATCGGCACGGCGCTGCTGCTGCTGGCGTTCTTCATCACCTCGGTCGCGCTCTCACGCGCCGGCAAAGCCCGCAAGCGCGCGCTCGTCGACGCCGCCAAGGGCGGACCGCGCAACGCGCGCCAGGTGCTCGCAAACGGCGGCATCGCGACGCTGTGTTTGCTCGGCTGGACGTTCGCGGGCCACGGCGCCGCGGCGTCGGCCTGGTTCGTCGCCTTCGCGGGCGCATATGCGGCGGCGACCGCCGACACGTGGGGCACGGAGATCGGGACGCTCGCCGCGCGGCCGCCACGCTCGATCGTCGGCGGGGCGGTGCTCGCCACCGGCATCTCGGGCGGGGTGAGCGGGCCCGGAACCGCAGCCGAGATCGCAGGCGCGGTGCTGATCGCCGTGCTGACCCCGTTCGCGCTGCTGCTCGCGCTGCCCGGCACGCCGGTCGGCGTGCATGCGCTCGCGGGGCTGATCTTTCCGGTCTTCGCCGGCGGCATCGCCGGGGCGCTGATCGATTCGCTGCTCGGTGCGACGCTGCAAGCGCGGCGCTGGTGTCCGGCCTGCGAACGCGAATGCGAGGTCGATCCGCATCCGTGCGGAACGGCGACGGTCGCGCGGCGGGGGCTCGCCTGGCTCGACAACGACGGCGTGAACCTCGCGGCGACGCTGACCGGTGCCGCGCTCGCGGGCGGTAGCTGGCTCGCGCTCACGGGACTCGCCGTGCGCTGAAGCCAAACTCCCAGGATGGCTAGTCGGCCACCGGCGCCTGCAACGCAGTACGACACCGTCGAGAGCGGCGGATCGCTGGTGCTCATCACGGCCGCAATTCTTGCCGCGACCTTGATGCAGACGCTCGACACGACGATCGTCAACGTCGCGCTCCCAATCATCCAAGGAAACCTCGGCGCGACGATCGACGAAGGCGCGTGGGTCGTCACCGGCTACATCATCTCCGCCGTCATCGTCATCCCGCTGACGCCCTGGCTGCAGATCCGCTTCGGCCGGCGGCAATACTACTCGGCCGCGATCATCGGCTTCACGATCGCGTCGGTGCTGTGCGGGACGTCGGGCTCGATCCAGCAACTGATCCTCTGGCGCGTCGTCCAGGGCGCGTTCGGCGGCGGCTTGATCGCAACCGCACAGGCGACGATCCGGGATACGTTCCCGCAGAACAAGATCGGGCTGAGCCAGGGCCTCTTCTCACTCGGCGCGATCGTCGGTCCGGCCGTCGGCCCCACGCTCGGCGGCTGGCTCACCGACAACTTCTCGTGGAACTGGGTCTTTTTCATCAACGTCGTCCCCGGCGTTTTCGCGGGCACCGTTATGTTGACGCGCTTGAAGAACCCCGGCGCTCCGCGCCGCGTCCCGCTCGACGTCACCGGCCTCGCGCTGCTGATCGCCGGTTTGGGCTCGCTGCAGTACGTGCTCGACGAAGGTCAGCGCAACGATTGGTTCAGCAGCCCGCTCATCGTGGGCTTCGGGATCGCGAGCGCGTGCGGCCTCATCGCGTTCGTGTTCTGGGAACTCTTCGCGACGACGAACCCGATCGTCGATCTGCGCGTCCTGCGCTATCCGCAGATCGCGGCGGGCTCGGTACTCGCGCTCTCCGTCGGCGCCACGCTCTTCGGCGCGATCGTCATTTTCCCGCAGTACGTCCAGGGCATCCTCGGCTTCACCGCCACGCTCAGCGGCGAACTGATCTTCGTGCGCGCGATCTTCATCGCGGCCGGCACGCCGCTCGTCGTTCGCCTCGCAACCAGCGGCAAGATCGATACGCGCATCCTGCTCGTGATCGGCTTCTTGCTGGTCGGCAGCTCGCAGCTCGTGTTCGCGCACATTACGACCTCGGCCAGCGACTTCGGGACGTTCGTGCTGCCCAACATCGCCTGCGGTCTGGGACTCTCGATGCTGTTCGTCCCGATCTCGATCGCGATCCTCAACGGACTGCCGCCGCCGATGATCCCGAAAGCCTCGGCGTTCCAGAGTCTCTCGATGCAGCTCGGCGGATCGATCTCGACCGCCCTGCTCGTGACCCTGCTCGACCGCCGCTCGGCGTTCCATCAAGACGTGCTCGCGCACTACATCCAGCCGGCATACGCGCCGCTGGCGAATCTGCTCGCGCGTCACGCGCCGCTCGGCGCGATCTACGCGGCGGTCGCGCGCGAAGCGAGTGCGATGTCGTTCGCCGACTGCCAATTCGCGCTCGGCATCGTCGTATTCGCGTTGATGCCGCTGGTGTTTTTCTTGCCCAAGCGCCGCAACATCCCCGCGGCACCGGTCACCATCGCGCTCGAGTAGCTAGGTCGGAATGCCGGCGCCGTACTTCTTATCGAGGTACGGGATGATGAGATCGTCGTCGTCGAGCACGACGTCGCCATCGACGAGCACCGGGATGCTCGTCTGTCCCGATGCGGCGACGACTTCGCCGCGCTCGGCGTGCGAGTGCGGCACGTTGACGTTGACGTAATCGAGCAGCAGATCGGTCAGCTTTTTGCGCACGCGTACGCAGTACGGACACCACTCCGCCTGGTAGAGCACGATTTCGGTCTTGCGTCCCATCGTGTGCGCTAGGAGTCGCGGCGGGCGGGAAAAGGTTGCGCGCTACGCGCCGCTCGCCCGCCGGTCGAAGAGCGCCATCAACGCCAGCCGGATGCGCTCGACCGCCGCCCGCTTGTACCGCCCCTCCTCCGTCCCATCGAGGGCGTGGACGAGCATGCTGCTATCCGCTTCGAACACGAGCAACGTCCCGTCGGGCAACTGCGCGCAGTCGATGCCGGCGTAATCGAGACCGAGCGCCGCGCCGAGCGCCGGCACCACGTCCCGCCAGCCGGCGATCGCGCGCTCGGGCGCCGCCAGAAACGCCGCCTCCTCGTCGCGCATCCACGACGTGGCGGCCGTCCCGGTGCGATAGTAGTGGATCATCCAGTGCTCGTCGAGCGCGAGGTGATACGGATACGGCACGCCGTCGACGAAGACGATGCGGTACTTGCGATACCAGCCGTCGGCGCTGCGATAGTCGACGAACGGCGTCGCGTCGTACGCAGCCGCCGCGACGCGCGCGAAATACTCCGTCAGCGCCGCCGGATCGTCGCAGCGCTCGAGCCCGCGGCCGCCGTGCGCGTCGAGCGGGCGCACGATCAGCGGGAACGTACCGCCGGCGTCGCCGCGCTGCAAGCGGCGAGCGGCCGGGACCTGCACGCCCGCAACTCCGGCTAGCGTGTCCGCCAGCGTGTCGCGGCCGAGTCCGCGCAAGCGCGCGGGATCGTTGATCGAGGGCTTCCCGAGGCGCGCGATGATGCGCTGCGCGTCGGCGATCGCCGCGCGTCCCGCGACGCTCTCACCGCACGCGTTCACCACGAGTTCGACCCCCGGCAACCGTCGCGTTGCGGCGGCCGCATCGGGCAGAAACCAGCGGTGCAAGGTCCAGCGGCGCTCGTCGATCACAAAGTCGAGCGGCATGTTGCGCGGCCACGGGCCGGCCAACCCCAGCACCAGCGCATGGCGCGATCCGGGTTGCGGGTGCGGCGGCGAGAACAGGCGCTCGCGCGCGAAGGCCGCGTCGAACCAGGTTTGCGCCGTCGCCTCATCGCGCGCGAGGTAGGCCAGTTCGGCCAGCGCGTAGCGCGACGCGGCGTCGCCCGAGTCGAGTTCCGCGGCACGCGCGTACGCAGCCCGGGCGTCGTCGACGAAGCCGCCGCGCACGAGAATGTTGGCGCGCGCGGCATGCGCCGGCGCAAAATCCGGATCGAGCGCGAGCGCGCGTTCGAGCAACGTCCACGCCTCGTTTACGCCGGCCGTAAAGACTTGCGACCCCGGGATACGCAGGTGATCGCCGGCCGACGGCGCCAGCGCCAACGCCGCCGCGTACGCGGCGGCAGCCGTCGCGGGCTCGGTCAGAGGCTGAAGGGGATGCCGAGCTCGCCGGCCATCTTCTGCAGGCCGTCCCACACTTTCACATGCACCGGGACACCGTGCTCGCGATTGTAGAGCGTCTTCTCGTGTTCGATCTCGCCCGCGACGTAGATGCGATCCTGACCCGGCGCCTTGCGCGAGTCCTTGAACGTGCGCAGTTCGCGGTCCATGTCGGCCTTGAAGGCCGCGATGTCGCGGAACGCGTCGATGCGGATCGCGCCGAAGAAGTGCGAGATCACGCCGGGCTTCGGACCGTCGCTGGGCAGCGGCAGATCGAGGCCGAACGTTCCGCCGGAGAGGACGCCGCACAGGATCTCCACCAGCAGTCCGAGACCGTAGCCCTTGTGACCGCCGTTATCGACGCCGAAGCCGCCCAGCGGCAGCAGCGCGCCCTTCAGCGCGGTCTGCGGATCGGTCGTCTCGTGACCTTCGGCGTCGATCGCCCAGCCGTGATTGAGCGGCTTCTCCTTGCGGTTGTAGACCTCGATCTTGCCGCGCGGCACGGTCGTGGTCGCGAAGTCGAGCACGAACGCCGGTTCGTTGTGAGCCGGAATCGCGTAGGCGAACGGGTTGGTACCGAGCAGCATGTCGCTGCCGTAGGTCGGCGCGCCGTAGCGCACCGTGTTGGTCGAGGCGATCCCGATCAGATCGTGTTCGAGCGCCATCATCGCGTAGTAACCGGCAATGCCGTAGTGGTTGGAATTGCGCACCGCGCCGAACGCCGAGCCCGACGTCTTCGCCTTCGCGATGACCTGCTCCATCGCGTGCTTGGCGACCGGATGGCCGAGCCCGTTGCCCGCATCGAGCAGAATCGACGACGGCGTCTCGCGCACGATCGCAACCGCCGGGCGCGGCTCCATCAGCCCCTTGCGCAGCCGGCTGACGTAGTACGACTCCAGGCGCGCCACGCCGTGCGACTCGATACCGCGCAAGTCGGAGGTGACCAGCACGTCGCCGACCACGGTGGCATCGGCCGGCGACACGCCGACCTTCACCAGGACCTCCGCGACGAAGTTCTTCAGCGCGTCTTCTTTGGTGAGTCGGTACTCGGTCGTCGCCGCGTCGGCCATGTGTGCTACTCCGGTTGAAAAGGCGCTCCGCCCCGGGCTACGCGCCCCCCACGCTTCGCGTGGGGCCCCCAAACCATCGGCCCCATCGACATTTCGGTCAAGGCGCGATGCCCCGAGGGGGGCCGGAACTGTTGCGCTTAAATTCATACCCGATGACGATGCAGATGTCCCCGCATAATGTCGCAGATTTGCGCGCGGCGTTGGCGGCGATCGTGGGCGAGGAGCACGTCCTGACCGAGCCCGAGGACGTCATCGCCTACGGCTTCGACGGGACGTTCTTCGCCAACACCCCGCCGCTGGTGGTCCTGCCCGGCTCGACCGCCGAGGTAGCGGCGATCCACCGCCACGCCGACGCACGGCGGATCGCCATCACGCCCCGGGCGATGGGCAGCGGCCTCTCCGGCGGGTCGGTGCCGCTGGCCGGCAGCATCGTGCTGGGCGTGGCCCGGCTCAACCGGATCCTAGCGATCGACCCGGTCGACCGGGTGGCCGTGGTCGGGGCCGGCGTCATCACGGCCGACCTGCAGGCCGCCGTCGAGCGCGTGGGCCTGTTCTACCCGCCCGATCCGTCCTCGCTCAAGCAGAGCGCGATCGGCGGCAACGTCGCCGAGAACGCCGGCGGCGCGCGCTGCCTGAAATACGGCGTGACGACCGACTACGTGCTGGCGCTGGAAGTCGTGTTGCCCGACGGCACCGTGCTGCGCACCGGCGGCCGCTCGGTGAAGAACGTGACCGGCTACAATTTGCGCGCGCTTTTCACCGGCGCCGAAGGCACGCTCGGCACGATCACGGAGGTGACGCTCCGGCTGCTCAGCAAACCGCGCTTCGCGCGGACCGCGATGGCGATCTTCGCGCGCATCGACGACGCGTGCGAGGCGACCAACGCCGTGCTGGCGTCGGGCGTGCTGCCGACCTCGATCGAGCTGATCGACGACGTGACGGCGCGTTGCATCGAGGAGAATACGCCGATCGGCTTGCCGCTCGACGTCGAGGCGATTCTGCTCTTCGGCACCGACGGCAACGACGAGCGCGTCGTCGAGGAAGATACGCAGCGCATCGCCGAGATCGCACGGGCCCAAGGCGCGCGCGAAATTCGCGTCGCCGCGAACGCCGCCGAAGCGGAACGGATGTGGAGCGCGCGGCGCGCGATCTCGCCGTCGCTCGCGCGTCGCCGGCCGAACAAACTCGGCGAGGACATCGCGGTACCGCGCAGCGCGATCCCTGAACTCACGCGCCGCGTGCGCGCGATCGCGGCGACGTACGCGCTCGAGATCCCGCTGTTCGGGCACATCGGCGACGGCAATTTGCATCCGAACATCCTCTGCAACCGGCGCGACCCCGAAGAGATGGGCCGCGTGACCGCCGCCGCGCGCGAGATCTTCGAGACGGCCGTCGCGCTCGGCGGCACGCTCTCGGGCGAACACGGCATCGGCCTGTTGAAGAAGCAGTTCATGGAACTCGACCTCGGCGCCGACGCGATCGCGCTGATGCGACGCATCAAGGACGCCATCGATCCCAACGGCATCATGAACCCCGGCAAGGTCTTTCCCGACCCCGGCGGCGCGGATGCTTTCCATCTGTAGCGTAACCCAGTGAAGGAGTGAGCATGCCTGTCATCCCGAGCGGAGCGCGTAGGCGCGGAGTCGAGGGACCACCGCAATCATCGCGCTTGGTGGAACGCCGCGATCGCCGCGCTTCGGGGGGCGTATCGTTTCTGCCGGCCCTGTTCCTCGCGCTGATCGTGGCGCTCGGCGCGCCGCGCGCGGCACTCGCCGACGATCCGCTGAGCATCATCGCGGGCAACGCCGCGCCGGGTATCTTCGACGCGCTCGAGCTGATCGCGGCCGGCGCGGGCTACTACAAGCAGCAGCATCTGATCGTGACGAAGGACTACGCGACGAACCCCGGTACCGCCGCGCAACTCGTCGCGAGCGGCAAAGCGGACGTCGCGTCGCTGAGCGTCGAACCGATCCTGATCGGCTCCGAGAAGGGGCTGCATCTGGTGGCGTTTCTCTCGCGCCAGGCGCGCTATTCGTACGTGCTCGCGGTGCTCGCCGACAGTCCGATCCACCAGCTCGCCGATTTCAAGGGCGCGACCTTGGGTGAGGTCAATCCGGGGAGCGCCGTCGAGCCCGCCGTCTCATCGCTCTTGGGCGGCGCGGGACTGCGGCCGTCGGACTTCTCGTTCGTGCCGATCGGCAGCGGGTCGCAAGGCCTTGCGGGGATCGCCGCCAAGCGCGTCAGCGGGGTCGCGTTTCCATATCTCGAGGTCGTGAACGATACGTTCGCCGGGAACCTCACCTTCCGCGTCTACCGCCATCCGATCCTCAAGGACATCGGCAACGTGGGCTACGCCGCGACGCCGGCGACGATCGCGACCAAAGGTGACGTGCTGCGACGCTTCTCGCGCGCGATCGTCGAGGCCGCGCTGTTCGTCCACACCAATCCCGCGGCGGCCGCCCGGCTGTACCTCGAAGGCGCAAACCAGAAGATCACGCCGGACTCGCTGAACAACGTGACGCGCATCTTCGTCGCGCTCAAGGACGACTTCCCGGCCGCGAATCCCGCCAACCCGCGCATCGGCTTGATCCTGCCGCGCGACATGGTGCTCTACAGCCGCTACCTCGTGGACTACGGTTTCATGAAGGCGCCGGTCGTCGGCACGAACGTCGCGACGGATCAATTCATCAGCTTTGCGAACGACTTCGATCATAAGGCCGTCGTGAAGCAGGCGGCGAGCATGAAGTGAGCGTGCTGGGCGCGCCCGGCCTGTTCGCGACCGGCGAGCGCCGCGTCGACGGACGCGACAAGGTCTCGGGGCAGACGAAGTACAGCGCCGACGAGGCGCGCGACGGGATGCTCTGGGCGGCGTTCGTCGTTTCACCCCACCCGCGGGCGCGCATCGTCCGCATCGACGTTGCCGCGGCTGGCGCGCTGCCCGGCGTGCGCGCCGTGCTGACCGGCGCAGATGTCGGCCCGCGCTTCTTCGGCTTCACGCTCAAGGACCGCCCGGTGCTGGCGCGCGAGCGCGTGAATTTCATCGGCGAGTACGTCGCCGCGGTCGCGGCCGATACGCGCGCGCAAGCCGAAGCCGCTGCCGCGGCGATCGACGTCACCTACGACGTGCTGCCGGCCTTGCTCGACGTCGAGGCGGCGCTCGCGCCGGATGCCGACGTGCTCCATCCCGGCGACGCGGCGTTCGCGTACAACGGTCCCGCGCGGCCGCCGCGCCCGCACCGCAACATGCAGGGCTACCACGTGCAGCGCAAGGGCGACCCCGAAGCGGCGTTCGCCCGCGCGGGGTTCGTCTTCGAGCACACCTTTCACACGCCGCGTTATCACGGCGGATATCTCGAACCGCGCGCGACGCTGGTCTGGATCGACGCCGGCGAACGCGTGCATATCCGGTGCTCGAACCGCAACCCGCTGCAGTTGCGCGAGCGCTTCGCGCTGACGTTCGAGCTGCCGAAGGAACGCGTCGTGATCGAGCCGAGCTTTATCGGCGGCGAGTTCGGCGCGAAGGCCGTGACGGTCGAGGAGTTTCCGCTCTACTGCCTGGCCCGCGCGACGGGCCGCCCGGTGAAGCACGTGTGCGCGTTCGTCGACGACGTGCGCGCCACGAACGTGCGCCACGCCTCGTCGGTGCGGCTGCGCATCGCGGTCGAACCGGACGGCGCGATCGCCGCGCTCGACGCGCGCGCGCTCTTCGACGGCGGGGCGTATGCCGGCTCGAAGCCGGGTGCCGCGATGCTGCCCGGACGCGTGCCGAAATTGCCCTACGCGTTGCCGAACGCGCGCCTCGAGCGTATCGCGGTCTATACGAACACCGTGCCGGGCGGCTTCATGCGCGCGCCCGGCGATATGCAGATCGTGTTCGCGCTCGAGTCGGCGCTCGATATGATCGCCGCCCGGCTGGGGCTCGATCCGTTCGCGATCCGGATGCGTAACGCGGCGGTCGACGGCGACACGGACCTCGAAGGGAATCTGTTGGCTGAACCGCGCTTGCGCGAGATCCTCACCGCGTTGCGCGCGGCGATCGCATGGGACGCACCGCTCGCGCCCGGCCGCGGCCGCGGTATCGCGCTAACCGGGCGCCACTTCGCCGACGGCAAAGCCGGCCTGATCGTCACCGCGCATGCGGGCGGCGATGTGAGCGTCGTGACGGGCTCCCCCGAAGCGGGCACCGGGACGCATACCGTCATCGCGCGCGTGCTCGCGGCGGAGCTCGGCATCGCACCCGAACGCGTCAGCGTGACGCGCGCGGCGAGCGACGCGGCGCCGTACGACTTGGGGCTGGGCGGCAGCCGCAGCACGGTACTGCTCGGTCTCGCCGCGGTCGACGCCGCGCGCAAGCTGCGCGCGGCGCCCGCGCCCGTCCCCGGCACGCCCGTGACGGTAAACGGCGAAGGCGTCTATACCGAACCGCCGGGCGGCCCGATTTGGCTTGAGTACGGAGCCTACGGCGTCGAGGCATCCGTCGATCGCGACACCGGGAAGCTCACGTTGCACGACGTCGTGTTCGTCGCCGACGGTGGCACCGTCGTGAATCCGGTCGCGTATCGCGGCCAGATCGACGGCGGCTTCGTAATGGGTCTCGGGCACGCGCTGACCGAGGAGCTGTGCGTCGAGGACGGCCGCGTCGTCAACGCCCCGCTCTCGGGCTACAAGCTGCCTTGCCAGCGCGACATGCCGCCGCTACGCGTCGTCTCGCTGCCGCCGGGCGGCGGCCCCGGACCGTACGGGGTGCGCGCGATCGGCGAAAGCAGCACGGCCGGCGTCGCGCCGGCGATCGCGAATGCCGTCGCCGCAGCGTGCGGCGCGCGCGTCGACCGGCTGGCGCTTACGGCCGAGCGCATCCTCGCCGCGTTGCACGGCGCGCCGTGACCGCTGCGCGTACGATCGACGTCCACGCGCACTATTTTCCCACGGCCTATCTCGATCTGCTCGCGACGAGCGGGGCCGCGGCCGTCGATCTCCGCAGCGGCCGCAACGCCGCGTGGGCGACGACCGAAGCGGACCTACGCGAGCGCATCGCGCTGATGGATCGCGCGGGTGTCGACGTGCAGTTGCTCTCGCTCGGCGCGTGCGGCCCGTACCTCGCCGACCGCGCCCTCGCGGCCGCTGCGGCGCGCGCGGCCAACGATGCGTACGCGGCGGCCGTGCGTTTGCATCCCGCGCGCTTCGCGGCGTTCGCGTGCTTGCCGCTCCCGCACGTCGACGATGCGCTGACGGAACTGACGTACGCGCTCGACGATCTCGGGATGACCGGCGTCGCGATCTGCACGACGATGGGCGGACGCGCGCTCGACGATCCGGCGTTCGATCCGGTCTATGCGGAACTTCACCGCCGGCGCGCCGTGCTGTTCGTCCACCCGACCGCCGGCGCGTGCGGTTCGCCGTTGCTGCTCCAGAGCGGCCTCGCGTGGACGCTCGGCGCGGTGCTCGAAGACAGCGCCGCGCCGCTGCAACTGCTGCAGAGCCGTTTCGACGAGCGCTTCGCGGACGTGCAGGTCGTGATCGCGCACCTCGGCGGAACGCTGCCGTTCATCACGGAGCGCATCGAACACACCGCGCGCATCTTCATGCCCGGCCGCGACGCGCCGCTCGAGAAGCTCCGGCATTTTTGGTACGACACCGCCAACGGCCACCCGGCCGCGCTGCGCTGCGCCTGCGATACGCTCGGTGCGGACCGTCTCGTACTCGGCATGGACTATCCGTTCGTGCGCGGCGCCGCGTACGAGGGCGGCGTGACGCACCTCGCCGCCGCCGGCCTCACGCCGCAAGAGCAACACGCGATCCGCGCAACCAACGTCGACGCGCTGCTCGGCCCCTACCGCGAGCGCATTCCGCCGCGATGAAGCCCCGCAAGACCGGTGGCGCGCGCTCGTGCTACAACAAATCCGGGGCACCCAAAACCGCGTTCGCCACGAAAAAACTCGCCGAACGCGCGATCCCCAAAACCAGTACCGGCCTGCACCCCTACAAATGCGAAAAGCACGGCTGGCACTTGGGCCACGGCTAACCACCGCTCGTCTCGCCGGCCGAGCTTGTACCGAATCATACAGACGGCAAGTGCCATAGGCCCTATTGTGAAGACCGGACCGCAAACCGGGGCGTGTGCCCGGGGAGTTCTTAACGTCGTGACGATCGATCCGGGCGCTCTGGCCTTTACGGCCGCCGAGGTTGCCGAGCTCGCGCGCGTAAACGGCATCACCGTCGACGAAATCGCGATCGAACGGTTGGTGCACGAGACCGGCGGCTGGCCGCTCTCCGTGGCGTGGATTCTTCGCGATGCGGCGCGCACGCAGGGCGACCTGCGCGGCGCGGTCGTGCGGTGGTCCGCGCACGACGCGCCCGCGCCCCGCGCGACGGTTCGCACGGGGAGTGCCGGTGCGCGGCTCGTCCTCACCCTGTTCGGACGCTTCTCGTGTACGATCAACGGACGCCCCGTTGCGTTCGTCCGCCGGCGCGACCAGAACGTGCTGATCTACCTCGCCTTGGCGGCGGGCGCATCGGCGTCGCGAGCCGACCTGCTCGCAACGTTTTGGCCCGGAGCCTCGCGTGCCGTCGCATCGCAGGGCCTGCGCACGGCGATATGCCGGCTGCGCCGCGCACTCGCGATCGCAGCCGGCGGCGAGGGCGGAGAGTACGTCCGCAGCGGTTCGCGCATCGCCCTCAATCTCGCTGTGGTGACGATCGATGCCGGCCGCTTTCGCGACGCCGTCGCGCGCGCGCAGGCTGAAGACGCCGTCGGCCGGAGCGACGGAGCTCGGACGCTGTATCTCGGAGCGCAACGGCTCTACCGCGACGAACTGCTCTCCTCGGAAGCCGCCGAGCCGGCGCTGCTCGTGCCGGCCGCGGAATGCGGCGCGCTCCTGTCGTTCGTTCAGCGCCGCCTCGCCGTGATGGACGCCGCGCCGGAAAAGCCTTCGTCCGGAACGAGTTCGAGCCGGTCTCCGATGGTGAGGGCGCTCGCGTCGAGCGTGCCGCTCCCCAGCTCGACGACCGCGATCGCCCCGCGGCAACTTAGCAAGGGGCGATTCGGCGCGACGTGACGGTCGAGCTGTAACACGCAGCCGCTCCGATCCAGAAAGATCACGTCGATTGCCGCACGCATCCCGAGCGTGTGTATCGCGCCGCATGCATTCAGCCAGATGCCTTGGCCGCGCGGTACGCTCGCTCGCGCAAGAAGCCCCACCAGACGCGCGCGGAAGCCGGAGAGGCGCTCGACGTTCGGTGCGACGATCGCGCCGGTCGCGGCGTCGCGCAAGACCGCCATGCGCTTAGGCCGATCCGGACAGGCCGAGCGATACGCCGATCGCCAGCGCAAGATAGGGTCCAAAGGCGATCGGCTCGCGCAGACGGCCGCCGGCGAAGCCGCCGGCAAAAGCCGCGAGCGCCGCGAACGCCGCCGCCGCCGTTATTCCGCTCATCCCGAGCAACGCGCCGCCGAACGTGGCCAGTTTGACGTCGCCCCACCCCATGCCGCGACCGCGCGAGAACAGCGCGAGCGCCCCGAACGGCACGAGAACGAACAGCGCACCGAACAACGGCGCCCAATCGCGCCGCACGGCCGACGCAGCGAGAACCACCCCGAGCGGAAGCAACGTGAACGGATCGGGCAACCGGCCCGAGCGCATGTCGGTGGCGGCGCAAACGGCCAGAGCGAAGACGGCGAACACGAGCAGCGCGACCTCCCAGCCCGGCGTGGGGCGCAGACCGACCGCCGCACCGATGAGCGCGGCAACGGCAGCGAAGACGCCGTCCGCGGCCGGCAACGCCGGCGGACCGTCCGGATACCGGACGAGGTCCCCGTATGCGCGCCCGGCCACGCGCTTGCCGAGCCAGCCGGCCACGCCGAAGAGCACGGCACCGAGCGCACACGCGACGGCGGCCGGCGACATCAATGCCCCGCTACGAACTCGGCGATCACCGGACCGAAAATCATCAAGTAGAGCGACGGAATCATGAAGAGCGCCATCGGAATGATCATCTTGATCGGCAGTTGCCCGGCCTTCTCTTCCGCGCGCATCCAGCGCCGGTCGCGCGACTCCTTGGCGAGTTCTTGCAGCACCGTGGCGAGATCCGAGCCGAGCTTCTCGGCCTGCACGATCGCCGAGACGGCCATCGTGAGCGAATTCTCGTTGGCGCGTTCGGCCATCGCCGTGAGGGCCTCTTGACGCGACCGGCCCAGGCGAATCTCCGAGAGCGTCGAGGCGAGCTCGGCGTGCAACGGGCCGCCGGTCGCATCGACACACTGCAACAACGCGGCGCTGAGCGAGAGACCGGCTTGAACGGTGGTCGAGAGCAGGTCGAGGAACTCCGGCAGATCACGCGCGATCGATTCCTTGCGGGCCTTGATCGCACGCGAAAGATAGATACTGGGGATGCGCCACCCGATCAGGGCGATGAGAACGCCGACGATGCCGCCCAGCACGTTGTTGTGCAAGAAGATGATCAACAGCACGGCGACGCTCATCCCGATGCCGTAAGCGCCCAGCCCCCGCAACGCGAGCGCGCCGGGAGTCACTTCGTACCAACCGGCCTCGTCCAAGCGGCTGCGCAAGTTGGACTTGTGTTCCGCGCTCACGATCTGGTTGATGAGGATGTTCCGCTGCGAGAGCGACCGTTCGTCGATTCGTTCGAGCTTGCGCATGCGAGTTTTAAGGACGTTCGTCGTCGGCACCATCGAAATCGCGATTAGGAAAATCGAGAGCGCGCCCAAACACGCGATCGCGATCGGTAACGCGACCGTCATGGATCGATCTGCACGATCTTCATGATCGTGAAGATCGAGAGCGCGTCCAGCCCCAGCGCGATCCCGAGGAAGAACTGTCCGAGGGGCGTGAACAGCATCGACTGGCGCAACGACGGCTCCGCGACGATCAAGAACAACCCGAGCGCGATCGGCAGCAGCCCCAGGAGCCAGCCGGTCGCGCGGCCTTGTGCGGTCACGGCGCTGACTCGCCGCAGCAAACGCCGGCGGTCGCGGATCGTATCGGCGAGGTTGACCAATACGCCGGCGAGGTTGCCGCCGGTTTGCGCCTGAACGCGCAGGACGCGCGCCAACATCGCCGTTTCCGGGTTCGTCATTCGCGCGGCCATCTGATCGAAAGCATCAAGAATGCTTACCCCGAGATTGTTCACGCCGACGACCCGCGTGAACTCGGCCCGAATCGGATCGTGGCTCTCCTCGGCCGTCATCACGAACGCCTGGCGGATCCCTAAGCCCACGCGAACGCCGCCGGCGAGCGCCCGCAACGCCTGTTCGAGCTGATCTTGAAACAGCGCGATCCGGCGCCTGCGCCGCCGGTTGACGTACCACGTCGCGCCGTAACTCGTCAGCGCCGCGACGATCGCGAACAGCAGCAGCCCGACGAGCGGGTTGGGACGAAGCAGCAGAATAGACGCCGTCCACACCAGCGCCCCGCTCACGATCGCGATCATGCCGTAGCGCTGCGGTTTGACCTGCATGCCGGCGAGCTCGAGCCCGTTCTCGAAGCCGTCGCCGAATGCGGCGACGCGGGCGGTCAGGGGCGCCCAAAACGATACGATGAGCAACGCCGCCGTTCCCAGCACGCCGAGCAGAACGGCGATCGGCCCTAGCGCTGCCATGCGACCTCGGGCTTCACGGACGGTAACCGGCTGAATATCACCGGATCGAAATGAACGCCGAGTTCTTCGAATCGTTGCAGGCAGTTCGGCAGAACACCGGTCGGCACGAAATCGCCGAGCACCTTGCCCTGCGCGCTCAAACCGCGTTGCTCGTATCGGATCAGATCCTGCGTGGAGATGATATCGCCCTCCATGCCGGTGATCTCGCTGACCTCGGTGACGCGCCGCGAGCCGTCCCGCAGACGAGCGACTTGGACGACGATGTCGATGGCGCTGGCCGCTTGATCGCGAATGGCTCGCAACGGCAGTTCGTAGCCCGACATCATCACCATCGTCTCGACCCGCGAGAGCGCGTCGCGGGCGGAATTGGCATGAATCGTCGTCAGCGAGCCGTCGTGTCCGGTGTTCATCGCCTGCAGCATATCGAGGGCTTCTTCGCCGCGGCACTCGCCGATGATGATGCGGTCCGGCCGCATGCGCAGCGAGTTCCGCACCAGATCCCGAATCGTCACGCCGCCGGTACCTTCAAGGTTGGGCGGGCGCGCCTCGAGGCGCACGATGTGGGGCTGATCGAGCTTGAGTTCGGCCACATCCTCGATCGTGATAATGCGCTCCGCGCGCGGAATGAAGCTCGAGAGCGCATTGAGTAAGGTCGTCTTGCCGGAACCCGTGCCGCCGCTCACGAGCATGTTCTGGCGCGCTTCAACGCAGGCGCGCAAAAAATCGACGATGGCCGGCGTCAAGGCACCGATCTGCACGAGGTCCTCGATGTGCAAGCGTTTCGTGCCGAAGCGCCTGATCGTTAGGGTGGGTCCGTCGATTGCGAGCGGTTCGATCACGGCGTTCACGCGCGAACCGTCGGGCAAGCGCGCGTCGACCATGGGACTGGCTTCATCGAGCCGGCGCCCGAGCGGTGAGATGATCCGCTCGATGACCAGCCGGACCTGACGGTCGTCGACGAACGTCTTGGTCGTCCGCTCGATACGGCCATGACGTTCGACGAAAACGTTCTCGTGCCCGTTGACCATGATCTCGGTGATGTCTTCTTCGTGGAGCAGACTCTCGAGTGGCCCCAAACCCAACGCCTCTTCGAGAACTTCGCGCCGGATGCGGGCCGCCTCCTCGGCCGATTTGATGTCGGTTCGCGCGGCCAGAAACTCGGTTGCGATCTTGTCGATTTGATCGCGTAGTTCGGCCCGCTTTTTGATATCGGTGTCGGCGCGGCCGGCCGCGAAATAGTCGACGCGGGTCAGGATCAGGGCGTGTAGTTCGGTCTTGAGCTTGTCGATCGCGCCCGACGAGCGCGACGAGGGTCCGAGGTCCTCGGCGACGCTCTGATCGCCGGCCGGTTCCGCACCCGTGGACGCATCGCTTGGTTCACGAGGTTCGCGCCGGTCACCGATCGGCTTTTCGGTCGACTGGCGTAAGTTTTGGAGAGGCTCGAACGCGGGCGACGCCGCCAGGTCTTCCACCAGCCCCCCGAACGCGCGCGCGAAGCGCCGGTCGCTCGTGCTGGGAAGTTCGGCACTGACGGTCGTGCGCAGCGCCCGCTCGATTTCGGCTTTCCGCAATTCGCCGTTGCCGCGGACGTCGTTGAGAACGAACGCGATGCGCGATGCCGGAATGCCGAAGCGATCCATCGCCGCCAGCATCGCGCGGGCAGCCCCGACGCCCATGAGCGTCGGCTCGGTGACGACGACGATCTTCGCCGAGCGCGCGATGAAGGGGCGCACCGTCGCCGCAAACGGTTGCGGGGCGTCGACCACGATCAACGCGTTTTCGGGCAGCCGTTCGATCGAGCGCATCACCGACTCGGCCGTCTGGATGAAGCCGTCCTCGTAGGTGCGCGCGAGCTCCATCACGAGCAGGCCCTTTGCCGTCTTGGCCGTGGCGGCCGAGCCGATGACCCGGCCGACGTCGAGTTCGACGCTGAGGTCGTACCAGATTGCGAGGCTGCGCTTGCCGGCGAGGTCCGCGTCGACGATGACGCGTTCGGCGGCGGCGGGTAGCTCTTCGACGAGCTTGATCGCGACCGTCGTCGCCCCGACGCCGCCTTTCGCACCAACGACGATAAAGACGCGCTGGCTCATAGCAACTGTTCGCCCGGCTCGATCCGGCGGTCGAAGATCGGTTTTTCCAGCAGTTCGCTGGGGTCTTCAAACTGGGCCGGAGCGGCGGCCAGTTGCGTGATGAGGCCATCGAAGAGGCCCTCGAACCGGCGGTCGCGCTGGTTCGGCAACTCGGCGCTGACCGGCATGCGCAGCGCGCGTTCGATCTCGCTCCGCGCCACCGCAGCCTTGCCGGTGAGATCGCTTTGGACGAGGACGATCCGTGCAGCCGGGATACCGGCTCGATCCATCGCCGCTAGGAAGCCGCGCGCGATGCCCACACCCATGACCGTGGGCTCGACCACGACGACGATCTTCGTCGCGCGTGCGATCAGCGGACGGACGGTAGCCGCGAACGGTTGCGGTGCGTCGACCACGACGACGGCATCATCGGAGAGTCCGCCGAGCGCGCGCACGATTGACGCGGAAGATTCGATGAGCCCGTCCTCGTAGGTGCGGGCGAGTTCCATGACGAGCGGTCCGTCGCGCGCCTGCGCGACCGACGCCGAACCGATCACGCGCGCGAAATCCAGCTCGTCGCTCATGTCGTACCAAACGGCAAGGCAGCGCTTCCCGCTCAGATCGGCATCGACGATCATGCGTTCCCGCGGGGCGGGAAAGCGCTGGATCAGCTTGATCGCGATCCTCGTTGCGCCGACGCCGCCCTTCGCGCCGACGACGACGAAGACACGCTGGCTCATCCCGGCGCCGCGGCGCCCGACGTAACGCGGTCTCCGTCGATGACGGTGATGCCCGGCGAACTCCGGCGCGGCGGTTGCCCGGCGGCCGGATTGCCGGCGTACGGTGCGGGCACGGTCGCTCCGGGTGCACCGTTGGCCGGAATCGCCCCCTGGGGAGCGAGCTTGAGGGCCTCGGCCGGGTAGGCGGCAATCGCTTCTTTCGGATTGCGCAACGCGAGCCGCAGGGTCGTGTTGATGTCGGCGCCGGCGATCAGGTCGGCCTGCGCCGGCGTGAGCGCGAGCGTGACCGTCGTGAGCGGCGCGGGCGCGGCCGCAAGCGGACCCGGTGCGGTGGCGGTGCTGGTTTCCACATCAGCTCCCATCGCGAGGACGAGCACGCCGCGCAGGATTGCATAGCCGCGCGGCATCTCATCGCCGGCACGCGGCGGCACCGCGATCACGTCGACGCGGTCGCCGGGGGTGACCAAGCCGGCCACGCCTTTGACGTTGTCGATCGCGATGCTGACCGCACGCATGCCGATGGCCAGCCGTGCCGGGAGCGTGGCGGCCGACGCGAGACCGATGCGCGACGAGGTGGCGACGCTGCCCGCCGGGATCGCCACGAGCGTATAGGTGCCTGCGAGCGCTTTGGGATCGCTGATCGCATCGGAATCGACTTGGGCCACGAGCCGCGGTTCCAGGGTGAAAAGATCGACGGTCGCCGCCGCCCGCGCGGGGATATCGTGCGTCGCGACCAGCACCATGCGCGTTCCGCCGCCGGCCGTGCTGGGCCGCAGCGAACTCAGATAGCCCAGCAGCAGCGCGCCCGTACCGAGGGCGAGCACTAACCCGATGATCAAGGGAACGCGGCGCGTTTTCATGCCACGAGCCCGGTGCTGAAAAAGACGGACGCGAGTGCGTACGCGGCGCTGCCGGCCGCGATCGCGACGCCGTAGGGGACCAGCGTCGGCGCCTGCGGGACGGCGCGCGTGACGACGATCGCGGAAACATCGCGTACCAGCGCCGGAAGCCGGCCGCTGCGAGCGGCTTGCGCGATCGCGATGACACCGCCCGCGATAAGAATGAACGCGACCAGCGAGAAACAGCCCGGGAAACTCGTCAATCCGCATGCCGCCGCGATCAGCTTGACGTCACCGCCGCCAAGCCAGCCGAGCGAGAACGCGAGCGAGCCGAGCGCGAAGGCAACGAGCATCACGGCGAGCGCGAGCAATGCTGCGGGCACGCCGTCGAAGAGGTGGAGGCCAAGTGCCGCCAGCGCCAGCGTCGCGGTCAACGCGTTGGGAATGCGCCGCGTTCGGACGTCGATCGCGGCGCCGACGAGCGTGCCGAAGAGAAGAACGAGAAGTCCGGCCGACATGTTTCTCACACGTCCTTACAGGCCGGTGCCGACGTGGGTTAACGTTCTTGCGAGGTTAGCACCAATGAGGGCGACGACCGCGACGCAGATGGTTGCGATAAAGGCAAGGATGAGCCCGTACTCCGCGAGCCCTTGACCGCCGTCATCGGCGAAGAGCGACCGCCCTTCGCCGCGGCGATTCGGTTTCACAGAGACGTGGAAATTTTGGTGAGGATCGCGCTGATTTGAACTTGCAGGGCGACGACCGCCACGACGCACACGACGGCAATAAGGCCGAGAATCAGACCGTATTCGGCAAGACCCTGGCCGGATTCGTCGCTGAGAATGGTACGAATTGAGGTTGACATGATGGGTTCTCCTGAAACGAGTGCTTGGGGAAAGATGGTTAGCTCGGTCCGGGATTCACCACGGCCGTACCGGTGACGGTGTACTGACCCCGGCCGATCGCGAGGCCGGCGGGCGTTTGCACGAGCGCCGTGATAACCGCGCCGCTAAAAGAAGCGGGTGCGATCGAAAGCGTGGTTTCGAATCGCCCGTCCGTGTCGGCCGTGATGAGGCGCTTGCGCAACAGCACGAGCGGCACGTCCGGCGCAAACGACGCGTACAGGACGACCTGCACTTGCCGCGTGCCCGCAACGGCACCCGAAACGCGTACCGCACCCGGATCGCTCGTTGCGACGACGGCGATGACCGAAGTCAACGCCGGCGCGCCGGCCGCAATCGTAGCGGCAAGCACGCAGCCGAGTAGCGCGGTGAACGGGAGCGGAAGCGGATTGCGAAATCGCATCGTACGAGCCCCGTACCCGCCCCAACCGGTACGGCCGTCCGCGGACCGGCAAAGTTAACACTGCGTCCACGGCTTGTCCACGCCACGCTCCCTGACGTGTGGGCATAAGAACGTCCGATGCATTACCTGGTTCGCGTTCTGTTCTGCCTCACGGCGGCCGGCGCCATCGCTGCCGCACCGCTCTGCGTGCGCGCGCAAACCTCCGGGTCGCTCAGCCTGCGAACGGGGCAATCGATCGTCGTGCCGGCGCCGGGCCTCGAGCGGGTTGCCGTCGGGGATGGCAAGATCGCCGGCGTCGTCCCGGCCGGCGCGAACGAAGTCGTCGTCAACGGAAAGACGGTGGGGAGCACGACGTTGTTCGTTTGGTCGGGCACCGGCCGCCACGATTACGTCGTCACCGTCACCGACCAAGCTCTCGACGACCTGCGGCGGATGATCGCCTCGGCGATCACGATCCCGGGCGTGCACGTCGATGCGTTTGCGAACTCGATCGTGGTCAATGGAACCGTTTCCAACCCCGACGATCTCGTAACGCTGACCGATATCGTCGCCCGCTTCGCACCGGCCGCCACGGGAAAATTCGCCATCGTCGACGCCGTGACGGTCGCGCACCCGATGGGCGGACTGCAAAGCCTGCTCGCGGCGAGCCCGGACACGGCGGGCGTCAGCATCGAGCGCGATACGACCGGGAATATCATCGTCAGCGGAACCGTCCCCGATCGCACGACCGCCGAGATGGTTCTCGCGAACGTCCGATCGCTCGGCGGGTCGCTCGCGACTACCGGCAAAGTCATCGATCGGCTCCAAACGGCGACGACGAGTCAGATCGATGTGAAGGTCTACATCCTCGAGATCGACGACACCGGGCTCAAGAACCTCGGCGTTCAGCTCCAGGCGGCAACCTATCAACCGGTGGCCGCCGGTGCGGCTCCAACGTTCGCCCTCGGTCAAGCGATCTTTCCGGTCGTCGAATCCGCAGGGGCCATCGGCCGGGCGCTTACGGTGGGCAGCTTCTTTCGCACGACCACGCTCGCGCCGACGCTGAACCTGATCATCACGAGCGGTCACGGCCGCATCCTCTCATCGCCCGATCTCGTGACCTTGCCCGGCCACAAGGCGACGTTTCTCGTCGGCGGACAGATCCCGATCCCGGTCTCCAGCGGACCGCAACAGATATCGATCGACTATAAAGAGTACGGCGTAAAGCTCGAGGTCACGCCGACGATCCTCGGCAACGGCGACATCGAAACGCTGATTTCGCCCGAGGTCTCGAATCTCGATTTCACCGACGGCGTGACCCTCAACGGCTTCGTGGTGCCGGCCTTGAAGACCAGCACGCTATCGACCGACGTCATCACCAAAGGCGGCGAATCGATCGTCATGGGCGGCCTGCTCAGTCATATGGAGCAGCGGAATATCAACAAGATTCCGCTGCTCGGCGACCTGCCGATTCTCGGCCCGCTCTTCCGGTCGGTCAGCTACCAAACGTCGAAGACGGACGTCGTGTTCGTGATGACCCCGACGATTCTCACGCGCTGACGTGCGCGAGCATCGCTTCGAACGGGGTCAGCTGATCCCGATCTTCGCGCTCATGATCGTCGTGCTGATGGGGATGGCGGCGCTTGCGGTCGACGTCGGCTACTGGCGCTACCAGCAGCGCCTCATGCAAACCGCCGCCGATAGCGCCGCGGTCGCGGGAGCCGACGAACTGCTGTATCCGGCGCTCGCCGACTGGAAGACGGCGGCGCAGAACGACGCCGCCGCCAACGGCTTCACCGACGACGGCGGGACGAGCGTCAGCGTTACGGTGACCAACCCGCCGGCAGCCGGCACCTACGCCGGCAACGCGAACGCGGTGCAGGTCGTGGTCAGCGCGAAGCAGCCGCTCTTTTTCGGCGGCGCGTTCGGCCTCGCACCGCAGTGGGTCAGCGCGACGTCGATCGCGCTGCTCTCGTCTCCGCAAACGTGCGTCTACGCGCTCAGCGGCGGAGCGCAGGCGATCCAGGCCAACGGCGCGACCGTCATGTCGGCGCCGACCTGCGGTTTCTCATCCAACGGCGGCTTCGTCGTCCCCGGATCGACCGTGACGGCGGCGCTGATCGGATACGTCATCGGACCGTATCCGTATAACGGGCAATCGTATCCGCAAGCGCAACCGACGCTGATCTCCGCCAACGTGGATCCATGCTCGACGTTTACCGGATGCGCGTACCTCAAGGCCAACCCGCCGAACTCCGGACCGTGCCTGAATGCGACGCCGGCGTGGTCGCAGACGGTCACGATCCAGCCCGGACGGTATTGCACGCAACTCTACGTTCAGGGCGCCAACACGCTGACGTTCGCGCCGGGCGTCTACGAATTCGATAACGGTATGAACGTCTACGGCGCGGTCGTGAGCGGAATCGGCGTGACGTTCTACAACGGCACCGGCGGCGGCTCGCTGACGATCCAATCGCCGAGCATCACGCTGAGTGCGCCGACCAGCGGCAACACGCAAGGCGTGGTGCTCTACCAAAACCCTGCCAACACGGCCATTTTCGACGAACGCAGCGCCGTCACGACGATGACCGGTTTGCTCTACTTTCCCACCGCGACGGTCCAAAACGACGGCGCGCACAACACCTGGTCCTACGTCGTCGCGTGGGTCCTCAACGTTTTCGGCGGCACCCTCACCGTGCCGTCGAACCCAAACTCCGCAGGCACCGCACACGCGGGGCTGGTCCAATGACGCCGCGCCATGGCGGTACGTCCGGTGCGGCGATGGCGGAACTGGTGGTCCTCGCGCCGCTCCTGCTGCTCCTCCTGCTCGGCCTGGTCGAGGCCGGCCGCGCGGGCGATCTGGCCATCACGGTCGCGAGCGCGGCTCGGGCCGGCGTGCAGTACGGCTCGCAGAACCATACGACGGCCGCCGACACGACCGGCATCCAGAGCGCCGCGACCAACGATGCCGGCAACGCGAACGTCACCGCGGTCGCGTCGAGCTACTGCCAGTGTGTGGACTTAACGGTCACGACGTGCGGCCAACCCGGCGCGTGCGCCTCGAATCATCAGAACTTCTACGTCAAGGTCGTCGTCACGGGAACCGAGGCGTCGCTGCTCAACTACGCGCCCTTGCCGGCCGGCTTGCGTAACGTCACGATCAAGAACACGGCGATCATGCGGGTGACGCATTGAACGATCGCGGCCAGGTCCTGGCCGAGTTCGCCGTGGCGAGTTTGGCCGCGATCACGATTCTCCTGGGCATCATCGATGTCGCGCGCGCCGTCTACACCTATCACCTCGTCGCGGAAGACGCACGCGTCGCAACCCGCTACGCGATCGTGAACGCGGTCGCAGCGTGCGCCGGCGGCTCGCCCGATCCGCTGCAAGCGCAGGTGAGCAATCAATCCTGGGGGATGACGCCGAGCGCGTTGACCGTCACCACGACGTGTCCGGGCGGAAATACGGGCTGCACCAGCGCCGCCGCGCCCTTCAACGGAGCCGGGTGCCTCGTCACGGTCACCGTTGCCTACTCGTTCCACTTCATCACGCCGCTGATCTCGATTGTGGTCCTCCCGATGTCGAGCCAGTCGCAAATGGTTATTTCGCAGTAGGGTGCCGAAGGTTGCGAACGTCGTCGCCTGGCTGCTCGCACCGGTCATGCTCGCGGCGATGATCGCCGTAAGCGCATCGCTGAATCTCATGGGCGACTTCCGGGCGTTTTACTGCGCCGGGGTCGTGATCACCCAAGGCGCCGATCCCTACCGCGAAGAGCCGCTGCACGCTTGCGAACGACGCGCCCAGCCGCCTCCGTCGCCGGCGTATATCCAGGACGTTACGCTGCCGGCGCCGTTGCCGCCGCACGCGCTGCTTGCGTTCGTGCCGTTGGCGCGCTTGCCGTTCCCGATCGCGGCCGCGCTTTACTGGCTCCTTTCATTCAGCGCGATGAGCGCGGCCACTGTTCTCTTTGCGCGTGCAGCCGGCGTGCGTTGCCTCTGGCTGAATCTCGCCTTTGCGGGCACGGCAACCCAAAGTTATTTTCTCGGCCAGCCGATGCCGTTCGCTTTGCTTGCGTTAGCGGCGACGGCGGTTCTGCTGCGCAACGGCCGGTTTGTCGCAGCGTCTGCCTGCGCGGTCCTGCTGAGCGTCGAGCCGCCCCTGGCGTTGCCGGTCTTGCTTGCACTGTTCGTCGCGTTGCCGAGCACGCGGCTGCCGATCTTCGGATTCGGCAGCTTGCTCGTTTTGGCGGGCATCGTGGGGCTGGGACTACCGGTAACGATCGAGTACGTGCGCGACGTCATCCCCGCACACGCCCTCGCCAACGCCTACGAATGGCAATTGAGCTTGACCTCGGTCTTGACGTCGCTCGGGAGCAACGCCGCAGTCGCGGTGCGCTGGGGAGAGGCGATGTATGCGGCGATGCTGATCCTCGGCATCGTCGTGGCGCAGCGCCTCTGGCGCTCGAGTGGCAACCACGCAGCGCTGGCTCTCGTGCCGCCCGCATTTTGCGTGTTCGGCGGGGTCCACGTCCATTTAAGTCAGCTCGTGATCGCCTTCCCCGCGATCCTGAGCATCTACGCGAGTCACCCGCGAGCGCGCAACCTTGCGGCGACTGGGATCACGTTGGCGATGGTCCCCTGGAGCGCCGTCAGCGCGTCGGTAATGACCGGCTTTACGCCGCTACTCGTCGGTTGGTTCGCGTACATCACGATGGGCCCGCGGCGCGGACTCGTGCTTACCGTGATCGCCATGGGGATCGCCATCTCCGTCCTGGCGCTCGCGCTTGCCGGGTTCGGCCCCGGCGACGCGCACTTCGTCGCGCGGACGTATCCGCCGGACGCTCTGGCCGAAGCGAGCTGGGGCGCCTTCTCGCGCTCCGTCCTCGCGCGACCCTCGGTCCTGATGCAGTGGATACGTGTCCCGGTACTTGCGGGACTCGCAATGGGCCTGATCGCGCTCACCCGCGCGGCGTACGAACCACCGGTGCCAGCGTGAGTGCCGGCGAGGACCGCTTCCGGGTCATCTTCGATTCGATGAACGCCGGCGTTCTGGTCATCGCCGTCGACGGCTACGCGTTCGTCGATGCGAACCCGCGCTTCTGCGAGATGTTCGGCTACCCACTCGCGGAGATGCTCGCGCTCGATGTCAGCCGTCTTTCGGCCGATGTTTCGCCCGCCACGTTGCTGGACCGCGCGGCATTCCGCGAGCGTGCGCGGGCGGGCGAAGCCGTCATCTTTCCCTGGCACTGTCGCGCTAGCGACGGCCGGCTGTTTTGGTGCGAGGTCGCCGTGCGGCGGACCGCGGTCGATGGCCGCGACGTCTTCTTGGTCACGACGCAGAACATCACGCCGCGTGTCGAGGCCTCGGAGGCCCTTGCGTACGCGGATCGGCTGCTCAAGGCGACCACCGCAAGCATCGGCGCACTGATCGTCGGAGACGCACTCGACACGGCGGTAGCGAAGGCCCTTGCGATCGTGGGCGCCGCCGTGCGCGCCGACCGCATCATCGTGATCCAAGACGTGAGGCTGAATCTCACGCTCGCCGCCAACGTGAGCTACGCGTGGCAAAGCTCGCTCGACCTTCCCGCCGTGGACTTCTCAAGCGTCCCCAATGCCGACGACGCCCGCGAGCTCCGCGCATGGTATGCACCGCTTGCCGAGGGGAAGCCGGTGCTGACGCTGGTTCGAGACATGACGGGGTTCCTCGCGCGGGTCATGCGCGGCATGAAGACCTTGTCGGTTCTCTTGCTGCCGATCACGATCGACGGCGCATACTGGGGACACGTCGCGATCGAGGATTGCACGACGCCACGGCGCTGGAGCGCCGTCGAAATCAATTCGATCGGAATCTTCGCTCAAGTCATCGGTACGGTCATGTCGCGGACGAAGGCGCACGCCGCGTTGCTCCGCAGCGAGGAGCAGTTTCGCAGCGTCAGCGAAACGGTGCAAGATGCGATCGTCATGATCGATCTGGACGGGCGAATCGTCTATTGGAACCGTGCCGCGGAAGGCATCTTCGGCTATACGGCAGCCGAAGCGCAGGGGCGGCTGTTGCATGAGTGGCTCTCGCCGCCACGCTTCCGCGCTCAGGCCGCGCGCGGCTTCGCATCGTTCGTCACGAGCGGCGAGGGTTCGATCCTCGGCAGGGTCGTGGAGATGGCGGCAACGCGCAAAGACGGCGTCGAGATCGCGATCGAGATCTCCGTCAATCCGATGACGGTCGGCGGCGACCGATTTGCGGTCGGGAGCGCGCGCGACATCACCGAGCGCAAGCGCGCGGCCGCGCTGATCGAGCGGATGGCCCGCACCGACGCGCTGACGGGGCTGCCCAACCGGCGGCTGTTCATCGACTCGCTCGATCAGGCGATCGCCCGCGCGCACCGCTCCGGCCAAGGTTTCGGCGTGCTCTACCTCGATCTCGATCATTTCAAGGACGTTAACGATACGCTCGGCCACCCGGCCGGGGATCGGCTCCTGCAAGCGGTCGCGGAGCGCCTGCGAGCCAACGTGCGCGAGGTCGACACGGTCGCGCGCTTCGGCGGCGATGAGTTTGCGGTGATCGGCATCGACGTCCGGGAGCCGGGCGACGCCGCAATCCTCGCCGATAAGATCGTGCGCGCGCTCAGCGTCCCATTCGTCATCGACGGCAAGACGGTCCGGACCGGCGCGAGCATCGGCATCGCCGTCTACGGCCCGGGCTCCGACGCCGCGGAAGCGTTGCTCGCGCACGCCGACGTCGCGCTCTATCGCGCCAAGCGGGACGGACGCGGAGCCTACCGCTTTTATTCCCGCCAGATGGATAGCGATGCCCGGGAACGCATCGTCCTCGAGCGCGAACTCGGCAACGCGCTCGCCGCCCGCGAGTTCGTCGTGTACTATCAACCCCAGATCGACGTCGCCTCGGGGCGCTTCGCGGGGATCGAAGCGCTCGTGCGCTGGCAGCACCCGACGCGCGGCCTCCTGGGCCCGGAGCGTTTCATCGAGGCCGCCGAGAAGAGCGGCGCGATCGTAGCGCTCGGCCTGTTCGTCGTCCGCGCAGCGTGCGCCCAGATGCGCGCCTGGGTCGACGCGGCAATCGCACCGCCGCTCGTCAGCGTCAACGTCTCGAGCATTCAATTCAAGGCGTCGATCGAATTGATCTCGGGGATCGCAACGATCCTCTCCGAGACCGGCGTCGCGGCGCCGAAGCTCGAGCTCGAACTGACCGAAAGCGTCCTCATGGCGGCAACGCTCCAGCACGCCGACACGTTGGCGCTGCTGCACAAGCTCGGCGTCCGCATCGCAATCGACGATTTCGGAACGGGCTATTCATCGCTCGAATATCTGCACCGCTTCGGTGTCGACCGGATCAAGATTCCGGGGACGTTCGTCGCCGACATCGGCACCGACACCGGCAGTGCGTCGATCGTGCGCGCCACCATCAACCTAGCCCACGAACTCGGCATCGAGGTCGTGGCCGAGGGAGCCGAGACCGCCGCGCAGTTGCGCTTGCTGCAATCGTGGGGCTGCCGGATCGTGCAAGGCTACTACTACTCCAAACCCCTCGCGGCGCCCGAAGCCACGGCCTTGCTACGCATCGGAAAGGTCGACCCGGACCACCCCGGCGCTCTCGCCCTCACCGCCGCCACCCGCGCCTAACCGCGCAGATCGCGGCCGCCGGGGCGGGTGCTCCTTTGCGGAGGCATGTTGCGTCCGTGCCGGGTTGGGTTACATGCCGTACATTTTTGCGAAGAAGTATTGGGCGTCGGCTTCGGCTTGGTCGACGTCGATCAGGCCCGATACGGCGCGGTCGTAGGCTTTCACGATGTCGCGTTTGACCGCCGTCATCGTGCGTTCGCTCTCGAAATCGATGTCGTCGGGGCGATACGACGTTAGGTTGATCGCGAAATTGGCGCGCGCTTCGGTGAGCGAGTAGTCGTGGTTGGGGCCGCCGGCGACGTCGTCGGGTTGGACCTCGTCCCAGTAGCCGGGCGGGCGGTGCGCGTTGTCGTCCTGGCCGTCGTCCTCCCACGCGCAGAGCGAGCAGATCTCATACGCCGCGCGCTCGCCGATCGTCGGGTAGCCGCAGGCGGGGCATGTGACGCGCCCGGCGTCTTCAAACGTACGCCGGCGCTGCTCGAAGCGTTCGGGGTCGAAGCTCATAGCGTCGTCTTGCCCAGCGCGCTCAGTACGAGCTCCACCGCGAGGATCGCGGTTTGATTGCCGCGGTCGAGGATCGGGTTGATCTCCGTGATCTCAAGCGAGCCCAATGCCCCCGATGCTGCGACGGCTTCCATCAACAAGTGCGCTTCGCGGTAGGAGATGCCGCCGCGCACCGGCGTGCCGACCCCCGGCGCTTCGGCCGGGTCGATGCCGTCCATATCGAAGCTCACGTGCAGCGAACCCGGGCCGTCGGCCGCAATCGCCAGCGCCTGCGCGATCACCGCGGCCATCCCGAGGCGATCGATGTCCGACATCGTGAACGCCTTCACGCCGAGCTCGCGGATCGCGCGCTTCTCGCCTTCGTCGACGTCGCGCAGACCGATGAAGACGATGCGGTCGGGAGCGATACTCTCCGCCTCGATCGCGAAATGCACCGGCATACCGTGCACGTTACCCGACGGCGACGTCAGCGGCGTGTTGATGTCGCCGTGCGCGTCGACCCAGATCACGCCCGGCGCGCGGCCGCGCGCTCGCGCGATCCCGGCCAGGGTGCCGATCGCAATCGAGTGATCGCCGCCCAGCACGAGCGGAAAGCCGCCGCCCCGCACGACGTCGTCCACTTCCGCGGCGAGCCGCGCGCAGGCGTCGGCGATAATCGGCAGATACTTCGCGTTCGCTTCCTCGGGTGAAGCCGATTCGACGACCCGCACCGGAATGTTGCCGCGGTCGACCGTCGCGATGCCCAGCCGTTCGATCGCGGCGTTGAGCCCGGCGTAACGCACGGCCGACGGCCCCATGTCGACGCCGCGACGATCGGCGCCCAAATCCATCGGCACGCCGATTACGTCGACGCGGGCGACGTTCACTGCGCTCCGGCGGACTCGTCGCGCGGCGAGACGGGCATCGGCAGCAGCTGCTCGCGCAGCACGCGCAGCATCGCCGCGACCGGCACGGCCAGGAACGTCCCGATCAGGCCGAACAGCTCGGTGCCGACGAGGATCGCGATGATGATGTAGAGCGGCGAGAGTCCGACCGCGTCCTTGAGCACGCGCGGCGCGACGAAGTTGCCGTCGATCTGCTGGATCACGACGAATAGCGCGGCCACGAGAGCGGCGTTGCCCGGACCGTTATACGCGAGCGCCAAGATCACCGAGGGGATGAAGCCGATGACCGCGCCCGCATAGGGAATGAAGTTCAGAATTCCCGCGGCGACGCCGATCAGCAGCGCGTACGGAACGTGGGTCGCGGTCAGCATGACGAAGATCATCACGCCGACGATCGCACCGTCGATCAGTTGGCCGCGAATGAAGCCGCCGACGACGCCGTCGATCTCGTCGATGATCGTGTCGACTTTCGCCCGCCGCTTCGCGGGAAAGAGCCCGAGCAGTTGGTCGCGCACGTTCGTCGCATCGAGCAGCATGTACGCCGCGAGCACCGGCACGATCACGAGCGCCCCGACGAGCGAGGCGGCCGATAGCAGCACCGGCAAGCTGCGCTGCAGCGTATCGGCGCCGTAGCGCTGCGCGAGCGCCCCGAACTGCGAGGGCAGATCGGCGAGATAGAGCCGGTCGACCGCCGGGATGCGCGCGATCAGCGCGTTGTGCGGCACCAGCAGCTCCTGCTGGAACTGCGCCATCAGGTGCGGCACCGATGCGACGAAGCTCTGCAGGTCGCTGCCGACCGGCGGCGCGATCAAGGTGACGGCGAGCGTGCCGACCAGTGCGACGAGCAGGTAGACGACGAGGATCGAGAACACCGCCGGCATCAGCGTATTGAGCCGGCGGACCAACGGATAGATCAGGTAGGCGAGAAAGAGCGCGCCGACAACCAGCAATCCGGTCGCGCGGATCGCGGCGAAGAAATGCAACAGTCCGGTGAGCAGGTAGCTCGCGACCGCAATCGTCGCGAGCACCTTGAGCCCGAACGTGACGCGGCGCTCCGTCCGTGAGGGCAGGCGCCGCCGCCGACGCTGCGCGTTCTCGGCTTCGTTCATACCTTGAGCGGACGGATCTTGCGCAGCACGTCGACCAGCGAATCCGCGAGCGGCGTCACCGCGCGGTGCACCGGCTCGAGCCACGCCGGACGGTCGTAGCCGTCGTCGAAATCGAGCAGGCGCATGAAGACCCCCAGCCGCACGGGCATCTCGAGCGACCATAAGCGCAGGCGCTCGCGCGCACCGGGCTGCGCGGCTTCGATGGCGGCGAGCGCCCCGGCGTCGTCGGCGGCACCACGCACGATCGCGAGCAAGCCGCGATACGACAGCCGCGCCGTGCGCAAGAACTCGTCGTCGATCGGACTCTGGCCGACCAGATACGAGCCCAGCGTACCGGCATCGTAGGCCCGCATCTTCGCCGCAAATCGTGGGAGCCAGATGACTCCCTCGACCGCAGCGTTCCAGCGGGGCGGCGGACCGGTGCGCAAGTCGGGTGCGTTCATACCCGTTGCGTTTCGCGAATGGCGAAAGGCCAACCCGCACGAAGCGCGTAGAGGGGCAGGGTGATTCGGCGCCGCGCGTTCGTGCTCGGTAGCGCGGCGCTCTTGGGCGCCGCTGCATCGGCGTGCAGTCATCCCAAGGGCATCGCCGAGGGCGGCAACGTCCGCCTCGCCATGGTCACCGACACCGGCGGCCTCGGCGACCGCTCCTTCAACGACGGCGCCTACCGCGGCTTGACCGACGCCAAGCGCGATCTTCACGCCGACATCGCCGTCTTGCAGTCTCGCTCGGCCGCCGATTACCAGCCCAACCTCACCGTGCTCGCGAACAAGGAATACGACGAGATCTTCGCCGTCGGCTTCCTGATGGCGCGCGACGTCGATGAGGTCGCGAGCCGATTTCCGACGCGCAACTTCGCGATCATCGACGCCGTCGTCGACGAACCGAACGTCGCCTCGCTCACGTTCCGCGAGCAAGAAGGCTCGTTTCTGGCCGGCGCGGCCGCGGCATTCGCGACCAAGACGAAGACGATCGCGTTCGTGGGCGGCATCGACATCCCGCTGCTACGCAAATTCGAGGCCGGCTACGCGGCCGGCGCGCGGCAGATCGATCCCAACGTCCACGTGTTGGTGAAATACATCGGCTCGTTCGACGATCCGGCGGCGGGCAAAGAAATTGCCGGCGTGCTGCTCGACCAGCATGCCGACGTGATCTACATCGCCGCCGGCAAAGCGGGCCTGGGCGCGATCGAACAGATCAAGGATCGCAGCGGCGTTTACGCGATCGGCGTGGACGTCGATCAAGACGCGCTCGTCCCGGGCAAGATCCTCACCAGCATGATCAAGCGCGTCGACGTGGGCGTGCTCACGCTCGCACGCCGCGCCGCGACGGGCAAAACGCCGAGCGGCCACATCGAACTCGGCCTCAAGGACGGCGCGATCGGGTTGACGTCGTTCAAATATACCCGCAGCGCCCTCACGCCCGCGCAGTTCCACGAACTCGACGTGCTACGCGCGGCGATCGTGGCCGGCAAAATCGTCCCCCCGACGACGCGCGAAGAGCTCGCGACGTACAAGCCGGTGGCGCTATGAGCGCGCCGGCGCTGGCGCTGCGCGGCATCGTCAAACGTTTCGGTCCGGTGCTGGCGGTCGACGGCGTCGATCTCGATCTGCAGGCGGGCGAAATCCACGCGCTCGTCGGCGAGAACGGCGCGGGCAAATCGACGCTCGCCGCGATCGCCTTCGGCGCCGTGATTCCCGACGAAGGGACGGTCGCCGCGACGGCACCGGTCGGCCTCGTCCACCAGCACTTTCAGCTCGTCGAACGACTGCGCGTGTGGGAGAACGTGCTGCTCGGACGCGAGCCTCGGCGCGGCTGGCGCATCGATCGCGCCGCGGCGGTCGAACGCGTGCGGGCGCTAGCGATCGAACACGGCCTCGAAGTCGACCCCGAAGCGGTCGTCGAGGATCTGCCGGTCGGCATTCAGCAGCGCGTTGAGTTGCTACGCGAACTCGAACGCCGCCCGGGCGTGCTGCTGCTGGACGAACCGACGGCCGCGCTCGCGCCGACCGAGATCGCGACGTTCTTCCGCACCGTCACCGCGCTCGCGCACGCCGGTGCGGCGGTCCTGATCGTCACCCACAAACTCCAAGAAGTCGTCGACTACAGCACGCGCGTGACCGTCATGCGCGCCGGCCGCGTCGTCGCGCGCTACGAAACGAACGCGACCTCGACCGACGAGATCGCGCGCGCGATGGTCGGCGGCGAATTGCCGCCCTTGGCCGAACGCGCGCCGACGACGCCCGCGCCGCGCCTGAGCGTGCGCGGCCTCGCGGCCGGCAGCGGCGGCGGCGCGCTGCACGACGGCACCTTCGAGGTCCGCGCCGGCGAGATCGTCGGCGTTGCGGGCGTGGAAGGGAACGGCCAGTCGGCGCTCGCCGACGCGCTGGCCGGCATTGCGGACTATACCGGCACGATCGAACTCGACGGCGCGCCGCTGCCCGCCGCGATGACGCCCGCCGAGCGGCTCGAGCGCGGCATCCGCGTGATCCCGCAAGACCGCCGCCACGAGGCGCTCGTGCCGGGCTGGTCGATCGTCGAGAACGTCGCGCTCGGCCGCCATCGCGACGCGCCGCTGCGCCGCGGCATGCTGCTCGATCGCGGCGCCGAAGCCGCGGCGGCGGCCGAAGTGATCGAGCGCTTCGACGTGCGCCCGCCCAACCCGGAAGCGATCGTCGACGCGCTCTCGGGCGGCAATCAGCAAAAGGTCGTCGTCGGCCGCGCGCTCGGCGCGCACCCCAAGCTGCTGGTCGCCTATCAGCCGACGCGCGGCATCGACGTCGGCGCCGCGACGCTCGTCCAATCGCGGCTCATCGAAGCGCGCAACGCCGGCGTCGCCGTGCTGCTGATCTCGTTCGAGCTCGACGAGATCTTCGCGCTGGCCGATCGCGTGCTGGTGCTCTGCGGCGGCCGCGTCGTCGGCGCGTTCGACCGCGCGAACGTCGACCGCGGCCGCGTCGGCGCGCTGATGGCCGGGGGTTCCTGATGGCCGCATTCTGGCGCTTGCGCATCGTGCGCGATCTGGGCATCGCGCTGATCGTCGTTTTCGGCGTCGGCAGCATCGCGATGCTGCTCGCGCACGTTTCGCCGATCGACGGCTTCAGCGCGCTCTTCGACGGCGCGTTCGGCACCACGTCGGAGTTCGCCGAGACGCTCGTCTCGGCGACCGCGCTGCTGTTCCCGGCGCTGGGCATTGCGCTCGCATTCCGGGCCGGGCTGTTCAACATCGGCGCCGAGGGCCAGCTGATTCTCGGGGGCCTCGCGGCGGGGATCGCCGGCGTGTTCGTGCCCGGCCCGCCGGTCGTCTCGATCGTCGTGACGTTGCTGGCCGGCGCGCTCGCCGGCGGCCTCTGGGGTGGCATCGCGGGCTTCTTGAAAGCGCGCTTCGGCGCGAACGAAGTGATCGCGACCTTGATGCTCAACGTCGTCGCGGCGCTGTTCGCGAACTACGTCGTCAACGGTCCCTGGCACTTCGCGACGGCGACCGAGGGCGAAACGCCGCTGCTCGCGCGCTCCGCATGGCTGCCGACGATCGTGCCCGACACGCGCCTAACGATCGCATTCGTCATCGCGCTGCTGCTGGCGCTCGTCTTGCGATTCGTGTTCACGCGCACCGTCTTCGGCTTCGAATTGCGCGCTGCGGGCGAAGCGCCCGAAGCCGCGCGCCGCAGCGGCATCGACTTGAGTCGCATGGCGCTACTCGCGCTGACGCTCTCGGGCGCGATCGCCGGCATCGGCGGCGCGACGCTCGTCACCGGCGTGCTGCACCGCTTCAACACCGGGCTCAGTCCGGGCTACGGTTTCGTCGCGATCGCGGTTGCCCTCGTCGGCAACCTCGAGCCGCTGTGGATTGCGGTGGCGGCGTTTGCCTTCGGCATCCTGCAGAACGGTGCGCTCTCGATGCAAGCCGAGGCCAACGTGCCGCGCGACATCGTGAACGTGGTCGAAGGTCTCGTGATCATCGCGCTCGCCGGCCGGCGCTACGTCGCATCGCGGCGGTCGACGTGAACGCGCTCGGGGCGGCCCTCGTCGCACTCGGCGTGCTGACCTTGATCAAGGCGACGCCGCTGATCTTCGCCGCGCTCGGGGGCGTGCTCTCGGAACGCTCGGGCGTCGTCAACATCGGCCTCGAGGGCATGATGATCGCGGGCGCGTTCACCGCCGTCTGCGTCTCCGGCGCGACCGGCAGTCCGCTGCTCGGGGCATGCGCGGGCGTGATCGCCGGTGCGGCGCTCGCCGCGCTGCTCGCGTACGTCGCGACGAAGTTGGCGTTCGATCAAATCGTCGCCGGCACCGGCGTGAACATCGTCGCGCTCGGCGGGGCCGCGTTCGGCCTGGTGCTCGTCTTCGGCCAACCCGGCGCGTCGCGCGAGGTCACGGCGTTCGGCGGGCCCGGCGAGACCGGGCTGACGGTGCTCGCGCTCGTGCTCGCTGCCGCGCTGTCGTTTTTCCTCAACCGGACGCCGTGGGGTCTGCGCGTGCGCGCGTGCGGCGAAAATCCGCGCGCCGCGGCGAGCGCCGGGATCGATCCGCTGCGCACGCGCTTTTGGGCGGTCGTCGCCGGCGGTGCGATCGCGGCTTTGGGCGGCGTGTACTTATCGCTGGCCGAACTCGACTTGTACTCCGACGGTATGACGGCCGGCCGCGGCTACATCGCGCTCGCGGCGGTAATCTTCGGTCGCTGGACGCCGTTCGGCGCGACCGGCGCGGCGCTATTCTTCGGCTTCTTCTCGGCGCTGCAATACACGCTCCAGCGGGCCGGCATTCCGAGCGAGTTGATGCAGGCGCTACCGTACCTTGCCGCGCTCGTCGCGCTTGCGGGGCTCGCAGGCCGCGTCCGCGCGCCTGCGAGCGATGGCGTACCGTACGTCGCGGATTCCGTCCGCCGCGCTTGACGCCGTAGGGGCGGACCCCCCACAATAGCCCCAATGCGATTGCTGCGACGATTCTTCGTTGCCGTAGTGTGTACCGCATTGGCCGCGTCCGCGACGCGCGCCGACGCCTACGCACCTGGGCCGCTGGGCGCGCTGCAGAGCAAACTCTCGACGATGTCGCAGCACGCGCCGGGCAACGTCGGCATCATGGTCGAGGATCTCGCGACCGGGTACAGCAGTTCGGTGAACGCAAGCGTCGCGATGCCGGCCGCCTCCACGATCAAAATTCCTGTGATGGTCGAAGTGTTCAAGCGGCTCGAAGCCGGCGACTTCGACCTCAACCGCCCGGTCACGCTGACCGAAGGCGATCGCGATTGGGGCTGGGGCGATCTGGCCGATGCGCCCGCCGGTTCGCGCTACCCGGTCGCAAAGCTGCTCGCGCTGATGATCACCGAGAGCGACAACACCGCGACCAACATGCTCATTCGCCTGGTCGGACGCGGCGCGATCAACCACGAGATGGCGACGCTCGGCTTGCGCCAGACGACGCTCGGCGATTATATCCGCTCCGATGGCCCGATCCGCTACGAATTGCGTTCGAGCGCGCGCGACATGGTGCGGCTCCTGTGCTCGATGGCGCGGCTGCAACTGGTCGACGAGTGGTCCTCGCGGGAGATGATCGGCATCCTCACGGGTCAGCACCACAACGGCCTGATCCCCGCGGTGCTCCCGCCGGGCACGACGATCGCGCACAAAACCGGCGAACTGCACGACACGCTCGACGATGTCGGCATCGTGTACTTGAGCGACGAGCCGTACGCGATCGCCGTGATGGCGACCAATCTCCCGACGCTCGATGCCGGCTACCGGTTCATCCACGGCGTCTCGCGCGTCGCCTACGACGAACTCTCGCGCTTCGTCGCCTGGCGCGAAGCGAACGAGCCGGGCGCGGCGCTCCCCTTCGTGGCGCCACCCCCGCCCGGCGCGCAGCCCGCCGGACCCGCCGCGAGCGACCTCCAGATGTGGAGCCCGCCGGACCCGCCCGCCAACGCGCTGCCGCTTAGCCCCGGCCCGAGCCCCGCGGAACAACCGGCGACGACCTAGAACGGCCCGGCAGATGGAGCCGTTCGATTTTCAGTCCGTCGATTCGGTCGCGGGCGCGCGCGCCGCGTTGCTGGAGCACCCCACCGCGCAACTGATCGCCGGCGGCACGACCCTGATCGACCTCATGAAGGCCGGCGTCGAGCGCCCCGCAGTCGTGATCGACATCAACCGCTTGCCGCTGGCCGCGATCGACGTTTACGCCGACCGGGTCCGCATCGGCGCGCTGGCCCGCAACGCGGACGTCGCCGCCGATCCGACCATCGCGCGCGAATTCCCCGCGCTCGCTCAAGCGCTCGCTGCAAGCGCGTCGGGCCAGCTGCGCAACATGGCGACCGTCGGCGGGAACCTGCTCCAGCGCACGCGCTGCTCGTATTTCCGCGATAACGTCTCGCGCTGCAACAAGCACCGGCCGGGGAGCGGCTGCGACGCGCGCGATGGCCAGAGCCGCTCGCACGCCGTGCTGGGCACGAGCGAGGCCTGCATCGCCACGCACCCCGGCGACATGGCGGTCGCGTTGGCGGCGCTCGACGCGAAGGTCGTGGTCGCCCGCGAAGGCGGCGAGGAGCGTTTCACGCTGGATTCGTTCTACCGGCTGCCCGAAGATACGCCCGAACGTGAAACCGCGCTCGAGCGCGGCGACCTGATCGTGGCCGTTGAGATCCCGTTCGCGGCGCTCTATCGGCGCTCGCACTATCTCAAGCTGCGCGACCGAGCGTCGTTCGAGTTCGCCCTGGTCGCGGTCGCCGCGTGCCTGGAATTCGTCGAGGGCGGGACGATTGCGCGTTCGCGCATCGCGCTCGGCGGCGTGGCGACGGTGCCCTGGCGAGCCCACGATGCCGAGCGCGTGCTCGACGGCGCGACCCCGTCGGAGGAGCTCTTCCGCCGCGCAGCCGATCTGGCGCTGCACGGCGCCGTGACGACATCGCACAACGCCTTCAAGCCCGAACTCGCACGCCGGGCCATCGTGCGCGCGCTCCGCACGCTCGCGTAGCCGCGGACCACCCGGTTGGCCGAACGGCCAACTGGTGCCGCGGGCGCGCTGAGAATAGAGCACCGGGCGATGTTCCAACCCCAACCGCTCTCCCCACGTCCGTCCGTCCGCGAGGCGCTGCGCGAAACGGCCGCCGCGATCAACGGCAGCGGCTCGCTCGAGGCGATCCTCGACGCGGTCTGCGAGCGGCTCCTGCGGGCGGCGGCGGCGGCGGAGGTGACGATCGCGCTCGCCGGGAGCGACGGCAGCAGCGTCCGCTGGCGGCGGACACGAGCGGGCTTCAGCACGCTGCGTGAGGCCGTCGAGGACCCCGTCGCGCGCGACGTGCTGGCCGACGGTGTGGCCCGGCTCGACCGCAACCGGGCCTACGCGCCGCTGCGCGACGAAGGCCGGATCAGCGGCGTGGTCTGGATGCGCTCCGAGCGCGACCTCTACGACGATGACGCCCTCGCGCTGTGCGAAGCATTCGCGGGCTATCTCTCGCTCGCGCTGCAGAAGGCCGCACTGCGCGAGCGAGCACGCCACTTCGAAGCGCTGACCGTCAACGACGCCTTGACCGGCGTTCCCAACCGTCGCGCGTTCGACGCGGCGCTCGAGCGCGAGTGGAACCGCGCGCTGCGCGCCAAACGCCCGATCGCGGTCGCCCTGCTCGACATCGACACGTTCAAGCTCTACAACGACACCTACGGCCATCCGCAAGGCGACGTGTGTCTGCGCCAGATCGCGCAAGCGTGCAAAGCGACGGTGGTGCGCGCCACCGATTGTTTCGCGCGCTACGGCGGCGAAGAGTTCGGGGTCGTTCTCCCCGACGCCGATCCGAAAGCCGCGGCCGCGATCGCCGAACGGCTGCGCTCCGCGGTCGAGACGCTCGCAATCCCGCACGAGGCGACGGCGCGCGGCATCGTAAGCGTGAGCATCGGCGTCGCGGCGATGGTGCCCAAGCGCGGTGAGAGCCCGCGCGACCTCGTCGAGAGCGCCGACCGCGCGCTCTATCGCGCCAAGGGGACCGGCCGCGACCGCGTCGTCGTCGTCGACCCGGCCGATACCGAAGCGAGCGCGCGACCGGCCTCGCCGTTGCCGGTCGCCAACAACTTGCCCGTCGCCACGGCACATCTGATCGGCCGCAACGACGACATCGCGCGCATCGACGACCTGCTCGGGCAGTATCGCGTCGTCACGCTGCTGGGCGCCGGCGGCGTTGGGAAGACGCGCCTGGCGCTCGACGCGGCGCGCCGCCAACTCACGCGCTATACCGACGGCGTCTGGCTGGTGGAACTGGCACCGCTCGGCGACGAGGCGCACGTCGTGTCCGCGTTCTCGACGCTGTTCGGGATCGAAGAACACGCCGACCGCTCGTCGCTCGATTCGCTCGTCACGGCGCTGCGCCGCCGCCAGGTGCTGCTGGTCGTCGACAACTGCGAGCACCTCGTCGCGAACGCCGCCCGGACGATTGCGGCGATCGTGCGCGACGCGCCCCGCGTGCGCGTGCTGGCGACGAGCCGCGAACGGCTCGGCATCGCCGGCGAGGCGACGTATCGCGTGCCGCCGCACAGCGTGCCGCTGCCCAACGCCGTGCTGACCGGCGCCGAGGCCGCGGCGTATTCCGCCGTGCAGCTGTTCGTCGAGCGCGCGAAGGCGGCCGACGATACGTTCGCGCTCACCGACGCCAACGCGCCGCTGATCGCCGAGATCTGCCGCCGGCTCGACGGCATCGCACTGGCGATCGAGCTCGCCGCGGCGCGCGTGCGGGTGCTCGACGTCGCGCAGATCGCGGCGCTGCTCGACTCGCGCTTCCGGCTGCTCGAGGCGAACAACCGCAGCGCGCTCCCGCACCAGCAGACGCTGCGCGCCACGATCGATTGGAGCTACGACCTGCTGGGCGCGTCAGAACGCACGCTGTTCGCGCGACTGGCGATCTTCGTCGGCGGCTGCACGCTCGACGCGATTCTCGACGTCTGCGCCGACGGCGACCTGCCCGCCGACGCCGTGTTCGGCGCGCTCTCGACCTTAGTCGATAAATCGCTCGTGGTATTCGACGCGCCGCGCTACCGGCTGCTCGAATCGACGCGCGAGTACGCGGCCGAGCGGCTCGACGCGAGCGGCGAGCGCGACGCCGGCGGCGCCCGGCACGCGGCGCACTACCGCTCGCTCGTCGTGCGGGCGAGCCTCGCCGAAGGTCAAGGCTCGTATCGCGCGTGGGTCGCGCCGCTGGTCGAGGAACTCGATAACCTGCGCGCGGCGCTGGAGTGGACGCTCGAAGCGGGACACGATCCGCTCACCGGCGTCGAGATCTGCGCGGCGCTGGTCGAAACGTCGTCGATCGGCCGCTGGAGCGAGTGGGCGAAGTGGAACACGCTCGCGCGCGACGCGCTCGGCCCGGGCGTCGAGCCGTTCTTACGCGGCCGCGTGCTGACCCGGCGGGCGGAACTGGCATCGCGCTACGGCGCGTTCGGCGGCACCTCGGCCGCGCTCGACGCCGCGCGCGAAGCCCACGCGCTGCTGTGCGATGCGCCGGAGGCGAAGTGGCGCCTGGAAGCACTCAACGCCTACGCGACCGCACTCTTGCACAGCGAGTTCCTCGACGATGCATCGAAGATCGCGCGCGAGGGGCTCGAGCTCGCCCGCGACACGCACGACTTCGTGTATCAGGCGAGTTTTCTGCGGCGCTTGGCGAGCTTCTTGACGGGCACCGATCCGCTCGAAGCCGAGGTGATGTACGAGGAGAGCATCGCGCTCTGCCGCGTGCTCGAAAACGACTTCGGCCTCGGGCTCTCCTATCACGGCCTCAGCCACCTCTACTTCGGTCTGGGCCGGCTCGACGAAGCGGTCGCGGCGGCGCGTACGGCGGCCGACGTGCGGCGCGAGATCAGCGACCGTCGCGGACTCGTCAACGCGCTCGCCGACGTGGCGCAGTTCACGCTCGCGCAAGGCCGGCTCGATGGCGTCGCGGGAGCGCTGCGCGAGGCGCTCGACGTCGTCCGGCGCACGGAAAATACGCTCGGGCTCGCGCTCGTCGTCGAAGGCGCGGCCGCGTTCGCGCTCGCCGGGAACGCGCCCGAGACCGCCGCGCGCCTGGCCGGATTCGCCGACGCCGCCCTCACGTCGTTCGGCGTGCGCCGCGAGAGCGTGATGCTCGCGCTGCGCGACGGGCTGCTGGCGAAACTGCGCGGATCGCTTGCGCCCGAACGAATGAGCGATTTGCTGGCCGCCGGCGCGCGGCTCGACTCCGCCTCGGCAGCCGAACTCACCGCGCGTTTGGCGGCCGGCAGCTAACCGCTCAGCCGGCCGCGACCTTCCGCCCGGCGTAGGTCGGCGTCAGCCACGCCGCGTAGGCTGGCAGCGCGCCGCGAACGACCTGATCGTAGAGGGCGGCCAGCTGCTTTGCGATCGGCCCTTGCGTGCCGTCGCCGACGCTGCGATGGTCGATCGCGCGCACGAACTGCAGCCCTGCGGCGCTGCCGCTGATGAAGACCTCATCGGCGGTGAAGAGCTCGCTTCGATCGATCGCGCGCTCGACGACGGTCAGCCCCAGTTCCGCGCGGGCCAGGGTCATCAGCGTATTGCGCGTACAGCCTTCGAGGATGTTCTGCGAGGCATCGGGCGTGTAGATGACGCCCTTCTTCACGATGAAGATGTTCTCGGCGCTGCCTTCGGAGACGTGGCCGTCGGCCGAGAGCAGGATCGCTTCGTCATAGCCGTTGAGGATCGCCTCGCTCTTCGCGAGTGCCGAATTGATGTAGACGCCGGTCACCTTCGCGCGCGCGGGCGCCGTCGTGTCGTCGATGCGACGCCACGCGCTGACCGTGCAATTCAGGCCCGACGTCGCGTCGAAGTAGCGATCGAACGGCATCGCGATGATCGCCAGCGCGTCGCGCACGTCGTGCAGGCGCACGCCGATCTCTTCGTTGGACTTATACATCAACGGACGGACGTAGACGTCGCCCCGGAAGCCGTTGCGCGCGCACAGCTCGGTCGTGATCTCGATCAGCTTCGCGACGTCGTGCGGCACCTTCATCATCAGGATCTTGGCCGATGCGTGCAGCCGCTCGTAGTGCTCTTGGAGCTGAAAGAGGTAGAGTTCCTCGGCGCTTGCCGACCAGAAGCCGCGCACGCCCTCGAAGCACCCGGTACCGTAATGAAGCGCGTGGGTCATCAAACCGATCTTCGCCTCATCGTACCGGCAGTAGCCGCCGTTCGCGTAGATCGTCAAACCGTTATCCATATATCCGCGTTCACGCCGCGCGGCCGGAAGCCCTCGAAGAACGGTTCGGCCCGGCCGCGCGCCGAACGGGGCCGCGGCATGGGCGACGTCTTCGGCATCTTTCTCCGGCTCGGACTGACGTCGTTCGGTGGCCCGATCGCGCATATCGGGTATTTCCGGCGCGAGTTCGTGGAACGCCGGCAGTGGCTCGACGAGGACGCCTTCGCGGCGCTGGTCGCGTTCTGTTCGGTACTGCCGGGGCCCACGTCGAGCCAAGTCGGGATGCTGATCGGCATGCTGCGCGCCGGGGCCGCGGGCGCGGTCGCCGCGTGGCTCGGGTTCACCGCGCCGTCCGCGATCGCGATGACGCTCTTCGGTCTCGGCCTTATAGCCCTGGAAGACCGCGGCAGCGTCACCTCGAGCGGCTGGTTTATCGGCCTGCTGGGCGGGCTCACGGCCGCGGCGGCGGCCGTCGTGACGCAAGCGGTCCTGGGCCTCGCGCGCGCGCTCTGCACCGACCGCGAAACGAAGACGATCGGCCTCGGAGCGGCGGTGCTGGCGGTCGCCATCGGCGGCAGCGCGAGCCTGCAATGGCTGCCGATCGCGCTCGGAGCGCTGGTGGGCGCGCTGTTCTTGCGGCGCCCCGGCGTGGCGCTCGCGGGGCCCGGCCTGCCGGTGCGCGTTCCGCCGGCGCTCGCCGCCGGCGCCGCCGCCGTCGTCGCCGTGATCGCCGCGTTGCTGCTGGTGCCGGTCGCGGTGCTCGCGCCGCCGCTGGCCCTGCTCGAGACGATCGTGCGCGCCGGCGCGCTCGTCTTCGGCGGCGGCCACGTCGTGCTGCCGTTACTGCAGGGACTGGTCGGCGATGGACTGCTGCCGGCGCGGGAATTCTTCGCGGGCTACGGCGCGGTCCAGGCGATGCCCGGTCCGCTGTTCACGTTTGCGGCGTTCGTCGGGGCGGCCAACGCCTCGGCGCTCAGCGGCGTGACGGGCGCGTTGGCCGCGACGGTCGCGATCTTCGTGCCCTCGTTCGCCCTGCTCTTCGCACTCGCGCCGGTCTGGAACCGGCTGCGCGCATTGCCCGGCGCCGCCGCCGCGCTGCGCGGAGCGAACGCCGCCGTCGTCGGACTGCTCGGTGCGGTTTTGTACCATCCGATCTTGACCTCGCTGAGCGCCGGCCCGTCCGGCATCGGGATCGCACTCGCCGCGTATGCGCTCGTCGCGGTCTGGATGTTCCCGCCCTGGATCGTGGTGCTCGCGAGCGGCCTGCTCGGCGCCGCCGCGGGGGCGTTCGGCTAACGCGCCGAACCGCGCCGAACGATGTTCGCGTTCCTCGAAGGCGACCGCACTTTTAGCCTGATCTACGGCTTCGTCACGGGTGGGCTCTGTCTCGCGGTCGCGATTCCGATCCTGTGGTGGGTGCTGCCGGCGAGCCGCCGTTCGTTCTTCGGCCTGCGCGTCGATCCGCAATCGCGCTTGCAGGTCGCGTACGGCGTGCTGTGTATGGCGATGGCGTTCACCGACCTGGGTTGCCGGGCGATCCCGCACGGGCAGTTACTCTTCGTTCATCCGGCATTTTTCTTCATGACGCTCGTGCTGGTCGTCACGCTCGCGCCGCGCATTGCCGTGGTCGCGCGCCGGCCCGCAGAAGTATAGGCGTATGCACACAACAACGATTCGACTTCTCACGAGCGGGGCGCTCGCATTCTCGCTACTCGCCGCTCCGCTGGGCGCCGCGTCGCCGCCGCCCGCCGCTGCGCCGCACAACGTGATTTTGTTCGTCCCCGACGGACTGCGCGCATCGATGGTCGACGCCACGACCGCACCGGTGATGAATGCGATCAAGCAGCACGGCGTGTCGTTCGCGAATTCGCATTCGCTGTTTCCGACGTTCACCACCGCGAACGCATCGGGCTTCGCGACCGGACACTACCTCGGCGATACCGGTGATTTCTCGAATACGATTTACTCCGGCTTCCCGGTCATCGCCGACGGACGGTCGGTAACGCCGTTCCTGGAAAACGACCCGATCCTCACCGAGATGTCGAACCACTTCGGCGGGACGTATCTCGACGAAGAGACGATTATCGCAGCCGCGCGCGCCGCGGGCTACAGCACCGCGGCGGTCGGCAAGCTCGGACCGGCGGCGATCTTCGATCAGGGCGATCCGGCGCCGGGCACCGATACGATCGTGATCGACGATGCGACCGGACACGCGAACGCCGCCGGCGTTTCGCAAGCCTGGCCGTTGCCGCCCGCGGTCGACGCGCAACTCGTCGCACTGCTCGGCAAGGACGTCGTTCCGCCGCGCGGCGCGAACGGCGACTCGGGCAACGCGACGCGGCCCGGGACGACCGTACCGAACCTCGTGCAACAAGGCTACTTCGTCGATGCCGCGACCAAGGTCGTGCTGCCGCTGCTCAAAGCCAAGGGCAAACCGTTCGTGATGGTGTTCTGGTCGCGCGATCCCGACGGCACCCAGCACAATCAAGGCGATAGCCTGGGTTCGCTCACGCCGGGGATCAACGGGCCGACATCGCTTGCCGCGATTAAGAACGCGGACGACGATCTGGGCCAATTGCGCGCGGCGCTGCGCACGCTCGGCCTCGAAGCGACGACCGACATCATCGTCTCGGCCGACCACGGCTTCTCGACGATCTCCAAGCAAAGCCAATCGTCGGCCGCCGCGGCCTTCACCTATCCCGACGTGCCGGCGAAGCTGCTGCCGCCGGGGTTTCTCGCGATCGATCTCGCGCTCGCGCTCAAACTGCCGCTCTCCGATCCGGACAACGGCAACGTCGGCGTGCACCCCGATCTCGAGCACAAGCACCCCGCCTTCGGCAACGGCCTAATCGGCTACGACACCTCGCATCCCGACGTGGTCGTGGCCTCCAACGGCGGTTCGGACTTGATCTACTTACCGCAGAGCAACGCGGCCGATCTGGCCGCGAAGATCGTCGCGATCCTGTTGAACGAGGACTACGTCAGCGGGCTGTTCGTCGACGACAAACTCGGGCCGGTGCCGGGCACGCTGCCGCTCTCGGCGATCAATCTGGTCGGCTCCGCCGTCACGCCGCATCCGTCGATCGCGGTGAACTTCCGCACGTTCGACACCGGCTGTGCGCTGCCCGAGCGCTGCGAAGCCGAGATCGCCGATACCACGTTGCAACAGGGTCAGGGGATGCACGGCAGTTTCGGCCGCGGCGACACGGCGAATTTCATGGCTGCGTACGGGCCGGATTTCAAAACGGACTTCGTCGACCCGGCGCCGGTCAGCAACGCCGACGTCGGCATGACGATCGCGAAGCTGTTGCACCTGACGATCCCGGCCAAAGGCACGCTGGTCGGACGTCCGTTCGACGAAGCGTTGCGCGGCGGCAAGATCCCGGCCTATCAGCACGCCGACATTCGCTCCGACGCGGGTCCGGGCGGGGTCATGACGGTGCTGAAGCAACAGTCGGTCGGAACGACCAAGTACTTCGACGCCGCCGGCTTCCCCGGATTAACCGTCGGCCTCTAAGGCGCGAGGCGCCTTCCGTCATCCCGAGCGGAGCGCCGTAGGGCGCGGAGTCGAGGGACAGCGACCACGCGCGACAATCGCTAGATATCGATGTTCCAGGGTTCGCTGCCGAACCACGCAAACGACGTCGGGCGGTAGCCCGTCAGGCGCTTGTCGTATACGGCGACGAACGCGCGGTCGTAGATCGTCACCAGCGGCGCGTCGGCGTCGATCAGTTGCTGGATGCGCGCGGCCGCAGCGTCCTGCACGCTGCGATCGTACGAATGCAAGTAGCGGTCGTTGAGTTGATCGACCTCATGGTTGCAGTAGCGTGACTGGTTGAAGCCGCGCGGCGGAACGCTGTCGCACGTCCAGTTGCCGTTGACGTTGGCGTATACCGGGCCTTGCGCGTTCGAGAACAAGGCGGCGTCGAACTTGCCGGTCTGCAGGATGCCGCCGGCCGAGAACGGGCCGAAGAACTCGCCGCTGGCGTACGTGTGGATCGTGGTCGAGACGCCGATCTTGTCGTAGTCGCCTTGCAGAATCGTCGCCAACGTCGCGCTCGGGAGATAGCCGGACGGGACCGCGATGTCGAGCGTGAGCGCCGAGCCGCCCTTGTGGCGCACGCCATCGGGGCCGAGTTTCCAGCCGGCGCTGTCGAGCAGGCGCGCGGCACCGGCCGCATCGTACGGCGAGAGCGGCAGGGCCGTGTACCCATGCGTGAACGGCGGAACGACGGACTCGAGCATCACGCCGTTGCGCAAGTTAACCTTGTTGAAGATCAATGCGCGATCGGTCGCCAGTCGCAACGCGCGGCGCACGCGCGGATCGGCGAGTTGCGGTTTGGCGGTATTGAAGTAGACGCCCGAGATGTAGTTGCTCAAGCGCGACGACCACGACTTGCCGGGTAGCGCCTTTGCCTGGACGACCTTCGGGCCGTTGATCGTGTCCCACAGATCGACCTCACCCGTGGTCAACTGCGTCATGTCGGTGTTCTCATCCGAGATCAGCTTATACACGATCCGGTGCAGTTTCGGCAGGCCGCGCCAGTAGTTCGGATTCGCCTCCATCTCGACGGCATCGCCGCGCCGGAACGCCGTGTAGCGGAACGGCCCGCAACCGACCGGCAACGCGTTGTAGGGCGAATCGTTCATCAGCGTGCCCGGCCCGATAATATGTTTGGGCAGGATCGCCGAGTTGCTCGCGGCGTTAAAGTAGTCGACGACGAACGTCGCGTACGGCTCCTTGAGCCGGAAGACGACGGTGTACTTATCCGGCGCCGTCACGTTCTGCAAGCGGTCCCACATGTCGCGGACCGTGATGTTGTTGGCCGAGTTCATCGCGGCGGCGTACGAGAAGGTCACGTCGGCCGAATCGAGCGGCACGCCGTCGCTCCACTTCAGGCCGTGCCGCAAGTGCCAGGTGATCGTCTTGCCGTCGGCGCTGATCCCGCCGTTGGCGGTCGTCGGCACGACGGTCACGAGTTCCGGCACCGGGTTGCCGCGATCGTCGAGCCGGGTGAAGAACGCGGCGGTAAGTTCGGAGAGCGCCGCGGTGTTGGCCGCCGTTCCGATCCACGGGTTGAGCGTGTTGATGTCGAGCGTGTCGACGTAACGCAGCACGTGCGGTTCGTAGGCCGCCGCGGGGCGTAGCGGCACGAGCGTCGCGGCGAGCGCGAGCGCGATCAGGGCGGGGATGCGGCGGAACATCGGACCTCCGGGACTATGCGGTACCGGCAACGGGCGCGAACGACGCTCC
>Ga0302157_10000464_pt1 | contig 53807 bp, 48 predicted proteins | sample I_Bog_N3_3_FD_193502 | JGI IMG/M metagenome (GOLD analysis project Ga0302157, IMG submission 193502) | Peat permafrost microbial communities from Stordalen Mire near Abisko, Sweden - I_Bog_N3_3 | ecosystem: Environmental > Terrestrial > Soil > Wetlands > Peat | place: Sweden: Abisko, Stordalen... | reverse complement strand
CAACGAGCGACTGCACTCGAAACTGGGGTATCTGCCACCGACCGTTTACGAGCGGGCGATGGTGTAGAAATTACCTATCGAGGTGTCCGGAATTAGTTGACCACTACATAGGTCACATTCACCTTAAGCGACAAGCCAGGCTTGGCATCCTTGGGAGGAATGGTTACTTCCCACAGATGAGGGGCCAGATGGCTCAGGTCATAGACCACCCCACCTATGGTTGCTGCCTTCCAGGCAATACCGCTTATTGGTTTTCCCATTTTGCCGTTCGTTCAGGATCCGATCATCGCCATTATGAAATGCACAGACTGAGTCATCTGTGATTCACCAATGACGGGAGCAACGTCAAAGACCAGACTGCCAAAGCCTCATGGGTCATCCGAAAGTACTCTTCCTCGCACTTCCAAGTGGGCAAAGGCTGAGTTGTAACAGATCGGCTCTTCTCGGCAGATACCATCAAGGCGACTCCGTGTTGTGAAATTCAGCAGCCACCAACGGCGGTGACTGCTGATATGGATTGCACTTCATGCTTGCGGCGAGCCTTCCAGCCTCCCGGTTGAATGGCAAACAACGCGGGATTGAACGGATCCTCGGGAATAACCGGTTTGGAGTACGTGAACGCGAGAGGATCAAGCAAGCGGGGCGTGATTGCCGGCTCCAGCTCAGTTGGGTTTAAGAGATCAGAAGAGACTTTACGCCGGTAGATCTTTTTGTCGGTAGTGCTAGGGGCTTTGCGAGTGGGCTGCAGATCAGGGTTAATTTGATTTGTCATGGTGACGCTCCTTATAACCGCTCTCGCGGTGCGGTGCGCCTGTTTTGCACCGGGTGTCCAGCCCGTATCACTGAACTGACAGTGGCTTCTGAACACTAGCCCTGGCGTCTGACGCTCGCAATACTCTTCAACACCTGAAACTCGTGGGAAATACGAGTTTTTTCGGAAGGCCATTTCTCGTCCTAACGGAGCTGCGCGAAAGGTACAAAACCTGAGCCAGATCACCCAGAACGACCCGGTCCTCAGCGGCTGCAAGGCACACATCGACGCGACACATCAGGATGTCCAATCACCGCTGCCGAATGAGCCTGGAGAGCTGACAGCGTTGCAAGCCCAGCCCGTCATAGGGGCGCCCATTGACGCGTTTTCACTCCTTTTCCCCTGTTTCAGCAAACGCTGAAACAGGCACAAACGGTGAAATTCTTTAATCGCGCCACCGTCCAAGGAAGGCACTAAACCCTCCGCTCAGGTACAATCAATTTTCCTGTACAAAATATATAACCGGGTGAATTGATGTCCGAAAACACACGTGACCGCATTGTCTTCCTCGACTACATGAGGGTATTTGCTTTCATCAGTGTGCTGATCGGTCATAAATTCGAGCCCGAAATGGCTGCGATGCTTTCGGCCTCTGCCGATCATGCCTTACTCAACACAATCGCCACTTTCCTCTACAACATCTGTTATGGCGGTGCGGCGGGCGTCATTGTCTTCTTTATCACCTCAGGCTACATAATCACCCACGTCCTACAGACCGAATCTTCACCTGACTTTCTAATCAAACGTCTCTTTAGAATATACCCTTTATACATCGCTGCAGTTATCATAGAAGCCCTCACTTACTACCCGTTTACCGGCACCATCGAGACATCGCTAAAAATATTGATCCCCAGAATGCTACTGATCGGTGATTTTTTCGAAACCCCTTATGCACTGGGCGGCGTCGAGTGGACGCTGAGAGTCGAGCTGGTGTTTTATTTATTCATGGCCCTTTTAAAGGCGACTGGCATCCTTGGGAGAACGACATGGCTGCCACTGGCCTTGCTCGCGGTCACCCTGACCCTGTACGCACTGCCTGAATTTCCAGCGGCGGACCAATGGCTTCATGGCTACTTCACTTTATATGCGCCGTTCTTGTTTATTGGCATATGCCTATATTTGCTACAAACAAAAAAATCCCCCGCCTACCTCTGCCTGCCGGTCATCATAACAATTACTGCACTTTTCATTAAGAACCTGGCTATCCTTCATCCCGCATGGTCAGTGTTCAATTTCGCAATACCCGCAGTCCTGATATTCATCAGTGCATGGCTTGGCCGAAAGCACTTGCCCGACAGTAGAGTGCTAAGGCTCTTGTCGAACATGACCTACTCCATCTACTTATTTCACAATTGGCTGTGGAAGATCATCACGAAGAATCTCAAAATACATGAGATAGACTATCTACCCGTAAAAACCCAAGCGTTGATCGTTCTATTTTTTGTGTGTTATATAGCCCATAAGACAATAGAACTTAAGGCCATCAAAGCCGGTAGATACTTGACCGTTTATTTCAAAAAGAAAAAGGCCTACCCAGTAGAAACGTCACAAACAACCTGACCGGATGATACGGTTCCCCTCACCGAGCCGTGAGGAGAACCGGTATCCACTATCACTCCTCTTCCCCTCCGCGATAAAACCCACGTAAAAAACTCTCCAGCGCCTGCTCTTCAACCGTCCATTGCCCATGCCCCAGATTGGCAATCAGATCCCGCTTGCGCATCCGCTCCAATCCGGCCTGTACCTGCTGCGTAGTCGGCACCAGCCCACTCGGCAGCTCATCGGCCAAGGAACGTCGATACTCATCGGCATACAGCGATGCCCCGGTAACAATCCCCCTGAGCAGCAATTGATCCAGCGGTGGCAGGTCTTGCAGCAATGTCGTGAATTGCCCCTCATCCACCATCCCCGCCCAGACAATCTTGTCGGCTTCCTTGACCGGAATCCCTTGGGTCAGGCTCGTGGTAAACAACGTACGCAGATAATGCGGCGTCATGCCCCGGGCGACGTACAAGCGATAGGCCTGCTCCACCTCCCAGGCGTTGCCCGTGGTTTCCCGGTAAAGCCGGCCAAAATGCTCCGAGAACTCTCTTCCCAGATCAGGGAAATTCAGCTGCGAGCCAAACTGATAGAACGGCGCTTTGCTGCGCCGGAACATGTTCGTCAGGCCGTCCTGGGAAGAACCGGTGAATACCGCGAAAACGCTGCCTTGGCTGGTCGTCAGCAAGGAGCGGAGTGTAGCGGTGAAGTTCTCGAAGGCCGGGCGGGTGGCCAGATGCTGCACCTCGTCAACGATCAGCAGCGCCTTGCCCTTGCCTGCGACGTTGAAGCGTTCGAATAACTCATGGATGGAAGGAATCCCCGCCTCTGCCAGTTCGGCTTCGGCAGACGCAGAGTCCATTCCCAACCCCACCTTCAAGCCCTTGAGCGAACGCTTTGGCCTGGCCCACCAGGTTTCAATCCGGGTCAGCAGACTGGTTTCATGCAGCGCCTTGGCGAGCGCCGCACAGATCACTCGTTCAGGATCGTCCTTGTTGGACCAAAGGTCCGCATAGGCCACTACAAAACCTTGCGCCTCCGCCATAGGTACCAGATCACGCAGCAGGAACTGCGTTTTACCTTTACGGCGCGGGGCGAACAGCGTCGTGGCCTGTTGGAGTTGGTTCTCGAAGCCCATCAATACCTGCTGGGCAAGGACCGCGCGGGGGAAGTAGAGACGGTCAGGTGTCATGGTTATGCCAAATTATGTGAAAAAACATAATTATGATTATTGGCATAATTCCACATATTGCAAGCCCGGAAATGACACAGCCCTCCTCACGCAACCATGAGAAGGGCCGATATCAAAACCTCAGCCATCACAAAAAACTGACCACCCCCTCAGTGATGCGCCCCCATCGTAGTCCCCCCCACCCCATCCGGCAGCTCGATACTCACGTTCTGCATCATCCCCTGATCCTCATGATCAAGAATGTGGCAGTGCAGCACAAACTCACCGATATAACGCTGGTACCGGGTCCGCACATACAAGGTGTACATCCCGCTGCCATCGGTCTTGCCTTTGACGAACAGCGTGTCTTTCCACACCCCTTTCATACCGGCATATTGCGCGTCGTTCTTGTCCGTCTTGTCCACCGCACCCGGTTCACTGAGGTCCACGCCATCCGGGCCGATGATCTTGTCGATCTGGAACGGGTTCACATGAATATGGAACGGATGACTGGCATACGCCGATTGCAGGATCCAGGTTTGCGCATCCCCCAGCTTCAGATGACGATCGATCACCCCCGGCTGATAAGGCACGGCATTTTCAGCGGTAGTGCCCACGGCGAACTTGGTGTGGTCCGGGTCTTTGGTATCGATCAGGAACACCAGTTTCTGCTCACCCTTGATCTCACTGGCGACGATAGTCGGGTGCGGGATGAACTTGTCAAAGCGCAGGTCCTTTTTCAGATCCGCCACCACGGTGGCCTTGATGTCCGCCGGCATGTTGCGTTCCGCCGCCGCCAGCAGTTCCTCAGTCAGGCGCGCCTTGGTGTTCGCCACTTTCGGCCCAGGGCCCACATCGACAAAACCGAGCAATTGGCGACCGTTGGCCTGCTGGCTGACCCCGCCTGAAGCCGTGGAAGGTTCATCCGTCACGCAGTAACGCCCCGGCTCGGGGAAAACGATCAGCAAATCGTTGCGATACCCCGGCTGCAGGGTGATGACCTGGCGGCTCTGGGCCTGTTCCATGGTCAGGCCGTCGGAAGCGATCACCTGGTACTCGACCGGCTGGCCGGTGCATTGCTCCTCGATGAAGTTGGCCGACGCCAGGGCCGCGATGCCCTTGTCGCTGGCCGGCTTGGCGCTGTCCTTGAGTTTGCGGAACAGCGGCCGGATGGTGTCGCGAATCCCCGCGTGAACCAGGCGCCAGCGTTCAACCTCACCGGGCCGTGCATCGTCGAAGATCGGCTGCACCAGGCCGTTGACGCTGGTGTAGCGCCCCGAGTCGGACCAGCTGGAAGGCTGCAGTTGGTCGAACGACTCGACAACCCCCACCTCGCCCGGTTTGCAGGTCCAGTCCAGGGTCATCTTGTCCTTGCCGTCCTTATCCTTCACCGTCTTGTAGCGGAACTTGTCGGCAGTGTCCCGGCACGCATAGGGAATTTGCTGGAACACCAGCAAGCGTTCCTTGAAAGACTTGCCATCAGCGCCCTTGAGCAGGGTGTCGATATCGCCATTGGTGTCGGCGGTCGGCTTGCGATCGCCGTGGATGATCAGCGCGCCGGCCATGCCGCTGGCGACCTGGATCGCGGTGGAACCATGGCGATGCGGGTGGTACCAGAAGGTGCCCGCCGGGTGGTCGGCCGGGATGTTGTATTCGTACTGGAAACTGACCCCGGGGTTGATCGACAGCAGCACGTTGTCGCTGTTGCCCGTGGGGCTGACCCATAACCCATGGGAATGCAGGTTGGTGCCGTTGAAGCAGTGCGGCACGTCCGGCCTGCTGTCGTGGGCGGTGCAGCTGGGGTCGGGTGGTAACTGGTTGTCGAGGCTGATGCGGACGGTGTCACCCGGCGTCACGTCGATGGTGGGTGCGATAAAGGGCGCCTTGGGGTCGACACCGGTGCCGACGTAGCTACGCAACATCACCGGCACTTGCGCTCCGGTGGCCGGATCGAATATCTCGTTCCTGGTGTACTTGATGATCAGGTCCAACTGCCGCTCACGCCCGACATGGGGCTGGGGTGCCAGGGGCGTGGGGGTGGACTTGAGCAACAGCGTACCTTCCGCCGCCTTGGCCGTCGGTGCCTGCTGTTCCAAAGGCGGCGGGTTGTTGAACAGCCGGGAGGCTTCCACTGCCTGTGCCGTAGTGGCGGCCCCCATCACCGCCAGGGCCAGCAGCCCCAGAGAGTACGGATAACGGAGCCTGTCCTTGCGCATTCCTGTCATGGTGTTTCTCCTGTGGAGCAACCGTGGACATCGTGGTTTGGGCACAGGAAAGAGAGGGGAGGCAGGCGCAATGGCATGGGTATCCAACAGCTGCAATCCGTGCAGGCATAAAGCTAGTACGTTATCCACGGAACGCAATGTCTATTGGGGTTTGCGCGCTTTTTTTGCCCAAAAAGTCATCGCGCCACGGGCGACGCAAAACCTTCGAACGCCTGCCGCAAGGCCTTGGCATATTCGCGGCTGCCGAGGGTCATGCTGTTGATATGGTTACCGCCTTTTATCAGCAGCAATTGCTTGGGCTGCGCGGCCGCTTCATACAGGGCCTTGCTGAAACGCGAGGGGACATAGGGGTCGTCGGTGCCATGGACGATCAGCACCGGGATGTCGATCTGGTTGATCTTGTCGATGGAGTCGAATTTCTCCGAGAGAATCCAGCTGACCGGCAGCGAGGTCGGGATCGCCGCTCGCGCCGCATCGCCCAAGTCGGTAAAGGTCGACTCGATGATCAACCCCGTGGCTTTAGGCGCCGCCTTGTCGCCGGCCAGGCGCTCGGCAAGGTCCACCGCCACCGCACCACCCAGGGAATGGCCGTAGATATAGCGTTTGTGGACGTCTGGTTGCAGTTGCACCAGGCGCTTCCAGGCATTGTCCGCGTCCTGGTAGACGCTGCGCTCGGAAGGCAGGCTGCCGGGGCTGTCGCCGAAACCGCGATAGTCGATGGCCAGCACCGAGAAGCCCAGGTCGCGCAGTTGGGTGATCCGTCCGACCTGCGCCGTCAGGTTCCAACGGGTGCCGTGCAGGTAGAGGATCGCCGGCGCATTTGCCCCGCTCGACGGCCACCACCAGGCATGCAGGTAGTCGGAACCGGCCAGCCCGTCGCGGATGGGAATCCGCAGTTCCCTGACCCCCGCCGGTACGCCGCTGAACCAGCTCGCTGTGCCTGGCTGGATATTGAACAGCAGTTCGCGCTCTTTATAAGCCAGCCGCGAACAGCCATAGGGCAGGCCGACGGCGAGAAACACCGCCAGTAATCCCAGGGACAACCAGCGACGACGGGCGATAAAGGTTCTGACGGTCATGGCGCCCGGGTCTCGCTTGCAAGGGATGCAGTGGCTCACAAAGCCCACAGATTACTCGCAAGCGCGCGCACAAACAAAAACGCCCCGAACCAGTCGGGGCGTTTTTTTCAACCTGGGATCAGGCTGCTACAGCCACGTCGCTCGATCAGAACACGTTGATCGGGTAGTCGACGAACACACGGACTTCGTTACCGCCAACGTTGTAGTCACGCGATTGTTCCGACACACGCAGGATCGAGCTACGCAGCTTCACGCTCAGGTCTTTGGCCGGGCCGCTCTGGACCACGTACTTGATCTGGTTGAAGAACTCACGCTCGTTGCCGCCAGTGAAGACAGTACCGGCGCTGTTGACGCTGGTGATGTTGTCGCCACGGACGTAAGCCACGTTGTAGGTCAGGCCAGGAACGCCAAGGGTGGCGAAGTCCAGACCGTAGCCCACCTGCCAGGAACGCTCGTCGGCAGCGTTGAAGTCAGACCAGTAGGAGTTCGCCAGGTTGATGGTGTTGCCGCCATCGCCAACGCGACCCTGATCCTTCTGGTAACCACCGTACGGGTAGCCCAGCAGGCTGGAGCCGGTGCTGCTCTGGTGTGCGATGGTGAAAGAGTGAGCACCCAGGGCGTAGGTGGCCGCCAGGCTCCAGATCTTGTTGTCACGACCTTGAGCACCTTGGTCCGCTGCATAGCCACGGTCCAGCTGGGTACGGTAGCCGTTGAAGTCCAGGGTCAGGGACTGGTCCGACGCGATCGGGAACACGTAGTTCAGGTTCACGTACTGCTTCTTCAGCACTTCATCGACGTCAGAGGCATACAGCGACGCCTTGAACTGGTCGGTGAACTGGTAAGTACCGCCCAGGATGTCGATGCCTTTCAGGCCACCGCTGTCACGACCTTCGGCGCTCTTGCGCGATTCAGCGGTGAAGTGACCGGCGTTCAGTTCCAGACCCTTGATCTCCTTGGAGGTGATCAGGGTACCGGTGTAGCTTTCCGACAACAGACGGGAGTTGTCGTAGTTCAGCAGCGGCAGGGCCGGCATCTGGTCACCGTAGGTCAGTACGGTGTTGGACAGACGGAATTTAACCGCGGCGCCGCCCTGAGCCAGGTCTTTGGCCGGGTTGCCGTTATTGTCTTGCTTGAAGAAGTCGATACCTTGCGCGCCGGTTTCGCCGCGGCCACCGTCCAGACGCACAGCGTACTGGCCGAAAGCATCGACACCCACACCTACGGTGCCTTGGGTGAAACCGGACTTGAAGGTAGCGATAGCCGCTTGGCCCCATTCGATCTTGTCATCGGCGCCGCTCTTGTAATCGCGGTTGATGTAGGCGTTACGCAGCAGGACATTCAGGTGGCTGTCGTCAACAAAACCCTTGGAGTCCGATTGATCACTGGCCATGGCCTGGGTAGCGCCGAGGATGCCCAATGCGAGCAGACCGATCCGTTTGTTCAACATGTTTTATTCCTTAATCTCTGGATGAAACGCCCTGCGGCTTCGAGCTGAAATGTTGTGTTGATGCTTCACGCAAAAACAAAAAGGCCCGCCTGCAATGGATGCAGCGGGCCTTTTATTATTTTAAGTGTATGGCGTATGGCCACAGGCGTAGGGCGAATCCTATCCGCGACACGAGTATTGTGTCAATTTCGTTAAACTCCATAAAATAGAAGGGATTAGCGAGTCAACCTCGAAAAAAGGCATATCCGCCACCGACTGTCATTTATCTCCAGGCGACATCGCCGTCCCCTCATAAACCCTCCCGTTTCAGGACGAACAGCCATCCAGACCACAGGACGGTCCGCTGGCGGCCGGGGTGGCGGGTGCCAGCGATTGGCTGAGCCAGGCAACGAACGCGTCGGGTTTGCCCAGGTAAGGGCCGATATCGATCAGGCTGAAGTGGCCATCCGTCTCCAGCGCCAGGGTCGGAAAACCCTGGCCGCCGACCCGGGACAACAAGGCGCGACTCTGCTTGAAATGCTCCGCCGCCACCGCTCCGCTGTTCCGTTCAAAAGCGGCCTTGAAGGCCTCCGCATCGAAGCCCAGTTCAACGGCCAGCGCCAGCAGCACGTCCACATCGGCCAGGCGCTGTCCCTCGACATAATGCGCGGTCTGCTGGCGGCCCAGCATCTCCAGTCCGCGCCCTTGCAGTTGTTCGGCCGCCAGGACCGCACGGGTCGGCGGCGTGGAATCGAAGATCGCCGTCGAATCCCGCAGCAACCCCTCGAAATAGGCTTGGCCAAACGGCTGGCCGGTGTACTCGGCAATCCGCCGGTCGTGGGGCATGACGTAATCACGCAGGTTCGAAGAGACGAACTGGCGGTTGTTACCGGCCATCATGCCGCCGCCATGCAGGACCACGGGCAACACCTGACTGGCGGCCTGGATCAGCGGTTTGGCGCCGTAGCACCAGCCGCACAACGGATCGTAGATGTAGTGAAGGACGCTCGAGGCAGCCATGGAGATCTCCCGAAGGTATCAATGAGTTCGATACCTTCAGACTAGTCGCTGGCGACCCATCGAAAAACGCCGGAATGACTCCTGGTTTATTGCGTAAACCGGTCGAATCAGAAAACCCGGCGCCCCAGTAACACGCATAAAAAAACGCCGCTGCCCGAATCGCTCCGGCCAGCGGCGTTTTTGTGCAAAGTCCTTTTAACCCTGTAAAACCCCGAGCAAGGCCTCCAATTCAGCATCGCTGAACAAGCCTGCGGGGTAACGGTCGGTAATCATCCGACGAGGATCCTGAGCACGGGTGGTACGCGTTCCATTGCTTTTCAACCACTGAGCCAGGACTTGAAGCGACTCGCTCGTCACCGACAGAGGGTGCGAAACCCGCTCACTGGCTACGTTCATCTCAGCGCTCTCCTGGTTCATGAGCGGCTAACTTACTTAAGGTTTATGACAGAACGTCGCACTGTAGAAGACGCTTCGTCATATAAAGGAAGCCGATACAAGAGCTATGCCAAAGTGCCAGTTCAGCAGTCGGAAAACCAAAAAAAACCCGCAGTCCGTAAGGGCTGCGGGTTTGATAGGGGGGTCGCTTAGCAGTAATGTATAAATGCCATCATTTGTAGCATTGCATCTTTTGTTACAACTTCACTCAACCTTTGTGTGGCGCAGGTTGTTGTTGTGTAAGGCAATGGATATTTCCGCCCCCCAGTAACAACTCACGCCCTGGCACCATGACGACTTCGTGTTGGGGGAACAGGTTCTGCAGGATTTCCCTGGCCACGCTGTCCTGCGGGTCATCGAAGCTCGGCGCGATGATGCCGCCGTTGACGATCAGGAAGTTCACGTAGGAACCGGCCAGGCGCACCGAGGGATTGCGTTCCTGGCTGCCCGCCACCGCGTCCACCCCGGCACACTCTTCTTCCGTGGCATACAGCGGCCCCGGAATCGGCATTTTGTGCACTATAAAAGGGCGACCTTTGGCGTCACGGCTGCTTTCCAGCACGTTCATGGCCGCCTGGCAGCGTGGGTAGTTGGGGTTTTGCGGGTCGTCGGTCCAGGCCAGCAGCACCTCGCCCGGACGCACGTAGCAGCAGAAGTTATCCACATGGCCGTCGGTTTCGTCGTTGAACAGGCCGTCCGGCAGCCAGATCACCTTGTCCACCGCCAGGTGTTCGGCGAGCACCTGCTCGATGGCTTCGCGGGTCAGGTGCGGGTTGCGGTTGCGATTGAGCAGGCATTCCTCGGTGGTGATCACCGTGCCTTCGCCGTCGACATGGATCGAACCGCCTTCGAGCACGAAGCCTTCGGTCTGGTAACGCGGGCAGCGCTCGATTTCGAGGATCTTGCCGGCTACCTGTTCGTCGCGGTTCCACGGCGCATAGAGGCCGCCGTCGAAGCCGCCCCAGGCATTGAAGCCCCAGTTGACGCCGCGTACTTCACCCTGGTTGTTGATGACAAAGGTCGGACCGCTGTCACGGACCCAGGCGTCGTCGCTGGACATTTCCACCAGGCGGATATTCGGCACGTCGAGGCGCGCCCGGGCGTTTTCATACTGAGCGGCGGACACCGCCACCGTTACCGGTTCGAAACGCGCAATGGCCCGGGCCACGGCGGCGTGGGCCGCCTGCGCCGGCTTGCCGCCCAGGCGCCAGTTGTCCGGACGCTCGGGCCAGATCATCCAGGCTTGGGTTTGTGGCGCCCATTCGGCGGGCATATGAAAGCCGTCGGCGCGTGGTGTGCTGTTCAAAGTGGTCATGGCGATCAGGACTCCAGGGATCCGTCGAGGGTTTTCAGTGCGCCGTACAGGTTCGGTCGGCGGTCGCGGAACGAGCCCCAGGCACTGCGTGTGTGTTCCAATTCATCAAGGTCGAAGCTGTGGACCAGGATGCCTTCTTCGGTTTCGTTGAGTTCCTCGACCTTTTCGCCAAATTGGTTGGCAATGAATGAGGAGCCGTAGAAGGTGATGTCGTAGCCGTCCTGTTCTTCGTTGCCGATGCGGTTGCTGGCGATCAGCGGCATCAGGTTGGCACCGGCGTGGCCTTGTTGCACGCGCTGCCAGTGGTCACGGGAAGAGATGCTCTTGTCGTGCGGTTCGCTGCCGATGGCGGTCGGGTAGAAGAGAATTTCCGCGCCTTGCAGGGCCATGCTGCGGGCGCACTCGGGGAACCACTGGTCCCAGCAGATGCCCACGCCGATCTTCGCGTAGCGGGTGTTCCACACCTTGAAACCGGTGTCGCCCGGGTTGAAGTAGTACTTCTCGTGATAGCCCGGGCCGTCCGGGATATGGCTTTTCCGATAAATCCCGAGGTTGCTGCCGTCGGCGTCGATGATTGCGATGCTGTTGAAACGCGCACGGCCGGCCAGTTCGAAGAAACTGATGGGCAGCACCACTTGCAGTTCCCTGGCGACTTTCTGGAAGTGCTTGATGGCGACGTTGTCTTCCACCGGGGTCGCCAGTTGCAGGTAGTCCGCGTTTGGCTTCTGGCAGAAGTACGGGGTTTCGAACAGTTCCTGGATCAGGATGATCTGCGCGCCCTTGGCGGCGGCTTCGCGCACCAGTTTTTCGGCGGTTTCGATATTGGCTTCGAGATCCCAGGAACAGGCCATCTGGGTGGCGGCAACGGTAACGATACGGCTCATGGATCATCTCCTGGGCGAATGCGGTGGGCGATTCTAGGCATCGACCGATGACAGGTTGAGAATAGCCGGGCGTGGTGGGCCCGGCCGGGACGATGGCGACTTTATAGCCGATAAAAATCGGCTTTTAAAGAGAAAAAATGAAAAATAGATGTATCGGATGTTAATTTTGTCGATAAGAATCGAGATTTGTAGCGCCTGGGCGGACACCATCGCCAGCAAGCCGGCTCCTACAGTCCGGGGTTGAACGCTGGAGCTGCGTACACCCGAAAACTGTAGGAGCCAGCTTGCTGTCGACGATGCTGTTTACAATCCCTCGTCCAGCACCTTCGACAGCATGTCGACAAAGAAATCCACGCTGCGCCGGCTGGTGCACATCGGCGGTTTGATCTTGAGGATGTTGAGGTAGTCGCCGGTCGGTTGCATGAAGATCCCCAGTTCACGCAGGCGATCGCACAGCAGCGCGGTCTCTTCGGTGGCCGGCTCCAGGGTTTCGCGGTTGCGGATCAGTTCCGCGCCGAGGTAGAAACCGGAGCCGTGCACCGCGCCCACCAGCGGATAGCGGTCGATCAGCGCCTCCAGGCGCTCCTTGAAATAGCCGCCCACCACCTGGGCGTTTTCCCAGAGTTTTTCCTCGGCCATCACGTCGAGCACGGCAATCCCGATACGGCAACTGACCGGGCTGCCGCCGGAGGACGAGAAGAAATAGCCCTCGGCCTCCAGCGCCTCGGCAATCTCCCGGCGAGTGATCACCGCGCCCAGCGGCTGGCCGTTGCCCATGCCCTTGGCCATGGTGATGATGTCCGGCACCACGCCCTGCTCCTCGAAACCCCAGAAGAACTTGCCCATGCGCCCGTAGCCGACCTGCACCTCATCGGCGATGCACACGCCGCCCTGGGCCCGGACCAACGCATAGACCTGCTGCAAGTAACCCGGCGGCAACGAGATACCGCCGGCATTGCCATACACCGGCTCGCAGATAAACCCCGCCAGTTGGCGATTTTCTTCCGCCAGCCTGGCCAGGTTGTCTTCCACGCTGCGCACATAGTCCGACGCACTGGCGCTGCCGCGGAACGCCCCGCGATAGGTGTTGGGCGCGGTCACCGGATGCACCCAGTCCGGACGGCTGCTCAGGGCCTTGGGGTTGTCGGCGATGGAAGTGGACACCGCATCGGCCGCCACCGACCAGCCGTGATAGGCCTCCAGCACGCTGAGCATGTCGCGGCCGCCGCTGTAGGCCCAGGCCAGGCGGATCGCCAGGTCGTTGGCCTCGGTGCCGCTGTTGACCAGGAACACCCGGTCCATGGAGTCCGGTGCCAGGGCCAGCAGCCGCTCGGAGAACTCGGCCACGGCGGCGTAGTGAAAACGCGAGTTGGTATTGAGCAGCGACCACTGCCGCGCGGCCTCGGCGGCCATGCGTGGATGACCGTGCCCCAGTACCGCGACGTTATTGAGCATGTCGAGATAGGAGCGACCCTGCATATCGATCAGGTGGTTGCGCCAGCCGCGCTCGATACGCGGCGGGTCGACATAGTAGTGCTTTTGTGTGCGGGCGAAGCTGGCGGCACGACGGGCCAGCAGGTCTGCCGAGTCCAGTTCCGGCTCGGCATCGCAGGCCAGTCCCAGCAAGGTCGCCGGCGATGGGCACAGCGCCTGCCAGGCGGCGGCCCGCGATGGGGTGCAGAACAGCGGCGGCGTGAGATCGGCGTGGCGGCACAGTTGCACCCGCAAGGCGCCGTCGGCCTCGCCCAACACCTGCCCTTTGACCACGGCGGCACCTGGCCTGAGGGATGCTTTCACACCCCAGAGCCGGACACTCAGTTGCGCGCTGGCCAATAGCAGGGCGCCATCGGCCATAAGCCGCAGGGTCCCGGCGAACGGCGACTCCACGGTGGTCCCAGCCGGTACCTGCAAATCCACGTGCAAAGGAAAAGTGTCCGGCTCGCCGGCGCTGTCAGGCCGGGTGCGCGACAGGCGATATTGTCCGTAGCGGCTGGTCGCCAAGCCATGGGCCGCAGCCGCCTCGGCCAGCAAGCGTTCGTCGATGCCACTTTGTTCCCAGTTGCCCGCCTCGAAGTGCGGGCTGAGCACGCCCAGGTCAATCAAGGCAAACTCGCGGCCCACCAGCCCGGGCAGCAAGGGCGCGAAACCTTCGTCGGCAATCGGCGCCAGACGCTCTTCGACGGCCGTCAGTATCGCGGCCTCCATCAGTTCGAACGGCACCGAGGTCGCCACCTGGAAAATTTCCCACTCGTGGGCCAGGTTGTCGCGGCTGTAGGTATTGCCCGGGTCGATACCAACCTGCTGTTCACCGCTGAGCACCAGCACCACCGCCCGCGCCACGATCAACGGCCAGAGTGCGAGCAGTTCTTCGCGCTGCAACGGGTTGACCGCGTGATAGGCCTGGATCGCCGGCAGAATCACAAAAGGGTCGCCTTCGGCATGGTGCAGCAGCGCCGCGCAGGTCACCGACAGGTCGGCGATACGCCAGGTCCGGACCAGGTCGCCGAAGTCGATCACTCCCTGCAACTGCCAATGGCGCTGGGCATCGCGTCGCCAGACCACGTTGTCGTCGGTAATGTCGAGATGAATGGCCTGGACCGGCAGGGCCTCGACCAGCGGGTGAAGATGGCGCCGGGCCTGTGCGGCAGCGTCACGAACCCGTGTTTGCCGATCCGCATCCTTCAGCACCGGCAACAGGTGCTCGATCAGCGCAGTAGCATGCTGGGGGTCCCATTGCAGGGTCCGCGCCAGTCCCGGGTGCTGGAAGTCGGCCAGGGCCAGGTCCATTTCCCCGCAGAGTTGCCCCAGGCCCACCACCAGGTCACGGCCCAGGTGCTTGAGATGGGTCAGCGACTGGCCTTCGATGTACTCCAGCAACCGCACGTGCAAGGGCGTGCCGTCCAGCACCAGGGACAGCAGGTCCTGGCCGTTGCGCGCGGCAATCACCCGTGGCACCCGCAAGCCGGCGCGCCCGTCCAGGTGAGCCAGGCCGGCATGCTGGGCCTGCAATTCCAGCGCGGCGTAGTCGCCGTGGCAGATTTTCAGGACAAAACGACCTTTATCGCTGTCGACGCGGTAGTTGAGGTCCTGCTGGCTACCCAATGCCTGCAGCGTTCCAGAGAGGCCGTAGTGCTCCTCAAGCAGGTTCAGCGCCTGCTGCGCCGAGACATTCGGGCTGGGCAAACTGGCGCGGTGAATCAACGTGGTGAGCAACATGTAACAACTCCCTGAAGTTTTTATTGGCTGCCTATATCGCCATTGGTGCCGCCAAGACGCAAGTACGACACTCAAGTCAGCCGTGTGAAAACGGATACATCGCCCATGGCACTTGCACCGCCGAACGCCTGCCCACAAGCTATGCTCCATTCAGCTTGAGTCTGCTTAAGGAAGAAGGCACACCGATATGCGTATTCTAGTCACCGGCGGCGCCGGTTTTATTGGCTCGGCCCTGATCCGGCACCTGATCCGCCACACCGGGCACGAAGTCCTTAACCTGGACAAACTCACCTACGCCGGCAACCTGGAATCACTGAGCAGCATCGCCACGGACAGCCGCTATGAGTTCGTCCAGGCCGATATCGTCGACCAGGCCACCGTCAGCGCCGTGCTGGCACGCTTCGAGCCCCATGCAATCATGCATCTGGCGGCGGAATCCCATGTGGACCGCTCCATTGACGGCCCCTCGGATTTTATCCAGACCAATATCGTCGGCACCTACAGCCTGCTGGAAGCCGCACGCGGCTACTGGTCGAAACTGCCAGAGCCTGAAAAAAGCGCGTTCCGTTTCCACCATATTTCCACCGACGAAGTGTATGGCGACCTGCACGGCGTCGATGACCTGTTCACCGAAACCACCCCGTACGCCCCCAGTTCGCCGTACTCCGCGAGCAAGGCCGCGTCCGACCACCTGGTCCGCGCCTGGCACCGCACCTACGGTCTGCCGGTGCTGTTGACCAACTGCTCGAACAACTACGGCCCGTTCCACTTCCCGGAAAAGCTGATCCCACTGGTGATCCTAAATGCCCTGGCCGGCAAGCCGCTGCCGGTGTACGGCGACGGTCTGCAAGTGCGCGACTGGCTGTATGTCGAAGACCACGCCCGCGCCCTGTTCAAGGTGGTGACCGACGGCGTGGTGGGCGAGACCTACAACATAGGCGGCCATAACGAGCAGAAGAATATCGATGTGGTGCGCGGCATCTGCGGCCTGCTGGAAGAGCTGGCGCCAGCGCGTCCGGCCGGTGTGGAAAAATTCACCGACCTGATCACCTTCGTCAAGGATCGCCCGGGCCACGACCTGCGCTACGCCATCGACGCCGGCAAGATCGAACGCGAGCTGGGCTGGACCCCGGAGGAAACCTTCGAAAGCGGTCTGCGCAAGACCGTGCAATGGTATCTGGAGAACCTGGAATGGTGCCGTCGCGTCCAGGATGGTAGCTATCAAGGAGAGCGCCTGGGCGCGCTCGACCATAAGGAACTCTTGGCATGATGAAAGGCATAGTCCTCGCGGGTGGCTCGGGCACCCGGCTGCACCCGATTACCCTCGGCGTTTCCAAGCAACTGCTGCCGATCTACGACAAACCGATGATCTACTACCCGATCTCGGTGCTGATGCTGGCCGGCATCCGCGAAATCCTGGTGATCTCCACGCCCCAGGACCTGCCGCAATACCGCAACCTGCTGGGTGACGGCAGCCAGTTCGGCGTCCACTTCAGCTACGCCGAGCAGCCGTCCCCGGATGGCCTGGCCCAGGCGTTCCTGATTGGCGAGGAGTTTATCGGCGAGGATCCGGTGTGCCTGATCCTGGGCGACAACATCTTCCACGGCCAGCATTTCGGCGAACAGTTGAAACACGCCGCGCAACGGCCGAGCGGTGCGACGGTCTTCGGCTACTGGGTCAAGGACCCGGAACGCTTCGGTGTGATCGATTTCGACAGCGAAGGTCGTGCGCTCTCCATCGAGGAAAAACCGGCCAAGCCAAAATCCAGCTACGCGGTGACCGGCCTGTATTTCTACGACAACTCGGTCATCAAGGTGGCCAAGGCGGTCAAGCCTTCGCCTCGCGGCGAGCTGGAAATCACCGACGTCAACAACGCCTACCTCAAGCGCGGCGATCTGCATGTCGAACGCTTCGGGCGCGGTTTTGCCTGGCTCGATACCGGCACCCACGACAGCCTGCTGGAAGCCTCGCAGTACGTGCAGACCATCGAACACCGCCAGGGCCTGAAAGTCGCCTGCCTGGAAGAGATCGCCTACCAGAACGGCTGGATCGACCGCGAGCATCTGCTGGAACGGGCCAAATACTTCGGCAAGACCGGTTATGGGCAATACCTGTATACCGTCGCGGGAGAGCGTTGATGAAAGCAACGCCGACCCGCCTTCCGGGGGTGCTGATCCTCGAACCCAAGGTATTTGGCGACGAGCGCGGTTTTTTCTATGAAAGCTTCAATGCCAGGGCCTTCCAGGCAGCGACCGGGCTCGACGTGGCATTCGTCCAGGACAACCACTCGCGCTCGCAGCAAGGGGTCTTGCGCGGCCTGCATTACCAGCTGGAAAACACCCAGGGCAAGCTGGTCCGGGTGATTGCCGGTGAAGTGCTGGATGTGGCCGTGGACATTCGCCGCAGCTCCCCCCACTTTGGTCAATGGGAAGCCGTGCACCTGTCCGCCGAAAACAACCGCCAACTGTGGATACCCGAGGGTTTCGCCCACGGCTTCGTGGTGCTCAGCGAGTCCGCCGAGTTCCTCTACAAGACCACCGACTACTACACTCCCAGCGCCGAACGCTGCATTCGCTGGGACGATCCGACCCTGGCCATCGACTGGGAGTTCGACGGTGTTCCCCAGCTGTCGGCCAAGGACCTGAACGGTAAAACCCTGCACGAGGCCGACCTGTTCGAATGAGTACTCCAGCCCTGAAAATCCTTATCAGCGGCCAGCACGGCCAAGTCTCCCGTGCGCTGCAACAGCGGCTCGCCGACCTGGGCGAGTTGATTGTCCTGGGGCGCGACCAGCTCGACCTGGCGCACCCGGAACAGATTCGTCAACAGGTCCGCGCCCGGCGCCCCGACCTGATCATCAACGCGGCGGCCTACACCGCCGTCGACCAGGCCGAAAGCGAACCCGACCTGGCGTTCGCCATCAACGCCACGGCGCCGGGTATCTTCGCCCAGGAAGCCGCCGACCTGGGCGTGCCGCTGATCCACTACTCCACCGACTATGTGTTCGACGGCAGCAAGGAAGAACCCTACAGCGAAGACGACCCGACCCACCCGTTGAGCGTCTACGGCGACAGCAAGCTGACCGGCGAGCGGGCCATTGCCGCGGCCCATGGCCAGCACCTGATCCTGCGCACCAGTTGGGTCTACTCCAATCACGGGCGCAATTTCCTGCTGACCATGCAACGGCTGCTGCAGGAAAAACCGGAGCTGCGCATCGTCGCCGACCAGGTCGGTGCGCCGACCTGGGCCGGCACCATCGCCAACAGCACCCGTGCCCTGATCGAACGCTGGCAGGCTGGCCATGCCGGGGCCTGGGGCACCTATCACCTGACCGCCAGTGGCGAAACCTCCTGGTTCGGGTTTGCCCTGGCCATCGGTGAGCAACTGCTGGCGCTGAACAAGCCCTGCGCCTTGCTCGAAGCCATTCCCTCCAGCGCCTACCCGACGCCGGCCCGCCGGCCGTTGAACTCGCGCCTGGATTGCAGCCGCCTGTTGCGCGAATGGCACGTTGCCCAGCCCGACTGGCATACCGCATTACGCGAGTGTCTTGCGGAACAGGGCTAGGGCACGCCATAAATAAATGACGGTCGCGCCGTCATTTATTGATTGCGTGCCCTACCTCATAATGCGTCGGACTTCATCGGCGCATTCTCTTCATGATCACGAGCCCCACCCTTCCCCGCAGACCCCGTTGGCGCAGCCTCGCCCTGCTGTTCCTGTGCCTGGCGCCGCTGTTGTGGCCGCTGGAGCACCTGGCCGAGCGTTACTACCGCAACGAACTGGTCAGCCAGAATCGCCAGACCCTCGACCTCTATGTCGCCAACCTGCTGGGCACCCTGCACCGTTATGAGGTCCTGCCGCAGATCCTCGGCGACCTGCCGGCCCTGCGTGACGCCCTGGCAGAGCCGGAACAAAGCCTGCGCCTGACCAATGCCAACAGCCTGTTGGAGAGTATCTGCGCCCAGACCGGCGCTGAAGTGATGTACCTGATGGACACCAATGGCAAGACCCTGGCGGCCTCCAACTGGGACAAACACGACAGCTTCGTCAATCGCAACTTCGCCTTCCGTCCCTACTTCACCGAAGCCATGGCCGGCCGCCTGGGGCGTTTCTTCGGCCTCGGCACCACTTCGGGCAAGCGCGGCTACTTCTTTGCGGCGGCCGTGCATGAAGGGCAGAAGATCATCGGCGTGCTGGTGGTCAAGGTCGACCTGGACCGCACCGAAAGCCTCTGGGGCAGGACCCCGGAACAGTTGATGATGACCGACCACAACGGCGTGGTCATTCTCACCTCGCACTCCGAATGGCGCTTCCGCTCGACCCGCGTGCTCAGCGAACAGGAGCGCGACGCGATCACCGCCGTGCAACCTTACCCGACCCGCAATCCCCAGCCCTTGAACATCAACCCCGATGCCTGGCTGACCCAGACCCGGCAGATCGAGGAAACCGGCTGGAACGTGAGCATCCTGGCGCCACGGACATTGGTCGACCGCCCGGTGCGCACCGTCGTCGCGGTCGGCGGCGCGGCCCTGCTGGTGCTGATGCTGCTGCTCGGCCTGATGATGCAGCGGCGCCGCCATTACCTGGAGCGGATCGCCTTCGAGGCCAAGGCCCGGCGCGAGCTGGAAATGCGCGTGGCCGAACGGACCAGCGACCTGGAGGGCCTCAACCGGCGCCTCAAACAGGAAGTGCTGGAACGCGAACACGCCCAGCAGGAACTGGTGCGCGCCCAGGATGACCTGGTCCAGGCCGGCAAGCTTTCGGCCCTGGGCACCATGTCGGCGAGCATCAGCCACGAGCTCAACCAGCCGCTGGCGGCGATCCGCAGCTACGCGGAAAACGCCGAAGTGCTGCTCGACCATCAACGCACCGACGACGCCCGCGGCAACCTCAAGCTGATCAGCGAACTGACCGGGCGCATGGCCTCGATCATCGCCCACCTGCGCGCCTTCGCCCGCCGCGACCGGCATGCCCCGGAAAGCGTGGCCCTGCAGCCGGCGCTGGACGACGCCCTGGCCTTGCTGGCCAAGCGCCGACGGGCCATGGAAGTCGAACTGATCCGCGACCTGCCGGCGGCGGCCCTGTGGGTCCAGGCCGGCGAAACCCGTCTGCGCCAGGTGCTCGGCAATCTGCTGGCGAACGCCCTCGACGCCCTCACCGAGAAAGGCCCGCCGCGCAAGCTCTGGTTGAGTGCACAATCTTCCGAACAGGGCGTCAGCCTGACGATTCGCGACAACGGCCCGGGCTTCTGCCTGGAGGCCCTGGACCGCGCTGGCGAGCCCTTCTACACCACCAAGACGCGGACCCAAGGCCTGGGCCTGGGCCTGGCCATCTGCGACTCGCTGATGCGTGCTTTCGGTGGTGAGTTGCTGTTTGCCAACCACCGCGACGGCGGCGCCCTGATCACCCTGCGGATGCGCGCCGGCGCGCCCGGGGTCAGCTTGCAACCACCCGAGGACTCGAGTGTATGAAAATCGACCACCAGATCCAGGTGGTACTGATCGACGACGATCCCCACTTGCGCCAGGCCCTGAGCCAGACCCTGGACCTGGCCGGCCTGAAGATCCTGCCGCTGGCCGAAGCCCAGGGCCTCGCCGCGCAGATCGAACGCGACTGGCCGGGCGTGATCGTCAGCGACATCCGCATGCCGGGCATGGATGGACTGGAGCTGCTCAAGGAACTGCATGACCAGGACCCGGAGCTGCCGGTGCTACTGATCACCGGTCACGGCGATGTGCCCCTGGCCGTAGAGGCCATGCGTGCCGGGGCCTACGACTTCCTCGAGAAGCCCTTCGCCAGCGACGCCCTGCTCGACAGTGTGCGCCGGGCCCTGGCCTGGCGCCGCCTGGTGCTGGACAACCGCAGCCTGCGCCTGGCCTTGAGCGACCGCCAGGAACTCAGTGCGCGACTGGTCGGGCATTCACCGCTGATGCTGCGCCTGCGCGAACAGATCGGCGCCCTGGCCGCGACCCGCGCCGATGTGTTGATCCTCGGTGAGACCGGCGCCGGCAAGGAAGTCGTGGCCCGGGCGCTGCACGACCTGTCGAACCGCCGTAACGGTCCCTTTGTCGCGATCAACGCCGGGGCCCTGGCCGAATCGGTGGTGGAAAGCGAACTGTTCGGCCATGAACCGGGGGCCTTTACCGGGGCGCAGAAACGCCGCATCGGCAAGTTCGAGTTCGCCAATGGCGGCACCCTGTTCCTCGATGAAATCGAAAGCATGAGCCTGGACGTACAGGTCAAGCTGCTGCGGCTGTTGCAGGAGCGGGTGGTCGAACGCCTCGGCGGCAACCAGCAGATCCCCCTGGATATCCGCGTGATCGCCGCGACCAAGGAAGACCTGCGCCAGGCAGCCGACCAGGGGCGTTTCCGCGCCGACTTGTATTACCGCCTGAACGTCGCGCCGCTGCGGATTCCGCCCTTGCGCGAGCGCGGTGAAGACGCCCTGATGCTGTTCCAGCACTTCGCCGACGAAGCCAGCACGCGCCACGGCCTGCCGCCCCATCCCCTGCAACCGGCGCAGCGCGGCCTGTTGTTGCGACATACCTGGCCAGGCAATGTCCGCGAACTGCAAAATGCCGCGGAGCGCTTCGCCCTCGGCCTGGAACTGGCCCTGGACAATACGCCGGAGAGTCTCGATGCGAACATTGCCGGGCACCCGGGCAGCAACTTGAGCGAGCAGGTGGAGCACTTCGAGAAATCCCTGATCGCCGCTGAACTGGCGCGCTCCCACGGCTCGCTGCGCAGCCTGGCGGAAGCCCTGGGTATTCCGCGCAAGACCCTGCACGACAAGCTGCGCAAACACGGTTTGAGCTTCGACAGCGTCGGCAGCGCCGCCAGCGACGAACTCGAATGAATCACCGCCAAGAGGTCAGTGCATGAACCGCGACAGTCGTTACCTGGAATCCGTCCTTCACCACGACATTCCGCTTACCCGCGACATGAAACTGAAGGTCGTGGACTGGCAGGCCGGGCAGTTGCGCCTGCACCTGCCGCTGGAACCCAACGTCAACCACAAGAGCACCATGTTCGGCGGCAGCCTCTATTGCGGCGCGGTACTGGCCGGCTGGGGCTGGTTGCACCTGAGCCTGCGCGAGGCCGGCATCGAGGATGGGCATATCGTGATTCAGGAGGGGCAGATCGGTTATCCGTTGCCGGTGACTGGGGATGCCCAGGCGATCTGCGACGCGCCGCAGGAGAAGGTCTGGAAGAAATTCCTGGCGACTTACCAGCGTTATGGCCGGGCGCGGGTGACGCTTGAGACGCGGGTGGTGAATGAGGGCAGTGAAGAGGCGGCGGTGCGCTTCAGCGGGCAGTACGTGTTGCACCGCTGACAGGAAGAACGGGCAGCCACCGTTAACTTGATGGCATCTGTCCTGGCCTCTTCGCGGCCCCCTTTGCCAGGATGTCTTCAGTCGCGCAGCAAGTCCGGCAATTGCGTGCGCCATTTCGCATTGGCCGGCAACGCCAGGAAAAACGGATTGAGCAATGATTCGCGCGGCGGATAGCTGAAGCGTTCGCCGCTCAACTCCAGCACCTCGCCCCCCGCACCTTCCAGTACGCCCTGGGCCGCCGCCGTATCCCACTGCGAGGTCGGCGCCAGACGTGGATAAAAGTCCGCCGCGCCTTCAGCCAACAGGCAGAACTTCAACGAGCTGCCCACATTCGCCAGCGCCAGTTCCCCCAGGCTACTGCTCAGCCCCGCCAGCAGCTTCTCCTGCTCCGGGCTCGAATGCCGGCGACTGGCGACAACGGTAAACGCCTCTCCCGCCGCCGGCACGTCACGTACCCGGATCGGCAGTGGCGCCGCGTCGGCGTCCGCGCGCCAGGCACCCAAGCCGGTACCGCCGAAGTAGCAGCGGCCATTGGTCGGCATCGACACCACGCCAAACACCACCTGCCCCTGCTCGATCAAGGCAATGTTCACCGTGAACTCTTCGCTACCGGCGATAAATTCCTTGGTGCCATCCAGCGGGTCCACCAGCCACCAGCGTTGCCAGCCGGCACGCACCGCCAGGGCGATATCGGCGTCCTCTTCGGACAACACCGGGATGCTCGGGTCCAGCGCCGTCAAGCCATCGAGAATCAGATGATGGGCGGCGATATCGGCAGCGGTCACCGGCGAGGCATCGGCCTTGTCCATGACCTGCACATTGGCCCGCCAGAACGGCAGGATCACCTCGCCGGCCCGACGCGCCAGGTCGATCACCGGAGCCAGGTACGGATGCGGCAGATTCGAAAAAAACTCACTCACGATTGAAAGACTCCACGCTGGGTCAACAGGTCTCGCACCAGATACAACGCCGCCAGGGCACGTCCCTCGCTGAACTGCGGGTTCTGCACCAGGGCGGATAATTCACGCAGGTTGACGCGCTCGACCCGCATCGGCTCCGGCTCATCACCTTCCAGGCGTTCCTCATACAGCTCGGTGGCCAGGACCACCTGGATCTTCTGGCTCATATAGCCGGGCGACAAGGACAGCTCGGTCAGATGCTCCAGTTGCCGCGCGCCATAACCGGCCTCTTCCTTGAGTTCACGCTCGGCCGCCGCCAGCACGTCTTCACCCGGCTCGATCAAGCCCTTGGGCAGGGACAATTCGTACTCGTCGGTGCCGCCGCAGTACTCCTCCACCAGCAGGGCATGCTCGGCATCGATCATCGCCACGATCATCACCGCCCCGTAACCCGCGCCCCGACCGACCAGACGCTCGTAGGTCCGCTCAACGCCATTGGAAAAGCGCAGTTGCACTTCTTCGACACGGAACAAACGGCTACTGGCGACGATTTCGCGGGCGAGGACGGTGGGTTTCTGGCGCATGGGGCGGCTCCTGGGCGTGAACGGGTTACTATACCGTGGCTTTTCCGATTGTCTGTGTCGGATATCTTTTTACCGTTCGAGAAGTTTCCCATGCCCTCATTGCCCTGGCGCGACATCGACACCGTTCTGCTGGATATGGACGGCACCCTGCTGGACCTGCACTACGACAACCATTTCTGGATGGAGCACCTGCCCCAGCGGTATGCCGAGCTGCATGGCGTCAGCCGGGAACTGGCCGAGCAGGAACTGACCCCGTTGTTCAAGGACCATGCCGGCCAGTTGACGTGGTACTGCCTGGACTTCTGGAGCGCCGAGTTGAAGCTGCCGGTGCGTGAGTTGAAGCTGGAGACGGCGCATCTGATCGCCCTGCGCCCGGATGCCGATACCTTCCTCGCGGCGATCCGCCAGGCCGGCAAGCGGGTCATCCTGATCACCAACGCCCACCGGGACTCCTTGTCATTGAAGCTGGAGCGGATCGAGCTGGCGCCGTATTTCGAGCGCCTGATCAGTTCCCATGACTACGGTTTCGCCAAGGAAGACCCGCAGTTCTGGGACGCCTTGCAGGCCGATATCGACTTCGACCCGGCCCGCAGCCTGTTTATCGACGACACCTTGCCGATCCTGCGCAGCGCCCGGCGGTTCGGCGTGGCACACCTGTTGGCGGTCAGCGAGCCGGACAGCCGCAAGGGGCCGAAGGACACCGAGGAATTCAAAGCCGTAGACGATTACCGGACCTTGATCAAAGGTCTGGAATAGAACTGTTTCGAAAACATCGAAAATCCTATGGCTGCCGTTACAACCTGCAGGAGCCGGCTTGCTGGCGATGGTGTTCGCAAGCCCGCCAAAAGCTTCGCGGGCAAGCCGGCTTGTACAATGACGGTGTTTCAACCCAGCCCCTGTGGGCTAACGAGGAATCTTCAACTGCTGCCCAGGCTCAATCCTGTCCGGGTCCGGCACTGTCGCCCGATTGGCCTCGGCGATTTCCGGCCACCTGCCTTCATCATTCAATTGCCGCCTGGCAATCTCGCCGAGCGTATCTCCCGGCTGCACCGTATAGGTATCGAACAGCGGTGCCGTCGGGGCCAGCGGATCCTCCACCGGTGGTACTTGCCAACGGCTGTCGGGCGGCGGCTTATCGGCAGCGGGATGCGAATGAAATAGACTCTTCAGCGTATCTAAAAGGTTCATGGCTCTTTCTCCTTGGATGTAAACGCCAAGACGCGAAAGACCTGATCGGTGACGTCCGGCAAGGTTCCGATCCACCAACCAACAAGCATAGTCCAGGCGCGATAGAATCCACGGCTGTACAGCCCGCGGAGCGACGATGGACATCAAACAGCTGAAATTCCTGATTGCCCTGGACGAGACCCGGCACTTCAGCCAGGCGGCGGCGCGCTGCCATATCACCCAGCCGACGCTGTCCATGCGCCTGCGCAGCCTGGAAGAGGAACTCGACCTGCAACTGGTCAACCGCGGCCAGCGTTTCGAAGGTTTCACGGCGCCCGGCGAACGGGTCCTGGCCTGGGCCCGTACCGTGCTGGCGGCCTACGATGGCCTGCAGGCCGAAGCCGCCGCCTGTCGCGGCAATCTGGTCGGCACCCTGCGCCTGGGCGTGGTGCCGCTGTCCAGCTTCGACCCGGTACAACTGATGCAGCGCCTGCACCGCGAACACCCGAACCTGCGCTTCGAACTCTCGGCCTGGAGTTCCGAGCAGATCCTCGAACAACTGGCGAGCAACCGCCTGGACCTTGGCGTGTCCTACCTCGAGCGCCTGGACACCGAGCGCTTCGAAGCCCTGACCCTCGACGAAACGCCCATGGGCCTGCTCTACGACCAGCGCTTCTTCGATTTCAGCGAGCACCCCCTGAGCTGGGAGGCGCTGATCGAGCTGCCCCTGGGCATGCTTACCAGCGGCATGCACTTTCGCCAGTCCATCGATCACAACTTCCACAGCCGTGGCCTGAACCCGCAACCGCTGCTGCAAACCGATGCCGTTCATCAGTTGCTGCAAGCCGTCCATGGCGGCCTGTGCTGCGCCATCATGCCGTTGCACGGTGGTCTTGAACTGCTCACCAACCATCTGCGCCTGCACCCCATCGCCGAGGCCCGGACCCTGGCCCGTCTGGGCCTGATCATGCGCCGTGGCGCGCCACGCTCGGCGCTGGCGGAAGCCTGTTTCGCCCTGCACCAGAAATAGTCGGGCAAAACCTGATCGGCAGCGCGTCTTGATCGACGCGCTCTATCGGTAGATCAGTACTAGCGATTAGACGCGACCCTTTGCCGCGCCTAGTCTTGACACTGGATATTCCGCCGGTAATGCCCCCTATGAACGCCAAGGATCCCACCTGCGCGCTCCCGGCCGCCTCGACAGCCGTGCCCGCCGCCAGCCAGAGCTACCAATACAGCGACCTCGATCGCAGCGAAACCGCTGAGACGGCCCTTGCCGAAGAAGTGGCCCTGGCGATTGCCTACAACGGCATCAGCCAGGCGGTCATGCTGGTCACCCCCACGGACCTCGAAGACTTTATCGTCGGCTTCAGCATCGGCAGCGGCATCATTGCCGACGCCTCTGAAATCTACGACCTGAAACTCAGCGGCAGCGGCTCGGCCCAGTACGCCCAGGTGGAAATCGCCAGTCGCGCGTTCTGGAACCTCAAGCAGCAACGCCGCCAACTGGCCGGCACCAGCGGCTGCGGCCTGTGTGGCGTCGAAGCGCTGGAACAGGCACTGCCCGAACTCCAGGTGCTGCCCGGCGCGCCCTTGCCGCCAGCCGCCTGGCTCGACGGCCTGCGCCAGCGCATCAGCGCCTTCCAGCCCCTGGGGCAATATTCCGGGGCCGTGCACGCGGCGCTGTTCATGAACGACCAGGGTGAGTTGCTGCTGGGCCGTGAAGACATCGGCCGGCACAACGCCCTGGACAAGCTGATCGGCGCGCTGATCCGGCAAAACATCCCGACCGCTGGCGGCCTGGCAATTGTCACCAGCCGTTGCAGTCTCGAATTGATCCAGAAAGTCCTGCGCGCCGGCATCCAGACCCTGGTCAGCCTGTCGTCGCCCACCGGCCTGGCCCTGCAGTGGGCGCGCCGGCACAACCTCAATCTCATCCACCTGCCGCAAAAAAATGCGCCGCGGGTCTACAGCCCTGCGATGGAGAAACCCGCGTGAGCAATCATCAACAAGCCGATCAGACCCCCACTCCGCGCTACAAGCCCTACAAGGGCGCGGCCGGTGGTTGGGGCGCGCTGATCAGCGTGGCCCAGGCCTGGCTGACCAGCGACAACGCGCTGAAGAACCTGCGCATGATGCTCAAGACCAACCAGAACGGTGGCTTCGACTGCCCGGGCTGCGCCTGGGGCGATTCGCCGGAAAGCGGCATGGTCAAGTTCTGCGAGAACGGCGCCAAGGCGGTCAACTGGGAAGCCACCAAACGGCAAGTGGATGCGGCGTTCTTTGCCAAGCACAGCGTCAGTTCGCTGCTCGACCAGAGCGACTACTGGCTGGAGTACCAGGGGCGCCTGACCGAGCCAATGAGCTACGACCCGCTCACCGACCGCTACAAGCCCATCAGTTGGGAAGCCGCCTATGCCATGGTGGCCAAGCACCTGCTCAACCTGACCAGCCCCGACCAGGCCGAGTTCTATACCTCGGGCCGCGCCAGCAACGAAGCGGCGTACCTGTATCAATTGTTCGTGCGGGCCTTCGGCACCAACAACTTCCCCGACTGCTCGAACATGTGCCACGAGGCCAGCGGCGTGGCCCTGGCCCAGAGTGTCGGGGTCGGCAAGGGCACCGTGACCTTTGACGACTTCGAACACGCCGACGCGATTTTCGTCTGGGGCCAGAACCCCGGCACCAACCACCCGCGGATGCTCGAACCGCTACGAGAAGCGGTGAAACGCGGTGGCCAGGTGGTCTGCATCAACCCGCTCAAGGAGCGCGGCCTGGAACGCTTCCAGCACCCGCAGCACCCGCTGGAAATGCTCACCAACGGCGACAAGCCGACCAACACCGCCTATTTCCGCCCGGCCCTGGGCGGCGACATGGCCGTGCTGCGCGGCATGGCCAAGTTCCTGCTGCAATGGGAGCGCGAGGCCCAGGCGGCGAACGAGCCGTCAGTCTTCGACCATGACTTCCTCAACGAACACACCGCCAATGTCCTCGACTACCTGGCCGCCATCGATGACACCCCGTGGGAACAGATCGTCTCGCAATCGGGCCTGACCCTGGTGGAGATCGAGCAAGCAGCGCGGATGTACGTCAAAGGCAAGAACGTCATCATGTGCTGGGCCATGGGTATCACCCAGCACCGGCACTCGGTGCCGACCATCCAGGAAATCGCCAACCTGATGTTGCTGCGCGGCAATATCGGCCGCCCGGGAGCGGGCCTGTGCCCGGTGCGCGGCCACAGTAACGTGCAGGGCGACCGCACCATGGGCATCAACGAACAGCCACCGGTGGCCTTCCTCGATTCCCTGGAACGACGCTTCCAGTTCAAGGTACCGCGCAGCAACGGCCATAACGTGGTCGAAGCCATCCACGCCATGCTCGACGGCCGGGCCAAGGTGTTTATCGGCCTGGGCGGCAACTTTGCCCAGGCGACCCCGGACAGCCCACGGACCTTCGAAGCGCTGCGCAACTGCGACCTGACCGTGCAGATCAGCACCAAGCTCAACCGCAGCCACCTGACCCACGGCAAGGAAGCGCTGATCCTGCCGTGCCTGGGCCGCACCGACATCGACATCCAGACCGAAGGTCCACAGGCCGTCACCGTCGAAGACTCGTTCAGCATGGTCCACGCCTCCAACGGCCAGTTGCAGCCACTGTCGAAACAGATGCGCTCGGAGCCGGCGATCATCGCCGGCATCGCCGCCGCGACCCTGGGCGCCAAACCGGTGGACTGGCACTGGCTGGTAGCCGACTACGGGCGCATCCGCGACCTGATCGCCGACACCATTCCCGGCTTCAAGGACTTCAACCAGCGTCTCGTCCACCCGGGCGGTTTCTACCTGGGCAACGCCGCCGGCACGCGCCGCTGGCACACCCCGTCGGGCCGGGCGAACTTCCGCTCGAACATCCTGCCGGCCGACCTGATCCACGAGCGCACCCACGCCACGGGCAAGGTGCCGCATCTGATCATGCAATCCATGCGTTCCCACGATCAGTACAACACCACCATCTACGGCCTCGATGACCGCTACCGTGGGGTCAAGGGTCAGCGCGACGTGCTGTTCGTCAATGAAGCGGACATCATCCGCCTGGGCTTCAAGCCGGGCCAGAAGGCCGACATCGTCTCGCTCTGGGAAGATGGCCGCGAGCGTCGGGTCAAGGGTTTCACCTTGCTGGCGTTCGACATCCCGGCCGGACAGGCTGCCGCCTACTACCCGGAAGTGAACCCACTGGTGCCGCTGGAAAGCGTCGGCGACGGCAGCCACACCCCGACCTCCAAGTTCGTCGCCATTGTCCTGGAGCAGGCCAGCGAAACCGGTCTGATCATGGCCAAGGCAAGCTGATCAATGCCCCCACGAAGCGCTCTATAACCAGGGCTTCGGATAGCCGCCCGGGCAATAGCAAAAGGCCATTCGACAAACCGGTGGCCCTTTACTAGAGTCTGCGGGCGGTGCTCTTCATCCACTCATGCGAATGCGATGTCCGGCACCCGCCCAGGGATCCTGCCCGCGGGTCGGGCAACATCCTCTTTAGCACGGATTGCGGAGAGCATTTATGTCTATCACGCCCGGTCATACCACGCACTACCACGGCGACACCCCTTCCTCCCCCAGCAAAGACAATCGCATCGTCAGCGCCGCGATCCACCCCGCCATCGGCGTGGCGCGGGTCGGCAACAGCGAAGCGGAATACTTTGTCGGCCCCCAGGTGACCTCACCGCGCCCCGAGCCCCTGGGCTTCTACCGCGATGCCCAGGGCGCGCTGAAGCGCCAGGCCGCCGAGTTCCGGCTATATGGCTACAACCTGGCCGGAGAAGTGGTCGCTGAGCTGACCGTGGAAAACGCCGATATCGTCTGGTCGGCCCATGTCGCCAACAGCAAGGCGCAGTGGTACCAGTGGCAACTGGCAATGGACATTCCCGAAGCCGCCACCAAGGTGCTGCCCCTGCGCAACGCGAAAATCACCGACCCCAAGGCCCGCGCGGCCCTGACCATCGACGGTGGCCTGCAAAGCATCAGCGGGCCGAACCAGAGCGGCGTCGAATTCAACGGGCAATACGAAGACACCCCGGTCAACCTCGGTGAACTGCGCACCGATGCCCAGGGCCGACTGCTGTTCCTCGGCGGTCGCGGCGTCTCGGCCTCGCCCAAAGGCACGCCGATCTTCAACCCGGCCGACGGCAACAGCTTCATCAACGCCGACGGCTGGTTCGACGACACCTCCGATGGCCCGATCAGTGCCCAGGTCAGCATCGGCGGACGCTCGATCCCGGTGGAACCGGCCTGGGTCGTCACCGCGCCACCGAACTACGCGCCGCAGGTCAAGGCCGTGCGCACCCTGTATGACCTGACCTACGACCTGTTTATCCAGGCCGGCTGGCTGACGCCGAACACCTCGGTGTCGTTCCGCCATGACGTCTATCCGATCCTGCAACGCCTGTCGGGCCTGCAATGGGTCAACCAGGGCTTCGCCACCCAGTTCGGCCACAACGGCCGCTACAACTTCGAAGACCCGGCCTTTATCGCCCAGTTGGCGAGCAAACCAGCGCCGGGCAACTATGACCTGTTCGCCGAAACCCGTCGGCAGATTTTCAACAGTTTCCGCCTGCCCGATCCGACCGATGGCAACGTGTTGCCCTGGCCCTGGATCTATGGCGACTTCATGAGTTCGATACCCAACCAGAGCCCACGGCAGAATTCGGCGATTACCCAGACCCAGTACCTGGTCCTCAGCAGTTGGGCCGCCGGGACCTTCGAAGCCGACTGGACCAGCGAGCCGCCGCCCGATCACCTCGACTCGGTGCCCCTGGCCGAACAGCCGGCGATGCTCGACCGCGCGGCCCTCGACTTCTGCCTGGCCGATGCCTTCCACCCCGGCTGCGAACTGACCTGGCCGATGCGCCACCTGCCGCTGTACGCCAAGCCCTGGCGCATTCGCCAACGCTCGGCGGGCAGCCCGCAGCCCGACTACGGAGCGACCCTGGACCAGACCCAGGCGCTGGCTGTCGGAGGTCCGCTGTACGGACAAGCCCCCGGCGATCTGAACCGCTGGATGGGCCTGCCCTGGCAGGCCGACACCGCTTATTGCCGTGGTGGCTACGACCAGGCCTACAACCCGTTCACCTCGACCTTCTGGCCGGCCCGCGTGCCCAACCAGGTCCTCAGCGATGCCGATTACGCCCTGGTCATCGACCCCTCGATTTCCCCGGAGCAACGTCGCGACGCCTTTGCCGAGCGCAGCAACTGGAACGCACCGCTGGACATCAACTATCCGAAGAAGACCCCGACCGCCGTCCAGATGCAGGCCATGGTCGATATCTTCGGCTCCATGGGCTTGCTGGAAGTACGCCAGGGTATCCCCGGCAACCCGGTGTATCCCGACACCATGATGGTCGCCAGTTATGGACCGGCCATCACCCAGGCGCAGACCTTTGCCAGTCCGCAGTTGGCCGCCGATTTCGCCGTGGCGGGCGGTGCGCCGAGCACGGGGCCACGCCCACCCAAAGGCGCCAACTTCAGCAGCCCGGAAGAAGCGTTGCAGGCTCCGCGTGCGGTCAATCCCGGCAATCGTCCGGTCTAGATGAAACACTACGATGTCGCCATCATCGGTGGCGGCCCGGCCGGCTCGGCGACCGCGATTACCCTCGGTCGCCTGGGCTGGCGAGTGTTACTGGCCGACTCGGCGCCCGCCGGGCGTTTTCGGGTGGGCGAAGGTTTTCCACCTTCGGCGCGCTCGCTGCTCAATGACCTGGGGGTGCTCGAGGGTTTTCTCGATGCCAGGCATCGCACCAGCTACGGCAATGTCTCCGTGTGGGGCTCGGACGAGCCGCACGCGGATGACTTCATCTTTCACACCCATGGCCAGGGCTATCAACTGGACCGTGCGGCTTTCGACCAGCAACTGCGTACGGCGGCGCGACAGGCCGGGGTGTCGGTGCACGCCTCCACGCGACTGAGCCAGACCGCCGCCGAAGACGGTTTCCATCTGCAACTGAGCCGCGACGGCCAAGAGCAACCGGCCCACAGCCGCTGGCTGATCGACGCCGGCGGGCGCCCGGCCGTGTTCGCCCGCCAGCAGGGTGCGCAGCGCCTGACGGATGATCGGCTGGTGGCCTTCTATCTGTTGTTGCACAGTCCGCAAGGCACCGACCAGGACGGTCGGACCCTGGTCGAAGCGGTCGAGCACGGTTGGTGGTACAGCGTGCTGCTGCCGTCGGGGGAGCGGTTGGTGACCTACCTCAGCGATCTCGACCTGTTGGATCGCCAGCAACTGCTGAGCAGCGAAGGCCTGTGGCAGCAGTTGGCACAGACGCGCCTGTTGTGGGAGTTGTGCCAGGCCCACGGCTACCGCCCCGGCACCTCGGTGCACGGCATGGACGCCGGCAGCGGGCGGCTTTCGCTGTTCCACGGTGAACGCTGGGCGGCTGTCGGGGACGCAGCCCTGTCCTTCGATCCGCTGTCCTCGCAAGGTATCGCCACCGCCCTTTACTGCGGCCAACACTGCGCCCAGGCCGTACATGCCGCATTGCAAGGCGACCCCGAGGTATTACCCGGTTATGCCGATCTGCTGACACGGATCTACGCCGCCTACCTGAGTAACCGGCAGCAGTTCTATGGGATGGAAAAACGCTGGAGTGAATCCACTTTCTGGAAGCGGCGCCAGGTCCGGAAAGCCCTTTTCAATAGCGCAGGACGCGCAAAACGGGCGGGCTCAAGCGATCTAGGACTGACTTAAATCGACTAAGTTCACCAACAAAAACAGCAAGTTACGATTTTGTATACAACCCGTGTTACTCGTCGGATTGGCATTGTAACTATTCCTACACAAGCCTCAGGATCGCGCCGTCATCCCTTGGAGGCTCCTCTCACATGAAGTTCTCGTCGATTCTCTTGTTGTCCCTGAGTCTGGCCAGTGGCCTCGCTTGTGCCGGCGGTACCACCGAAGCCGGTATCGGCGGCGCCCTGGGCGGAGTACTCGGTTCGGCCGTCGGTCAGTCCCTGGGCGGCAACACCGGTTCGACCATCGGCGCGGCCCTGGGCGGCGCCGGTGGCAGCGCGGTCGGCGCCAACAAACACAGCCGTGGCGAAGCCGCCATCGGTGGCGCCCTGGGCGCGGCCGGCGGCAACGTGGTAGGTCGCAGCCTGGGCGGCAGCAACGGCGCCCTGCTCGGCGCAGCGGCCGGCGGTGGCGCAGGCGGTGCGCTGGGCAACTACATGGGCAACTCCAGCGAGCGCGAAAGTCGTCATTACCGTGGCGACCGCCGCGACTATCACGGCGGACATCGCGGCCACGGTTATGGGCATCGCAAGCATCGCCGGCATTGGGATCACTGACCGTCCGGCCAATGCAGAAAGCCCGTCAGCCTGCGTCCGATCATGCAGATTGCAAGGGCTTCAGACCCTCCCGAAAAACCAACCCGTTGATAACGCTGATAATTCAGCCAGAAAACGGGTTGGCATGCGCTCTGCTCTGTTCTGCATGAAGGCTGCACGTCTTTCATTCATGGAGCAGAACAAAAATGATCGAGCACACTCAATATCCATCTGCCATACGCCACGATGCGTCGACCCACTCAGGGGTGTCCTGGGCGGCGATCTTCGCCGGCGCCGCCGCCGCTGCGGCACTCTCCCTGCTGCTACTCATGCTCGGTGCCGGGCTCGGCTTCTCGACGATGTCACCCTGGGCCGGCGAAGGGCTCGGCGCCAAGGGCCTCGGCGTGTCGGCGATTATCTGGCTGGCCGTGACACAGATCCTCGCCTCCGGCATGGGTGGCTACCTCGCCGGTCGACTGCGGGTGAAATGGGTCAACCTGCATGACGACGAGGTCTATTTCCGTGATACCGCCCATGGCCTGCTCGCCTGGGCCGTTGCCACCCTGGTGACGGTCACCCTGGTCGCCGGCTCCGTCAGCGGCCTGATGGGCGATGGGCTCAAGGCCGGGACGGCAACGGCCGGCGGCAGCGCCCTGCTGAGCAAGACGACAGACAGCGGCGACTACTACATCGACAAGCTGTTTCGTGATGGTCGCCCCGTGGCCGTCAGTGAAGATGCCGCCCATGGCGTGGCCACGCGCATCCTTGCCCGCAACCTGAGTGTTGGCCCCCTGAGCATCGAAGACCATGCCTACCTGGCGCAACTGGTGACCCAACGCACCGATCTCTCTCAAACCCAGGCGGAACAACGGGTCGACCAGGTCTACGGCGAAGCACGCCAGAACGTCGACGCCGCCATCAACAAGGCCAAGCAGGCAGCCGACAGCGCCGCGAAAGCGGCCGCCTGGTCAACCCTGTGGCTCTTTATCGCCCTGTTGATCGGCGCCTTCTTTGCCAGCCTGGCCGCCACCTTCGGCGGACGCCAGCGCGATGGCGTGCACTTTGTCGAAAGCACCGACTACCCGGCCCAGACAACGACGCTGAGTTAATCCAAGGAGAACAAAAATGCGCTCACTACTGCTGTTTTTTCTAGGCGTGCCAATCCCGGTCATCATCCTGATTGCGCTGTTCGTGCACTGACGACCCGGTTATAAGGCGGCCACCTAAGCCGTCTGAAAACACACAATCCTGTAGGAGCCTGGCTTGCCAGCGATGAGGCCCGCAACTTGCGGACGCCTTCGCTGGCAAGCCTGGCTCCTACAGGGTCGGTGGTGTGTTTGAAGGGGTTACATTCCATTACATCTTTTCTGTTACCAAACCTTAAGCCTAATTCCTAGAAGCTGCCGATTAGAGCCTTTGCACCATTCCCCTCAGCAGCCAGCGTCGTTGCTGAATGATGGTTCAAATACTTAACCCGGCAGACCGTTTCAAACCCCGGCCGCGTCCCCGAAAACCGGGCCTTTCGTCCCTCAGGATTAAGGGTTATCCCGATATTGATATCAATATGCTACCGATATGATCCGCCGTCCTTGAGCTATGCAATGGAAGCAGGAGATGCGGATCTATTTTGGAGTTTGGCTAGGCATCGGGCTCAGTACTATCGGCTTGTTCTTCAATCAGTCCCTGCTGATCGGCACCGGCCTGGTCATTATCGCGGTGGCCTCCCTCGCCCTGCGCGCCACACAGCTTTCGACGACTGCCGCCGCCCCTGCCCTTACGCCAGTACCCGATACCGACGAGACCGATCTCGACCTGCATAAACTCCTGCCACTAGTCGCCCCGAGCTGGAGCGCCGGCATCGGCCAGAGCCGCGACCTGCTGCAAGCCAATATCAGCGAACTGTTCCAGCGCTTTGCCAGCATTGCCACCCGCCTGGAAGGCGGCCTGCATAATTCCGAAGGCATCCTCGGCAGCGGTGGCGTCGGTGAAAGCCTGCGCGACGCCAACCAGCGCCTGCATGAAGTGACGCAATCCTTCGAAGCCAGCAGCCAGCGCCAGCACGATCTGCTGGACACCATCAGCCACCTGGGCGACTACGCCAGCCAGTTGCAGCACATGGCCAAGCGGGTCCAGGAGATCGCCAGCCAGACCAACCTGCTGGCCCTCAACGCGGCCATCGAGGCGGCCCGTGCCGGCGAATACGGACGGGGCTTCTCGGTGGTCGCCGACGAAGTGCGCAAACTCTCCACCCTGTCCGCCGAAACCGGCCAGGGCATGGACGCCAAGGTCGGCGAAATCAACCTGGCGATCCAGACCACCATCGCCGAGGCCACGGAGCTGGGCACCAGCGAGCAGGCCAACCTGGACTTCCTCAACCGCTCGGTGACCCAGGTCATGGCCCGCCTGGGGGACAACCTCAACGAACTGACCGACGCCTCCCGCGCCCTGCAACAGGATGCCCGCGCGACCCAGGCCGACATCCAGGCAATCATGGTCAACCTGCAGTTCCAGGACCGTACCGACCAGATGCTCGATCACGTCCAGCTCGACCTCGCGAACCTGCTCGACGCCATTGCCCGCCAGGACACCAGCCTCAAGGATCCGGCGGCCTGGCTCGAGCGCCAGCGCCAGCGCTTCACCACCGATGAAGAGCGCCACGGCCAGACGCACATGAGCGCCGCCAGCGAAGTGACCTTTTTCTAGTTTTCCCCTTTGCAAGAGTGATGAACATGGCCAAGACCATCCTGATCGTCGACGACTCCCTGTCCATGCGCCAACTGGTGAAGATGAGCCTGACCGCCGCCGGTCACCAGGTCATCGAGGCCTGCGATGGCCGCGACGCACTGACCAAACTCAACGGCCAGAAGATCAACCTGATCATCAGCGACGTGAACATGCCCAACCTCGATGGCATCGGCCTGGTGAAAGAGGTCAAGGCGCGCAACGAATACCGCTTCACGCCGATCATCATGCTTACCACCGAAAGCGAGCAATCGAAGAAAGCCGAAGGCCAGGCCGCCGGGGCCAGGGCCTGGATCGTCAAACCGTTCCAGCCCCAGCAATTGCTGGCGGCCGTGGAAAAACTGCTGGGATGACCACGCCATGTTTTCACTGACCCCTGCCAGGGATGACACCCCCGCGCAATTGCACTTGAAGGGCGACCTGACCCTGTACGAGGTCAGCATGGCCCGCGACCAACTGCTCGGCCTGCTGCCGCTGCCGGCGGGCCCCTGGCAACTGGACCTGGGTGGCCTGAGCGAACTGGACAGCGCCGGCGCGCAATTGCTCCTGGCGATCCAGCGGGCGCTGTCGTCCATCGACCAGCCGACCACCGTCTCGCGGGTCTCGCCCCCGGTGCATGAACTGCTGATCCTGCTGAACCTGGAATCGCTGTACCCCGCCGCCCCGAACGAGGATTGACCGATGCTCAGTGGCGAACAATGGAACCAGCTCCTGCTGGGCTTTCTCAGTGAAGGCCGCGACCTGCTCAAGGAGGCCGAGGACAGCCTGCTGCGCCTGGAGGCCAGCCCCGCCGACCAGGACGCGGTCAACCAGTTGTTCCGCGCCGTGCACACCCTCAAGGGCTCCGCCGGGATCTTCTCGCTGACGCCACTGGTCAACCTCACCCACCATCTGGAAAGCCTGCTGATGTCGGTGCGCGACGGTCAGCGCGAGCTGACCCCGGCGCTGACCTCGTTGATGCTCAACTGCATGGACGAACTGAGCGCGATGATCGAGCGGGTCGACCCCGACAGCGGCCTGCTGGACGCCGACGAAGCACGCCAGGCGCCCTTGCTCGCCGCGCTGTTCGAAGCCCAGGGCCATATCGCCGAACCAGCACCAGGACCTGAGACGGATACCCCGTCAGCCGCCGAGGCAGCACTCGTCAATTGGCAGGTCTCGATCCGTTTTTCCGAAGAGCTGTTTCGCAACGGCTTCGACCCGGCGGCGTTCCTGCGCTACCTCAAGCGCCTGGGCGAAATCACCCAGCTGGAGACCGTCAGCAAAGCCCTGCCGGCACTGGAACAGCTCAACCCGGAAACCTGCCACCTGGGTTTTGAATTCAGCCTGCGCAGCGCCGCCAGCCAGGGCGAAATCGAAGACGTGTTCGAGTTTATCCAGGACTTCTGCACCCTGCGCCTGGTCCCGGAAGATCACCTGCCGGTGCCGGCGGCAGAAGCGTTGCTGGCGGCACAGGCAACCCTCAATCCGGCGCCGGAAAGAACCCCGGTCAGCCGCGACCGCCGGCCGCTGGAAACTAGCCTGGTCAAGGTCGCCGCGCACAAGCTCGACGAGTTGATCAACCTGGTCGGCGAGCTGGTGATCAGCACCGCCGGCGCCCAGATGCAGGCCCGACGCAACGGCGACAGCGGCTGCCTGGAAAGCATCCAGGCGGTGCACCAGCATGTCGAACAGATCCGCGAAACCGCCTTGAAACTGCGCATGGTGGAAGTCGGCGAAACCTTCAACCGCTTCCACCGGGTGGTCCGCGACGTCAGCCAGGAGCTGGGCAAGCAGATCCAGCTGAGCCTGCGCGGCGGCGAAACCGAACTCGACAAATCGGTGATCGACAAGATCGCCGACCCGCTGACCCACCTGGTGCGCAACGCCATCGACCATGGCATCGAATCCGCCGCCGAGCGCCTGGCCGTGGGCAAGCCCGCCGAGGGCAACCTGAGCCTCAACGCCTACCACGACTCCGGCATGATCGTGCTGGAAGTGCAGGATGACGGCCGTGGCCTGAACACCGCGCGCATTCTCGAAAAAGCCATCGACAAGGGCCTGGTGGACCCGGATGCGCAACTGGCCGACGCGGACATCCACGGGCTGATCTTCGAGGCCGGGTTTTCCACCGCCGAACAGGTTTCCAACCTCTCCGGACGCGGCGTCGGCATGGACGTGGTGCGCAGCGCCATCGACCAGTTGCGCGGGGTCATCGAGATCGATTCCCTGGCCGGCCAGGGCTGTACTTTCCGCATCCGCCTGCCGCTGACCCTGGCGATCATCGACGGTTTCCAGGTCAGTGTCGGCCAGGACAGTTTTGTCATCCCCCTGGACATGGTCACCGAATGCATGGAGGCCAGCCCCGGGCAACTCGGCCAGGGCTACCTCAACCTGCGTGGCAAGCCGCTGCCGTGCATTGCCCTGGACAGCCATTTCGGCCTGACCCCGAGCAGTGCGCGCCGGCGCAACATCGTCGTGGTCAGCCAGGGCCGCCAGCAAGCCGGCCTGATCGTCGACCAGTTGCTCGGTGAACTGCAGACCGTGATCAAGCCCCTCGGCCAGATGTTCCAGCACCTGCGCGGCATCAGCGGCTCGACCATCCTCGGCTCCGGCCAGGTCGCGCTGATCCTCGATATCGCCAGCCTGTTCCGCCATTTGCAGAGCGCCGCCGAGCCCATGTCGCCGGCCGCGCTCCATACCCCTTTGCCCAGCCTTTCAGGAGATTGATCATGCAATTCATCAGGAACATGAAGATAGGCATCCGCCTGACCGCGGGGTTCCTGCTGGTGGTGGTGCTGACCGCGAGCATCGGTGTGATCGGCATTCGCAACCTGTCCCAGGTCAACAGCCTCTCGGACCGCATGTACGACCTCGACGTCACCGGCATGAGCCTGATGCAGGAAGCCAATATCCAGCTGATCGTCGTCGGCCGCGCCATGCGTCACACCCTGCTCGCCACCAGCCAGGCCGGACGCGAACAGTCCGCCAGCCAGGCACGCGCGGCGATGGAGCAGACCCGCAAGCTGATCGCCGAGGCACGTAAGTCCTTTATCACCAAGGACGGCCTGGCCCAGCTCGATCAACTCGACGCGCCGCTCAAGGACTACGAGAACCTGGTCCAGCAGGTGCTCGCCACCCACCAGCAATCCGGGTTATTGCAGGAAACCAGCGACGTCACCGAGCTGTTGCCCAAGGCCGTGGTCAGCGGCGACGTGGTGGACAAACTGATGGGCCAGGTCACCCGCGGCAAGCAGGATCGCGCCGCCGAGGCCAACCAGCAGATCAACGATATCGCCACCCGCTCCCAGACCCAGATGATCGCCCTGGTCATCGCCGCCACCCTGCTCGGGATCCTGATCGGCGTGCTCGTGACCCGCAGCATCACCCGCCCGCTCAACGGTGCCGTGGAAGCCGCCAACCGCATGGCCGCCGGCGACCTGGGCCAGGACTTGCCCACCACCGGCAAGGACGAGACCGGCCAGTTGCTGACCGCCATGCAGAACATGACCTTGCGCCTGCGCAGCATCCTCGGTGACGTGCGCAGCGCCGCCGACTCGCTGTCGTCGGCGTCCGAGCAGGTCAGCTCGACCTCGCAATCGCTGAGCCAGGCCGCCAACGAACAGGCCGCCAGCGTCGAACAGACCAGCGCCTCGGTGGAGCAGATGTCCGCCTCGATCGCCCAGAACACCGAAAGCGCGAAGATCACCGACGGTATCGCCGGCAAGGCCGCCAATGACGCCGTGCAAGGTGGCGGCGCGGTGAGCGACACGGTGCTGGCGATGAAGCAGATCGCCGACAAGATCAGCATCATCGACGACATCGCCTACCAGACCAACCTGCTGGCCCTCAACGCCGCCATCGAGGCCGCCCGTGCCGGCGACCACGGCAAGGGCTTCGCGGTGGTCGCCGCCGAAGTGCGCAAGCTGGCCGAGCGCAGCCAGGTCGCCGCCCAGGAAATCGGCCAGGTGGCCTCCAGCAGTGTGCGTCTGGCCGAACAGGCCGGGCAGTTGCTCAATGAGATCGTGCCGAATATCCAGAAGACCTCGGACCTGGTCCAGGAAATCACCGCCGCGTCCCTGGAACAGAGTGGTGCCGCCGGGCAGATCAATATCGCCATGGGCCAGATGAACCAGATCACCCAGCAGAACGCCTCGGCCTCCGAGGAACTGGCGGCCACTGCCGAGGAAATGAATGCCCAGGCCGGGCAGTTGCAGGAGCTGATCGGCTTCTTCCGTTTCGACGGCGAAGCGGCGCCCGCGTACAAACCACAACCGCGCAGCTTCGACAGCTACACCACCGGGACGCGCGACGGCTTCAAGGGCCGCGCGCCGGTGGATGAAGGCCAGTTCGTCAGTTTCACTTGAGGACCGGATCATGACTGCCAACCTGCGCCACGGGCTCCAGGCCCTGCACGAAGTGCTGCCGGCACCGAGCATCCAGCACCTGTCGTTCCGGGTACGCCAGGCCGCCTATGCGGTGCCGATCGACGGCGTGCGCGAGATCATCGAGTACGGCGACGTCACCGCCGTGCCGATGATGCCGGCGTTTATCCACGGGGTGATCAACCTGCGCGGCAACGTGGTGCCGGTGCTCGACCTGGCGGCGCGCTTCGGCTTCGAGCTGACCGCCGCCGGCAAGCGCACCTGCATCGTGATCATCGAACCGGAACTCGACGGTATCGCCCAGCGCATCGGCCTGGTGGTGGATGCGGTGGACGCGGTGCTGGATATCGACCCGCACCAGGTGGTCCAGGCGCCGCCCTTCGGTTCCGGTATCCGCACCGACTTCATCGCCGGCATGGCCCGCCACGAGCAGGCCTTCACCATCATCCTGAACATTCCCCAGGTCCTGTCCCTGGACGATATCCGCCAGCTCAGCCTGGCCGTGGCCCAGGGCAGCTGATGTCCAGCCAGTCCACGCTGCCCACCCTCGGCGACAGCGAATTCCGCAGCCTGCAAAAGCTCATGGCCGAGGCCTCGGGGATCATCCTCGCCTCGAACAAACGGCCGCTGGTGGCCGGGCGCCTGATGAAGCGCCTGCGCCATTACCGGCTCGACAGCTACAGCGACTACCTGCGCCTGCTCGACCAGCCGCCTCACCTCAAGGAACGGCGGCTGGTGGTGGATCTGCTGACCACCAACGAAACCTATTTCTTCCGTGAACCGGCGCATTTCGACTACCTCGGCCAGTGGCTCGGTCGCCAGCGCGGCCCGCTGAAACTCTGGAGCGCGGCCTGTTCGTCCGGCGAAGAACCCTACAGCCTGGCCATGGTGGTCCAGGAACATCTGCGCGGCGGCGACTGGTCGATCCTCGCCAGCGACCTCAGCCAGAGCATGCTCGAGAAGGCCGGCGACGGCATCTACGACATGGCCCAGGCGAAGAACTTTCCCCAGGGCTGGCTACACCGTCATTGCCTCAGTGGCATCGGCGAGATGAGCGGACGCTTCCGGGTCCAGGCCGCGCTACGTGAGCGGGTCAGCCTGCGCGAGATCAATATCGTCCAACCGTTGCCCGATGGCCTGGGGCGGTTCGACGTGATTTTCCTGCGCAATGTCCTGATCTATTTCAACAACGACGAAAAACAGCGCATCGTGCAACGCCTGGTCAGCCAGTTGCGTCCGGGCGGGCTGCTGTTCATCGGTCATGCGGAAAGCATCCACGGCTTCGACGTGCCGGTGCGACTGCTCAATCCCTCGGTCTACGAACGCTTATGAATCCGCCGCTGTTCCTGCGCCCTGGCGACTATTTCTTCGGTCGCCATCAAGGCAGTGTCACCACCCTGCTCGGCAGTTGCGTGTCGATCGTGCTCTGGCACCCGCGCTGGCAACTGCTGGCGGTGTCGCACTATCTGCTGCCCAACGATCCGAGCGCACGCAACGCCCTCGACACCCGCTATGGCGAAGGGGTGTTCCAGCGCATGCTGGCCGACATGCGCCGCCACGGCACCCACCCCCACGAATACCGCAAAAGCATTTTCGGCGGTGGCAGCCTGGTCCGCGCCGACGGCCCACCGGCGCAGCGGGTCGGGCACAGCAACAGCGCCTTCGCCCGGGAACAGTTCAGCCTGCGCAACTGGCCCGTGGACCACTGCGACCTCAACGGCCAGCACTACCGGCGCCTGCGCATCGACGGCGCCAGCGGCCTGATCGAGTGCCAACGCAACAGCGTGCAACCGCTGCGGCTGGGGATGCGTCCACGATGATCCGGGTTTTTATCGTCGACGACTCGGCCCTGGTGCGCCAGGTCCTGACCCAGTGCCTGGACAGTCACCCGAATATCCAGGTGATCGGCCAGGCCGCCGATCCGCTCTATGCCATCGACAAGATGCGCCGCGACTGGCCGGACGTGCTGATCCTCGACATCGAGATGCCGCGCATGGACGGCCTGACCTTCCTGCGCCAGATCATGGCCGAGCGACCGACGCCGACCCTGATCTGCTCGACCCTCACCGAGCAAGGTTCGGCGGTCGGCGTCGAGGCCCTGGCCGCCGGCGCGGTCGGGGTCTTCACCAAGGCTCGGCTGGGGCTCAAGCAAAGCCTGGAGCAACTGTCCGGCGAACTGATCCGCAAGGTCGAGGAAAGCGCCCGGACCCGACCGGTGGCCCTTCGCCACAGCGTGCCTGCCGCAGAATCCGTCGTCACAGCCACGATCAGCCCGCTCAGGACCACCGACCGGGTGGTCGCCCTGGGCTGCTCCACGGGGGGCACCCAGGCCTTGGAATTCATCCTGCGGCAATTGCCACGTGACTGCCCGGGGATTGTCATCGTTCAACACATGCCGGAGAAGTTCACAGCCGATTTTGCCAGGCGCCTGGACAAGCTCTGTCAGATAGAAGTGCGCGAGGCCAGGCACCTGGACCGCGTCCACAGCGGCCTGGCATTGCTGGCGCCGGGTGGCCTGCACATGCAGCTCAAGCGCAGTGGCGCGCACTATCAGGTCGAGGTACTCGACGGCCCGCCGGTCAACCGGCACAAGCCGTCGGTGGATGTACTGTTTCGTTCAGTGGCCAGACAGGCCGGCGCCAACACCTTGGGCATTATCATGACCGGCATGGGCGACGACGGCGCGCGCGGGCTCTTGGCCATGCGCGAAAACGGCGCCAATACCGTGGCCCAGGACGAAGCCAGCTGCGTGGTCTTCGGCATGCCGAAAGAGGCCATCCGCCTGGGGGCGGCGCAGTGGGTCGAACCCTTGGCGAAGCTGCCGAAAATGATCCAGCAGTTCGGTGACAGCGCCCGCCACGGCTGAACAGCACAAGGCATCCGGCCCTTGAACCCGACATAAACACCGCAGCTCGCCAAGGCGGCTGCGCCCTTCCCTTTGCGTCATTGGGCTTGAGCTTATGCTTTGTCGAATACTGCTTGCCGACGATTACCCGCTGTTTCGCGCGGGTATGAAGGCACTGCTGGAAAAACAACAAGAGTACGAAATCGTCGGCGAAGCGGGCGATGGCCAGGCGGCAATCGAGCTGGCCTCACGGCTCAAGCCGGACATCGTGTTGTTGGACATGTCCATGGAGCGCATGAACAGCGTGGCGGCGCTCAAGGAGCTGTCGCTGCGCGCGCCGCGCAGCAAGGTACTGATGCTGTCGATGCACACCGACAGCCACTTCGTGATGAAATGCCTGCAACTCGGGGCCCACGGCTACCTGCTGAAAAACGCTACGGTGCTGGAGCTGGAGCTGGCGCTCAAGGCCTTGCGCCACGGCGGCCAGTACCTGTCCTCGGCGGTGGTGCCGCTGGTGGTCGACCAGGCGGTGCGCCAGACCCACAGCCAGCCGATCCGTGCCAGCCAGGTCGCGCTGACGGCACGGCAACTGGAAATCCTCAGGCTGATCGCCCGGGGCGAGACCACCCGCTCCATCGCGCTCGGGCTCGGCCTGAGCGTCAAGACCGTGGAGGCGCACCGCTCGCAGATCATGCACCGGCTGCGGATTCACGACATTGCCGGGCTGGTGCTGTTCGCGGTACGTGAAGGGATCATTCAGCTCAACGACTGAAGGGCCTCGCGCAAGGTGGCGGGGATCGTCACCGGCTGGTTCGAGGCGCGATCGACGAACACGTGGACAAAACGTCCGGCGGCGCAGGCGTCCTCCTCGCCGGCCTTGAACACCGCCAGTTCGTATTGCACCGAGCTGTTGCCCAGCTTGCCGACCCGCAGGCCGATCTCGATGCGCTCGGGGAAAGCGATCGAGGCGAAATAGTCGCAGGCCGAACTGACCACGAAACCGACAACCTCGCCGTCATGGATATCCAGGCCACCCTGTTCGATCAGGTAGGTGTTCACCGCCGTGTCGAAAAAGCTGTAGTAAGTGACGTTGTTCACGTGGCCGTAGACATCGTTGTCGTGCCAGCGCGTGATGATCGGCTGGAAGTGACGGTAGTCGGCGCGTTGCGGCAGGCGGTCGGTCATGGCGGACTCTTGGGTCATGGCTGCAGGTGCTCGCTGAGAAAACGGAAATAGCGTTCGCGATAGGCCGGGATTTCATTGGCCAGGTGGTGCCGGGCGCCGAGCAGCATCAGCACTTCGGGATGGTCGAACTTGGCCCGCAGCACGTCGAGGTTATGCGTCCAGTCGACGGTCATGTCGGCCTCGCCTTGCACGATCAGCGGTCGCCGTGGGCTTTTCGCGGCGGACTCGATACCGGGAATCCAGCGGGCCAGGGCACCGACCCAGGCGGTCGGCAGGCGCTGCGGTTGCAAAGGGTCGGCCTGGAGGAACGGCATGAACGCCGGGTCGTTGGTGTTCTCGCTGAAACGCCGGGCGATGCCTTTGACGAAGGGCTTGAGCAGGTAATAACTGAACTTCGACCAGCCCCACGCCCGTGGCCGTATCAGCGGCGAGAGCAGGATCACCTGGCCCTGGGCCGGGCTGCCGCTGCCGTGCTTGAGCAGGTGGTCGATGATAATCGCACCGCCGGTACTCTGGCCGAACAGGTGCCAGGGTTGCGGCAGATCGAGGGACCTGGCCTCGCTGAACAGGCCTTGCAAGGCCTGCTGATACCGGCCGAAGTCGTCGATGCTGGCCCGTTCGCCGCTGGACAGGCCGTGACCCGGCAAGTCGCAGGCAAGCACCGCGAAACCCTGGTCCAGCGCCCAGTCCACGACATGGCGGAACAGGCCCATGTGATCGTAGAAACCGTGGAGCAGGAACAGCGTCGCCACCGGTTCGGCCGGCAGCCAGAGCTGGCTCACCAGTTCGAAGGCACCACTGCTGAAGCAGCCCAGGCGACTGACGACAGGCGGACTGCGCTGGGGCAGGTCGAGGCCATAGAAGTGCTGGTAGGCTCGTGCCTCTTCCGACAACGGCTGCGCCGCGGCCAGGGGTCGCAGGCTGGAACGCAGGGAATCGGCGGCAAAGGTGGCGGGCATAGGCTTTCCAGGTAAAGGCACGGCAACGCCAACGGCGTTTTACAGACCTGCGATATTCATCTGTCAGGGCAGGCATGGCAAGCTACGCGACCTTCGAGGACACAATCGTCATGCCCCAGATGCGTCACAAGAGATTACTCGCCGGGTTGCTCGCCGTGGTTTGTGCGACGGGGCTGTGGTTCGCCTATGACTGGTTCCAGGGCCGCTATATCCGCGCCTTCAGCGAGCAGACCGCGCTGTTCGCCGGCGACAGCCTGAGCCTGCCGGCGGAACTGGCCGGGCCGGGGCCGATCCGCCTGGTGCACTTCTGGGACCCGGCCTGCCCGTGCAATGTCGGCAACCAGCAGCACCTGGGGGAATTGATCGAGCGGTTCGCGCCGCTGGGAGTGCAATTCTACTCGGTGCAGAAGCCCGGGACCCACGGCCAGTTGCCGGCCACCTTGAGTGCGATCAAGGCGCTGCCCGGCTTGCCGGGGGCCGAGCATCTGACGGTCAGCCCGGCGGTGGCGATCTGGGACCGCGACGGCAAGCTGGCTTACTTCGGCCCCTACAGCCAGGGTGCTACCTGCAATTCGAGCAACAGCTTTATCGAGCCGATCCTGCAGGCACTGAGCGAAGGCCGCGCGGTGAATGCCACCCACAACATGGCGGTGGGCTGTTATTGCCCGTGGTTGCCGTCCCCGTAGGGCGAACCGGACTTTTTACAGTAATCGCCCGCTCGGCCGATGCATCCCCATACTCTCCTGTGCTAAACCTTCCCGGTCCAGTCCCGGTAGCCACAAGGATTCATGCATGAAACGCAGCCTGACCGTTCTCGCCGTCCTGATCGCCGCCATTGCCGGAGGCGGCCTGTGGTACGTCCAGAGCAAACAGCCGATGCGTCAGGGCCAGGTCACGCTGCAGAACCTGCAAGGGCCGGTCACGGTGCGCTACGACGACCGAGGCGTGCCGCATATCCGCGCTGAAAACGACGCCGATCTCTACCGCGCCCTGGGTTATGTACAGGCCCAGGACCGACTGTTCCAGATGGAAATCATGCGCCGCCTGGCCCGTGGCGAACTGGCCGAGGTGCTCGGCCCCAAACTGGTGGACACCGACAAGCTGTTCCGTGGCCTGCGCATCCGCGAACGGGCCGACCAGTACGTCGCCCAGCTCGACAAACAGTCCCCCAGCTGGAAGGCCCTGCAAGCCTACCTGGACGGCATCAACCAATACCAGGCGAGCCACGCCAAACCCATGGAGTTCGACCTGCTGGGCATCGACAAGCGGCCGTTCACCGCCGAAGACACCATCAGCATCGCCGGTTACCTGGCCTACAGCTTCGCCGCCGCCTTTCGCACCGAGCCGCTGCTGACCTATGTGCGCGACAAACTCGGCGCCGACTACCTGAAGGTCTTCGACCTGCAATGGTATCCCCAGGGCGCATTCGGTACCCCGGCGCCCCTGGCCGATGCCGACTGGAAGAACCTCGGCGCCCTGGCCCAGTTGAGCGACCAGGCCCTGGAGCACGCCGGCCTGCCACAGTTCGAAGGCAGCAATGCCTGGGTGGTGTCCGGCAGCCGGACCAAGAGCGGCAAGCCGCTGCTGGCGGGCGATCCGCATATCCACTTTTCGACGCCCTCGGTCTGGTACGAGGCGCACCTCTCGGCGCCGAACTTCGAGCTGTACGGCTATCACCAGGCGCTGGTGCCCTTCGCGTTCCTGGGCAACAACCAGGCGTTCGGCTGGAGCCTGACCATGTTCCAGAACGACGACCTCGATCTGATCGCCGAGAAGGTCAACCCGGACAACCCCAACCAGGTCTGGTACCACGGCCAATGGGTCGAGATGACCAGCACCCAGCAGCAGATCGCCGTCAAGGGCGAAGCGCCGGTCACTGTCACCCTGCGTCGCTCGCCCCACGGTCCGATCGTCAATGACGCCGTGGGCGCCAACGGTGGGACCAGGCCGATCGCCATGTGGTGGGCCTTTCTCGAGACCCCGGACCCGATCCTCGATGCCTTCTACGAGCTGAACCGCGCCGACACCCTGGAGAAAGCCCGCACGGCTTCGTCGAAGATCCAGGCCCCGGGCCTCAACGTGGTCTGGGCCAATGCCAAGGGCGATATCGGCTGGTGGGCCTCGGCGCTGCTGCCCAAGCGCCAGGCTGGAGTCAACCCGGCCTTTATCCTCGACGGCAGCACCGCCGATGCCGACAAGGACGGCTACTACCCGTTCAGCGCCAACCCCCAGGAAGAGAACCCGGCGCGCGGTTATATCGTCTCGGCCAACGCCCAGCCGGTGTCGCCCACCGGCATGGAGATTCCCGGTTACTACAACCTGCCGGATCGCGGTCAGCAGTTGAACCGTCAACTGAGCGACAGCAGCGTGCGCTGGAACCTGGAAAACAGCCAGAAGCTGCAACTGGGCACCACCACCGACTACGGCCCGCGCCTGCTCAAGCCGCTGTTGCCGGTGCTGCGCGAGGTGGTGAAAGACCCGGCGGAACTGAAGCTGGTGGAGCAGTTGGCGCAGTGGAAGGGGGACTACCCGATGAGCTCCACCACGGCCACGCTGTTCAACCAGTTCCTCTATGACCTGACCTATGCCGCCATGCACGACAAGCTGGGCGACGACTATTTCAAGGCGCTGCTGAGCACCCGCGTGGTCGACGCCGCCCTGCCACGCCTGGCCGCCGATGAGCACTCGCCGTGGTGGGGCAAGGGCCGCGCCGAGACGGTGAAAACCGCCTGGCAGGCGAGCATCGCCCACCTCAAGGGGCTGTATGGCGACGACCCGGGCAGTTGGGTGTGGGGCAAGGCCCATACCCTGACCCACGAGCATCCGCTGGGCCAGCAGAAGCCGTTGGACCGGTTGTTCAATGTCGGGCCGTTCGATGCCCCGGGCAGCCACGAAGTGCCGAACAACCTCTCGGCGAAGATCGGCCCGGCGCCCTGGGCGGTGAGCAACGGGCCTTCGACCCGCCGTCTTATCGACTTCGCCGATCCGGCCCACAGCCTGACCGTCAACCCGGTGGGACAAAGCGGGGTGTTGTTCGACAAGTATTACGACGACCAGGCCGAAACCTATATCGAAGGCGGGTATGAGCAGGTGCGTTTGGATGAGGTGGAGGTGTCGGCCAATACTCGCAGCGTGCTGAAGCTGCTGCCGGGGAAGTGACCGATTAGCTTGCCGCCCGGCGAAGGCGCCCGGGCGCCTCGCCATAGATCTCCTTGAACTTCTTGCTGAACGCCGCCTGGGATTGGTACCCGACCTGGACGGCGATGTCGCTCAGGCCCAGGTGCGAATGGCTCAGCAAACCGTACGCCAGCTCCATCCGCACCTGCGTCAGCAGCACCCAGGGCGACGCCCCGGCCACGGCGGCGAATACGCGCATAAAGGTCGCCCGCGACATGTTCGCCATTGCCGCCAGGGCCTCGATGGTCCACTCATGGGCCGGTTCCTCGAGCATCGCTTGCCAGGCCCGGCTCAGGCGCTTGTCGGCCAGTAGCGCCAGGGTTCCGCTGGCAGGCTTCTGCTGTTGCAGATAGGCCCGCAGGATCAGCGTGAACAACGCCGACGACAGGGCATCCACCAGAAACCGCGCCCCGGCCTGCTCCCCATCGGCCTCCACCCGCAGCAGGCTCACCAGCGCCGCCAACTGACCGTTGGCCTGCAGCTCGCGGCCGGAAATCAGCAAATACTCCGGCAACGCAGCAAACAGCATCGACTCGCGCTGGTAGTGGAAGCGGCCACAGAGAAGGTCCAGGTCCGCCTGTTCAGCGCCGAGACGATGCACCGGCAACAGACCACCACGACTGATCCGCGTCGCCATCGGCGCCACCCGTTGTCCCTGGCTGCGCAACAAATGACTGCCGCCACCGGGCAGCACCAGGATATCGCCGGCGTGCAGGCGCAACGAGCGACCGTCCGGCAACTCGGCCAGGCAGTCGCCGGACAGCACCAGGTGATAAGGCGCGACCCCGACGCTTTCCTGCCCGTGATCCATGGCCCAGTCGCCCTGCAACTGGCAACGCAGGTCGAGGCAGCCGCGGACGCCGGCAAGGGTGATGAGTTTATCGATCGAATTCATTTGCGCGTTTCGGACAAAACCTTGAGTGAATCGAACAAGAGTGACGACACCGGACAAGGGAGACTGAGCTCGTTGCCAAGCCACTCTACGCTTACCCTTTCAGGAGTTATCATTATGTTTCTCAATTGGTCCGAACTGCTGCCAACTATCAAGAATGCCTTTGGAGCCCTGGGCAAATCCAATCCGAAGATGGTCCAGGCCTATATGAAATTGGGCGAGGCCGCTGCGGAAAACAATGTGCTGGATGCCAAGACCCGCGAGCTTATTTCCATTGCCGTGGCGATTTCGACTCGTTGTGACGGTTGCATCGGCGCCCATACCGATGCGGCGATCAAGGCCGGGGCGACTCGCGAAGAAGTGGCCGCGGCCCTGGCCACGGCGATTTCGCTGAATGCCGGTGCAGCGTACATCTACTCGCTGCATGCGCTGGAGGCTTACGACAGCCTGAAGTCCTGAGGCTGTCAATGCTTGAAGCCGAGCGAGGACTTGTGGCCTGACTCACAGCAGCCCCGCAAAATGCCGCCGAAACTGCTGCGGCGTCACACCCAACCGCCGCTGAAACACGCTGCGCATATGGTGCGCATCACGAAAACCGCACTCATAGGCCACGGTCTTCAACGGCGCCCCACCGCTTTCCAGCATCACCCGCGCCGCATCCACCCTGGCCCGCTCGACAAACTCCGCCGGCGTCACCTGGGTCTCGCGGGCAAACACCCGGGAAAAATTCCGCGCACTCATGTTCGCCGCCCGCGCCAATTCGGCAATGCTCAAATCCCCGGTCAAATGCGCCAGCACATACTGCTGCACCTGGGCCACCGGCGACGAAGCCTCGGCATGGGGCGCCAGGTACGGACTGAACTGTGACTGCCCACCCGAACGCTGGGTGAATACCACCAGTCGCTTGGCGACCTTCAGCGCCACCTGCGCACCGTGATCCTGTGACAGCAGGTACAGCGACAAATCGATCCCCGCCGTGCCCCCCGCCGAAGTGAAGAGCCGATCGTCCTGCACATACAAACGATCGGCCTCGACCCGCGCGGCCGGGCACAACGCCGCCAACGCCAGCGCATCACTCCAGTGGGTGGTTACCGTGCGCCCGTCGAACAATCCGGCCCGGGCCAGCATGAAGGCGCCGTTGCAGATCGAACCGAACCGCCCGGCACGGGCGCTGGCCCCGCGCAGCCAGGCATGAAAGTCGTCACCAAAATCCAGCCCGGGCAAGCTCGGGCCGCCGGCACACAGCAACAGGTCGTAACGCTCCACGGCCTCGCTGAAATGCCGATGCGCCTGGATCGCCAGGCCGTTGGAGCAGGCCAGCCAACCGCGCTCGACGCCGATCACTTCCAGCCGGTACTGGGCGTCAGGGGGCAGGAAGCTGTTGGCTTCGGCAAAGACGTCCATGGGCCCGGTGACGTCCAGGGACTGGACGCCGGGGAACACCACAACGGCAAGGGTTCGACTCATGGGCGGGCCTCAATGCAAGTCGGTCTTACGGTAACGCAAGCCTCCAGCCGATGCGACAGCCGCTTCTATTACGCGCACGCGCTGGCACGGAACCCGCCCCGAATGGCCGGATTCGCCACCTTGTGTCGATTGTTGCCATCCGTCCCTGACGCCACACTGAACCCATCAGCGCCAGCCAGGCGCTCCCCCAAAGGAAGTCTCGACATGAGCAACACTATTGCCGGCATCAAGATCCCCGACAGCGCCCTGGCCAAGGCCACCACCGAATACATCCGCGATGTGGAAAGCGATCTGCTCTACCACCACTCGCGCCGGGTCTTCCTGTTCGGCGCCCTGAGCGGCGAACGCAAGCAACTGGCCTACGATCCGGAGTTGCTGTACGTCGGCGCGATGTTCCACGACCTCGGCCTGGTGGAAGGCCATCGCAGCGATGACGAACGTTTCGAAGTGGATGGCGCCAACGCGGCCAAGGTGTTCATGAAGCCTTACGGGCTGTCGGATGACGATATCGAACAGGTCTGGCTGTCGATTGCCCTGCACACCACACCGGGGGTGCCACAGCATCTTCGCCCGACGGTGGCGCTGGTCACGGCCGGGGTGGAAATGGATGTGCTGGGGATGGACTACGCGGCCTTTCCAAGCGCCCAGCGCGAAGCGGTGGTGCATGCGCATCCACGGGGGGAAGGGTTCAAGGAATGCATCATCTGTGCGTTCGCCGAGGGGCTGCGCCATCGGCCGCTGACCACCTTTGGCAACGTGAAGACCGATGTGTTGAAGGACAAGGATGCGACGTTCAAGCCGATGAATTTTGTCGAGGTGATTCGGCATTCGCCGTGGGCTGAATAAAGCATGGGGGCAAGGCGGAACCAATAGGATCGTGGCCAGCACATGGAACTGTCGGCGATCTTGAGGGCCTCTTCGCGGGCAAGCTCCGCTCCCACAAGGGGGGTTGAGTCGTACCTGATTTTTGTGTACGACCATGACCCCCTTGTGGGAGCGGAGCTTGCCCGCGAAGCTTTTAGGACCTACGCGGTCTCCGCCACCTTCGCCCGACGTACGTCCGGCTGTTTCCAGGAATCCGCCGCGCTTTCATCGATGGCCAGCTGGATGGCTTTCTTGCGACGCTCTTCGGCCTGACGACTGAAGTACCAGACCAGGAAGGTCACCAACGACACCGCCAATAGAATCAGGCTCGCCACCGCGTTGATCTCCGGCTTCACCCCCAGGCGTACCGCCGAGAACACTTCCATCGGCAACGTCGTCGAACCCGGCCCCGACACGAAGCTGGCCAGTACCAGGTCATCCAGGGACAACGCGAAGGACATCATGCCCCCCGCCGCCAGCGATGGCGCGATCATCGGGATGGTGATCAGGAAGAACACCTTCCACGGCTTGGCGCCCAGGTCCATGGCCGCCTCTTCGATGGACAGGTCCAGCTCACGCAGACGCGCCGACACCACCACCGCCACATAGGCCGCACAGAAGGTCGTGTGGGCGATCCAGATGGTGACGATACCCCGTTCCTGGGGCCAGCCGATCAACTGCGCCATGGCCACGAACAGCAGCAACAGCGACAGGCCGGTGATCACTTCCGGCATCACCAGCGGCGCCGTCACCAGGCCGCCGAACAGCGTGCGGCCCTTGAAGCGGGTGACCCGGGTCAGCACGAACGCCGCCAGGGTTCCCAGCGCCACCGCGGCCACCGAGGTGTAGCAGGCGATTTCCAGCGAGCGGGCCACCGAGCCCATCAGTTGGGTGTTGTCCAGCAGACCGACGTACCACTTCACCGACCAGCCGCCCCACACCGTCACCAGCTTCGAGGCGTTGAACGAGTAGATCACCAGGATCAGCATCGGCAGGTAGATGAACAGCAGACCCAGCACCAGCATCAGGTTGGAAAAACTGAAGCGCTTCATTCCTTGCCCTCCATTTCTTTGGCCTGACTACGGTTGAACAGAATGATCGGCACAATCAGGATCGCCAGCATCACCACCGCCAGCGCGGACGCCACCGGCCAGTCACGGTTGTTGAAGAATTCCTGCCACAGCACTTTACCGATCATCAGGGTTTCCGGACCGCCGAGCAGCTCGGGGATCACGAACTCGCCTACCACCGGGATGAACACCAGCATGCAGCCGGCAATGATGCCGTTCTTCGACAGCGGCACGGTGATCTTCCAGAAGCTGTTGAAGGTGCTCGACCCCAGGTCCGAGGCGGCTTCCAGCAGGCTCTGGTCGTGCTTCACCAGGTTGGCGTAGAGCGGCAGGATCATGAACGGCAGATAGGAATAGACCACGCCGATATACACCGCGAGGTTGGTATTGAGGATCTGCAACGGCTCGCTGATCAGTCCGGTCCACATCAGGAAGCCGTTCAACAGCCCGTTGTTGCTGAGGATCCCCATCCAGGCATAGACGCGGATCAGGATCGCGGTCCAGGTCGGCATCATGATCAGCAGCACCAGCACGGTCTGCAATTCCTTGCGCGCACTGGCAATGGCGTAGGCCATCGGGTAGCCGATCAACAGGCACAGCAGCGTGCTGAAGAACGCCATCTTCAACGAGCCGAGGTAGGCCGCCAGGTACAGGTCGTCGTCCCCCAGCATCGTGTAGTTGCCGAGGTTGAGGATGATCTGCAGTTTCTGTTCGACGAAGCTGTAGATCTGCGTGTACGGCGGAATCGCCACGTCCGCTTCGGCGAAGCTGATCTTCAGGACGATGAAGAACGGCAGCATGAAGAACAGGAACAGCCAGAGGAA
>Ga0302157_10000461_pt1 | contig 53954 bp, 45 predicted proteins | sample I_Bog_N3_3_FD_193502 | JGI IMG/M metagenome (GOLD analysis project Ga0302157, IMG submission 193502) | Peat permafrost microbial communities from Stordalen Mire near Abisko, Sweden - I_Bog_N3_3 | ecosystem: Environmental > Terrestrial > Soil > Wetlands > Peat | place: Sweden: Abisko, Stordalen... | reverse complement strand
TTTCCAGCAACGTCGACAGGTTAGAGCAACTCTACAATTTCCAAACGAACGCGCAGGAAAGCGTCGTCGCGCTTGAGAAAGCCTTCGACACGCCCCCCGGCGCAAGCCGCGACGCGTTGTTGGCGACTGCAGCGACCAAACGCGACAGTTCGACGGCCGAATGGAAAATGTACGACAAGACCTGCGATCCCGGTGAGGAGCGGGCGGACGCGGATAGAGTGAACGCGGTCCTGGAGACTTATCTCAAGGCGGTGAAGAGCTTGCAGGACAACGGCGCGAGCCAAGTCGATCCGGCGCAGGTGAAAACAGCCGTGGCGCTCGGTTATTCCGCTATCGAAGCGGCAAAAAGCAATATCGCTTACCAGACTGCTCAAGCCCATGCGTCGATGGCCGACGCGTCGGCGGCGGCCTCCTTTTCGAGCGCAATCATCGAAGGAGCTCTGGCTGTTATTGTGGCGATCTCGCTGGCGCTCATCACCGCGCTGCTCAAGAGCGTGATCGGCCCTATGAAAAAACTAACCGGCATCATGAGCCAATTGGCGCAGGGCGATAGGGAAGTCGTCGTACCCGGGGTAGGCCGCAAGGACGAACTCGGGGCCATGGCCAGAGCCGTGCTCGTGTTCAAAGATTCGGCGATCCAAAATGCGCGGCTCGGGGTCGAATCGGCAGCGCATGCTTCGAAAGCCGAAGCCGAGCGCAGCCACAGCGAACTGGCTCAACGCGAAGCAATCGTCCAGGAACGCGCGATCGTCGCCAATTCGATCGGGGCGGGACTGATCAAGTTGGCGGCTAAAGACCTGACTTTCCGCATGTCTTCGGAGATTCCCGACGCCTATCGCAAGCTGCAGACGGATTTCAACGCCGCGATCGAGCAGCTCGAAGGCGCGATGCAGGGCGTCAGCGGCAGCGCCGATGCGATCCAGGCTGGCACGCAGGAGATATCGACGGCCTCCGACGATCTGTCGCATCGCACCGAACAGCAGGCGGCAAGCCTCAAGGAAACGGCGGCGGCGCTCGACGAAATCACCGCCACCGTGAGAAAATCCGCCGAAGGCGCGAAACACGCGCGCGAAGTCGTCGCCTCCGCGGACCACGACGCCAAGAATAGCGCCGTGGTGGTTCGCCAGGCTGTCGAAGCCATGGACGGCATCGCCAAATCGTCAATGCAGATTACTCAGATTATCGGCGTCATCGACGAGATCGCGTTCCAGACCAACCTGCTCGCCCTGAACGCGGGGGTCGAGGCTGCGCGCGCCGGCGAAGCAGGTCGCGGTTTTGCCGTGGTCGCTTCGGAAGTTCGCGCGCTCGCACAACGCTCGGCGGACGCGGCCAAACAGATCAAGGGTCTGATCTCGACCTCGACAACGCAAGTGGATCTCGGCGTCAAACTCGTTGCGGAAACCGGCAAGTCGCTGGAGCGCATCGTCGCGCAGGTGATCGAGATCAACGGCGTTGTCGCCGCAATCGCGGCAGGGGCTTTGGAACAGGCCACAGGACTGCAACAGGTCAACACCGCAATCAAGCAGATGGATCAGACGACACAGCAGAATGCGATGATGGTGGAAGAATCCAGCGCGGCCAGTCATTCGCTTTCGCAGGAGACAACGCAATTATCGAACCTGATCGGCAAGTTCCTGGTCGGGCGGACGACCGACAATTTCCTGCGCCGCCAGCCGCAAAAGGCAGCCCCGCAGGCATTCCGAGCCAGCATCAAAACCCCGGTCGCAATCGGATCGCGCGCAAAAACGCACGCGGTTGCAAGCCATGCGCGGCCAGAACGGCGTCCGGAGGCGGCAATGTCGGCCCGCGCGCCGTCCAAGGCGACTGCGAACGGCGCTGATGGGGTTAGTTGGGATGAGTTTTGATTCGTTCACACCGACAATTGCCGATGTATCTGATCGTCGGTATTCCGTTCCTTCGCGGCGAGAACCACGAGCCAGAATTTGACCACTAGGTCGATGCATGAACGCTCGACCCTTGAGATCCGCTTGGCTTCGGCGTGCCCGGTCGCCCCCAATACAACGGCCATCCGGCGCGCAATCGGCCTCACACGTCGAAACGCGCAGGCCCGTCCTCACCCCACCGCCAGCCGAAACCCCAGCGTGCGCCCCAAGAACCGCGCCTCGACCGCCGCGCCCGTCGGGATCACGTCGAACGGCTTGCACAACGTCCCCGTGGAGATCACGCTGCCCTTGGGCAGCGTCACGCCACGCTCGCGCGCCGTGGCGATCAGGTCGCCGAGCGAGGCGACGGGGTCGGTGACGTCGTCGCCGGTCAGCGCCAGGGAAGCCTCGACGTCATCCACCAACACGACAAGGCTTTCCGCCAGCGCGGCTTCGCTGTCCGCATCGACGACCGGGCCGAGCACCAGCGAATCGAAGGCGCAATTGTCGGCAGCGAAGCTCAGCCAGCCGACCACGCGACGGTCGACGTAGCGCGCTCGCACCAGTTCAAAGGTGACGCGGGTCTCGGCGATCACTTCCCGCACCGCGAATGCGGAATCGTCGGGGAGAATGTCGCGACCCAACACGTAGGCGATCTCGAATTCGATCGTCACCGGCGCGGGGTTCGGCATCGGTATCACACCGCCGTCCTGATACACCCGCGAGGCGAGAATCCGGCCCGGAAGCGCCCGGCCAAAGCCCAGCGTGCGCTTCTGGGCGAAGCCGCCGAGCGCCATCTTCCAGCCGATCGAGGCCCCGCCGAGACGCGCCAGGAACCTGTCCTGGATGTCCAAGGCTTCTGACAGCGTCGTCGGCCGCGCATCGACAGGCAGCGCGGGCAGTAAATCGCCGCTGCGATAGGCGGCGGCCAGAGTCGCGGCGCCGGGGTTGGGATCGAATCCTTCACGCATCGCTTTTGCTTCCCGTCAGAAAATCGAAATCGCAGCCTTCCGGCGCCTGTGTCACCGTCCGGCGGTACAGCGCCTTGTAGCCGCGCGCCGGGCTCGGCGGTGGCCGAAAGCCGGCGAGCCGGCGCCGGATTTCTTCCGGCGCGACGAGCAAGTCTACGCGCTTTTGCTTGACCGACAGAAGGATGCGGTCGCCGTCGCGGACGGCGGCCAGAGGGCCGCCGATCGCCGCTTCCGGCGCAACATGCAGCACGATCGTGCCGAACGCGGTGCCGGACATCCTTGCGTCGGAGATCCGCACCATGTCCTTGACGCCGGCCTGCGCGAGCTTTTTCGGGATCGGCAGATAGCCGGCTTCCGGCATGCCGGCGGCATGCGGGCCGGCGTTTTGCAGCACCAGCACGTCGTCCGAGTTCACGTCGAGATCGGGATCGTCGATTCGGGCGGCCAGATCCTCGAGGTTTTTGAACACCACCGCGCGTCCCTCTGTCTCGAACAGAGCCGGCGTCGCGGCGGCGCGTTTGAAAATCGCGCCGTCGGGCGCCAGCGTGCCTTTCAACGCGATCAGCCCGCCCACCGGCGACACGGGATCCGCGAGCGGGCGGATCACCGCGCGATCGACCCAATCGAGCGGCGCGCTGAGCCGGTCCGCCAGCCTCATGCCTTCGACGTCGATGGTGTCGAGATGCAACAACGGCGACAATTCGCGTAAAACCGCGCCGACGCCGCCGGCGAAGTGAAAGTCCTCCATATAGCCTTCGCCGACCGGCTTCAGATCGACGAGCACCGGCGTCTCGTCGGAAATCGCGTTGAGCCGATCCATCGCGATACGGATGCCCAACCGGCCGGCGATCGCGGTCAGATGCACGACGGCGTTGGTCGAGCCGCCGATCGCCATCAGCACGCGAAACGCGTTCTCGACCGATTTTTCAGTGATCACTTGCGACGGCTTGATCCGGGATGTCAGCAGCCGCACCGCCGCCTTGCCGGTTTCTTCCGCCGCGACGAGGCGGTCGGAATGGACGGCGGGAATCGCCGCCGTTCCCGGCAAAAGCATCCCCAGGGCTTCCGCGACGCAGGCCATGGTGCTCGCCGTGCCCATGACAGCGCAGGTGCCAGACGTCACCGAAAGCCGGCCCTCGACGATGTCGATCTCCTGCCGGTCGATCGTCCCGGCGCGGTACTTGCCCCAAAAGCTGCGGCAATCCGTGCAGGCGCCGAGGCGCTGGCCGCGATGGCGCCCGGTCATCATCGGGCCGGTGACCAGCTGGACGGCGGGAAGGTCGGCGGACGCCGCGCCCATCAACTGCGCCGGAACGGTCTTGTCGCAACCGCCAATCATCACCACCGCGTCCATCGGCTGGGCGAGGATCATCTCCTCGGTGTCCATCGCCATCAGGTTGCGATACATCATGCTGGTGGGATTGAGGAACACCTCGCCGAGCGAGATGGTGGGGAACGGCCGCGGCAGGGCGCCGGCGGCAAGCACGCCGCGCGACACTGCCTCGACCAGATCGTCCATGCCGCGATGGCAATTGTTGAAGCCCGAGGGCGTCATCGCGATGCCGATGACCGGCTTGTTCAGCAGTTCGTTAGAAAGGCCCATCGAGCGCGCGAACGAGCGGCGCAGATAGCGGGCGAAGTCGCGGTCGCCGTAATTGGTGAGGCCGCGATCGAAACCGTGCGCTTCGTCACTCATGATCGGGCTCCGTCCTCTCCGGGCGCGGGTTTTGCGTTGCGCGATATCGCACGTCGCGACGCCGGCCGAAAGCCGGCGCGCCTCAATCCGAGGGCGATTTGCCGCCGATCGAGGCGCGCATAGTTTCCCGTGCGGTCGCCATGTGGGCGAGGCAGCTTTCCTCGACCGCCCGAGCGTCGCGATCCAGCAGGGCGGCGATGTAAGTGAGATGCTCCTTGATCGCCGCTATGTTGCGCTCCTTCTCGTCCCGTTTGTTCCATTGATAGTGATAATGGAAAATCATCGAGATGACATCGTAGAAGTTGACTATGAACCGATTGCGCGAGGCGTCGTTGATGCCGCGATGAAAGCGCTCGTCGAGCTCGGAAAAGTCGGAATAACGGCTCGCCGCCTCCTCGAGCAGCAAAAGGTGTTCGTCCCTTATCCTCGACAGCGCGATCCAGGCCGGATCGTCGTCGGCGAGCGTTATGAATCGCTGCGCCGAGCGTAACTCGAACATCTTTCGGACCTCAAACAGTTCTTCGGCGAAATCCTCGTTGAAGCCCTGAAAGATCCAGCTGCCATTGCGCCCTCGGCGCAGCAACCCGAATTGGCTGAAGCGGCTGAGATAGTCCCTGACGGCGGACGTCGAAACGCCGAATTTGCGCGACAGTTCGAGCCCGTTGATCTGCTGACCCGGCTTGCAGTCGCCATGAAGAATCCATTGCATGAATCGCTTTTCGACGATCAGCCCGACCTGTTTCGTCTCGTCATCGGCGAAAAAATCTGCTGCCGTCGGCGCTCGGACGAGCCTTTTGCCGCGTCCGTCCAAAGCCACGATTCCGGTTTTCAGCAAATTGGCGAAGATCGCGCGAACCGTCGTCCGGCTCACGCCCAGAGCGTCGGCCCAGACGGGTTCGGACCCGACTTCGGCGCCGGCGCCGAGGCCGGCCAAACGCGTCAACGCCGAATTGTAAGCGCGCTTGTAAACATTATTCGGCTTCATGCCTCGCCGCTCCCCTCGCCGATTTCGCATGTCTTTTTCGTAGTGTTATTTTGCATAAAAAACAACTTGACTTCGCCGGGTCCAAACCACTCTTTATCCGTAAAGAACAAGTTGCGCTCAGGGGAGAAACGCTTTGAAGGCTTTGCTTTGTGTCCAGCCGGGTGAATTGGCGGTCGTCGAGCGTCCGCGACCCCTCCCCGGTCAAGGCGAAGTCTTGGTGCGGATCCGCCGCGCCGGCGTATGCGGCACGGATTTTCACATCTTCGAGGGTTCGCACCCCTTCCTTCAATACCCGCGCGTCATCGGCCACGAATTGTCGGGTGAAATCGCCGAAGCCGGCCCGGGTTGCTCAGCCGAAGCCGGTCAGCGCGTGGTGATCGTTCCCTACCTGTCGTGCGGCGCGTGCGTGGCCTGTCGTCGCGGCAAAACCAATTGCTGTCAGCGGATTTCGGTGCTCGGCGTGCATGTCGACGGCGGCATGGCCGAATATCTCTGCGTGCCTGAGCGCAACGTGATCCAGACCGAGGACATTTCGCTCGACCACGCGGCCATGGTCGAATTCCTTTCGATTGGCGCCCATGCGGTCAGGCGCGCCCAGCCGCGCAGCGGGGATCGCGTCCTCGTCGTCGGCGCCGGCCCCATCGGCCTGGGCTGCATGCTGTTCGCGCAGCTCGCCGGTTGCAGCGTCACCGCGCTCGACTTCCGACAGGATCGCCTGGATTTTTGTCGAACCCAGCTGCGCGTCGACCACACGGCCAAAGCCGGCCCCCACCTGCTTCAAGACCTCTCGGCTTTGACCAACGACGATCTGTTCGACATCGTGATCGACGCCACGGGCAACGCGGCTTCGATGATGGCGAGCTTCAATTATGTGGCGCATGGCGGGGCCTATGTGTTGGTGAGCGTCGTGCGCGAGACGATTTCCTTTGCCGATCCGGTGTTTCATGGCCGTGAAATCAGTCTTCTCGGCAGCCGAAACGCGACGCTGGAGGACTTTCAAACCGTCTTGAGCGCCATCCGGGCCGGCAAGTTGCCGATGGCCTCGCTTGCCAGCCATCGCGCCGCGTTGGACGAAAGTCCGGCGCGTTTCGCCGAGTGGCTAAAACCCGAAACGCAGGTTATCAAGGCGATCATCGAAATCTAGCGGGACGAGTCCGCAGAATACCGACGGGGCCCGGCGCGATGGCCCTTGGACAAATCGGAAGGCGCAAGCCGTCCCACGAGGCGCGATCCGGTTTCCCGGACTTGCGAGCCAACGAGAGCGAAACGCTCTCATATATGGAGGAAGCACAATGAAGAAGCTGGTCACCGGCGCTCTGGTCGCCGCAGTAATGGGTCTATCGGGAACCTCTTTCGCAGCCGACAAGCCGACCATTCCGATCATCGTCAAGGACACGACGTCGTTCTACTGGCAGATCGTTCTTGCCGGCGCCCGTCAGGCCGGCAAGGATCTCGGCGTCAACGTCCCCGAACTCGGCGCCCAGTCCGAGTCCGACATCACCGGCCAGATTTCCATCCTGGAGAACGCCGTCGCCGAGAAGCCGGCGGCGATCGTCATTTCGCCGACTCAGTTCAAGGCGCTCGGCAAGCCGGTCGACGAAGCGGCGAAGAAGGTTCCGATCATCGGCATCGACTCGTCGGCTGATTCGAAGGCGTTCACTTCGTTCCTGACGACCGACAACGTGGCTGGCGGACGCATCGCGGCCGACGGCATGGCCGCGGCGATAGCCGCCAAATATGGCAAGGCCGAGGGCGAAGTCGCGCTCATCACGCATCTGCCGGGCGTCGGGTCGCTCGACGCCCGCAACAAGGGCTACAAGGAAGAGCTCGCGGCCAAATACCCGGGCCTGAAGCTGGTGGCGGACAAGGTTTCCGACGGCAATGCGACGACGGGCCTGAACATCATGACCGACTTGATTACCGCCTATCCGAACCTTCGCGGCGTGTTCGCCGACAATCTCATCCAGTGTCAGGGCGCAGGCCAGGCGATCGCCGAGAACAAGAAGGGCGACACCATCAAGCTCGTTTGCTTCGACGCCGATGACAAGCTGGTCAGCTTTTTGAAGGACGGCACAGTCGCGGCGCTCGTGCTGCAAGACCCGTATCGCATGGGCTACGACGGCATCAAGACGGGGCTCGCGATCTCCAAGGGCGAGAAGGTCGCGGATTTCGTCGACACCGGCGCGAATCTGGTCACCAAAGCCAACATGAACGATCCGAAAGAGTCCGCTTTGCTCAATCCGAAGGTCAAATAAGTTCGACCTCCCGCAGGCGGCGCGGACCCGCGCCGCCTGCTTGTTTTCCATCCAGTCCAAACAAGCGCTTGCGCGGAACGGCTCAAAATCCCATGATCCTCGTCTCGAGACAGAATTGCATTTGAGCGGGCCATGACAGCCACAACCGCCGCCGCCACGCCCTCGTCCTCCCCACCCACGATCCTCGCGCTGGAAAAACTCGACAAGCGCTTCGGCGCGACGCATGCGCTGAAAGCCGTCGACCTCGCCTTCGCGGAAGGGGAGATCCATGCGATCGTCGGCGAGAACGGCGCAGGCAAATCGACGCTGATCAAGTTGCTGACGGGCGTGCATCCGCGCTCGTCGGGAGAGGTCTATTGGCGAGGCGCGCCCGTCCCGCTCGTCAATCCCTACGAGGCGATCCAACTCGGCATCAATGCGGTGCATCAGGAAGTGGTGCTGTGTCGGCATTTGACCGTGGCGGGCAACATATTCCTTGGCGACGAGACGACCAAGGGAGGCCTGCTCGACAACAAGACCATGCTTCGCGAGGGTCAGAAACTTCTCGACGAACTCGGCTTCGATCTGCCCGCCGGCGCGCTGCTGTCCTCGCTCACCATAGGCCAGCAGCAACTGGTCGCGACGGCGCGCGCTGAACGGCGCGGCGCCAAATTCCTGATCTTCGACGAGCCGACCGCCTATCTGACTCGCCAGGAGGCGGCGGCGCTGTTCAGACTGATCCGCCGGCTGAAGGCCAAGGGCGTGACGATCGTCTATATCAGCCATCGCCTCGAGGAGGTGTTCGAGCTCTGTGATCGCGTTTCGATTCTACGCGACGGCGCGCTCGTGGGCACCCGCCGCATATCGGAGACCAACGAGGCCGATCTGATCGCGCTGATGATCAATCGGTCGATCGAGCAGATCTATCACAAAGACATTGTCGCGATCGGCGCGACGATCCTTGCGACGGACAAGTTGACCGGTCGCGGTTTCAGGGACGTCAGCGTCGAAGTCCGGGAAGGCGAGATCGTCGGCCTCTACGGCCTGATTGGCGCGGGGCGCAGCGAATTCGTGCAGAGCGTTTTCGGCCGTTCTCCCGCGACCCACGGGCGCATTATCTGGAAGGGCCAGCCGGTCGCGATTCGCAGCGAACGGCAGGCGATGGATCTCGGCATCGCGCTGGCGCCGGAAAGCCGGCGCGATCAGGGGCTGTGCCTCAATCTGGGCGTCGGCTTCAACATCAATCTGCCGATCTTCAACCGCCTCAGCTTCGGCCCGCTGATCAACCGCGCCAAGGAAGCCGCGTCCGCCGACGCGCAGATCCGGTCCGTTCAGATCAAGACCGCCTCACGCGCCGCGCCGGCGTCGAGCCTGTCGGGCGGCAATCAGCAGAAGGTCGTGATCGGCAAATGGCTCAATCATGGCGCCAAGCTGTTCATCTTCGACGAACCCACCGTCGGCGTCGACGTCGGCACCAAGGCGGAGATCTACCGGCTGCTCGGCTCGCTGCTCCGTCAAGGCGCGGGCATCATCATGATTTCGTCCTATCTGCCGGAAGTCTACGAACTCGCCGACACCCTGCATGTATTCCGCGGCGGCGTGATCGCCGCCACACACGGCCACAAGGACGCCTCGCACGAGACGATCCTCGGCGAAGCCATCGGCGTCTGAAACCGCATAAGGAGAAGCGCGAAAATGAGCGACGCCCCGACCCCCAAGGCGCGCCCCGGCGGCGGCGCCGGGCTGAACGTGCTGCTCGGCCTGACATTGCTCGGCCTGTTGCTCATCATGTGGCTGGCGCTGTCGGTCGAGACCCACACGTTCTGGACCGCCAACAACATCGCCAACGTGCTGCGTCAGGGCGCGATGATCGCCATACTGGCGATCGGCGAAACGTTCGTCATCATCACCGGCGGCATCGATCTCTCCGTCGGCGCGGTCGCCGGTTTCGTCAGCATGATGGTCGCGTGGCTGCTGACCCACGATCTCGGCCTCGCCTCGTCGATCGCCGGCGCTGTCGCGATATCGCTGGCGATCGGCATTGTGATTGGGCTGTTCCATGCGTTCGGCGTCGTGCAGATGGGCCTTCCCCCCTTCATCATGACGCTCGCCACGATGTACGCGCTGCGCGGCATCGGCCTGCTGATCACCAACGGCGCGACGATCTCGATAACCAACGACGACTTCACCGGCTTTTCGCGGCTGAGTTTCCTGGGGTTTCCCTGGACGGACGGCAGTTGGTTCGAGATTCCCGTTTTGTTCTGGATGGTGATCCTGGTGGCCGTTCCCGCCTATGTCCTGCTCAATCACAGCCGCTGGGGACGGTATCTGTTCGCGATCGGCTCCAACGCCGAGGCCGCGCGGCTTTCCGGCGTCAACGTGAAGGCGATCACCTACCTCGCCTATGTGATCTCGTCGTTTTGCGCGGCGTTCGTCGGCGTCCTGCTCGCCATGCGCATCGGCATCGGCAATCCGACCCAGGCCGAAGGCTGGGAATTGCAGGCGATCGCGTCCTCCGTGATCGGCGGCACGAGCCTGTTCGGCGCGGTAGGCTCGGTGCATGGGCCGCTGATCGGCTCGTTCATCCTGACGACGATCAATAACGGCGCCAACCTTCTCAACCTCAATCCGTTCTGGCAGCGCATCATCACCGGCGCGCTGATCATCGTGATCGTCTATTTCGACAGCCTGAGACGTCATAAGCGCTGATGGCGACGCGGCGGGGCTTGCCAAGCGCCGCGCGTCCGGTCACCTTCGCGACCACGCCGGATCCGATAAATCGGACCGGGAAAACCGGGAGGATTGCATGACGATCACCAGACGCGCCGTGAACCTCGGGCTGGCCGCCACGCTCGCGGCCCCTGCCCTCATCCGCGCCGCCCGGGCCGACGGCGACACGATCAAGATCGGCATGGTGCTGCCCGTCACCGGCCCCGCCGCGGATTCGGGCAAATACGCGCTGACCGGCGCGAAAATCGCGCTGGAGCGCGTCAACAAGGCCGGCGGCGTGCTCGGCAAACCCATCGAACTCGTCACCGAGGACGACCAGACCACCAATCCGGGCGCGGTGCTCGCCTTCTCCAAGCTCGCCTCGCAACCCGACATCGTCGCCTTTCTCGGCTCGATCCGCTCGACGCAGAATCACGCGATGGCCCCCGACATTCTCAAGACGGGCAAGCCGGTGTGTTTCGGCGGCACCGACCCCAAGCTGACCAAGCTCGGCAACCCCTGGCTGATCCGTTTCCGTCCCAACGATTCCTACTCGGGCCGGGTGATCGCCTCTTACGGCGTCGAGACGCTGGCTAAAAAGAACTGGGCGATCGTCCATTCGACCGACGCTTTCGGCACCGGCGGCCTGAACGCGCTCTCGGCCGCGCTCGACAAGGCCGGCGCCAAGGTCGCGATCGATCAGGGCTATGCCAACCAGAGCCAGGATTTCACCCCCGTCGTGCTGGCGATCAAATCCTCGGGCGCCGACATCATCGGTTCCTATTTCACCTTCGACAACGATCTGGCGATTTTCGCCCGGCAGTTGCGCCAGCTCGGCGTGACGATCCCCTGGGTCGGCTCGCCTTCGATCATCACCGCCGGCGCCGTGAAGCTCGCCGGCCCCGCTCTGTACGGCACTTATGGCGTCGCCGATTACGCGGTGGATTCGAGCCCGGCGGCGAAGCAATTCGCGGAGCTTTACGCGGCGGTGTCGAAGGTTCCGCCAGACAATTACAGCTCCTGGACCTATGACGCGATCGGCGTGCTCTCGGCCGCCATCAACAAGGCGGGCACTACCGATCCGAACAAGATCCGCGCCGCGCTGCTCGCCACGCGCGGCTACCAGGGCGCCGAGGGCGAATACAATTTCGACGAATTCGGCGACGGCCTGCACGGCTACAATATCGTGCGCAACGAGAAGGGCGCGATCGTGTTCGACAAGCACATCGAGTTCACGGATTGAGGCGAAACGGCCGCGAGAGTCCGCATGGAATTCTTCCTCCAGCTTCTCTTCAACGGCATCGGCATCGGCGCGGTCTATGCGCTGGTGGCGCTGGGGTTCGTGCTGATCTTTCGCGCCACCAGCGTCGTCAATTTCGCCCAGGGCGAATTCTCGATGGTGGCGGCCTATCTGATGGTGGTGTTCGCGGTCGATCTCGATCTGCCCTATTGGCTCGCGTTCGGAATCGCGCTCGGCGGCATGGCTCTGTTGGGGGCGATCTTCAATCTGCTGGTCTATTATCCCCTGCGCAATCGCAGCTATCTGCCGGTGCTGATTTCGACGATCGGCGCCTCGATATTTCTCTCCAATTCGGTGCTCGCGCTCTATGGCCCGCAGCCGCAGGTGCTTCCCGGCTGGCTCGACATTCCCGGCTTTCAGCTCGGTCCCGTCTATCTCGACAGCCAATATCTGATCATCATCGGGGTGACGCTGGCGCTGGTGGCGTTTCAATATTGGTTGTTCGAGCGCACGCTGTTGGGCAAGAAATTGCAGGCGACCAGCCAGGACAAGGAAATGGCTGCGCTGCTCGGCATTCCCGTGGCGCTGATGATCATGTTCACCTTCGTCTATAGCGCGGTGCTCGGCGGCATCGCCGGCATATTGGTCGCGCCCGTGCTGTTCGTCTCGATCCAGATGGGCTCGACGATCGCGCTGAAAGCCTTCGCGGCGACGATCATCGGCGGCTTCGGCGATGTCGCGGGCGCGATCATCGGCGGCTTCGCGATCGGCGTCATCGAGACGTTCGGCGCGGCCTACATCTCCGTCCCGTTCAAGGACGCCTTCGCCTTTCTGGTGCTGATCCTGTTTCTCGTGCTGCGTCCCCAAGGCATCTTCGGCGAGCGCGTGGCGGAAAAGGCATGATGCGCGGCTCCCGCCTCGGTTCCCGTTTTTACGCGCTTGCGGCGATGGCGGCGGTCGGCCTCGCCGCGACCGTCAAGACCGACGCCTATGTCGCCAACATCCTGATGCAGGCCGCGACCTATGCGATCGCTGTGTTTGGTCTGTCGATCGTGCTCGGCCTCTGCGGGCAGATCAACCTCGCCCAGGCCGCGTTCTTCGCGATCGGCGCCTATAGTGTGGCTCTCGGCACGGTCGATTATCACCTGCCGTTCTGGCCCTGTCTGATTCTGGGGATGGCCGTCGCCTTCGCCGCCGGCGCGGGTCTCGGATTGTCGACGCTGCGGCTCGGCGGTCATTATCTCGCGATGGTGACGATCTCGTTCCAGCAGATCCTCACCGTGGTGCTGATCAACGCGATCGGCGTCACCCACGGCCCCGATGGCGTCGGTTCTATCGGCCGTCCCGCCGGCTTCGCTTCCAGCCAGTCGTTTCTGGCGCTCGCCGTGGCGATCATGGCGGCCTCCGGCTATTTCGTCTGGCGGCTCAGCCATTCCCGGCTCGGACGGGCGATGCGCGCGGTGCGCGACAACGAACTGGCGGCGAGCGCGGTCGGCATCGACGTGTTTGGCGCCAAATGGCTCGCCTTCGCGCTTTGCGCCTTGCTCGGCGGCCTGGGCGGCGGGCTGTTCGCCGGCGGCTTCTCCTATGTCAGCCCCGACCAGTTCGCCTTCTCGGATTCGATCGTATTGTTGACGATGGCGCTGCTCGGCGGCGTCGCCTCCCCCGTCGGCTCCGCGATCGGCACCGGATTGTTGATCCTGATCCCGGAATGGCTGCGTTTCTTGAAGAGCGTGCCGGGCCTTTATCTGGCGATCTATGGCGCGGCCGTCATCCTCATCGTCATCTTCATGCCTGACGGCATCTGGGGTTTCGTCGGCCGGTTGCTCCGGCCCCGCCCCCGCGAAGCGACCGAGCCCGCCGAACCCCTGGTTCTGCGCCCGGCGGATTCGGGCGCCGACATCGTTATGGAAGTGGCTGGCCTCTCCAAGCATTTCGGTGGGCTAAAAGCCGTGGACGGCGTCGGTTTCACCGTGCGCCGCGGCGAGGTCCACGCCCTCATCGGCCCCAACGGCAGCGGCAAGACGACGACGCTGAACGTGGTGACCGGCCTGTATCGGGCGACGCGCGGCGCGGTCATCGTCGATGGCGTCGACGTCACCGCCTTAGCCCCGCACAAGCGCTGCATCGCCGGTCTGGCGCGCACGTTCCAGAACATCCGGCTGTTCCGGTCGATGTCGGCGCTGGAGAATGTCGTGATCGGCGCCGAACGCGAAGGCAATGCGCTGGTCACGGGCGGTCATGACGCGCTCGAGCGCCGCGCCCGCTCGGCGCTCGCCTTCGTCGGTCTCGACGCGCGCCGGCATGAGACGATCCCCAGCTTTTCCTATGGCCATCAGCGGCTGATCGAGATCGCCCGCGCGCTCGCCGCCAACCCGACCGTGCTGCTGCTCGACGAACCCGCCGCGGGCCTGAATTCCTCGGAGAAGAAGGCGCTGCACGATCTGCTCGACCGTATCGCCGCCCAGGGCCTGACGATCCTGATCATCGATCACGACATGACGCTGATCGCCGGCGTCGCCAAACGTCTCACTGTGCTCAACTTCGGCAAGCGCATCGCCGACGGCGAAACGGCGGACGTTTTGCGCGAGCCCGACGTCGTCACCGCCTATCTCGGAGCCTCCTGATGGCGCTGCTCGAAATCAGCGACCTCGGCGTCCGCTACGGCGAAATCGAGGCCTTGCGCGGCGTTTCGTTCTCGATCGAGGAAGGCTCGGTCGTCGCGCTGCTCGGCTCCAACGGCGCGGGCAAATCGACGACGCTCAGAGCGATTTCCGGCCTCGTCGCGCCGAGCGCCGGCCAGATTTCCTTGGCCGGCAAACCCATCGCCGGCGCGAGCCCCGGCGCCATCGTGCGGCTCGGCGTCGCCCATGTGCCCGAGGGGCGGCGGGTGTTTCCGGGCCTCAGCGTGCGGGAAAACATCATGCTCGGCGCGTCGAACGGAAACGCATCGAGCGCCGTCATCCGCCGCGACGCCGACGCGATGTTCGATCTGTTTCCCGACATCCGCCGCTTCGCCGATTCCCTGGGTTGGACGCTCTCGGGCGGCCAGCAACAAATGGTCGCCCTGGCGCGCGGCCTGATGGCCAAGCCCCGGCTGCTGCTGCTCGACGAACCCTCGCTCGGCCTTGCCCCGGTCATCGTTCAGGCGGTGTTCCAGATCATCGCCGAAATTCACAGGCGCGGCGCGACCGTGTTGTTGGTCGAGCAGAACGCCCACATGGCGCTCAAGGTCGCCGACTGGGGCTATGTGCTGGAGACCGGAAGGCTGGCGCTCGGCGGCGACCCCGCGACACTGTGGAGCAACGAGGCGATCCGCGACGCGTATCTGGGTGGGGCGCAGGCGAAGTGAGGGCGGCCCCGGTTTCCCGCTTCCATGCCTTTAGAGCCGTTTCCGATCTGTTTGACCTGTCATCCCCGCGAAAGCGCATAGCATTGAGTTGAGGCTTTTCGGCCGCTTACAACACCATTTCCGTCATGCCCGGGCTTGTCCCAGGCATCCACGTCGCGCCGTGACGCCTCTTTCGGAGACTTTCCAGGAACGTCCCGACGTGGATGCCTGGGACAAGCACGGGCATGACGGAGAGTGCCTGGCTTAACCTCGCGCCAATGGGTCGAGAGCGCCGTCCTCAATCCGTCAGCTCCAGCAGCCGCCGCGCCGCGGGCTCGTCGGTGAGGAGCGTGTTGCAACCCACGCGTTGCCGCGCCGCGAGAATGGCTTCGGCGCGAGCGGCCCCGCCGGTGGCGATGACGACATGGGCCGCCCGCGCGATCGTCTCGGGGCTGATCGACATCACGCGTTCGTTCAGCGGATGCGCCACGCTCCTGCCCTGAGCGTCGAGGAAATTGCAAAGCATGTCGCAGACGCAGCCGGCATGGTAGAGTTCGTCGAGCTGGGTTTGGGAAAGCAGGCCCTTGGAGAGCGAAGTCGCCGTGGCGCCGATGTCGCCGACGCTGAGCACCGCGAGATCGAGCGAAGACGCCAGTTTTTCCAGCCGGTCCAGGCCGCAGCGGCTCATCAGCCGCTCCCGGGTTTCCGCGGAATCGACCAGCAGCGGCGCGGGAAACAGGAAACATTCGGCGCCGAGCTGGTTGGCGAGGCGCCAGGTGAATTCCAGCGGGTTGGCGAGCGTCACTTCGACGAGGCCGCCGAGCAGCGAGACCACCTTGACGCCTTCCCGGCGCGGCGGACGAAACGTCGCCAGCGACGAGGTCAGCGTGCGTCCCCAGCCGACGCCCAATGTCATGCCGTCGTTGATGGTCTTCGACAGCAAAATGCCCAGCGCCGCGCCGACGGACTTGGCGGTCTCGTCCGCGCCGCCGCCGCCGGGCACCACGATGGCTTCGTCGAGCTTCAGCCGGTCTTCCAACCTGAGGCTGAGATCGATCAACTCGGCGCCGCCCTCGGCGATCCAGATCTGCACCTCGGATCGCTTCAGCGCTTCGTCGAGCAACTTCACGACCGTCGTGCGCGCCAGGCCGAGCCGGTCGCCGATGTCCTTCTGCGTGCAGCCATGGGTGTAATAGAGCCAAGCGGCGCGCAATCGCAGCGATTGCGCGTCTCTCAACAAAGTGTGCTCGTCGCGTACCAGCTTGGCCATGTTGTTCCGTTCAAGCCTGCGCGGCAACCCACGCGACCAGCCGCTCGTTGACGGCGCGCGCCGACTCGATATGCGGCAGGTGCGCCGCGCCGGCGACAATCAGGCTTTCGCCGCCAAAGCGCGCCAGCCTCTCCCGATCGAGCGGAACGATCGTATCGGCGTCGCCCCAGATCGTCAGCCGCGGCAGCGCGGACGCGGCGACGGCCTGAAAAGCCGGCTCGATGACCGAACCGATCTGGCCGAGTTCCTCGGCGATCGCGATCAGCCCCTCGCGCCCGCCCGGAGCTTGCAACTGCGCCTGCACCCGGGCGACCATCAAGCGATTGATCAGCCGAGGCCGCGAAACGAGACGCTTCAGCAGCGCGTCGGTTTCCTCGAGGGATCGGGAGCGCGGGTATTGCTGGAGGAAAGCCGCATCGACAGCGGCGCCGAGCCCGCTCGGAGCGATGAGCGCCAGCGAGCGCACCAGATCGGGCCGCGCCGCCGCAAGCCCGATCGCCACCGCTCCCCCCAGCGAATGGGCGACGAGGTGAACCGGGCCGATCCCGGCAGCGTCGATCGCGCCCTCGACAGATGCGACGAGATCGGCCAAAAGCCCGGCCCCGGCGAGCGGCGTCTCCCCGTGACCGGGAAGATCGAGAGCATAGACACGTCCCACGGCGGCCAGCTGTTGCTGGTTGGCAAGCCAGCTCAAGTGGTCCGAGCCGTAGCCGTGCAGCAGCAGAATGGCGGGGCCGTCCGTACCCGCCGCGGCGTGGATCGCGGGGGTCACTTCAGCTCTCGACGATTCCGAGGATCGCGCCGACCGTGACGATCTCCTCGGCCTCCGCCAGGATCGACTTCAGCGTTCCCGCCTCCGGCGCCTCGATCTCGAACGTGACCTTCGGCGTCGTGATGACGACGATCTGTTCGCCCTTGGCGACCCAATCGCCGACCTTCTTCAGCCAGGCGTCGACTTGCGCCTCCTCGATCTCGTTGCCGAGTTGCGGCAGAACGATATTCACGTCCATTTGTTTGTCCTTTCAGCGCGGGGATCACAGGCCGCGGCGGGCGAGGTCGAGATCGTCCCAGTTCCGCACCCCGCGCCGATTGCGATTGCGGTCCGGGAACATATCGCCGGCGACGACGTCGACGATATCGGCGGCCTGCGGGAAGTAGGTCGATTCCATGTCGGCCCCGGGGACGATCCAGTTCGGCGCGCCCAACACGCGCGGCGCCGACTTCAGATCGGCGAAGGCGAAGCGGGTGATATTGGCCGACAGCGTCATGGCGAAACTGCCGCGCTCGCAGGCCTCCGAAACGATCACCAACCGGCCGGTCTTGCGCAAGGATTTCAGCACCGGCTCATAGTTGAACGGCGTCAGGCAACGCGCGTCGATGATTTCGGCCGAGACGCTGTAGGTCTCCTGCAACTCCCGCGCCGCGTCGATGGCGGGATAGAGCGACGGGCCGATCGTCAGGATCGTGACGTGCTCGCCCACGCGCTTGACGTCGGGCTCGCCGGCGGGAAGGCGATAATAGTCGTTGGGCACGCCGCCTTCGTGGAACAATTCCGGCGTGTCGTAGAGACGCTGGCTTTCGAAGAACACCACCGGGTCGTCGCCCGAAAGCGCGGTCGCCATCAGGCCCTTGGCGTCGTAAGGCGTGGCCGGATAGAACACTTTCAGGCCCGGGATATGGGCGACCAACGCGGTCCAATCCTGCGAATGCTGCGCGCCATATTTGCTGCCGACCGAACAGCGCAGCACGACAGGCAGCTTCAGTTCGCCCGCCGACATCGACTGCCACTTGGCCATCTGGTTGAAGATTTCATCGCCGGCGCGGCCGATGAAATCGGCATACATCAGCTCGATCAGCGCCCGGCCGCCTTCCAGCGCATAGCCGACCGCCGTAGCGACGATCGCCGCCTCGGAGATCGGCGAATTGAACAGCCGGTGATAGGGCAGCAATTCGGACAAGCCCCGATAGACGCCGAAAGCTCCGCCCCAATCGCGACATTCCTCGCCATAGGCGATCAGCCGCTCGTCGTTGAGCATGTGATGCAGGATCGCCTCGAACAGTCCGTCCCTGACCGTGATGGCGCGCATCGTCGACAGTTTTACGCCCGCGTCAGACAGGCCGAATCGGCTCTTCCTGGCGTTCTGGTTGATTCGCGAAACCGAGGTCGTCTCGACGAGCGTCGGCGCGGGCTTGGACGGAACCGGGATCTCGGCGTTGGAGAACATCAGCCGGCCGATCAGCATCGGGTCGTTGGGCACATCGACGATCGGCGCGATCGAGGGGTCCACCGCGGCCGCGGTGACCATGCGGATCGTCTCGGCGATTTCGGCGCGCAGTGTTTCCACTTCGGCCGCGCTTGCCACGCCATTGTCGATGAGCTTGGCGGCGAAGGAATGAACGGGGTCGAACGCCGCCCAGCGCTCCATCTCTTCCTTCGTCCGGTAGGCGTTGGCGTCGGTGGTCGAATGTCCCGTGCTGCGGTAGCATTCGACGTCGAGCAACGCCGGCCCCGCGCCCCGGAGCAACAAGGCGCGTTTGCGCGACACGGCGTCGGCGACCGCGAGCGGATTGGTTCCGTCCACCGTCTCGGCGTGCATCGCCTCGACGTTCACCGCCGCCGCGATCCGCGACAGCCGGTCCCAGCCCATGGTCTCGCCGCTGGTCTGGCCGCCCATCGCGTAGAAATTGTTGTTGAAGAAGAACAGCACCGGCAGGCCGCCCTTCGGCTCGAGATCCCACAACGTGCGATATTGCGCCATGGCGGAAAAGTTCATCGCCTCCCAGACAGGACCGCAGCCCGTCGAACCGTCGCCGGCATTGGCGACCGCGATGCCGCCGCCGCCGAGGATTTTTTTCGCCAGCGCCGCGCCGGTGGCGATGCCCGCCGAGGCGCCGACGATGGCGTTGTTGGGATAGGTTCCAAACGGCGGAAAGAACGCGTGCATCGAGCCGCCCATGCCGCCGTTGAAGCCGTTGGCGCGCATGAAAATTTCGGCCAGCAGGCCAAAAAGCAGGAACGCCTCGCCGCGAGCGGTCTCGTCGCCGCCGCCGATGTGGCGCTCGACCGTCCTCAACAGCGAGCCGCCGCGATGATTTTCCATCACCGCCATCAGGCTCGCCGGCGGCAGCTTGTCGATGGCGGAAAGGCCCTTGGCGATGAATTCGCCGTGGCTGCGATGGCTGCCGTAGATATGGTCCAGCGGTTCGAGCGCCAGCGCCGCGCCCACCGCCGCGCCTTCGTGGCCCTGCGAAAGATGCGCCGGCCCTTTGTAATTATAGGAAATGCCGGAATAGGCGCCCTTCGCCTTGAAGGCGCCGAGCATGTCTTCGAATTCGCGAATCAACATCATGTGGCGCAGCACTTTTACGAGCGCGGCGTCGCCTCGAATCGCCCGCTCCTCGGCGATCGTGCCGCGATAGGCGTGAATCGGGATTTCGGCAAAGGCCAGCGTCGACGCCCTGCGCTGGAGGGCGGGATCGACAAAAAGGGCCTTGGGCATGGGTCTTCCTGGGAGCGGGCGTTCGTGGCGGGTTCTGACGCCATTTTGCGCCCGTTCATAGAGATGTCAATGACATTTATCCGTCCTTGAATACAATTGTCAGACTCGCGACGGGGGTATAGGCGCTACCTTGAATACTGCAGCATGCCGTCATGCCCGTGCTCGTCACGGGCATCCCCGTGATTTGCAAGCAAATCACTGTCGTCGGGACGCGACATGAACGCTTCAGGATGAGGCGTCACGGCCCGACGTCAATGATTGGCTGGCAAATCGTGGAGGTGGCCGGGGACCGCGCGCGGTCATGCCGGAAAGCGCGGTCGGCAACCCCTGGAAACTTTCACAACGTTGATTGCGGCATCAACATCAACCCTCCTTCAACAGCGCGCCCGTCATCACCGCAGCGCAGCATGCAAAATGAGACTGGTTGTAAAGAACAGGAGCTTCGCGGTCGTCGCGCAAGGCGCCCCATCGGCTAGGCTGCCCAAGTGGACCCGCCGACGAACCATCGAAATTCGCGGCGGATCGCGAACGGTTGCGCGGGGCGAAAAGCTCCGCCGAGGAAACCCATGGGAGGACGTCGATGTTGAAGCGCAGTTTGGGGCTGGCCGCGCTGGCGACCCTGTTGTTGTCGGGCGTTGCGATGGCGCAGGAAAAGATCAAGGTCGGCGTCACCGCCACCTTGGAAGGCACGTATACGGTGCTCGGCGAGGACGGAATGCGCGGCTTCCAGACCGCGATCAACAAATTCGGCACAAAGATCGGCGACAAGCAATTGGAGTTCGTCGTCGCCTCCACGGACGCGACCCCGGATTCGGCGGTGCGCGCGGTCCGTAAGCTGATCGAACAAGATAAAGTGCAAATCTTGCTGTCGCCGCTTTCCGGCGACGAAGGCATTGCGGTCAAGAACTTCGCCAAGACCCATCCTGAGCTGACCTTCGTCAACGCGGCGTCTGGCGCGCAGGAAACGACCTATGTCGATCCCGCCGCCAATTTCTTCCGCTTCAACATGGACGGCGCGCAATGGCAGGTCGGTCTGGGCAAATACGCCTATGAAAACAAAGGCTATCGCAAGATCGCGACGGTCGGCGAGGATTACTCGTTCGTCTATACGCAGGTGTTCGGGCTGGTGCTCGAATTCTGCGGCGCCGGCGGGCAGGTCACCAATCGCCAATGGGTGCCGCTCGGCACCAAGGACTTCGCCTCGACCATTGCCGCCCTGCCCGACGACGTCGACGCCATCTATCTCGGCCTCGGCGGCGCCGACGCGGTCAACTTCCTCAACCAGTATCAGCAAGCCGGCGGCAAGGCGCATCTGCTCGGCGGCTCGATCATGGTCGACCAGACCATCCTGTCCGCCAAGGGCAACGCCAAGAACGCGCTCGTCGGCACCCTGGCGGCGAGCGGTCAGGCCGACACCTGGGACGATCCGGGCTGGCAGGCGTTCGTCAAGGATTATCAGGCGGCCTTCCCGCCGGAGAAGCGCTTCCCCAGCCCGTCGCTGCTCGCAACCAACTATTACGACGCGACGATGGCGCTGATCCAGGCGTTGCGCGCGGTGAACGGCGATCTCAGCAACAATCAGGCCAAGCTGATGGCCGCGCTCGCCAAGACCGAGATCAACGCGCCCAACGGCAAGATCACGCTCGACTCGAACCGTCAGGCGATCGGCACCAACTTCGTCACCGAAGTCGTCGACGACGGCAAGGGCGCGCTGTTCAGCAAGGTCGTGAAAGTGGTTCCCGGCGTCACCCAGACGCTCGGCTACGATCCGGCGGTGTTCGCCAAGATCGGCCTGCCGAGCCGCACCGTTCCGGAATGCAAGAAATACTGAGACGCGCCCGGATGGCCGGCGCAACCCGCCGGCCGTTCTCGTTTCAACCCCAAGGGTTCGGGAGGTCGTTCAACGCGCGCTTGCATTCTGATCGCGGATGATGAACCTTGTTCCGCAACAAGGGTCTATGATTGGCGGGAGGAAGTTCATGAGCCGCGCGCTCGCGGTGTTCCACGGCCATTTCGGCCGTGCGACGGTGTATAAACTCAACCGCCCTTTCAATATGCATGCGCATCGGGAAGGGCATCTGATATTCCATGTCGGCGGAACGCCGGGCAGCGTCGATGTGCTCGAGCGGCGTTGCCTTGTCGATCCCGGGACCGTCGTCGCCGTCAACCCGTGGGAGCCGCACAATTTTCTGCCCGAGGACCTGACCGACGGCGCTCTGTTTTTCGTGCTTTACGTTAGAGGCGAATGGTTCGCGCCCGATGTCGCCCGTGGGCGCCGCTTGCGCTTCGGCAAGATGCAGTTCCAGCGCACGACCGCGCTCGACTGCCACGTCCGGCGCGTGGCGGCGATGGTCTGCGGCGCGCCCTCGCTGAAAGGCCTCGACCTGGAACTGCGCCAGTTGATCGAAGCCTGTCACGAGGAGAGCTGGCGTCAGGTCGAGGCTATCCGGGACGATCGGACCGGCGCCGCGATCACGGATTTTCGCGTGCGCAAATCGATCCGGTTGATGTCGGAACAACTGGGGTCCGAAATCGAACTCGACGCCATCGCGCGTGAGTCCGGGCTTTCGCGTCCGCATTTCTACAAGCTGTTCCGCACCCAAACCGGCGTCACGCCGCATCTCTACATGAACACTCTGATGATGGAGAAGGCGCTCGACGCGCTCGTCACCACGGAATCGCCGATCGCCGACATCGGTTTCGACCTCGGTTTCTCCTCGCAGAGCGGGTTCACGCGCTTCTTCGCCGCCAATGTGGGCATGGCGCCCACGGACTACCGGCGCGCCGCCAAGGTCTTGAGGGCGTGACGGAAAAGCTGACCGAAGCGCGAAATCATACTGGCGATCAAACTCGCGTCGAGCCGAGCGCTTAAGGTTGCGCGGCGGCGTCGGCGCGGAAACAAGGGGGGAAGGGGCCGATATGGCGGACGGCGAACGGGCATGACGAAGTTCATCGAACGCAACCCGCTTTGGGCGCTGGTCCTCCTGGCCGTGATCGCCCTGGGCCTGTGGTTGATCTTCGCGGTCTGGCCGCAGGGCCTCGAAGATGCGATCGGCAAGAAGAAGGTGTTCCTCAACGCGGTGTTCAATGGCGTCACGCTGGGGGGCCTGTATTTCCTGGTCGCCAGCGGCTTCACGCTGATCTTCGGCTTGATGCGCAACGTCAATCTCGCCCACGGGTCGCTTTACCTGTTCGGCGGCTACATCGGTTACGGGATCAGCGTCTGGACCGGCTCCTGGGTGCTGAGTTTCGTCGCCGCCTTCGTCATCGTCGCGCTGGTCGGAATCGTCATGCAAATCCTGGTGTTCAGCCGCATGGAGGGCCAGGATCTGCGCCAGACCATGGTGACGATCGGTCTGTCGATCGTGTTCGCCGATCTGATGCTCTGGGCGTTCGGCGGCGACTTCTATCAGGTCCAAACCCCGGATTGGCTGGTGGGGCCGGTGCAATTGCCCTTCCTCACCGCCGTAAAATCGTCGGGCGAGTCCGTCTATCTTTCCTACCCTAAAGTTCGGCTGGTGATCTTCGCCGGTTCGGTCGTCATCGGCGTGGCGATGTGGCTCGTCCTGAACCGCACGCGCATCGGCATGATCGTTCGCGCCGGCGTCGACGATCGCGAAATTCTGGCGGCGATGGGCGTCAGGATACGCCTCGTTTTCGTCCTGGTGTTCGCCTTCGGCGCGGGGCTCGCCGGCATGGCGGGCGTCGTCGGCGGCACGTTTCAGTCGCTTTCGCCCGGCGAGGACACGCGTTTCCTGCTGGCGTCGCTGGTCGTCGTCATCGTCGGCGGCATGGGTTCGATCCCGGGCGCGGCGCTGGGCGCGCTGATCATCGGCCTCGCCGAGCAACTCGGATCGGTCTACATCCCGACCTACGCGATCGTCGTCACCTTCGTCATCATGGTGGCGGTCCTTGCCGTGCGGCCGCAGGGCCTGTTGGCGGGCCGCTAGCGATGTCGATCACGCAGGGCCAGCGACTACGTTCCCCGGCGCCCGCGACGCGCGCGGTCGCGCAGAACTACGGTCCCCCCGCCGCCTGGATCGTCGCGGCACTGCTGCTGATCCTGCCGCTGATCGCCAACGGCTTTTTCCTGATTGAAATCTTCGGCACGACGCTGATCTTGGGCATCATCGCGCTCAGCCTGATGTTCCTGGCCGGCTACGGCGGCATGGTCAGCCTGATGCAGCTCACCATCGCCGGGTTCGCCGGCTACATGTTCGCGATCTTCGGCTCCAGCGGCAGCGCCAATATCAGCCTCAACTGGCCGTGGTGGCTGGCGACGCCGATGGCGCTGGCGCTGGCGACGCTGTTCGGCGCGCTCTGCGGCGCGCTGGCGGTGCGCACCGAGGGCATCTACACCATCATGATCACGCTGGCGGTCGGGTCGGCGTTCTATTACTTCACCAACCAGAACTGGGCCCTGTTCAACGGCCACACCGGCATCAACACGATCGTGACGCCGCATTTCTGGGGCGTCGACTGGCGCGCCGACACGCCGTTCTATTATGTCATCCTCGCGGTGGCCGCCCTATGCTTCGCCGCCGTCAGTTATCTCGCGCGCTCGCCGTTCGGCCTCGCCCTGCAGGGCGCGCGCGACAACCCGCGGCGCATGGCGGCGCTGGGTTTCAACGTCAACGCGCACCGCGTCGCGGCCTACGCGTTCGCTTCCTTCGTCGCCGCGCTCGGCGGCATATTGCAGGTCTGGAACTACGGGCAGATCTCGCCGGGCTCGGTCGCGGTCGATCGCGCCATCGACATTCTGATCATCGCCGTCGTCGGCGGCGTCACGAGGCCCGTGGGGCCGTTCATCGGCGCGCTGATCTTCGTGCTGTTGAGAACTTTCGCGCTGGATTTTCTGGTGGCGATCGGGCTCGACGGCAATCGGTTCCGGCTGATCATCGGGCTGGGCTTCCTGGTCATCGTGTTTTTCTCGCCCGATGGCGTGGTCGGACTTTGGGAACGCTGGCGCCGGCGCAGTGCGCCAGCGCTTACCCGACCGAGCGGAGGCGGCGGCCATGGATAGCGTCGCGCAGCGCCTTTCGGCCGTCGGCGCCGGCGCGGCGCTGGAATTGCGCGGCGTGACGCGGCTGTTCGGCGCGCTGATCGCGCTGTCGGACGTCACCTTGACCGTGCGCCCGGGCGAGCGGCGCGCCGTGCTCGGCTCCAACGGCGCGGGCAAGACCACCCTGTTCAACTGCATCACCGGCGACTTTCCGCCGTCCTCGGGCACGATCCGCTTCTTCGGCGAGGACGTGACGCATTTCCCGCCCTACGAGCGCATCCGGCGCGGCCTGCGGCGGACCTATCAGATCTCGGCGTTGTTCCCGGGTCTCACCGTCCACGACAACGTCTACCTCGCCTGCCGCGGCGTTTCGCGCGGGCGCTATTCGCTGATCCGGCCGCGCGCCAACGACGCGCTGGCCGCCGCGGCCGACGCCCTGGTTCAGGCCGTGCATCTGAGCGCGATCCGCGACCGCAAAGTCGCCGAACTCGCTTACGGCCAGCAACGTCAGCTGGAAATCGCGCTGGCGCTGGCGGGCGCCCCGCGCTTCATCCTGTTCGACGAACCCGCCGCCGGCCTGTCGCCGACCGAACGCGCCGAGTTGGTGGAGATCCTGACCTCCCTGCCCGCCCACATCGGCTACATCATCATCGAGCACGACATGGACGTCGCGCTGCGCGTCGTCGAGAGCGTGACGATGATGCACAACGGCCGCATCTTCAAGGAAGGTTCGCCGGGCGAAATCGAATCCGACCCGGAAGTGCAGGAACTCTATCTCGGAGGCGGTCATGAGTGACGCCTTCCGTGGCGCGCCGATCCTCGAAGTGCGCGGCCTCGATGTCTATTACGGCCGCTCGCATGCGCTGCAAGGCGTCGACCTCACGCTTCACGCGGGCGTGCTTTCGGTCGTCGGCCGCAACGGCATGGGCAAGACGACGTTGTGCAAGACCCTGATGGGCCTGGTGCGCGCCAGCGGCGGCGCGGCGCGGATGCGCGGAACAGATCTGCTCTCCCTGCAACCCGCCGAAGTCGCGCGTCTCGGCGTCGGCTATGTCCCGCAGGGACGGCGGCTCTGGCGTTCGCTCACGGTCGACGAGCACCTGCGCATGACCTCGGGGCTACGCCGCGGCGCCTGGACGGTCGAGCGGGTCTACGACACGTTTCCGCGCCTCGCCGAACGCAAGAACAATGGCGGCGGCCAGCTCTCCGGCGGCGAGCAGCAGATGCTGGCGATCTCGCGCGCCCTGGTGACCAATCCGCAATTGCTGATCATGGACGAGCCGACCGAGGGCCTGGCGCCGGTCATCGTTTCCCAGGTCGAGGAGATGCTGGTCCGGCTGGGCCAGGAGGGCGACATTTCGGTGCTCGTCATCGAGCAGAACATCGGCGTCGCGACGGCGGTGGCGGAAAACGTCGCGATCATGGTCAACGGCCGGATCAATCGCATCATCGAATCCTCGCGCCTCGCCGCCGATCGCGATTTGCAGCAGCGCCTGCTCGGCGTCGGCCGCCATTCGGACGCCGAGCCGGAGACCGCGACGGCCGTGGCCCCGGCGGCGGTGGCGCGCCCTGCGCCCGTTTCGGGGCCGACAAAAATCTATGTCTCCAACCCGACGCCGCCGACGCGCTGGTCGCAGCCGGTTCCTACGCCCAAGATCGAAGCCGCCGCGCGCAATCTTTCCAGCCGTGCGGCGACGCGGGAGGAGACCGGGCGTCCGCGCCGCGACGCCGTGCCGTTGCGCAGCTCGGGGCCGCCGGCGGTGCTGGTCGTCGGCACGCTCGACACCAAGGGCGAGGACCTCAGATATATCAGGGACATCATCGCCGCCGCGGGTTTACGCACACGACTGGTTGATGTTTCGACGAGTGGAAAACTCTCGACCTCGGACGTTTCGGCGCAGGAAATCGCGCTCAATCACGGGCGCGGCGGCGCCGGGGTGTTCGGCTCCGATCGCGGCGCCTCGGTGACCGCGATGTCCGAGGCCTTCGTCCACTGGGCGCGCCGTCAATCCGACATTGCCGGCATCATCAGCGCGGGCGGATCGGGCGGCGCCTCGCTGGTCGCGCCGGCGATGCGCGCGCTGCCGATCGGCGTGCCGAAGTTGATCGTCTCCTCCGTCGCCTCCGGCGACGTGGGCGCCTATGTCGGTCCCGCCGACATCACGATGATGTATTCCGTCACCGACGTTCAGGGCCTGAATTCGATCTCGCGGCAGGTGCTCGCCAATGCCGCCAACGCGATGGCCGGCATGGTCAAGGCGCGGCTCGACGATAAGACGACCCGCGCGCGTGACGCCGGCCCCGCCCTGCCCGCGATCGGCCTGACGATGTTCGGCGTCACCACGCCCGCCGTGCAGCAGATCACATCGGCTTTGCGCGCCGAATACGAGTGCCTCGTCTTCCACGCCACAGGAATCGGCGGCCGCTCGATGGAGAAACTGATCGATTCCGGCATGTTGACGGCGGCGATCGATCTGACGACCACCGAAGTCGCCGACCTGCTGATCGGCGGCATATTGCCGGCGACCGAGGACCGCTTCGGCGCCATCATTCGCACCCGCGTCCCCTATGTCGGCTCGGTCGGGGCGCTCGACATGGTCAATTTTGGCTCGAAGGAAACCGTTCCCGAGCGCTTCGCCCAGCGCAAGCTACACGTCCACAATCCGCAAGTGACGCTGATGCGCACGACCGTCGACGAGAACGCGCGCATCGGGCGCTGGATCGGCGAGCGGCTCAACCTGATGGACGGGCCGGTTCGCTTCTTCCTGACCGAGGGCGGCGTCTCCGCGCTCGATGCGCCGGGCCGACCGTTCTGGGACAGGCAAGCCGACGCCGCGCTGTTTGCCGCGCTCGAACAGACCGTGCGCCCGACCCACAATCGTCAACTCGTCCGAGTGAAAGGCCACATCAATGATGCCGAAACCGCTTCGGCGATCGTCGCCGCGTTCCGTTCCCTGGTCGGACGCGGCGGCGCGCGCCGACGCGCCGCGAGGTGAGACATGGGCGTTAAATTGAAGCCCGGCGACACGCCCCTCTTCCTGAGGCGCCCCGAAGCGGCCTCGAAGGATGGGCCGCAACATGACGGCCTGGACTGGGCGCCGTTGAAGCGGCGCGCCCTTCGAGGCCGATACGCGGCCCCTCAGGACGAGGGGGTGGGATTGGCTGCCTGTCAATTGGAGCGATCGCCGCTTACTCGGCAACTTGGCGCATAAGGGGATGACTTCATGTCGGGGATGTTGATTGGCGAGTTGATACTCTGGCTGATCGTTGCGATCATCGTGATCGTGGTCGTCGTCTATATCGTGAACTGGCTGTATCACCGCTCTTCCAAGGAAGTGTCGTTCGTCCGCACCGGCTTCCTCGGCGAGCGCGTGGTGATCAACGGCGGCGCGTTCGTGTTGCCGTTCATTCATGATTTCACGCCCGTCAACATGAACGTGTTGCCGATGCCGATCACCCGCGCCCGGCAGGACGCGGTCATCACCCGCGACCGCATGCGCATCGACATCGAGGCGGACTTTTACGTCCGCGTCCGGGCCACGCGCGAGGCCGTTTCCATCGCCGCCGCGACGCTCGGCCGCCGCACGCTGGAGCCGGAAAAGCTGCACGCGCTGCTGTCGGGCAAATTCGTCTCCGCCGTGCGCTCGGTCGCCTCGGAAATGACGATGGAGCAGATGCACGAGCAGCGCGGCGAATATGTCGCGCGGGTGAAGGAAGCCGCCGCGGAGGCGCTGGCGCAGAACGGCCTGGAACTGGAATCGGTCGCGATCACCGACCTCGACCAGACCGACCTGGAGTTCTTCAACCCGTCCAACCGCTTCGACGCCGAAGGCCTGACCCGGCTGATGGAGGACATCGAGGCCAAGCGCAAGCTGCGCAACGACATCGAACAGGATTCGATGATCAAGATCCGCACCCGCAACCTGGAGGCCGAGCGGCAGGCGCTCGACATCGAGCGCGAGAGCGAGACGGCGCGACTGGACCAGGAGCGCGAAATCGAGGTTCGTCGCGCGATGCAGCGGACCGTGGTGGCGCGCGAGCGAGCTTTGCGCGAGACGGAGGCCGAGCAGGCGCAGATCTCGGCGCGGGAGGCGATCGAGAAGGCGCGCATCGCCAACGAGCAGACCATCGCCGAGGCGCGCATCGCTTCGGAACGCGAGACGCGGCAGAAGGAAATCGAGCGCACGAGCGCTGTCGAGGAAAAAGAAATTTCCGCGCGGGAAAACATCGAGAAGGCGCGCATCGCCAATCAGCGCTCCATCGACGCCGCGCGCATCGCCTCGGAGCGGGAGATTCGCCAGAAGGAGATCGAGCGCACCCGGACGGTCGAGGAGGCGGAAATTTCCGCGCGGGAATACATCGAGAAGGCGCGTATTCAGCAGGACCGCTCGGTCACCGACGCGCGCATCGCCAACGAGGAAGAGACGCGCCGCCGCGAGATCGAGCGCACGCGCAGCGTGGACGAGGCCGAAATCGCCGCGCGCGAGGCGACCGAGAAAGCCCGCATCGCCCAGGTGACCAGCATCAATGCCGAACGCATCGCCTCGGACGAGCGCACCCGCTCGCTCGAAATCCAGCAGACCCGCGCCATCCAGGAGGAAGAGATCGCCGCTCAGCAGGCGGTGGAGACGGCGAAGATCGCGCGTGAACGCAAGCTGTCCCAGGAACGCATCGCCGCCGAGCAGAGCACGCGCAAAAGCGAGATCGACCGCAATCAGGCGCTCGAAGTCGCCGGCATCGCCGCGCGCGAGGCGACGGAAGCCTCGCGCATCGCCCAGGAAGAGCGCGTCCGCGGTCTCGAAATCGCCCGCAACCGCACCCTCGAGGAAGCCGACATCTCCGCGAGAGAGGCGATCGAGGCCGCCCGCATCGCCCAGGACAAGAACATCTCGCTGGCGCGCATCCTGTCCGAACAGGCGACGCGGGGACAGGACATCGACCGCCAGAGGGCGATCGAGGAGGCCGAAATCGCCGCCCGTCAGGCGACGCGCGCCGCGCGCATCGCCCAGGAAAAGATCACCGCCGCCCAATCCATCGCCGCCGACAGCGCGACGCGTCAGTTGGAAATCGCCCGCAACGAGACGCTGGAAAAGGCCGAGATCGCCGCCAAGCAACTCGTCGAAACCGCGCGCATAAATCAGCAGCGGCAGATCGAGGGCGAGCGGATCGCCCAGGAGAAACTGGTCGCCGCCGAACGCATCCGCGCCGACCAGGAGACCAAGGGGCTCGAAATCGCCCGTTCGGAGACGATCGAGGCGGCCGAACTCGGGCGCCGCGACGCCATCGAGCGCCGGCGCATCGGCGTCGATCTCGGGCTCGAAGCCGATCGCATCGCCGCCAGCAAGACGCGCGAAGTGCTCAACATCGACCAGAAGAAGGCGATCGAACTCGCCGACGAGGAGCGCGTCATCGCGCTGGCCGCCAAACGTTCCGAGCGTATCGACGCGGACCGGCAGGTCAAGCAGGCGGAAATCGTCGCCAGCCGCGACGTGGAAACCTCGGAAGTCTCGAAGGAGCAGGCGCTGGAAGCCGCGCGTCTGGAACGTCGCCGCTCCCTCGAACAACTCGAGGTCGGCCGCGCCCAGGCCCTGCAGGAAGCCGAAATCGCCGCCCGCGAGGAAGTCGAGCGCGCCCGCATCGCCTCGGATCGCGGCCTCGACGAGGCGCGCATCGGGCGCGAGCGCGAATTGCGCAAGTTGGAGGTCAGCCGCGAGAAGGACGTCGAGACCGCCGTTATGGAGAAGGCGATCGCGCTCTATCAGAAGTCGCTCGAGGAATCCGCCGCGCGGGCGGAAGCCGAAAACGCCCGCGCCCGCGCCACCGAGGCCACAGAGCGCGTGACCACCGTTCGCGACAGCGAAATCGCCAAGCGGCGCAAGACGATCGAGGTGATGATCGCCGAGAAGGAAGCCGAAGAAGTCCGCATCGGCGCCGAGGCCGAGCGGGTGCGCGCCGCCGTGCAGGCCGAGGCGCAAAAGCTGCTCAACGAGGCGGAGAACGTGCTCACCGACGAGGCCCGTTACTCGCTGTTCCGCCGCAAGCTGCTCGACCGGATCGAGGGCATCGTCCGCGAGAGCGTCAAGCCGATGGAGAAGATCGAGGGCATTCGCATCCTCAGCGTCGATGGCCTCAATGGGCGCGGCGGCGACGGGTCTGGCGGCGGGCGCAGCGCGACCGACGAGGTCATCGACTCGGCTTTGCGCTATCGCGTCCAGGCGCCGCTGATCGACTCGCTGCTCGCCGACATCGGCGTCGAGGGCGGCAGCCTGTCGAAGATGCCGGGCCTGATCCGCGAAGCCCGCGACATGCAGGGCATTCGCAAGGACACCGCGCCCCGGAAGGAGGGCGAGGCCAAGCCGCCCTCCCCGACCGACGGCAAAAAGAGCTGAGGAAAAGCCATGGCCCGCGTCTACGTTTCGACCGTCGTCAACGCCCGCAACGACCGGGTCTGGGCGCGGGTGCGCGATTTCAACGGCCTGCCCAACTGGCATCCCGCCATCGGCGAAAGCCGCATCGAAGGCGGCGAACCCGCCGACAAGATCGGCTGCGTCAGGGATTTTAGGCTGCGCAACGGCGACCGCATCCGGGAGAAGTTGCTCGGCCTCTCCGACTTCGACATGTTCTGCACCTATTCGATCCTGGAATCGCCGATGGGGGTGGAGAATTATGTCGCGACGCTGCGGCTGACGCCGGTCACCGACGGCGACAAGACCTTCATGGAATGGTCGGCCGAATTCGACTGCGCGCCCGAACGCGAGACCGAGTTGATCAACAATATCGGCGGCGGCGTGTTCCAGGGCGGCTTCGACGCGCTGAAGCGCGCCTTCGGAGGCTGATCGAATGCCGCATATCGTAAAGAGCACGATCGTCGACGCGCCCACCGACCGGGTATGGGGCGTGTTGCGCGATTTCAACGGCCACGACCGCTGGCATCCCGCGGTGGCGACCAGCCTCATCGAGCGCGCTCAAAGCCCCGACAAGATCGGCTGCGTGCGCCGCTTCAAGCTGAAGGACGGCTCGGAACTGCGCGAGCAATTGTTGGCGCTCTCCGATCTCGAGCAGAGCTTCAGCTATTGCCTGCTCGATACGCCGATCCCGATGTTCAACTATGTCGCCCATGTCCGGCTGCTGCCGGTCACCGACGGCGACAGGACGTTCTGGCACTGGGAATCGCGCTTCACCACACGTCCCGACGACGCGCGGCGCATCACCGAAATGGTCGCCGAACAGATCTATCAGGCCGGATTCGAGGCGATCCGGCAACATCTGAAGGAGGCCGCATGACAGCGCTTGTGACCGACTTGAGCCCGGCCGCCTGCCGTCATGCCCGGCCTTGTCCCGGGCATCCACGTCGCGACAGCGCTCAACGATCTCCGAAAGGAGCATCACACCGCGACGTGGATGGCCGGGACGAGCCCGGCCATGACGGAAAGGGCAGTTGGGAGCGGCCTAAAACACCTGCGTCAGACCCTTTGGTCACAAGCCCGGTCCTTACGGATCGCTCGCCTGCGCGGCTCTGGGTTCCCGTTTTCACGGGAACGACAAAAGGCGGCGCCTCCAGCCACGCGCAGAGAGCAGGAGCCGCCCAGTGCCGCTGACCGTCAAGACCTTCGCCAGCGCCGGCGACGCGGCCCATGCGCTCTCGGCCGAGCGTGGCGCGCGCTATCTCGCCGGCGGCACGCTGGTCATGCGCGCCGTCAACGAGGGTGATCTGTCGTTCTCCACCATCGTTCGCGCCACGGACAAGGCGCTCGCCCGGCTCGACGTCAGCGGCTCCCGCGTCACTCTCGGCGCCGGCGTCACCTATGCAACGATCCTGGCGGAGCGGGAACTCGCCTTCCTGCACCCGGTCGCGCGCTCGATCGGCGGGCCGGCGGTGCGCAACATGGGCACGATCGGCGGCAACCTGTTCGCCCCGGCGCCGTTCGGCGATTTCACCGTCGCGCTGCTGGCGCTCGACGCCGCGCTGAGCGTGCAGAGCGGTTTCGGCGGTCGCGAAATCGCCCTCGAGGAATTCCTGGCGAGCCGCGACCGCTCGCCCGGCGCGCTGGTGCTCTCAATCTCGTTTCAGCGCCCGGTCCATTCCGACGCGTTCCGCTATCGCAAGATCGCGCGCATAAAGCCGAAAGGCGCTTCGGTCGTCACGCTCGCGGCGCATGTGCCGACCAGCGGCGGTCGCGTCACCAGCGCGCGCATCGCTTACGGCGCGATGGCCGCGACCGCGATCCGCGCCAAGTCCGTCGAGCGGGCGCTGGAAGGCCGGCCGCTCGACCCGCTGACGATCGCCGCCGCGGTCGCCGCGGCGGCGGAGGGAACTTCGCCCGTGGACGACTCGCTCGCCAGCGCCTGGTACCGGCGCGAAGTCGTCGGCGTGCATTTGCGCCGTCTGCTCTCCGGTCCGGATTGAGGAAACATGGCCAAGACCGCCCTGCAATTTCACCACAATGGCCGCGAGATCGCCGTCTTCGTCGACGGCGGCGCCAACCTGCTCTCGGCCTTGCGCGATCTCGTCGGCGACATGACGCCCAAATTCGGCTGCGGCCAGGGCGGCTGCGGCGCCTGCACGGTGCTGATCGACGGCGATCCGCATCTGTCCTGTCTGACGCTCGCCGAGACGGTGGAGGGCCGTTCCGTCGAGACGCTCGACAGCCTGAAGGACGGGCCGAAACTGCATCCGCTGCAAACCGCCTTCATGGAGCATTTCGCGGCGCAATGTGGCTATTGCACGCCCGGCATGCTGATGGCCGCCAAGGCCCTGCTCGACCGCAACCCGACGCCTGCGCGCGCGGAAGTCGTCGAGGCGATCTCCGGCAACATCTGCCGTTGCACCGGATACGAACCCATCATCAACGCCGTGCTCGCCGCCGCCTCGGGCGGACGCGCGCGCGCCTGAGGAGCCTCGCCATGCTCGAACTGCGCAAGGACATCTTCGCCGACGAACGCGACGACAATCTCAACGAGATCGGCAGGGGCACGCAGCGCCAGGACATGCTCGGCCATGTCACCGGCGCCTCGACCTATTTCAACGACCACAAATTGCAGGGCATGCTGCATCTGAAAGCGCTGCGCAGCCCGCATTTCCACGCCCGGATCCGCCGCATCGACACATCAGAGGCCGAGCGCTCTCCCGGGGTGCGCAAAATCATTCGCGGCGCCGACGTGCCGCGCAACCTGAACACGTTGCTCAGCCTGATCAATTTCGGCAAGGACGACGAGCCGACGCTCGCCGTCGACAAGGTCCGCTACAAGGGCGAGCCGGTCGTCGCCGTCGTCGCCGATTCTCACCGCGAGGCCTTCGAGGCGCTGGCGAAGATCCGCGTCGACTACGAACCGCTGCCGGCCGTGTTCGACGTCGAGGAGGCGATGAAACCCGGCGCGCCCGTCGTCAACGAAACTTATCCCAAAAACACCTTTACCTATCACGACATCTACGATCACCAGAAGCTGCGCTTCGGCGACGTCGAGCGCGCCTTCGCCAGCGCCGATCACGTGCTCGAGCAGCGCTACCAGATGTCGCCGATCGAACACGCGCCGACCGAAACCAACGGCTCGATCGCGGCGCCGGATACCAACGGCCGCTATGTCGTCTACACCTCGACCCAGGCGTTGTTCTTCTCGCTCGACACCTGCGCGAAGATTCTCGACGTGGCCTCGAACACGCTGCATTTCATCGGCGGCACGGTCGGCGGCGGCTTCGGCGGCAAGGTCGACACGCTGACCGAACCGCTGGCGATTCTCGGCGCCATGCTGACGGGCAAGCCGGTTCGCTATATTTTCGGACGCGAGGAGGAGATGCAATATGGCCCGCCGCGCGGCGCCGAACGCATCTATCTCAAGGACGCCGTGACCCGCGACGGCCGCATCGTCGCGCGCAAGACCCGCGCCTATTTCGACAGCGGCGCCTATACGCGGCTTTCCAGTTACGCCGTCGTCAAATGCGCCGCGCATCTGCCGGGGCCGTACACGATCCCCAACGTTCACGGCGACATCTATTGCGTGTTCACCAACCGCACGCCGGCCACCGCGATGCGCGGCTTCGGCGTCACCGCGATGGATTTCGCCATCGAATGCCAGATGGACAAGCTCGCCGATCTCGTCGGCATGGACCCGATGGAGTTTCGCATCCTCAACGCCTATCGCGACGGCGACATGAAGGCGCATCGCCGCGAGGCGAAAAACACCGCCCTGATCGAATGCGTCCAGGTCGCCGCGCAAAAGGCGAAATGGCCGCTGCGCGAAGAATTCAAGCGCGCCTCGTCGCGCAAGGACGGCGGCGGCGCAAAGGCGGCCATTCCGGCGACGCCCCGGGACGCAGCGTCATCTCGGCCGGCCGGGCAGCAACGCACGTCCTACGACCGCGAGCCCCCTCCGCCTCCGCCGCCTCGCCCGCCGCCGCCACCGCCTCCCCCGCCGCCGCAGCCATCGACGCATGGCGCGACGCGGTTTTCCTCGGTATTCGGGCGGAGGCGCTGATCATGAGCAAACATCGCGGACGCGGCGTCGCGTCGATCAACTATCCCATCGGCATGAACTTAGGGGGCGATCCCAGTCAGGCCCTGGTGCATTCCAATCCGAGCGGCAAGTTCACGGTCTCGCTGTCCTCCATCGATCTCGGCCAGGGCATGAAATCGGTGACCCGGCAGATCTGCGCCGAGACGCTCGGCGTGCCGGTCGAGGACGTCTATGTCGACACCGCCGATTCCGACACCGGCCCGCATTGCATGGGCAGTTTCGCCTCGCGCGGCACGCACCGCGTCGGCAACGCCGTCATGGCCGCCGCGAAGGAGGCGCGCGGCGTGATGATGGAAGCCGCGGCCGAGGAACTGGAAGTCAACGCCGCCGACCTGGTGACCGACGGGCGCGGCAACATCCACGTCAAGGGCGCGCCGCATCGCTCGATTTCCACCAAGGACGTCGCCATCGCGGCGCAGTTCAAACAGGGCAAGACCATTTCCGGGCGTGGCATCTTTCTCGTGCCGCTGTCCGCGGTCGATCCGGAAACCGGCGAAATGTCGCCCGCCACCTGCTACGCCCATGCCTGTCTGGTCGCCGAGGTCGAAGTCGACGACGAGACCGGCGAAGTCGCCATGGTGCGCATGGACAGCGCGTACGAACTGGGGCGCGCGTTGAACCCGCGGCTCGTCGAACAGCAACTGGTCGGCGGCGCCTGGATGGGCGTCAGCCACGCGCTGTACGAGACTACGGAGCCCTATTATCCCGACCCGCGCAACGGTCCGCGCGATTTCGTCGAATATCTGATGCCCGGCCCCGGCGACATCTGCCCGCACGACATCAGCGTGCTGGAGCGCCCGGCGGCGGACGGCCCGTTCGGCGCCAAGGGCCCCGGCGAAATGTGCGCCAACCCGGTGCTGCCCGCCGTCGCCAATGCGATCTTCAACGCCGTCGGCGTGCGCGTCGACGATCTGCCGATCACCCCGGAAAAGGTTTTGCGTGGTATCCGGGCGCAGGGCGGCGCGCGGCCCCGGGCGCGGCGCTGATGGCGGTTCGCGGCTCCCTTTCCGGCATCGACTCTCCCGACGCGCTGGAGAAGGCCCTGCGCGCCGCCTATTATCTAGCCGATGATGGCGTCGCGACGGCGGCCTATCTGGCGTTGGCGCTGGGCAAGCCGCTGCTGCTGGAAGGTTCGCCGGGCGTCGGCAAGACCGAGGCGGCCAAGGCGATCGCCGCCGTGCTCGGCCGGCGGTTGATCCGGCTGCAATGCTACGAAGGCATCGACGCCTCGGCGGCGCTCTACGAATGGAACTACCCGCGCCAGATGCTGGCCATCCGACAGGCCGGCGAGCAGAGCATCGACATCTACGGCGAGAGTTTTCTCATCGAGCGGCCGATGCTCGCCGTGCTCCGCGCGCCGGATTCGACGGTGCTGCTGATCGACGAAATCGACCGCTCGGACCAGGAATTCGAAGCGTTCCTGCTCGAATTCCTGTCCGACTTCCAGATCTCGATCCCCGAGCGCGGCACGCTGCGCGCCGCCGAGCGACCGGTGGTGATCCTCACCTCCAACCGCACCCGCGATCTCCACGAGGCTTTGCGCCGCCGCTGCGTCTATCATTGGATCGACTATCCCACCGCCGAACGCGAGGCGCGCATCGTCATGATGCGCGCCTCCAGCGTCGCGGAATCGACGGCGCGCGCGGTGGTCGCCGCCGTCGGCAAGCTCAGGCGCGAACCGTTGACCAAGGCGCCGGGCATAGCGGAGGCCGTCGATTGGGCGGAAGCGGCGACGTTGCTGCACAAGGTCGGCGCGCGCTGGCCGGACGCGTTCAAGCGCTCGATCGGCGTCGCGCTGAAGGACCAGGAAGACCTCGCCTTCATTTCCGGCCGGCTCGACGCGCTGATCGCGGAGGCCTCTGCGTGACCGCGGAACCCCGTCTCCCGCGCGCCGCTCGCGCCTTCGTCTCGTTCGTCGCGCTGTTGCGCGTAAACGGCTTCGCCATCGCGCCGGAGCAGACGACGGCGTTCTTAGCTGCGATCGAACTGCTGGGGCCGCGCAACCCCGAGGACATCAGGCGGGCGGGCATGGCGACGCTCGCGCCGCCGCCCGAACGGCGCGGCGCCTACGATCTGCTGTTCCGCATCCACTTCCTCGGCGGCGAGGAGTTGCCCGGCGCTGACGGCGAGGACGAGGAGGTCGTCCGGTTGCAGGAGGAAGGCGGCGGCGAGGACGAGCCGCCGCTCGCCGACGAATCCAACCAATCCGGAGAGCAGGCGGTGCGCTCGGAGGCCCTTGTCGAGCGCCGCTTCGCCGCGGGTCAATCCAGCGACGCGTTGCGGCGGCTGGCCCGCGAAGCGCCCGCGCGCCTGCCGCTTCGGCGCGGGCACAGGCGCATGCGGGCGCGGCGCGGCCCCTGGGCGGACCTGCGGCGCACCTTGCGCGACAGCGCGCGCAACGACGGCGAGGTGATGCGCCTCGCCCGCCTGAAGCGCCGTCTCCGCCCGCGTAAAATGCTGCTGTTGATCGATGTCTCGGGCTCGATGAAGGCCCGCACGGAGGAGAACCTGAAGCTCGCGCACGCGCTCTCCCAGGCGGTCGCGCACGTCGAAGTGTTCACCTTCGGCACGCGCCTGACCCGCGTCAGCCGGGCGCTGAAACTCAAGCGGCGCGAACAGGCGCTCGCCGCCGCCGCGCATCTGGTCAGCGACTGGGACGGCGGCACGCGCATCGGCGACGCCCTGCAAGCGTTCCTCGCCGTGCCCCGTTTCGCCGGCTATGCGCGCGGCGCCGCGGTCATCATCGTCTCCGACGGGCTGGAGCGCGGCGATTCGTCGGCGCTGCGCGACGCCGTCGCCAAGCTTTCGCGGCGCGCCTGGCGTTTGAGTTGGTTGACGCCGCTGGCGACCGGCGCCGGCTTCGTCCCGCAAACCGAGGCGCTGATGGCGATCCGGGAATTCGTCGACGAAATGGTCGACGGCGGATCGAGCGCGGCGGTCGTCGCGCATTTGCTGGCGCTTGGACAGAGGAGAGCCGCGTGACCGGCATCATCGACGCCCACCACCATATCTGGCGCCAAGCCGATCTGCCCTGGTTGATGGGCCCGATGCAGCCGCGCATCTTCGGTCCCTACGAGGCGATCCGGCGCGACTATCCGATCCGCGAATATCTCGACGACCTCGCCGGCAATGGTATCGCCAAATCCGTCTATGTGCAGACCAACTGGCTGAAGGACCGCTTCGAGGACGAGACCGCCTGGGTGCAGCGCACGGCGCGGGAGACCGGCTGGCCGCACGCCATCGTCGCCTATGCCGATTTCACCGCCGACGATGTGCGCCCGCAACTCGACCGTCTCGCGCGCTACCCGCTGGTGCGCGGCGCCCGCATGCAATTGCACTGGCACGAAAACCCGCTGTACCGCTTCGCCGCGCGCCCCGACCTCACGTCCGACCCAGCGATACGCCGCAACGTCACTGCGCTCGCCGATTATGGCTGGAGTTTCGATCTGCAAGTGTTCGCGGCGCAAATGCCCGGCGCGGCTGATCTCGCCGAGGCCTGTCCGCGAGTAACCTTCGTGCTCCAGCACGCCGGCATGTGGGAGGATCTCTCTGTGGCGGGGCGTTCGGAATGGCGCGCCGGACTGGTGCGCCTCGCCGCCTGCCCCAACGTGGTGAGCAAACTTTCCGGGCTCGGCACGTTCCTGCATCGCAACGACCCCGCCCATATCGCCGAAGTCGTCGCCGAGAGCGTCGCCATCTTCGGCGCCGACCGCTGCCTGTTCGGCTCGAATTTCCCGATCGAGAAGCTTTGGACGAGCTATGACGCGCTGATCGCCGCCTATCGCACGGCGGTCGCGCCTTTGAGCCAAGTGCAGCGAGACGCGATTCTGGCCGATACCGCGGCTCGCGTCTATCGCCTGGGCGCCTGAGAAGAAACAGGAGAGGAAACAATGGCGTTGGAAATCAAGATCCTCGACTACGGCGACATCGAACTGGAATCGAGTTTTCTGGTGCTCGGCCGCGATTGCGGGCGCACCCGACGGGTGCTGACGAACGGTTTCCTGATTCTCGGCGGCGAGTATCCAATCGTCGTCGACACCGGTTTCCGCTCCAATCAGATCATGGAGACGCTGGGCATGCGCGGCCTGCAATACCATGAGAACATGATTGAGAACCAACTGAAGCGCCACGGCGTGCGCATGGGCGACGTGCGCTTCGTCTGCCACACCCATCTGCATATCGATCATGCCGGCAAGGACGATCTGTTCCCGATGAACACGACGGTCGTCGTCAACCGCAAGGAACTGGAATATTCCGTCTCCGGCCTGCAACACCCGCAATATCCGGCCGCCGACATCAAACACCTGATCGACCGCCTGCACACCAGGAGCGCGCTGCGCTTCCTCGATCTCGAAGATACCGGCCCGGTCGAATTGATGCCCGGCGTGTTCTGCGACGCGGCCAGGGCGCACACCGAGGGGTCGATGAACATCCACGTCCACACCGCCGAGGGCGTCGCGACGATTTGCGGCGACGTGATTTACGATATCAACGATCAGATCGTCGAGCCGTTCCGGGAGATTCACGACGCCGAGCCGCGCACCACGGGCAACCACGGCGTTTCGAAGCGCGCCGAAAAAGCGGCGATCAAGAAGCTGCTCAACAATTCGCGTTTCCTGCTCCCCGTTCACGACCGCCCCGCCAAGGTCGAGCGCGGACAGATCGTTGGGCGCCTGCACGATCAGGTGCCCGGCCCGATCGTGCAATCGATCGCAAAGCGCAACTGGTTCCCGGCGTGAAGCTGGGGGGATGGTTCTTCCAAATCAGACGAGGTCGCAAAATGTTTTTCAACCGCCCTCTCCGTCATGGCCGGGCTTGTCCCGGCCATCCACGTCGGCGCGACGGTGCTTCATTCGGAAGCTTTCCATAAACGGCCCGACGTCAACGATTTGTTTGCAAATCGTGGGGATGCCCGTGACGAGCACGGGCATGACGGAACCCGCCGAGATATCCCAGCGACCGCGTTTCGACGAAAGCGAGTTGCGACCGTTAGCCAAGGAAACCCGCCATGACGCACGCGACCGTACGCCCGGAATTCGAGACCCTCATCGACCCCTATGCGCCGGTATCGCAGGTCGGCACGGGGTTCACCTTTACCGAAGGGCCGATCTGGCATCCGATCGACCAGTATCTGCTGTTCTCCGACATGCCCGCCGACGTGCGCCGCCGCTGGGATTCCCGACGCGGAATCGTCGAGGTTCGCCGGCCGTCGAACAAATGCAACGGCATGACCTATGACGCCGATCTCAACCTGATCGTCTGCGAACACGCGACCTCTTCGCTGATCCGCGAACGCCCCGACGGGCGGCGCGAAGTGCTGGCCTCGCATTTCGACAATCAGGAACTCAACAGCCCCAATGACGTTTGCGTGCACTCCAGCGGCGCGATCTATTTCTCCGATCCCTGGTATGGCCGCATGCCGGTGTTTGGCGTCGAGCGGCCGCGGCAGCTCGGCTTTCAGGGCGTCTATCGCGTCCCCCCCGGCGGCGGGGCGCCCAAGCTGTTGGTTGACCGCCATCTGTTCGACCAACCCAACGGCCTGTGCTTTTCGCCCGACGAACAAAGGCTCTATGTCAACGACACCGTGCAGACATTGATCCGCGTGTTCGAGGTCGATAGCGACGGCGCGCTGTCCAACGGCCGCATCTTCGCCACCGGCATACGCAGCGAACTCGAGCCCGGCGTTCCCGACGGCATGAAATGCGACCATCGCGGCAATGTCTGGGTGACCGCGCCCGGCGGCGTCTGGGTCTACGCCCCGAACGGCGACTTGCTGGGCAAGGTGCGGGCGCCGGAAAAAGTCGCCAATCTCGCCTGGGGCGGGCCGGATTTCCGCACCCTGTTCCTTACCGCCACCCATTCGGTCTACTCGGTCGCCACCAAGGTCGGGCCGCGCAACGAGCCCTACATGAGCGCCAAAGCCGCGGCGGCGGCGTCATCGCCGGCGCCGGCGCCGGCCGGCGGGCAGGATATGCGGCTCGACCCCAAGCGCTGCGCGATGATCATCCAGGACATGCAGAACGACGTGATCATGGAGGCCGGCGCTTTCGCGTCGTCGGGCGCGCCGGCGCACGCGCGCGCGCAGAACGTCATCGAGAATGCGCGCCGCCTCGCCGAATTCGCGCGCTCGCGCGGCGTCGTCGTCATCCATGTCTGGTTCATCGTCGAAGCCGGCGCGCCGGGCGTGACGCTCAACGCGCCGTTGTTCGAAGGGCTGGTCGACACGAAGGCGATGGTGCGCGGCGGCTGGGGCGCCGCGCCGGTCCCCGGGCTGGAGCCCCGGCCCGGCGATTTCGTCGTCGAGAAGATGCGCATGAGCGCGTGGGAGGGCACGCGGCTCGAGACTATCCTCAAGGCGACCGGCCGCGACGTGCTGATCAATACCGGCGCCTGGACCAACATGTCGGTCGAGCACACCGCGCGCACCGGCGCCGACAAGGGCTATTTTATGGTCGTGCCCGAGGATTGTTGCTCGACGATGAATGCCGAATGGCACAACGCGTCGATCAACTTCGCCCTGCAGAACGTCGCCGTGGTCACCAAGGCGGAAGCGGTGATCAAGGCGCTGGGGTAAAGGGCTCGCCGGTGCCAAAGCTGTTTCATCTCAAATGTTCGCCGCGTCCGGGCTCGGAATCCGCCGCCGGCGCGGAGGCGTTTCTGCAGCGCTTCCGGCAAGCGCGTCCGGATTGGGAGGTCGACACGCTCGATCTCTGGCGCGAACCCTTGCCGGAATTCGACGGCGCCGCGCTCGGCGCCAAATATGCGCGGCTCGGCGGCCGGCCGTTCGACGACGCGCAACGCGACGCTTTCGCGGTGATCGAGCGGATGGCGATCCGCTTCGCGCTCGCCGAGCGCGTGCTGATTTCGACGCCGATGTGGAACTTCGGCATTCCCTACAAGCTCAAGCACTGGTTCGATCTGATCATTCAGCCGGGCCTGACGTTCCGCTTCAGCCCCTCCCGGGGTTACACGCCGATGCTGAAGGATCGGCCGACAATCGTCATCCTGGCCAGCGGCGCCGACTTCGTCACCGGCATGAACCGCGGCCGCATCGACATGGCGACGCCGTACTTGCGCGAGTCGCTGCGCTTCATCGGCGTCGTCAGCGTCCGCTTCGCGCCGATCGGGCCGACGGCGGGGCCGGAAGCCGCGCCCGCCCGCGACGGCGCGCATCGGCGGCTCGTCGACATGGCGGGAAGCTTTTGAGCGGCGCGCCGCCGGTTGACAATTTCGGCGCGGTGCGGTTATTCACGCGGCAATGACAGCGCTGTCATAGTCTCATTCCCATGGAGTCCCCCATGACGAAGCGTATCGTATTCACCGGCGGAACCGGCAAGGCGGGCCGGCACGCCGTGCCGCATCTGCTGAGCAAGGGCTACAGCATTCTCAACGTCGATCTGAAGCCGCTCGACCTGCCCGGCGTCAATACGCTGATCGCCGATCTCACCGACAATGGGCAGGCGTTCAACGCGCTGACCACCCATTTCGGGTTCGCGGGTTTCGAGCGCGGCAAGCCGCCGAGCGCCCCGGACGCGGTCGTCCATTTCGCCGCCATTCCGCGCGTGCTGATCGAGCCCGACAACGCGACCTTCGCAGCCAATGTCCTCAGCACCTACAACGTCATCGAAGCGGCGATGAAGCTCGGCGTCCGCAAGGTGATCGTCGCTTCGAGCGAAACCACTTACGGCGTCTGCTTCGCCGAGGGCGACAAGGATTATCACAGCTTCCCGCTCGACGAGAGCTACGATTCCGATCCGATGGATTCCTACGGGCTGTCGAAACTGGTCAACGAGAAGACCGCGCGCGCCTTCGCCATGCGCTACGGCGCCGACATTTACGCGCTGCGCATCGGCAACGTGATCGAACCGCACGAATACGACAAGTTCCCCGCCTTCCTCGCCGATCCGATGTCGCGCAAGCGCAACGCCTGGAGCTACATCGACGCCCGCGATCTCGGCGAGATCGTCCATCTTGCCTTGCAGAAGGACGGGCTCGGCTATCAGGTGTTCAACGCGGTCAACGACACGATCACGCTGAATACGCCGACCGCGGAATTTCTGGCGAAAGCCTGCCCGAACGTGAAGATCACGCGGGAGATGGGCGAGTTCGAGGCGCCGCTGTCAAACAAGAAGACGCGCGAAGTCCTCGGCTTCAAGGAGGCGCACAATTGGCGTCAGTACGCGCCCAAGGGGTAACAACCATCCACCTCGTCCTGAGGCGCCCGCGCTTGCGCGGGCCTCGAAGGACGGGCCGCCACACGCCAGCTGGGACTGGGAGCCGGCGCGCACCCCATCCTTCGAGGCCGCTGCGCGGCGCCTCAGGATGAAGTCGTTGGTTTGGTAGGCCGTCAACCAGAGAGATCGCCCCTTACATCCCCTTCATCCAAACCAACCCCGCCAGCGTCCCGTTGGCCGGACGATATTCGCAGCCGACGAAGCCCGCGTAGCCCAATGCGTCCAAGGCTTGAAACACCCTGAAATCGTTGAGTTCTCCCGAGCCGGGTTCGTTGCGGCCGGGGACGGAGGCCACTTGAACGTGGCCGATCAGCGGCATCGAGGCCTCCAGGCTCTTCAGCACGTCGCCGTGCAGAATCTGGCGATGGTAGATGTCGTATTGCAGCTTGAGGTTCGGGCGATCGACGCGCTTGATCGTCTCGCTGGCGAACGGGAAATCGTTGAGGAAATAGCTGGGCATGTCGCGAGAGTTGATCGGCTCGATCACGATGTCGAGCCCGGCCGGCGCCGCGGCGTCGCAGGCGTAGCGCAGCGCCTCCTCGAACGCCTGCCGATGAGCCGGCACGCCTCGATCCGCATTGCCGCTCATCACATGCAGACGTTTGACGCCGGTCGCTTCCGCGTAGCGCAGCGCCGTGGTCACGGAATCTCGAAACGCCTCGAATCGCCCCGGCAATGCGGCAAGGCCGCGTTCGCCCGCCTCCCAATCGCCGGGCGGCAGATTGAACAAAGCCTGGGTCAGGCCGTGGCGGGCTAGCCGCTCGCCGATGACCTCGGGAGCATGGGCGTAAGGAAACAGGAACTCGACGGCCGTGAACCCAGCGTCGGCCGCCGCCGCGAACCGATCCAGGAATTCCCATTCGTTGAACATCATGGTCAGGTTGGCCGCGAAATGGGGCATGATCGTCAGCTCTCCGTGGATTTCTTCGGCAGGGAAACGCCAGTGATCATCGCTATCATCCGCGCCACCGAGGAATCGTCGTCGCCCCCCATGCCGGCCGCCGCCGTGGCCAGGAACATTTGCAGCGCCGTCGCGGCGACGGGCAACGGAAAATTCTCCTGGCGGCCCATGTCGCTGACGATGCCGAGATCCTTGGTGAAGATGTTCACTGCGCTGCGCGGCGCGTAGTCGCCGTCCAGGATATGCGGCGCGCGGTTCTCGAACATCCAGGAATTGCCCGCCGAGCCGGTGATGACCTCGTAGACCTTGGGCAAATCGAGGCCGAGCCGGGCGGCGAAGGTCATCGCCTCGCAGGCCGCCGCGATATGCACCCCGGCGAGCAACTGGTTGACCATCTTGAACGAGGCGCCGATACCCGGCGCGTCGCCGAGCCGGTGCACGGTTCCCGCGATGGCGTGCAGAACCGGCTTGGCCCGGTCGAAGGCCGCGGCGGAGCCCGAGGCCATCACGGTGAGTTGACCTGCGGACGCCTTGGCGGCGCCGCCGCTGATCGGCGCGTCGAGATAGAGCAATCCCAGCGCCTGCGCGCGTTCGGCCATCCGCCGCGTGTCGCGCGGCGACATCGTCGCGCAGGAGACGATCACGCCGCCGCGCTTCATCTGCGCGGCCGCGCCGTCGGCGCCGAACAACAGGGCTTCGGTTTGCGCGGCGTTGACCACGACGACAACGAGGACGTCCGCGTCTTCCGCCGCCTCGGCCGCGCAACCGGCGGCCGAGCCGCCGGCCTGGACCAGCCTCGCCACGGCGGCGCCGTTGATGTCATATCCGACCAGATCCAGACCGCTCCCGGCGATCGAGATCGCCATCCCCAGGCCCATCGAGCCCAAGCCGATCACCCCGACTTTCATCGCCTCGACCCCGGCCATGGCGCAATTCCTCTCCCGAGCGGGCTCGTCCCCAAATCCTGAACAGGGCGCGGTCAACGGCGGACCCGGGGGCATAATGAGGAAATTGGCGGATGACCTCGTTACGTCGCCTCTTGATCTCAAATGACAGCGCTGTCATAAGACTATATGTTGCAGGAAAGGGGGCGAAGTCAACGCTGATTTCGCCCGTCGCGTTGAATCGAGGCATTTGTTAAATCGTCCTGAAGTCGTAGAAAGGACCGACAATGTCGAGACGCCGTGTTCCGACGTCGGGCACTTTGGGTGAGATGGCGATGGGCGACAAACCCAGGGCGCAGGGCGGGCGGCGGGCGGCGACCCTCGCGGAAGTCGCCGAGCTGGCCAAGGTCAGCGAGATCACCGTTTCGCGGATCATTCGCAACAAGGGTCCCATCGCGGCGGCGACGCGCGAACGCGTCATGGCCGCCGTGCGCGCGGTCGGCTACGTGCCCAACAAAGTCGCGGGATCGCTGGCTTCGGCGGATTCCAACCTCATGGGCGTGATCCTGCCGTCGCTGTCCAACATCGTCTTTCCCGAGGTTTTGCGCGGCGTGCACGACGCGTTGGGCGCTTCCGGGTATCAGCCGGTGATGGGCGTCACCGACTACGACATGGCGGCCGAAGAGAAGCTGGTTCGCTCCCTGCTGGCGTGGAAACCAGCCGCGATGATCATCGCCGGCTTCGACCACACCGAGGCGACGCGGCGCATGCTGCTGAACAGCGGCGTCCGGGTCGCCGAATTGATGGACATCGAAGCGCCCCCGATCGACATCGCCGTCGGCCTCTCGCATCGGCGCGCCGGATACGATTCCGGAAAATATTTGCTGAGCCGGGGGTATCGCCGATTCGGCTATGTCGGGCACGACTGGATACGGGACCGCCGCGCGCTGCTCCGCTACGAAGGATTCTGCCAGGCGCTCATGGAAACCGGCTCGAGACTCCAGGCTCAGGCGATTTTCGATGGACCCAGTTCGACGCGCGTCGGCCGCGACATGCTGGCGGACCTGCTGCAGCGATCCCCGGACATCGACGCCGTCGTTTTCTCCAACGACGACATGGCGGTCGGCGGCGTGTTCCATTGCCTGGGCGCCGGGATCAAGCCGCGCGAGGAACTGGCCCTGTTCGGCTTCAACGGGCTCGACATCGGCCAGTCCCTCCCGCTGCCGCTGTCGACGATACGATCGAACCGGTATTTGATCGGCCGGCTCGCGGTCGAAAAAATCCTGGAGAGTTCCCGTCGTCCGCCCGAACCGATCGTGATCGACACCGGCTACGACATCGTCGCCGGAGCGACCGCCTAGCGCCCACCCGACACCACAGGAAATGACCATGCTTTTGGGCGCCATCGCCGACGATCTCACTGGGGCCACCGACCTTGCGCTGATGATTGCGCGCCAGGGCATGACGACGGTGCAGGTGATCGGAGCGCTGCCGGAAGCCTCGAGCCTTGGCGACGCGGACGCCGTCGTCATCGCCTTGAAGTCGAGAACCATCGCCAGCGCCGACGCGGTGCGGCTGTCGCTGGCGGCGGCGCTCGCCTTGCGCGCCGCGGGCGCGCAACAATTGTTGTTCAAATATTGCTCGACGTTCGACTCGACCGACGAAGGCAACATCGGGCCAGTCGCGGAGGCCTTGGCCGATTTGGTCGACTCCGACCTGACGATCGTTTGCCCCGCCTTTCCCGCCGCGGGCAGGTCCATCTACAAGGGTTATTTGTTCGTCGGCGACGTTCTGCTCTCGGAAAGCCCGATGAAGGACCATCCGCTGACGCCGATGCGCGACTCCAGCCTCGTAAGGGTCTTGCAACGGCAGGTTCGCGGCAAGGTCGGCTTGATCCCGCTCGAAATCGTCGAACAGGGCGCCGACGCCCTTCGCGCGGCCTTCGCCCGGGCCCGGACGGCGAGCGAGCGCTTCGTCGTCGTCGACGCGGTTCGCGATGCGCATTTGCGCGCGATCGGCGCCGCATGCGCCGGCGCCGCTCTCGTCACCGGTGGTTCCGGCGTGGCGATGGGGCTGCCCGACAATTTCCGTCAACAGGGGCTTTTGGCGACCACCGCCCCGCTCGCGACGCTCGCGGCGCCCGAGGGCCGGTCGGTGACCCTGGCAGGTTCGTGCTCGACGGCGACGCGCGGCCAGATCCAAACCGCCATCGACGCCGGCGTTCCCGCCTTGCGCCTCGACGCGCTGGCAATCGCCGCGGGCGAGACGACGGCCCGGGCCGTCGCGGATTGGGTAATCGCGGCACAGGGCCCGCTGCCGCCCTTGGTCTATTCGAGCGCCGATCCGGCCGTGGTGCGGCAGGTTCAGGAGCGGCTGGGCGCGGCGAGGGCCGGCGAAATCGTCGAGGGATTGGTTGCGGACGTCGCCCGGCGCCTGCTGGCCAGCGGCTTCCGCCGCTTCCTCATCGCGGGCGGCGAGACCTCCGGCGCCGTCGTCGGCGCGCTGGGCGTCAGCGCGTTGCGGATCGGGCCGGAAATCGACCCCGGCGTTCCCTGGACGCGCAGCATCGGCGACCCCGACGTCGCGCTGGCGCTGAAATCGGGCAATTTCGGCGCCCCCGACTTTTTCCTCAAGGCCTGGTCGAAATTGAGCTGATCATGAGCGAAAATACCCAAGCGCGCGAAGAAATTTGCCGGGTCGGCGCCTCGCTGTTCCAGCGTGGCCTGACCTTTGGCTCGACCGGCAACATCAGCGTCCGGCTGGCGGATGGCCATTATCTGATGACGCCGACCAATGCCTCGCTCGGCGCGCTCGACCCGGCCAGACTGTCGCATTTCGATTCCACCGGCCGTTTGATCGACGGCGACCCCGCGACCAAGGAAGCCTTCCTGCACTTCTGCATGTACCAGCAGCGCCGGGACGCCGGCGCCGTCGTTCATCTGCATTCGACCCATTCGGTCGCGGTGAGCCTGCTCGCCGAAATCGACCCGGAAGACGTTCTGCCGCCGCTCACCGCCTATTTCGTCATGCGGGTCGGCCGGCTGCCGCTCGCGCCTTACTTTCCGCCCGGCGACGAGGCCCTGGCCAAGGCGGTCGGCGCTCTCGCCGGTCGCCACCACGCCGTGCTGCTGGCGAACCACGGCCCGGTCGTCGCCGGCTCGTCGCTCGCCAATGCGCAATACGCCACGGAAGAACTGGAAGAAACGGCGAAGCTGTTCCTCATGCTGCAAGGCCGCAAGGTCCGGCCGCTGACGCCAGAGCAGGTCGACGAGTTGCGGCGGAGGTATAATTTGTACTGAGGAGAATCGCAGAAATAACGGCGCCGTTTCCGTCATGGCCTGGCTTGTCCTGGCCATCCCCACGATTCGCGAGCAAATCGTTGACGTCGTGGATCATCAATACTATATGATATTATCATAATCCTATCGAGTGCTATCGCGAGACTGCGGAAAACCTTCCCGTCTTCTTAAACTGAACTACGTGGGTGGCCGCGACAAGCCCGGCCATGACGGCGCCAGCCGATTCAATTATTTTATGACGCCTCCTGAGAGGCGAGCCGGCGTGATTCCGATAGGCCCGCCATGACGTCCCGACAAAGGAGAAAGCCTTTCTGATTTGGAGAATATATGATAAGGTGGAATTATGGCTTGTGTCGCGAAATGTCCATTCATCATGGGTTCGCCTCACTGAAAATTGTGGCTGCCGGCCGGAGGCTCAGCCTCTCGGGGAAGAGGCAAAAAGTTTGGTAAAAATCGAATCGGGGCTGGAGGACTTGCAAGCCCTTGAAATCCTTCCAAACCGCCAAGAGAATGTTTGGAAAATCTTGGCAAAAAAAGGCTTGGATTTGGTTTGGCTTGGCAAAAAGCTTTGTTTGGTTGGCGTTTTGCAAATATTGACTCCGACCGGGGGTCGCTCCCTTCCCCGCAAGCGGAGCAAGCCGTGCGACGTCATCGGGCGGCATTGACAGCGCTGTCATTGATGCGCAAAACAGCCGGACTGGGCAAAGCGGCGAGGAAACGGGAATGACGAGTCCGGCAAGCGAAACCGTTGGCTTCATCGGCCTTGGGTTCATGGGCCACGGCATGGCGAAGAACGTCGTGGAGAAGGGCTATCCGCTGACCGTGATGGGGCGAACCAAGCGCACCGCGGTCGACGATCTGGTCGGTCGCGGCGCGGTCGAGGTGAAGTCGGCCAAGGAAGTCGGCGCGCGCAGCACATTGGTGTTTCTCTGCGTGACCGGCTCGAGCGACGTCGAGGCGATCGTGCGCGGCGAGGAGGGCCTGGCCGCGGGCTTACGCCCCGGATCGGTCATCGTCGACTGCTCGACCTCGGATCCGAATTCGACCCTCGCGCTGGCCGCGGAACTCGCGCCCAGGGGCATCGAATTCGTCGACTCGCCCCTCAGCCGCACCCCCAAGGAGGCCTGGGAGGGCAAGCTGGATGCGATGGTCGGCGCCTCCGAGGCCCTGTTCGCGCGATTGAAGCCGGTCATCGAAACCTGGGCCGGCAAGATCGTTCACATCGGCGGGGTCGGCGACGGGCATCGGATGAAGCTGCTCAACAACTTCCTGTCGCTGGGCTATGCGGCGCTCTATTCCGAAGCGCTCAGCCTTTCCCAGAAGGTCGGCATCTCGCCGGCGCGATTCGACAGTGTCATTCGCGGCGGTCGCATGGATTGCGGCTTCTACCAGACGTTCATGCGCTGGACCCTGGAGGGCGACCGCGAAGCCCACAAGTTCACCATCGCCAACGCCTTCAAGGACTTGCGCTATCTCGAGGCGATGGCCGACGCGGCGGGCCTGCCCAACCCGATGGGCAACGCGACGAAGAATTCCTTCGCCATCGCCCATTGCGCGGGCGGCGACCAGGATTACGTGCCGATGCTGGCCACGCATGTCGGCCGCGCCGCCGGCGTCGATCTCACGCCGACGAAGGGCTGACCGCTTCAGCCCGCGGCAACGAGACGGGCGGCGGCAGCCTCCTGGCGCCGGGAGGCTCGCGCGCCCAGCCCAAGCGACGCCAGCCCCGCGAGCACGAGAACGGGAACGATCGCATAGCCGGCGAACAGTCCGACGCTGTCGGCCAGCGCCCCCAGGATCAGCGGCGTCAGGATGATGGCGAGGCCGGACGCCATCGAACTCCGTGCGGCGGCTCGCGACGCATTGCCGGGTTCCGCCGCCAGCGCCAGGGTCAACGAAGCCGCGTAGAGATTGGCGATGCCCAGGCCTGAGAGGGCGAGGCCGAAGAGGGTCAGTCCCGCGACGCGGGAAAGCCAGAAGACGAAGAACCCGCCCAGCGCGATGAACAGCGAGACCAGCGCCAGCCGCCAGGCGCCCAGGCGGCGAATGCCGAACATGCCCAAAACGCGCCCGGACAGGACGCCGAAAGCGAACAGACTGGATCCGATGACGGCGTGCTCGCGAGCGAGGCCGCTGACCTTTTCGAGAAAGCTGGCGCTCCAGACGCCAAAGCAGAATTCGGCGCCGACCGAAAGGGTGAGCAGGAACCAATAGATCCAATAGGCGCGGCCGAGCGGCGAATCGGTGTGTCCGGGCAGTTGTTGGTCGGACGGCAAGCGGGCGCCGCGGAGTGTCGCCACGGCGATCAACATCATCGCCCAGCCAAGCCCCGCGACCGCCCGCCAGCCGATCGTGTCGGTGAAGAGCCAGACGGCCACTGGCGCGATCAGCGCGCCGAGATAGCTCATCAAATTGGCTTCCGCGATCGCCCGGCCGCTTTCCCGGCCATGCCGGCCCAGCAAAACCAAGGGCACGAACACGACGTTCATCGCGCCGACGAGGCCCATCCCGCCGGCGGCGACAATCGTCAATACGGGCGTCCGCGCCACGACAATGATGGAAAAACCGATCGCCGATCCGAGCGCCGCGACAACCATCGCCGCCTTGCGGCCGATCCGGCGCTCCAACGGACCGCAGAGAAATCCGGCCGCCATCATGCCCAGGGCGAACGCGCTCGTATGCAGGGCGCCTTGGGTATAGCTGAGCCCCATTTCCGCGCGCAGGAACGGCAGGACAGGGCCGATCAAGCTGATCTGCAGCATCAGCAAAGTCAGCAGGACATAGGCGGCCCAGGTGGCGCGATCCCTGTGGAAGGCGCCCGTTGGTTGAATCATCTCAGCATCCACGCAACGATCCGGAAAGGCGCGAAGCGCCTCCGGACGCCAGCGCTCATCCCACATCGCAGGGCCGCATCGCAAGGCGCGAAGAAGCGTCAGCGCGCTTCAGGTTCCGCAGAAGGTCTGGTAGACGCGCTGATCGGGCGGCGGCGGGTCGGCATAGGCGAGCGATTCCGGGCCCCCACGATAAGGCGCCGCCAGTGCGCGCGTCATCCGGTGGAACGGTTCGAAATCGCCTCGAGACACGGCGGCCTCGATCATGGCCTCGACATGGTGATTGCGCGGGATGATCGCGGGATTGACCTGGTTCATCGCCGCCCGCCGTATCGCTCCCTGTTCCGGTTCCTGCTCGAGACGCAGACGCCACCGGGCCGCCCAGGACTCATAGGCGGCCGGCGCCGCGAACAGCGCTCGCAGCGTTGCGTCGCCTTGCGGCGCGGCGGCGGCTTCGCCGAGGCGGCGAAACGCCAGGGTGAAATCGACGGCGTTCGCGTGCAAGGCGTCGAGCCAGGCGCGCGCCAGTTCGAGATCGCCTTCGGCCTCGGTCCGCAATCCCAACTTCGCGCGCATGACTTCGAGCCAACGGCGCTCGTAATGAGCCGCGAAGCCGTTGATCGACAGCGTCGCCAGTTCGACGGCGCGGTCGGTGTCGGCGTCGATCAGGCCCAACAGGGTTTCGGCGAGACGGGCGAGGTTCCATTGCACGATGCGCGGTTGATGGGCGTAGGCATAGCGGCCCATGTGATCAATCGAACTGAACACCGTCGCGGGATCGTAGACGTCCATGAACGCGCAGGGGCCAAAATCGATGGTTTCGCCGGAAATCGACGTATTGTCGGTGTTCATGACGCCGTGGATGAAGCCGACGCCCATCCAGCGCGCGATCAGCGAGGCCTGCCGCTCGACGACGGCCTCGAGCAGCGCCAGATAGGGCCGCTCCGCCTGTCGGGCGGCGGGATAGTGACGGTCGATCACGTAATCGCCGAGTTGGCGAAGCGCCTCGGCGTCGCGGCGCGCGGCGAAATACTGGAACGTCCCCACCCGGACATGGCTAGCGGCGACCCGGGTCAGCACCGCGCCGGGCAGCGGCGCATCGCGATAGACGATCTCGCCCGTCGTCACCGCCGCCAGCGCCCTTGTCGTCGGAATCCCCAGGGCGTGCATCGCCTCGCTGACCAGATATTCGCGCAGCACCGGACCCAGCGCCGCGCGTCCGTCGCCGCCGCGCGAGAACGCCGTTCGTCCGGACCCTTTCCATTGCAGATCGCGGCGGGCGCCCGTTCGGTCGACGACATCGCCCATCAGAATCGCCCGCCCGTCGCCGAGTTGCGGCACGAATTGCCCGAACTGATGCCCGGCATAGGCCATCGCGATCGGCTCCGCGCCGGGCGGCACGAGGTTGCCCGCGAATACTTCGGCCGAACCCAAGGCCTCGATCGCCTCGACGTCCAGTCCCAGCTCGTCCGCCAGCGCGCCGTTGAAGGCGATCAAACGCGGGCCCGTCACGGGAGCTGGAGCCTGAGGAGCGAAGAAACGATCCGGCAACCGGGCGTAGCTGTTGCAAAAATCGGCGATGGGTTTGGATTTCGCCCATTCCGCGGTGTCCGGTTCCAGCGACATGCGATCGGTTCCTGTATCGGCGCCAAGGGGCAATTCGCCTATATACGCCCAAATTGACGTTGCAGATCGACGATTCGCACGATCAGGGCGCGGCCCCCGCAACCCATCTTCGAGCAAGGCCAGATTGCAATCCAAGAGGTCGTTGGACAAAAATGCGCGTCTCAACGGCCACCCGAAATCCCTAATAACGCGAAGATCGTTATAACCGAACGGAAATCATGGTTTGAGAAATGCAGGCTGGAGCAGTTTCCGGTCAATCAGGATCGGTTCTTGTCATTCCCGCGAAAGCGGGAATCCAGGGCCACCGAACGTCGTGTCCCGTTGAATCCCCGCCTACATGGGGACGACAGGAAAGTCGACCGGCGCTGAAGTTCGTGCCACTTTGAGTCCTGACGACCGGAAACCGCTCTGGCCCTTCGCCGCCATCAGGCCGGGCAGAGTTATTCCCCCCTCCTGGCTCCCGATCATGCTCGCCGCACATGGCCTACGGCGCTTGACGGCGCCGTAGGCTTGATGGCGATCAAGATTCACCTGCCGCGTTTCTCCGAATGAAAATCGCCAGTCCTGCTCCCTAAAATCGAACCTGTTCGCTTTGGAACTTGTTGCCCGCCGGCGCGCCATCGGGATACATGTCGAACGCGAACGCCGCTCCAACGAGCGAGGCCGAAAATTGGAATGTCGCCGCGCCGTGCCCTTCGCCGTCAGTTTGAATATTCCCGAGTTGATGCACACATTTCAGGAAGAAATTGTACTTGGTGTTCGGCGCAGCGTTCACCAAGCTGATTGAAGCGGTGTAGGTCGCGTTCGCATCGCGGGTCACAGTCACCGTTCCGCCAGCCGTGTCCG
>Ga0302157_10000460_pt1 | contig 54009 bp, 51 predicted proteins | sample I_Bog_N3_3_FD_193502 | JGI IMG/M metagenome (GOLD analysis project Ga0302157, IMG submission 193502) | Peat permafrost microbial communities from Stordalen Mire near Abisko, Sweden - I_Bog_N3_3 | ecosystem: Environmental > Terrestrial > Soil > Wetlands > Peat | place: Sweden: Abisko, Stordalen... | reverse complement strand
CCCCGGTCATCTTCCTGATCGTGCTGATCCGGCGCCGCTGGTGGCGCGGAACCGCTGCGATGGTGTCGACCGGCATGGTCACCCTGATCCTGGGAACCCTCGCCGTGGGGGGAGGGGCGGCGGTCACCTTCGTGACCAAGGTCTTGCCCGGCCTCAACCGCGCCACGGGGTGGATCTACAACCAGTCTCTGGGCGGCGCCATCAGCCGCGTGGCGTACCAATCGGTCCTGGTGGTGCAGCCGACCTCCTGGCCGGTTCAGGTGGCCAACATCGTGGCGGCACTGCTCGTCGTGGGGCTCGCGGGCTGGGCGGTGCGGCCGGAGTGGCGGTCCTCCGAGGAGAGGGGAGCCGAATTCGGGTTGGCGATCACGGCGATGCTGCTGGCCGGCGGCGTCGCCTGGTACGCGCATTTCATGCATCTCCTCATCCCGCTCGTCTGCGTCCTCGGCCTGGTCGCCGCGCGCGGGTGGCGCGCAGAGCGATCGACCGCCCTGGCCGCGGCGGGGGTGCTGATCGTCTTCGGGCTCGTCGCCCCCCTGGCGATCTCCGGCCTCAGCATGAACGGGATCGTGGCGGTCAGCCGGACGCCGGGCTGGTGGCCCTTCCTCCAGCTCTGCTCGCTGCCTTGCGCGAGCGTCCTGTGGCTGTCCATCGCCCTGGCCCGGAGGCTGCGGCGGGAGACGGCGCCGGCCGATTCACCCGCTCGTGACGACGCGCCGGCCGTGGGGGTGACCGCCTAGGCGGCTCACACGGAGGGTGCGGCGTGCTCCTTCTGGTGTGCCTCGATGAGCTGCTGGGCCACGTGCGCCGGAACCTCCTCATAGTGGGACGGCTCGGTGGCATAGCGGCCCCGGCCCTGGGTGAGGGCGCGGAGGTCGATGGGGAAGGTGAACATCTCCGCCTGGGGCACCTGGGCGGTCACCTCGGAGCGGCCGTCGCCGAGCGGGTTCATCCCCGCGACCCGTCCACGCCGGGCGTTGAAGAGACCGATGACGTCGCCGGTGAAGCGCTCGGGGACCAGGACTTTCACGATCACGATCGGTTCGAGCAGCACGGGAGAGGCCTTCTGCACCGCCTCGCGCATGGCCATCGAACCGGCGATCTGGAAGGCGATGTCCTTGCCGTCGACGGGGTGGGTGGAGCCGTCGACCAGGCGCACCCTGACGTCGACGACCGGGTTGCCGCTGATCGCCCCCTGCTCGATGGTCTGCCGGACGCCCTTCTCCACGGAGGGCCGGAACTGCTGGGGGATGGACCCGCCGAAGATCTTGTCCTGCCATTCGAAGCCGCTGCCGCGAGGCAGAGGCTCGATCTCGATGGTGCAGTCGCCAAAGAGGCCCGCCCCGCCTGACTGCTTCTTGTAGCGGTGCTGCACCCGTGCTGTGCCGTTGATGGTCTCCCGGTAGGGGATGCGCGGTGCGTGAATGGTCGCGTCCACGCCGTACTTGCGCTTCATCTTCTCGAGCACCACGTCCAGATGGACGTCGCCGAGGCCGTGGGCGATGACCTCCTGGGTCACCGGATCGCGGTCGATCGAGAAGGTGGGGTCCTCCTCGCCGAGGCGCGCCATCGACTGCATGATCTTGTCGTCGTCGCCCTTGGTCTTGGCGCTGATCGCCCCCGAATATGCGGCGGTGGGCAGCGTGATCGCGGGAAGCACGACCGGCGAGGCGCGGTCGCAGAGGGTCTCCCCGGTCGCGGTGGCCTGGAGCTTGGTCAGCACCGCGATCTCACCGGCACCGACCTCCCCGGCGGGCACCACCTGCTTGCCCATCGGGCGGCCGAGCTGGGCGAAGCGCTCCTCGCTCTTGCGGCTCGCGTTGTAGGGGTGGGTGTCGCCCCGCAGCGTGCCGCGCAGGACACGAACGTAGGAGAGCTTGCCGAAGTTGTCCACGGCGGTCCGGAAAACCTGGGCGACCAGGGAGCCCGCCGGGTCACAGCGGATCTCGACCTCCTTGCCGGCGCCGTCGGTGCCGCGACGCACCCGCTCTTTGGGCGAGGGGAGGAAGCGGACGATGCTGTCCAGGACAAGGGCCGCGCCGCGGGCGCCGATCGCCGCCGCGCAGATGACCGGCACCAGCGTGCCGGTGGCGGCACCGCGGTGGACAGCATCGCGGACCTCGTCGGAGGAGAGCTCGGTGCCCTCCAGGTACTTCTCGATGAGCGAGTCGTCCGTCTCGGCGGCCGCGTCCATGAGGGCGCTCCGGGCCCGCTCGATCTCACCGCTCATGGCTGCAGGGATCTCGGTGGCGACGGCGCCGCCGTCAGTCCCGTAAAGGTGGGCGGTGCCGTCGACCAGGTCCACGTAGCCCTGTAGCGATTCCGCCGCCCCGATGGGAACCACGACGGCGATCACCTTCCGTCCGAAGGCATCCCGGAGCGCATTGACGGTGGCCTCGTACGCCGCGTTCTCGCGATCCATCCGGTTGACCACGATGAGGCAGGGGAGACCAGCCGCCGTGATCATCTCCCAGGCCAGCTCGGCGCCGACGGGAACCGAGCCGTGGGCGCTCACCACCAGGACGGCGGCGTCGGCACCGGCAAGAGCGCTGGCGACCTCGCCGGCGAAGTCCTGGAAGCCGGGTGCGTCGATGAGGGTGACCTGGGTCTCCTTCCAGTCGCAGTGGGCGACGGCGGAGCTGATGGAGATGGAGCGGCGCTGCTCCTCGGGCTCGAAGTCGAAGATCGAGGTGCCCTGGTCGGTGGAGCCCAACCGGGGGGTCGCCCCCGCCGTGTGCAGAAGCGCCTCGCACAGGGTGGTCTTGCCGTCGTGGCTGTGGCCGACGACGGCCACCGTGCGAATGCGATCCGGTGCTGGCGTGGGCATGGCGTGACGACCTCCTGGGAGACGTCGGCCCCTCTGGGGCGGCGGTGGCAGCCAATGGTATTGCGAGGCGTCACCACTCCGTCCGCTGCAGAGGGCGGCTGACCGGCGGGCTGGCGGCGCAGGAGGGTTCGAGGGCAGACTTCCCTCTGGATGCTCACCCCCCGCCTCGCCGCCCTCGCCCTCCTCCTCACTGCGTGCGGCAGCGAGGCGGCCGTCCCCACGGCAACGCCCACTTGCCGGCCGGCACCCACCCTGGCGATGCCGTCTGCCTCAGCAGCTCCGGTGGTGGCGACGGCGAACCAGGCGCAGGTCGACCCCGGAAGCACGGTGACGTTCACCGAGACGGCCTCCGGTCCCGCAACCCTCGAGGTCGACTGCTCCCAACCGCTCCAGGTCGTGGTCACCGATGGCACCGGACTGAGCGTCTACAGTGGTTACTCGGCGGCCGCCCCCTCCACCGCGTGCGAGGAGGTCACCCTCGCCGACGGGGCCTCCGCGACCTACCAGGTGACCTGGCCGGTCGAAGCGTCGATCCCGGGCGGGACCTACACCGCCACCCTGACCCTCGGCGACGCGCCCGAGCTCACCCTGACGCTGGCGGTCGGGACCCTGCCCGACGAGTGCTAGTAGGCGGAGAGACGGGTTCGGGCTCGCCGACCACGACCAGGCTGTCGCAGAGAGGGCTGCCCGGGTAACGGGTCCAGCCGTCGAAGGTGTGGGTCACCCGCATCCCGGCCCGGGCGAAGGCGACGGGGATCTCCTCGAAGCGCAGCAGCCGGCTGGTGGTCTGCTGGACGGCGACGCGGCCGCCCGGGAAGATCGCGACCTCGCGGAGGATGAAGAGATTGCGGGTCCGGTCGAAGACGCTGTCGCTGAGCAGGAGCTGGCGGCGCTTCCCGAGCAGAGAGCCGTCGGCGACCTCCCAGGCCGAGAGCCGCCCCGGCAGCTGGTCGGGCCGCAGCCGGAACTCTGCGATCAGCCGGCCACCGGGTCGGAGCGAGGCGGCAAGCCGGCGCAGCGCAGCGGCCTGCCGGGGCGCGGTGAGATTCTCGAGGACGTAGTAGATGAGGAGGACCGCGTCGTACCGCGGCTCGAGCGGCAGGTTGCGGACGTCCCCCACCTCGAAGTGGGTGAGACGCGCCACCCCGCTGGCTCGGGCCTCCTTGCGGGCATGCCGGATAACGGCGGGCCCGACGTCGATGCCGTCGACCCGGTAGCCGAGCTCGGCCAGCCCCACCGCGTACAGGCCGGGCCCACAGCCGGCGTCCAGGACGTGGGCCGGCGGGTCGGGGAGCAGCTGGCGAAGGCGCGTGACGTGCCGCTCGATCAGCGTGCGGCGCCGGCTGGCCCCGTCGTGAGCCTGGTCGAGGTGCTCGGCGAGGAGCCGCCGGCTGAACGCTGGGTCCGACCAGTCCAGCTCGGCGTCGGGGTCGAACGGGCGCGGCCAGGCGGGAAAGCGGGAGAGATGGCGGACCAATGGCACAGGTGGGGCCATTCTGGTCCCCCGCGAGGTGGTTGGCTCAGCTAGTCTCGTGGCCGTGAGCGTGACCGCGACGCCTCTCTCCGCCGCCATCGCCTTCGTGATCGCCTACGTGGTGGGCGCGCTGCCCGTCGCGTGGCTGCTGGTCCGGCGGGAGAAGGGGATCGACCTGCGCCTCTTCGGGGGTACGGGGGCGATCGACACCCTCCGGGCGGCGGGCCCCTCCACCGCGCTCCTCGCGGGCCTCATCGAGCTGCTCAAGGGCGGCGTCGTGGGCCTCATCGCCTACCTCCTCAGCCACCATACGGACTGGTTCGCCGCCAGCGCCATCGCCGGGTGCGTGGTGGGAGACGCATTCCCGATCGGCTTCCGGCGCGGCGGGCGCGGGCTGGTGCCGCTGATCTCGGGGCTGGCGCTCTCCCTGCCCCTCGCCGGTCTCCTCTGCGCCATCATCGCCGTCCCGGTGGCGATCACCACGCGGATGCGGGGGAGCGTCTACGACCTCGCGGTGACCGTCGCCGTCCCCCTCGGCCTGCTGCTCGGGAGCTTCGATTGGCGTACCCTCCCGCCTGCCGTCGTGATCGTCCTCGCGCTGGTGGTCCGCTCCCGCATGCGACGCGTCGCCCGGGCCCGCGCCGCCCTGACCCGTGGCGCCGGTGCCACCATCCTCGATCTACCCCCCTCACCCCCACAGGAGCCCTGAATGCACGCCGTCGCCAGCATTGACAGCCTCGTCCAGGGGTGGGTCGGGACCTATGGGCTCCTGGCCATCCTCTTGCTCATGACCGTGCAGTGCGTCGGTGTCCCGTTCCCGAGCGAGGTGATCATGCCGGTCGCCGGCTACCTCGCCTCGACCGGCTCGCTCAACCTGGTGGCGGTCGTGGTCGTCGGCATCGTGGGCAACGTGGTGGGGTCGCTCATCGCCTACGGGCTGGCGGCATGGCTCGGCGAGCCGGTGCTGCTCGGACCGGGACGGTACATCGGGATCCGCCCCGACCATGTCGAGATGGCCGACCGATGGTTTCGCCGGCACGGGACCGGCGCCGTCTTCTGGGGCCGATTCCTCCCCGTGATCAGGACCTACATCTCGTTTCCCGCCGGGCTGGCCCGGATCCGGATCACCACCTTCACCGCGATGACCTTCCTCGGCACCGTGCCCTGGACCGTGGCTCTGGGCGTCGCCGGCTACGAGGGCGGGAAGAACTGGAACCGCATCTCGGGCCCGATCGGCGACGCGGGCATCGTCCTGGCCGTGGCGCTGGTGGCGGTGGTCGTCGTCTGGTGGGTCCGGGGCCGGGGGCGCTCGGCAGCCCCGGCCTCCGATCCCGCGCGCAACGCGCCACCGGACCAGGGCGCGGATGACTGACCAGTGATCGGGCTCGTCGACATCGGCGGGACCAAGTGCCTGGCGAGCGTCACCGGCGAACGCGGCCTGCCGGGGACACCGATCGTGCTGCCCACCCCGACCGGAGGGGACCCGGGGGGCTTCCTCTCCGCGATGCTCGACAGCGTCCGCGGCGGAAGCGGGCTGGAGGCGATCGCGGTGGCGACCCCCGGCCCCTTTGACCGCGAGCGGGCGATGCTCCTCAACCCGCCCGGGCTGTCGGAGGCCTGGCACGGCCTGGACCTCCGGGCGACCTTGGGCAGGCACTTCGGCTGCCCCGTGTTCGCCGAGAACGACGCCAACTGTGCCGCCCTCGCTGAGGCACGCTTCGGGGCCGGGCGCGGCTTCCCGACCGTCGTCTACTACACGGTGAGCACCGGAATCGGTGCCGGCGCGGTGCGCGATGGCGAACTGGTGATCGCCCGCCACGACACCGAGGCGGGCCACCAGGTGCTCTGGCCCGCGCACCTGGGCGGCCCGGAGTGCCACTGCGGTGGCCACGGCTGCCTGGAGGCCCTCGCCAGCGGCAACGCCATCCGCAGGCGCTTCGGCGTCGCACCGGAGGACCTGGACGACCCGTCGGCCTGGGCCGACATCGGCCGCTGGCTGGGATTGGCGGTGGTCAACACGGTGGCCCTGCTCGACTGCGACGCCGTGATCTTCGGAGGCGGGGTCGTCAAGGCCTGGGGGAGATTCGAGGTGGAGCTGCGGCGGACCGTCGGAGAGAGCCTCTTTCTCCAGCCTCCGCCGGAGATCCGGCGGGCCGAGTTGGGCGACGACCGGAACGTCTGGGGTGCGCTGACCCTCGTCCGAGGTTTGGCGCCGCCCGCAACGCTGGTACAGTGACGGGGTGTCCAAGCGAGTGAGCACGGTTAGCATCGATGACGTCATCGCCTCCATCGAGACGGCGCGAGACAAGGTAATGGCCGACGAGGTCAAGTCCCTGGTCAAGCTGGGGCTCCCCAAGAGCGTCGCCTACAAGATGGTGGCCGAGCGATACCGGCAGCGCAACGAGGCCGATGAGGGCGAAGAGGCCGCGGGTACCCCGTGGCCTGACATGTCCTGATATCGGGATCGCGACAGCCATGGCCTACCTCCCCAACGGAGCCGCTGAGCGTCGGCAGATGCTCGAGGCGATCGGTGCCGCGAGTGTGGAGGAGCTGTTCGCGACGATCCCGGAGCGACTGCGCCATCCCCGGCTGACCCTCCCGGAGCCGCTCGCCGAGCAGGACCTGGTCACCGAGCTGGAGCACCTGGCGAGCCGCAACCATCCCCTCGGATCGCTGGACTCCTTCCTCGGAGCGGGCGTCTACCGCCGCTACGTGCCGGCCATCGTCCGAGCCGCGATCGCACGTCCCGAGTTCTACACGGCCTACACGCCCTACCAGGCCGAGGCATCCCAGGGCACGCTGCAGACCATCTTCGAGTTCCAGTCGATGATCTGCGAACTCACCGGCATGGACGTCGCCAACGCCTCCCTCTACGACGGCGCGACGGCAGCCGCCGAGGGCGTGATGATGGCCGTGGCCCAGACCGGGCGAGACCGGGTGGTCGCTGCCGCCGACCTGCACCCTGAGACGCTCGCCGTGATCCGCACCTACGGGCGGGGTCGCGGGGTCGAGGTGGTGACCACCGACGACGTGAGCACGAGCGTGGGAGCCGGCGATGCATGCGCCGTGGTCGCCCTGCCCGGGTTTCTCGGAACGGTGGAGGAGCTCGCCCCGGTGGCCCAGGCCGCCAGGGCGGTCGGAGCCATCTCGATCTGCAGTGCGGACCCGATCGCCTGCGCACTGGTCACCCCGCCCGGAGACCTCGGTTTCGACATCACGGTCGGGGACGGCCAGCCGCTCGGCGTCCCACCGTCCTTCGGCGGGCCCCACCTCGGCTTCATGGCGGTGCGGCAGGAGCTGATGCGGCGGATGCCGGGACGTCTGGTCGGGCTCACCCATGACCGCCACGGCCGGCGTGCCTACACGCTGACCCTGCAGGCACGGGAGCAGCACATCCGCCGCGAGAAGGCGACCTCCAACATCTGCACCAACCACGCCCTGACCGCCCTGGCGGCGACCGTCTACATGGCCAGGATGGGGGGAGCCGGGATGCGGCGGGTGGCCGAGATCAGTGTCCAGCGCGCCCACGCCCTGGCCGGCCGGCTGAGCGCCCTGGACGGCTTCGAGCTGGCCGAGCCGGCGCGCCCCTACCTGTGGGAGTTCGCGCTCCTGGTCCCCGGCGACGCCGAGGAGTTCGCCAGGGCGATGCGCCACCAGGGAATCGTCGCCGGCCTGCCGCTCGGGCGATTCGACCCGGACCGCCGCGAGCAGCTCCTGGTCTGCTGCACCGAGACGAGCACCCCCGCCTCCCTGAACCGGTACGTCGAGGCGGCGTCCCGCTTCGCAGGTCCGGTGACGGTGAACCGATGAGCGAGGCCACCGAACCGGGCATGGAGATGAGACAGGTGCCGGCGCCCGAATGGGCGGGCGAGGAGCCGCTCGTCTTCGAGCTGGGCGGCGACCTGGAGAGGGGGCCGCGAGAGGTGGAGACCGGTGTCGCGGACCGACCCCTCGCCGAGCTCCTGCCCGGTGTGGCGCTCCGCGCCAGCCCGGCGGCCGTCCCGGCGGTTCCCGAGCCGGTGCTCGCCCGGCACCTGGGACGTCTCGCCCGTCGCAACCACAACCTGCACCAGGGGATCTACCCGCTGGGCAGCTGCACCATGAAGTACAACCCGGTGGTCGACGAGGAACTGGCGAGGTTGCCCGGTTTCGCGGACATCCACCCCTACCAGGATGCCGGCGACGTCCAGGGCGCGCTGCAGCTGATGTGGGAGCTGGAGCGGCTGCTCTGTGAGATCACCGGGATGGCCCGGATCTCCCTCCAGCCCGCCGCCGGAGCCCATGGCGAGTGGACCGGGTTGCGGATGATCCAGGCGTATCACGCAGCGCATGAGGACACGCACCGGACCCGGGTGCTCATCCCCGACTCCGCACATGGGACAAACCCGGCCTCGGCAGCGCTGGCGGGCCTCGAGGTGGTGACCATCCGGAGCAACGCCGATGGCACCGTGGATGTCGCCGACGTCGCCCGGCATCTGGACAGCTCGGTCGCCGCGATCATGATGACCAATCCCAACACCCTCGGTGTCTTCGAGAAGGACATCCTGGAGATCGCCCGCATCGCTCACGAGGCGGGCGCGTTGCTGTACTACGACGGCGCCAATCTCAACGCCCTGGTCGGGCTTGCCCGCCCCGGTGACATGGGCTTCGACGTCGTCCACCTCAACCTGCACAAGACCTTCTCGACACCTCACGGCGGGGGCGGGCCGGGGAGCGGCCCGGTCGGGGTCGCGGAGGCACTCGCCGCCTTCCTGCCGACGCCCACGGTGGAGAGGGACGGCGACCGCTTCCTGCTGGACCACGACCGCCCTCAGTCCATCGGCAAGGTGCGGTCCTACTACGGCAACTTCGGGATGCTGGTGCGCGCCTACGCCTACATCCGTGCCTACGGCTCGTCCATCTCCGCGGTGGCCGAGAACGCCGTCCTCAACGCCCGCTATCTCCAGTCGCGGCTGCGCGGGATCTTCCCGATGGCGGTGGCCTCCGACTCCATGCACGAGTTCGTTGCGACCACCAAGGGGAGCCGGGTGGTGGGACTGCGTGCCCTGGACGTGGCCAAGCGGCTGCTCGATTACGGGGTCTACGCACCCACCGCATACTTCCCCACCACGATCCCGGAAGCCCTCATGTTCGAGCCGACCGAGACGGAGTCCATGCGCAGTCTCGACCTGCTCGCCGATGTCTGCGCGGCCATCGTGGCGGAGGCCGAGAGAGACCTCGACCACGTCCGCGGCGCGCCGTATCTGACGCCGGTCAGCCGCGTCGACGAGGTGGAGGCCGCGCGCCGGCCGGTGTTGCGGTGGAGACGGGCGGAGTGACCGTCCCGCGCGACGAGCTGCACCAGCTTCTCGCCGAGCGCGCCTTCCGCTGGGGGGACTTCGTACTCGCGAGCGGGAGGCGGAGCGATTACTTCTTCGACGGCAAGCAGGTGACCCTGGAGGGCCGCGGTCTCTTCCTGGCGGCGTCTCTGATGCTGACACGCTGCCGCGAGCTGGCTGTCACCGCGGTGGCCGGAGACGACGGGGTGGGCCCGCTCCTCGGAGCGATCGTGGCCCTGAGCGGAGCCGGCTCGGACCCGCCGCTCCGGGCCTTCATGATCCGCAAGGTGGAGAAGGTGCACGGCACCGCGGCCAAGATCGCGGGGCCGGTGCCGGTCAAGGGTGAGCGGGTGGCCCTCGTCGAAGATGTCGTCACCACCGGAGGATCGGCCTTCCGCGCCCTGGAGGCGCTCGCGCCCACCGGCGTGCTGGTGGCGGAGGCCATCGTCCTGGTCGACCGCGAGGAGGGTGCCGAGGCGGCCCTGCGGGCGCGGTCCCTGCCCTTGCACGCGCTCTTCCGGCGCAGCGAGTTCGGCACTCACAGCTGAGGCGCGGCTGAGAAAGACGCGCCACCACCGCATCGTGGCCAGGGTTTCAGCGGCCTCTCAGGGAGTCGCCGTCTGACCGGTGCCAGCATGGGGTCCACCTTCAGACGAAAAGGAGACCCGGCCCAATGAAGCTGCACCATCCCGTCCGCATCGGCATCGCCGCCTTGGCGGTGAGCGCCGCCCTCGCCGCCACAGGCGTCCTGCCCGCCATGGCCGCGACCAGTCCCTCTCCGACCGCCACCCCGGGCGCGTGCTCGGGCAGTGTCGCCACCCGCTTGGCGTGCATCGACCAGCGCGCCTCCAGCGCGGTCTCGGCGCGGGAGGCCGCGCTTCAAAAGATGACCACGGACGTCAACCACAGCAAGGACATCACCTCGAGCGACAAGGCGACCCTGCTCGGGCAGATCTCGGCTGACGAGAGCGGCCTCCAGACGCTGCTCGCCACCATCGACGCCGACACCACGGTGGCCAAGGCGCTCGCCGACACCCAGACGATCGTCACCGGTTACCGGGTATTCCTGCTCGAACAGCCCAAGGTGCATCTGGTGATCGCCGCCGACACCGAGACGACCGTCGGATCCAACCTCCAGTCGAAGCTGCCCTCCATCCAGACCGAGATCACCGACAGCCGCGCCTCGAGCCCACAGAAGGCGTTGGCGCAGACCGCGTTCGACGACTGCGCCACCCAGCTGGCTGCCGCCCAGTCGGCATCGTCGGGCATCGTCTCCGAGGTGATCTACCTGCTGCCCTCCGGCTACCCCGGCAACCAGCCGACGCTCGTCTCGGCCCGCGACCGGGCCCAGGCGGCCCGATCCGACCTCGGCAAGTGCAAGACCGACCTCCAGGCCATCCGCACCGACCTCACGAGCTAGGCGGATCTCGACCCGTAGTGGCGGGCGGAGGAGCGCGTTGCTCCCCCGCCCGTCGCGCGTCTCCACGGCGACGGCCCAGGGGCGCCGGCCGAATGTCTACCATCGCCGTGTGTTGCGGCACCTGCCAGTCGCCCTCGTGGCCCTCGCGATGACCGCGTGCGCGGGGACGATCCCGCACTCCTCGGCGACACCCACCCCCTCGCACTCGCCGACGCCGTCAACCGTGGCGACGGCGGCCCCCAGTTCCGCCCCGGACACGGAACAGGTGACGGTGACGGCCTCGGGAGTGGGGGCATACGACCTCCAGGCGTACCCGGTGGCCGTGCTGCGCAATCAGGCCTCCGCGCACGTCGCCACCGGGGTGGTGGTCAGCTTCGCGGTCCAGTTCCCGGGCGGGACGTACTCCCTCACCGCGGAGCCGGTGTCGCTGGCGGCGGGGGAGACCCTGGCGGTCACTGCCCTGTGCACCGACTCGTGCGCCCGGGCCACCAGCACCACCGTCTCTGTGACTGTCGGAGGCTGGGAGACCGGAGATCGCGCCGTCATGACCGCGACCTCGGCGACGTACGCGTGCGGCTCCCCCTGTGCGGGAACGACCGGATACGAGGGGGACGCCTCTGCAACCCTGAGCGGGCAGGTCCCGTCAGGGACGGTGCTGAGCCTGTCCGCAGCCTGCGAGGACAGTGCCGGGGCCATCGTCGGCGGCGGGCTCATGGAAACCGTGTGGCTGGGAGGGGCCTCGGCGGCCAGCTCGGTGCCCGTCCTGGTCAGTGCCACGCCGGCGTCGTGCCAGGTCTACGCGACGGAGATCAGCTGAGGCCGGTCACCGGCCGCGCAACCGCGGGCGAGCGGCAGAGCTGAAAGGAAACCGGCGGCCTCAGGCCAGTGAGCAGACCGGCCAGGCCGAGGAGTCCCCGGAGGCGAACATGCTCGCCGCAATGTCGGACTGCTGGACCGGGTCCCAGATGTCAGTGCCCCCATGAGCCTTGAAGGTGGACATGACGAACTGGAACAGGCCGTAGTAGGGGCCGGAGGGGTTGTACGAATTGGGGTGGAGAGTGGACTCGCACGTGGCGGTGCTGATCATCCAGGCAGGGTTGACCCCGTCCGCCTCAGCCGCCTGCGTGATGATGGCCTCCACCTCGGCGGTGGAGTAGGTGTCGGCGGGGATCTCCGTGCCCTCGACCACCTGAAGGGGGGAGAGCTTGGGGGCAGGGGGAAGGCTGGCGAGCACCGGCGCGCTGATCACCCCGGTCCCCGCGTTCAACGGGTCGCCGAGAGGCAGGATGTGGAAGCGGAGGAGGGAGCCGGCGGAACTGATCGGCGGGCCCTGGATCTGGACCGTGGAGGGGCCCGAGAACGCCGTCACGGTCAGGGTCAGCACGGCGCTCAGTGGCAGGATGGCAATCCCGACCGTCAACTCCCCGAGGCGCCGCGGAATCCAGATTCGGCCACTGCGGCGGCCGAGCCCGTGGAGTGGCTGGCCCAGGCGAGGCACCGACCGCGCCAGCGCGCCGGCGCGCCGGCTTGCCCACTCTGGAAGGCGCATCGCAGTCCGCATCGAGATGATCTCCCCTGACCGCCCCGACCGTTCCCCTCGTCGCTTCGCTGCGCGACTGGCGGAGGACGGCTCAGCTGGGTCTCCGTTCCACCGAGGTGAGGTGGTGGGCCTCGGACCGGCGGGGCCAACTCCGCCGTGCAGGATGCGATCGGATCGATCCGCGACCCGGGCACCCTACCACAGCCGCTCGGCGAGCGTGTGGCCCTCGGCCCCTCCGTGACCGGCCCCGTGCGGCTGCTGTCAGACTTCGGACCATGATCGACGACTTGCTCAGGGAACACCCCGTGGAGCGGCGGACCGTATTCCAGGGCCGGTTGCTCACCGTCCATGACGACACCGTGGAGACCGCCGACGGCAATCTCGCCGGGCGAGAGATCGTCGAGCACCCCGGGGCGGTCGCGATCGTGGCCACCGACGCCGACGGCCGCGTCGTGCTGGTGCGCCAGTGGCGCCACGCCATCGGTAGGGCGCTGTGGGAGATCCCGGCGGGCACCCTGACCCCCGGCGAGGAGCCCGAGTCGGCGGCTCGCCGCGAGCTGGCCGAGGAGACCGGATACACGGCGGAGATCTGGGAGCGACTCGCCATGGGCCCGACGGCACCGGGATACAGCGGGGAGCTGCTCCACTTCTTCGCGGCACGCCGCCTCAGCCCCGGTGAGACGCACACCGACCCGGACGAGCACGTGATCGCCCAGCTCTTCACCGAGGCCGAGACCGGCCAACTGATCGCCGAGGACGCCGTTGACGTGAAGACGATCGCCGGCCTGGCACTGGCCGGGTTCCCGATGGCGACGAGCGCCCGCGAGCGGAGCTCGACATCACCATGAGCGACCGCGCCAACGGAGCCGGCAGCTCGGACGAGGTGGTCGCCCGCGCGATCAAGGAGCTGATCGACTCGGTCCCCGGCGAGGAAGAGGCACCACCCCCGGAGGCTGAGACCTCGACCGTGCAACCCTGGGCGGAGACCGCGTCCCCGTCGGCGAGCAACAAGCGGCCCCTGGAGGCGCTGCTTGGCGAGTACGCCGCCCGGGTTGAGGCCGCGCCCGGGGCGATGGCTCGAGTCTCCACCGAGGCTCACCCCTCTAAGACCTTTTATGACCGCTTTGCCCGCTCGGCGGCACCTGGCGGCTCCGGACGGCGCCGGCGGAGAAGGGTCTCGGGGAGGAAGCACCGGGGCGGGCCTGGACGCGGCCAGCAGCCCCACTGATGCGGCCGGGCGCCCGACTCGGTGGGTGCACGGTCGAGGCGCTCCTCTTCGACTACGGGCTGACCCTGGTCAGCTTCACCCGCCCCTCCGAAGCCCTGCTTCGAGCCCACGAGGAGGTCATCCGGCGGCTCCGCGCGTCCGGAGTGGGTCCGCTTCCATCCGCCGCGACGCTCCTCGCCGAGGTGCACGACCGCGTTGAGGCCAGGGTGGCGCGCCACGAGGCGACCGGCGCCCTCAAGGAGATCGATGCCGTGGTGGAGGAGCGTCACGCGTATGCGGCACTCGGCATCCGGCTGTCCGATGAGCAGAGTGACGTGGTTGCCGCGCTGGTGCAGCAGGCCTGGTGGGAGGGGGTCGCCGTGTCACCTGCGACGGTGAGCACCCTGGAGGAGCTCAGGCGACGTGGCCTCCGTCTCGGCATCTGCTCCAACGCCCCCTACCGTGCCGTCAACCTCCGCCTCCAGCTCGCACACCTCGGGCTGGCCGGCCTCTTCGACAGCGAGACCTTCTCCAGTGAGATCGGCTGGCGCAAGCCGGCTCCCCAGATCTTCGCCGCCGCCCTGGACGGCCTGGGTGTCGAGGCGAGCCTCTGCGCGATGGTGGGAGACCGCCGCCGCGAGGACATCGCCGGCGCGCGTGCCGCGGGGATGGCCGGCATCCGGACCCGCGAGCATCGGGACGACCCCGGGCCGGGCGACGCGGACGCGGTGATCGACCGGCTCTCCGACCTGGTCAAACTGCTGTTCCCGCCGCAGGGAAGGGGCAACCGTGGTAGCGTCGTTGGCGAGGACACATCCCGTTGACCCGAGAAATCAAGCAGGAAGCGAGATGATGGATGCCGCCTTCCGGCGCTACCTGATCGAGCGATGTCGAGTTCGCGGCATCTCGCTCCATCGCCTTGCGCTGCTGTGCGACCTCAATCAGATCTACTTCTACCAGGCGGTCAACAAGAACAAGGACAACCCCCCTCCGTGGGTGCTCCGCCGGGCCGCGCCCCACCTGGGCGTCAGCTACGTTGAACTGTTGATCGCTGCCGGCTACCTCACCGAGGACGACCTCCGGGACTTCGCGGCCCGCCGGCCGTCTGGCTCCACCGAATAGCCGGCCTCCCGGCGGCTCTGCCCCGGGTTCCCCGACCGCCCCGTCCCCCCACTCCGGATGCGCGAGCGACAGAATCGGCTCATGGGCTGGGTGCGAGCGATCATCCACCTCGACCTGGACGCCTTCTACGCGTCGGTGGAGCAGGAGCGGCGTCCTGAGCTGCGCGGACGGCCGGTGATCGTCGGCGGTGGGGCGGATGGGCGCACAGCCCGCGCCGTGGTTTCCGCCGCCTCGTACGAAGCGCGCCGCTACGGGGTGCACTCCGCGATGCCGCTGGGCAGAGCCGTGCGCCTCTGCCCCACGGCCGCCGTGCTCCCGGTCGACTTCCCAGCGTACCGGCAGGCGTCGACCCGGATCTTTGCTCTGGCACGAGCGCTGACCCCCCTCGTCGAACCCCTCTCCCTGGATGAGGCATACCTGGACGTGACCGCCACCCCGGGCGACCCCGAGGAGATGGCCACCCGCCTTCGCGACCAGATCCTGGCGGAGACGGGGCTCCACGCGAGCTTCGGGATCGCCACCTCCAAGACCGTCGCCAAGATCGCCTCCGATCTACGCAAGCCGCGAGGGTTCGTCGTCGTGCGGCCCGGCGCGGAGGCGGAGTTTCTCCGGCCCCTTCCGCTCCGAACGCTTCCCGGGCTGGGCCCGTCGACGGCCGTCACCCTCGCCGGACTGGGGCTTCGCACCCTAGGCGAGCTGGCCGGGCATCCGGCGGCGCTGCTCGAGCGACGCCTGGGCAAGGTCGCAGCCCAATCCCTGACCCGCCGTGCCCGAGGAATCGACACCTCACCGGTGACGCCCCCCAGCGCGACGAAGTCGATCTCCCGTGAGGAGACCTACGATCGCGACGTTATCGACGCCGGCCTGCTCCGGGAGCGCGTTCGCCATCTCTCGGCCGACGTGGGGAGACGGTTGCGCGCCGCGGGGCTCAGCGCACGGACTGTCAGCCTCAAGCTCCGCTACGCCGACTTCACGTCCCTGACCCGGCAGCGCCCCCTCGATGGGGGAAGCGACAGCGATGCGGCCATCACGTCCGGCGCCATGGCTCTCCTCACCGCTGCTCATCAGCCGGACCGGCCGGTCCGCCTCGTCGGAGTCGGCGTGCATCACCTGGAGAACGCGGCGCAGCTGGATCTCTTCAGCGCACCGCGCACGGCTCGCGAACGCCACCTCGACGCCACCCTCGACGCGCTCCAGCGCCGCTTCGGCCCGGGCGCGGTCCACCGCGGTGCACCGTCCCCCGAGCTGCGCGACCTCGACTGGCGCCACGAGGATCTCCGCGAGCCATGAGGGCTGCGCGGAGCCGCCATAAGGCCCGCGTCCCGTGGGAGCGGCCCTACTCCCCCTCACCGGCGCCGTCGCCCCCGTCGTCACCATCGTTATCGACGTCGTCCAGGTACTGGACGATGTCGGAGTCGAAGTCGGAGCGGGCGTTGTCCAGTATCCCGGAAATCAGCTCAACCCGCTCCGGCGGCCAGAGGAGCACCGCCGCCAGCTCGGTCTCGGTGGGCTGGCGGCCGGTCTGACGGCGGAGCGCCACGCGGGCCACGTCGAGCAGGCGGGTGTCCTCGACCAGCTCGGCGGCCTCCGCGACCGCGGCTTCGTGCACTTCGATGACGTGGTCGAGATGACGGTTGACGACGCGGCGGATGTAGGCGGCGAACCCGGCACCATTGCCGGTGCGCTCGACGTACTCCTCGACCGCCACCAGCGCCGCCAGCGAGCCTTCCTGAAAGAGGTCGAGGAGCTCCATCCCGCGGTTGCGGTGGGCGATCGCCTCGGCGAGAACCGGGCTCAGCGCGTGTTCGACCAGGGCGGCGTGAGCGTCCCGATCGCCTTCGACGGCAGCGGTGATCAGGGCCCCCACGGCCTCGGTGGAGAGCTTGGGACCGGCGCGTACCTGGGCGGCCAGGGCATCGAGCTCGGTGTCGTCCTCCCTCACGCTCATGGCGGGGTCAGCATCCCATCAGGAAAGAGAACCTGCCCACGGCCCGGGCTCAAACGCCGGCCGGCGCCTTGCGGCCGAACTGGGCCGCGAAGTGCTCGACGGCCCGGCACACCTCCCTGCGCGCCGCCCCCGCGCTGGCCCGTTCGACGGCAAGGCCGGTGAGGCCGTTGCCGACCGAGTAGCGGGCGGTGAGCAGGACCCTGCAGCCGCCGCTCACCGGGCGGACCGTGCCCGTGATGGTGAGGTCGAGACCCTCCTCGAGGGTCATGACCGTGCGCTCCGGACTGGTCGCCTCCGTGCACACGAGCACCCCGCGGAGGTGGCGCCCGGAGATGCCCGCCTCGACCTCATAGCGCGCACCCACCCCCTGGGCGGGGCCACCGATGTGCACAAGGCCCTTCACGCCGGGCAGCCAGTCGGCGTGCTCCAGGTCGGAGAGGGCTGCGAAGGCCTCCTCTCTCCCGACCGGCACGGTGACGTCGGCGCTGGCCTCGATCACGGGTGGGACGGCTGAGAGCTTTGGGATGCCATGACTGGCCTTCACCGTACCACCGGGTGGACGCGGCCCGTGCCCGCCGCTGAACCGACTCTCCGTCGCAACGTCACCTCGCCGTCGCGAGACGACGGCGGCCGTCAGGTAGTGTCGGCACGAAGCGAATGAACGTTGGCATCGCCCTGCTTGTGGTCCTGCTCCTCCTCACCCTGGTGGCGGCTTGCTCCGCCCTCATGCGCCAGTCTCGACGCGATCGGAGCCGGCTGGAGGAGCGGGCCGCCGACCTGAGCGCCGCCGCCACCCGGCTCCGGGCGGTGGCGGACGCCGTGACCGAGGCCATCCTGATCCTGGCCGGTGACGGGCAGGTGACCCTGGCCAACCGGGCGGCCCACCGGCTCTTCGAAGCGGCGGACGGCACCCTCACCGGCTGCCACGTCGAGCGGCTGCTGCCCGCATTCCGGCCGGGTGCCTCCGATCTGCCGATGGAGGGAAGCGGCCCGGGCCAGGCCGAGGTGGCGGCGTTCCGGCGCGACGGGACCACCTTCTCGGCGCAGGTGGACAGCCGCCTCGTCGCCAAGGGCGAGGGTCGCATCGTCGTCGTGCGCGACATGTCCGAGGTCCGCGCCCAATCGGCCGCGCTCATTCATCAGACCCTTCACGACAGCCTGACGGGCCTCCCCAACGACCGGCAGTTCCGGGAGGCACTCCTCGCCCGTCTGGAGGTCGCCGCGGCGCGGCGGGCCCCGTTCAGCGTCTTCCTCCTCGACCTGGACCGCTTCGCGGAGGTCAACGAAGGTCTCGGCCACGGCGTGGGGGACCGCCTGCTGGTGGTCGTCGCCGAGCGGCTCCGCCAGACCCTCCGGGCCACCGATGTCGTGGCGCGACTGGGAGGCGACGACTTCGCCGTCATCCCGGGAGGCAGCGCCACCCCGGCGGCGAGTGCACGGATAGCCCGCCAGGTGCTCGCCGCCTTCAAGGAGCCCGTGACGGTCGACGGGCATGCCCTCGAAGCCGGGATCAGCATCGGTATCGCGAACTTCCCCGACCACGGCGCCGACGCGCAAACCCTGATGGCTCACGCCGAGATCGCCCGCCAGGCGGCCAAGCAGGCACGTCGGGGTTGGCGTGTCTACACCGCCGCGGATGACACATCCGAGATCGAGGACAGGGCGGTGCGCCTCACCGAGCTGAGGAAGGCGATCGACAACCAGGAGCTGGAGCTCTCCTACCAGCCGGTGGTGCGCCTCGCCGACTCGGCGCTGCTCGGCCTGGACGCGACGGTGCGCTGGCGCCACCCACGGCACGGCCTGCTGACTCCGGACCAATTCGTCCCGGCCGCGGAGGAGACCGAGATCATCCGGCCGCTCACCCGCTGTGCGCTGGGGCTCGCCATCGAGCAGCAGGCGCACTGGCGTGATCAGGGCCACGCCCTGCGGGTCAACGTCAAGATCGCCGGGCGCAACGTCCAGGACCACCAGCTCCCGCGCGCCGTGAGCGGTCTCCTGGAGCGGTGGGGCGTGCCGCCGGCGTCCCTCTCAATCACGGTCGACGAGAACACCACCCTCTCGCTGGAGGCTCCGGTCCTGCGATCTCTGGCGAAGATGGGGGTGGGCATCGCTCTGGACGACTACGGCTCCGACTCCACCTCGCTGCTCCGCCTCCGCGCCCTGCCCTTCACCGAGCTGCGGCTGGACGGTTCGCTGCTGGCCTCGGCGCGCCACGAGGGCGTGGAAGCGGCGGCAGTGCGCGGCATCGTCGAGCTGGCTCATGCCCTCCACCTCACCGTCATCGCGACCGGGGTCGATGACGAGGCGGCACGCACCTCGATCCAGCGACTCGGATGCGATGCTGCGCAGGGGAGCCTGTGGGGCGACCCGGTACCGTCGGGAGCCGTGATCCCCCTGCTCCGCCTGCTCGCCCGGCAGTCGCGCTTCCCGGGGCTCAGCCGGTACCGCCCGGGAGCCCCTCCCCCACCCCACACGGAGCCGGCGGAGACGGGCTGACCCGGGCCGCATCACCCGGTCGACTAAACTCGGCCGCCAATGGCCACAGAGCTCGGGATCGCGCTGCTCGGCGCGGGGACGGTCGGTGCGACGGTCGCCCGAGAGCTCGAGGTGCATGCCGATCGCCTGGCAGCTCGGAGCGGCGGCCCGCTGGTGCTGCGCCGCGTCGCGGAGCGGGACCCGGGACGAGCTCGCCAGCTGGCCGCCCGTGGGGTGACCGTCGACGCCGAAGCGGCCGCGGCGGTGGCGGCCCCGGACGTGGACATCGTGGTCGAGCTGCTGGGAGGCCTGGAGCCGGCCGGCACCCTGCTCGACGCCGCGCTCCAACGTGGACTGGGGATCGTGACCGCCAACAAGGCCGTCATCGCTACCGCCGGCCACCGGCTGGTGGAGGCGGTGCAGCCCGCCAGCGGTGGGTTGGCATTTGAGGCCGCGGTCGGCGCCGCCATCCCGGTTCTCGCGGTGCTCCGCGACTCGCTGCGGGGAGACGAGGTCCGGCGGATCACCGCGGTGATCAACGGGACCACCAACCACATCCTGGGGCGGCTCGAGGCGGGGGATGACTTTGACCGGGCTGTGGCCGACGCGCAGGAGCGCGGGTATGCGGAGGCCAATCCGACCAACGACCTCGACGGCCACGACGCCGCCCAGAAGCTCTGCATCCTCGCCTGGTTCGCGATGGGCGCGGAGGTGCACCCCGATCAGGTCCAGCGCCGCGGCATCCGTGACATCGATCCCGCCGACATCGTCGCGGCAGCCCGGCTCGGATCGGTGATCCGGCTCGTGGCACGTGTCGAGCGCTCGGGAGCCGGGTTGGCGCTATCCGTCCAGCCGACGCTCGTCCCGCGTTCCGGCCACCCCCTGAGCGACCTGGAGGGCGCCGACAACGCCATCGTCGTCGAGAGCGACCTGGCCGGCCGGCTCGTGCTGCGCGGGCGAGGGGCCGGAGCCGAAGCCGCCGCCAGCGCGGTGCTCAGTGACATCGTGGCGGTGGCCCGGGCTCGCCGCGCGGGCCGCGAGGTGCCGCAGCCGCCGGCAGCGCCGGTTCCGATCCAGGACGGGGAGGTGTCGGAAACCGCTGCCTGGCTCCGGGTGCGGGTTGACGGTCGCCCAGACGCATCGGCCGTGGTTGTCGAGGCGCTCGCGCGGGGAGGAGTTGTCGTTGAGCAGATCGGCCCTGGAGGCTCCGGCGTCGAGCTGGTGGTCCTGACCCGGTCGGCGACCCGGGCCGCCCTGGACCGGAGCCTCACGGCCCTGGAAGCCCTCGGGGTGCCGGTGAAGGTCGTGCAGCACCTCGACCGCCTGGGGGCCACGGCGTGACGGCGGGTGGCGCCCGGCGTGGGGCGGGCCTGATCGAGCGCTACGCCGAGCATCTTCCGCTCACCGCCAGCACGCCGCGGATCACCCTCGGCGAAGGGGGGACCCCCCTGATCGAGTCCCGCCACATCGGCGTGGACCTCGGTTTGCGCTCGCTCCACTTCAAGTTCGAGGGGCTCAACCCGACCGGCTCCTTCAAGGACCGAGGAATGGTGGTCGCCGTGGCCAAGGCACTGGAGGACGGCAGCAGGGCGATCATCTGCGCCTCCACGGGCAACACCAGCGCCTCGGCCGCGGCGTACGGAGCGCGCTTCGGCCTGCGCACGGTGGTGGTCGTGCCGGCGGGGAAGATTGCGCTCGGCAAGCTGGTCCAGGCGCAGGTGTTCGGAGCGACGGTGCTCATCATCGAGGGCAACTTCGATGAGGCCCTCCGGTCGGTCCGTCAGCTCGCCGACACCCATCCGGTAACCCTGGTCAACAGCGTCAACCCCAACCGGATCGAGGGTCAGAAGACGGCCGCCTTCGAGATCGTCGACGAGCTCGGCGACGCCCCGGACATCCTGGCGATCCCAGTCGGCAACGCCGGCAACATCACCGCCTACTGGCGTGGCTTCCGGGAGTACCGGGACGCGGGGCGGGCGACCCAGCTGCCCCGGATGGTCGGCGGCCAGGCGGCGGGAGCGGCCCCCCTGGTGCTCGGCACGCCGGTGGCCAACCCCCAGACGTTCGCCACCGCCATCCGGATCGGCAACCCGGCGTCCTGGGCCAGCGCGGTGGCTGCCCGTGACGAGTCGGAGGGGTTGATCGACTCGGTGACCGACGCCGAGATCGCCGCCGCGCAGCGCGACCTGGCGGGAGTCGAGGGCATCTTCTGCGAGCCGGCCTCGGCCGCATCGCTCGCCGTGCTGCGCAAGGCGGTCAAGGATGGCGCGGTCGCGCGGGGATCGCGGGTGGTCTGCGTCCTCACCGGGAACGGGCTCAAGGACCTTCCCGCGGTGAGCGATGGGCTGCCCCCGCCCCAGTCGGTGACCGGAACCCCGGCGAGCATCGCCGCCGCCATCGGGCTCTGACCCGGAGCCGCATGCACGTCACCATCCGGGTCCCCGCAACCGTCGCCAACCTGGGGCCGGGCTTCGACATCCTGGCCCTGGCGCTGCAGCTGCAGAACGAGATCGAGGCGTGGTCCGAGCCCGAGGGCGGCATCAGCATCGATCCCGGTCCGGACTCCGCCGAGGAGCTCCGGGACCCGGTCCGCAACCTGATCACCCGGGCCTTCGTCGCCGCCTGTGCGGACGCCGGGGTGGCCCCGCCCGGCGTGCGCATCAGCTGCCGGAACGCCATCCCCTTTGGGCGGGGGCTCGGCTCCAGCGCCGCCGCCGCTCTGAGCGGCGTGCTCGCCGCCAACGCGCTGGCCAATCTCGGATGGGACGAGCAGCAGGTCATCGCCCGGGCAGCCGAGATCGAGGGGCATCCCGACAATGTCGCCGCCGCCATGCTGGGCGGTCTGGTCGTCTGCGCCGGCGACGGTCCGGTCACCCAGGTGCACGTGCCCGACGAGTTGCGCGCCGTCCTCTTCGTCCCCGACGGGGAGATGAGCACCAAGGCAGCCCGCCAGGTGGTGCCCCACTCCTTCAGCCGCGAGGACGCCATCTACAACGCCTCCCGATGCGCCCTGCTGGTCACCGCTATGCTGACCGGCCGGCTCGATCTGCTCGGCGAGGCGATGCGGGACCGCTGGCACCAGCCCGCGCGCAGCGAGCTGATGCCCCACGTCCCCCTGCTGATCGACGCCGCGCTGGCGGCGGGGGCGCACGGAGCCTGCCTCGCCGGCGCCGGCCCGTCAGTGCTCGCCCTCTGCACCGGGGAGACCGAGGCGGTCGCATCCGCGATGAAGGCGGCGGCCGGGCTCGCCGAGGTTGCCGGCCACGCGGTCACCCACCCGGTCCGCAACTTCGGCGCCCGCGTGGATCTGGCCCCGTGACCGCAGGGAGCGACTCCGCCATGCCCGACACATCCCGGCAGTGCATCGTCCAGAAGTTCGGCGGCAGCAGCGTCGCCAGCGCCGAGCTGATCCAGCGCGTGGCCCGGCGGATCGCCGCCACCCACGCCGAACGTGGCCGGGTGGTGGCCGTGGTCAGCGCCATGGGTGACAGCACCGACGAGTTGATCAGCCTCGCCCACAAGGTCAACCCGGCCCCCCCGAGCCGGGAGATGGATCAGCTCCTCTCCACCGGGGAGACCATCACGGCACCCCTGTTGGCGATGGCACTGGAACGGCTGGGGGTCGCGGCGATCTCCCTGACCGGATTGCAGGCCGGGATCCGGACGAGCAGCGTCCACCGCAGCGCGCGCATCGTCGACATCGTCCCCCAGCGCATCATCGACGAGCTGGAGCGGGGCAGGGTGGTGGTCGTGGCCGGTTTCCAGGGTGTCGACGAGGCGCTGGACATCACCACCCTCGGGCGGGGCGGGACGGACACCACGGCGGTGGCCCTGGCCGTCGAGCTGAGCGCCGAACGCTGTGAGATCTTCACGGATGTGGCCGGCGTCTACACCGCCGATCCCCGGGTGGAGCCGCGAGCCCGCCTCATCCCCGAGATTGCGTATCAGGAGATGCTGGAGTTCGCGGCCGTCGGAGCCAAGGTGATGCATCCGCGCGCCGTCGAGATCGGCGAGACCTACTCGATGCCGATCGTGGTGCGCTCGACCTTCGAGGACCAGCCGGGCACCCTCATCTGTCAGCATCCGGCCATGGAGGATCGCCAGAAGATTCGCGGCATCGCCCACGACAGCGGCGTTGCCAAGGTCATCCTGACCCGGGTGCCCGACCGACCGGGGATCGCCGCCGCCGTGTTCAGCGCCATCGGCAAAGCCGGTATCAATGTGGACATCATCGTCCAGAACGTGAGCCACGACGGCTTCACCGACCTCGCGTTCACCATCGCGGAGGAGGATCTCTCCCGCTCCCGACCGGTGCTCGAGGAGGTGGCTCGGGAGGTCCAGGCCGGGCAGTTGGTGGCCGACACCGGCATCGCCACCGTGTCGGTGGTGGGCACCGCCTTCCTGGGCACGCCGGGGATGTCCGCCCGGATCTTCGGCGCCCTCTCGGCCCAGGGGATCAACGTGGAGCAGATCACCACCAGCCAGATCCACGTCACCGTGATCATCGCCCGCGACCGGGTCGCCGACGCGGTGAGAGCGCTGCACGCGGAGTTTGAGCTGGAGCACGATTAGCAGGGGGCTGAACCGCTCATGGCACTGAGCGTCGGCATCGTGGGCCTGCCCAACGCGGGCAAGTCGACGCTCTTCAACGCTCTGACTCAGGCCGGGGCCCAGGTGGGCAACTACCCGTTCACGACCATCGAGCCCAACACCGGGGTGGTGGCGGTGCCCGATGAGCGGCTGGACCGGCTGGCGGCGATCTTCTCGCCGCCCCGGGTGATCCCGGCGTCGGTGACCTTCACCGACATCGCCGGCCTGGTGAGGGGGGCGAGCCGGGGCGAGGGCCTGGGCAACCAGTTCCTCGGCCACATCCGCGAGTGCGACGCCATCGTCGTCGTGGCCCGGGGGTTCGAGGACCCCGACGTGAGCCACGTGGAGGGCGCCGTCGATCCCCTCCGCGATCTCGACGTCATCGAGCTGGAGCTCCAGCTCGCGGACCTGGAGACGGTGACCCGCCGGCTCGACAAGCGGGAGAAGACGGCCCGTCTCCAGAAGGAGAAGGCGGAGGAGGCCCTCGAGGTCATGCGCCGCGTCCGTGATCACCTCGACGCCGGTCAACCGGTGCGCACCATGGCGCTCTCGGACGAGGAGCGGGACCACATCCATGAGCTCTATCTGCTCACCGCGCACCCGCTGATCGTGGTGGTCAACGTCGGCGAGGGCGACGCGGGCAAGCCGCCCCCCGACGCCGTCGTCGAGCTGGCCCGCCGGCACGGTGGCGATTGCCTGGCCATCTCCGCCCGGATCGAATCCGAGATCGTCGAGCTTCCTGCGGCCGACCGCCGCGAGTTCCTGGCCTCCGTGGGGCTGCGGGAGCCGGGCCTCAACCGGCTGGCTCGCGATGCCTACGGGCTCCTCGACCTGATCACCTTCTTCACGGCTGGGGAGAAGGAGGTGCGCGCCTGGACGCTGCAGCGTGGCGGGACCGCGGTGGAGGCCGCCGGCGTCATCCACACCGACTTCGCGCGCGGCTTCATCCGTGCCGAGGTGGTCGGGACCGAGGAGCTGATCGAGGGCGGGTCGTACCTCGCCGTCCGTGAGTCGGGTCGTCAGCGGCTGGAGGGGAGGGACTACATCGTCCGCGACGGCGATGTCGTCCACTTCCGATTCAATGTCTGAGCGCGCCCTTGGCATCGTCGGCGTCGGTCTCATCGGCGGGTCGATCGGCATGGCGGCGCGCCGGGCCGGGTGGGAGGTGTCGGGCGTCGATGCGGATGCCACCCTGGAGCGTGCCCTGGAGCTGGGGGCGATCGATCACCGGGCCAGGCTGGACGACGTGCGCGGTGCCGAGATGGTGGTCCTGGCCGCGCCGGTGTCCCGGATCCCCGGCCTGCTCGCAGAGCTGGCGCCGACCGAGGCGCTGATCACCGACGTCGGCAGTGCCAAGGCGGCGATCGTCCGCGCCGCCGCCGCGGCGGGCATCCGCCGCTTCGTCGGCGGCCATCCGATGGCGGGGAGTCAGCTGGGCGGGGTGGCCAATGCGAGCGCAGACCTCTTTCAGGGCGCGCGCTATCTGATCACCCCGACGGGCGACACCCTCCCAGAGGCCTACGCGCGGGTCACCCAGTTTGTCCGCGACGACCTCGGCGCGGTGCCGACGGCGGTCGACCCGGAGCGCCACGACCAGCTCGTGGCCGCGCTCTCGCATCTCCCCCACCTCCTGGCCGTCGCGCTCCTGGAGGTCACCTCGGGCATCTCTCCCGACGCCCTCTCCTTTGCCGGCCCCTCCTTCCGCGACCTGACCCGTGTCGGTGCCGCCAATCCGACCCTCTGGGCGGACATCCTGGCCGAGAACGCGGGCGCCATCCACGAGGTGCTCGGCTCCTTCAGCGAGGCCATGCGCCGGCTTGGCGGCGACATCGACGACCGCCCCGCCACCGAGCGCCATTTCGCCGAAGCCGGCGCCGCCTACCAGACCCTCGGCGGGTTCCTCATCGAGCAGACCGGGCGCAACGTCGACCTCGCCGTGCCGATCGAGAACCGGCCCCGGGTGCTCGCCCAGGTCACCACCCTGATGGGGTCCCACGACATCAACATCCTCGACCTCTACATGCAGCACTCGGACACGCGCCACGCCGCCCTGGTCCTCACCATCGACGCGGCCTCCGTCGACCGAGCGCTCGCACTGCTGCGGGGCGCCGGCTTCCACGCGGAGCCCCTGACCCCCGGCCAGGCGGATTAGCTGGCTAGCTCGGTCACCTCGGAGGCCGGGCGGAACTCGGACGGCCGCTCCGTCCTCACCACCTCCTGGCGCTTGAGGAAGTTGAGGGAGGTCACGGCGGCGACCAGCAGCACTGCGCCGGCGATCTCGAGCGGCTTCAGGGGTGACCCGAATCCGACCGGGGTGGGGAGCGAGAAGATGAGGAAGAGGGCGGCCGGGTAACCCAACTCGGCGAAGCTCGAGATCGAGGCGGGAGTGCTGGAGAGGGCGCGGTAGTAGAGAACCATGGCGATGAGGCCCGGGATCAGGGCGATGCCGAGGAAGCTCGGGAGCTGGCCGATCGAATACTGGGAGAAGCCGGCGACACCGCGATCGGTGAGCATGAGGATGAGGAGCACCGGCAGGGCAAGGACGAAGCGCATCGCCGAGGTGCTGGCGAAGGAGATCCCGGAGAGGGTGTAGCGGCCGAGCACCGTCCCCAACGCCCAGAGGGCCACGGCTCCGACAACGAAGAGGGCGGCCTGGAGCTGAGCCTGAGGGGCGGTGGGGCTTTGGGAGAAGACGATGAGCGCCGCGCCGGCCAGGGCCGCGGCGGCGATGGGCCAGAAGGCGGGCCGCCGGCGCTCGCGGAGAACGATCCAGGCGAGGGTCGCCCCGAAGACCGGCTGGAGGAGGTAGAGGAGGTAGACCTCGGACTGCACCCCGAGGCTGGCGGCGTGGCTGAGGGAGGGGGCGAAGGCGTAGGTGAGAGAACGGGTGAAGAGGACGGTGGCGATGGCCTGGGGGCCGGCGGCGATGACGGCCAGGGCCAGCCAGGTCCGCCACGCGGCGGTACGCAGCTCCCGCACCACGCGCCGCATGACCGGGATGAAGCAGAGGCTGATGAGCAGGTCCTCGACCAGGACGATCTGGCTCGCGGAGAGCTTCCACTGGTTGACGAGCTCGGGTCTGAAGTAGGCGTCCGCCGCCCAGAGGGCCGCCGCCAGGGTGATGAAGAGGGCCGAGTAGCGGTCTATCAGCCCCGCCCGCTGTGCCGGATGTGCCTGGGTGGTCATCTCCGATCGAGAGTACCAAAGGCGCCAGGTTCGGCCGGGGCGTCGGTCCGTCGCCCGTTGCAGGTGCCAGGGGCTCCGTCGCCCCTGTTACGCTTCGCGGCTGAACATGGCCAAGAAGACCAGGAAGCAGAAGCAGCGCACCGCCACCCGCCGCCCGGTCGGTGTGGCACCGGTGCGTCCGGTGACGGGCCCCGTGTCCGCGCCGCTCGGCGGCGATGTGAGCCGGACGGTCGCGGCCGATGTCGTCGAGGTGAGCCCACCCAGAGCTGCTCCGGTCGCGGCGAGCGCCGGGAGCCTGACGGAGCCCACCCGACGCCGCGTTGAGCGGGTCACCCCCGCGTCCGCGTCGAGCATCGCCGCGAGCCGGCAGCAGCGCGCCTCCGCCAAGAGCGCGCGCTTCGGGACCGCGGCGGCGCTGGTCGAGCCCCTGGACACCGACGATCCGGCGATCCCCTTCGATCGCGTCCCCTACGTCCCGTCCGACCTCCGCCGGATTGCCGTGATCGCCAGCATCATGGTGATCCTCATCCTGATCGCCTGGGCCATCGTCAGCAAAATCGACTGAGGTCGGGGGGCTGCGCCGATGCGTGTGATCCTCTATACGGGAAAGGGCGGGGTCGGCAAGACGACCGTCGCCGCCGCCACCGCGGTGCGCTGCGCCCAACTCGGACAGCGGACCCTGGTCATCAGCACCGATGCCGCCCACAGCCTCGGAGACTCGCTGGACTTCCCGCTCGGCGAGGATCCCAAGAAGGTCGCCGCCAACCTCTGGGCCCAGGAGGTCAACCCACTCCACCAGCTGGAGAGCCACTGGGACCGGATCCGCATCTACCTCAGCTCGCTCTTCTCCTCCCAGGGCGTCGACGACATCGTGGCCGAGGAGCTGGCTTCGCCGCCGGGGATGGAGGAGATCGCCTCCCTGATGCAGATCCGCCAGCACAAGGCCGAGGGCAAGTACGACACCCTGATCGTCGACTGCGCCCCGACCGGCGAGACGCTCCAGCTGCTCGCCTTCCCGGACGTGGCCCGCTGGTACTTGCAGCGGCTCTTCCCGGCCTCCCGGGCGGTGATGAAGGTGGCCCGGCCGGTGGTGCAGCCCTTCGTCTCCATCCCGCTTCCCCCGGACGAGATATTCGGTCATATCAAGCGGCTGCTGCTCGACCTGGAGGGGATGAAGAGCATCCTGGGCGACCCCAAGACCTGCACGGTGCGCCTGGTCCTGAACCTCGAGAAGATGGTCCTCAAGGAGGCCCAGCGAGCTTTCACCTACCTCAGCCTGTATGACTACCTCACCGACCTGGTGGTGGTGAACAGGGTGCTGCCGCCGGAGGTGACCGATAGCTACTTCGCCTCCTGGCGCAAGATCCAGGACCGGTACAACGAGTCCGTGGAGTCGCTCTTCGATCCCATCCCGATCCGCCGGTCCAAGCTCTTCGACCACGAGATCGTCGGGCTCGAGGGTCTGCGGGAGCTGGCCGGCGCGGTCTTCGGCGACGAGGACCCATCCCGTGTCTACTACCACACCGTGCCGCAGCGGTTGCGCCGGGTGGAGGGGCACTACGAGCTGCAGCTCCAGCTCCCCTTCGTCTCCAAAGAGGAGGTGGACGTCCGCCACAACGAGGGAGAGCTTTACGTCACCGTGGGTGCTTACAAGCGGGAGATCTCCCTGCCCCGCATCCTCAATGGCAAGCAGGTGAGCAGGGCAAGGCTCGACGGCGGCCTGCTGCGAGTCACGTTCACGGACAGCAAGCAATGAGCGTCGTGCCTTCGGAGGAATCGAGAAGATGAGTGACAGCCCCAACCCGATCCCGCTCTGGGTCCTCGAGGAGGCCGGCCGTCAGTTGGGCAAGCTGGTGCCCCCGGAGGCGGTATCGCACTTCCTCAACGCTCAGCGCGAGGTGGTGCTCGGCATCACCGCCCTGCTCGAGCACGGCAACCCGCCGGCGAGTACCAGCTCCCGGGGACGCCGCGTCCCCACGACCCAGGTCCGGTCCAGACGACCCCGCCGCGTCATCGTCGATTGAGGCGCGCGGGACGCCCGCATCGAGGAGACGATGCAGTGGGGGCACCGGGCACCCCGGTGAGGGGTGCCCATCCGAGCGGGGCGCCGGCGGCCCGGTGAGCCGGCGCGAACCGTTCAGCACCCGCCTGGCTCGGAGCCTCTTCCGCGACCGGCCCCCGCTTCATCCGCTCGCGACCCTCATGGTGGACGGCGAGTCCCGGCCGGTGGGCGGTGCCCAGCTCGTCATCCTCCAAGGGGGTAGGGTGCTGCTGCAGTTCCGTCCCTGGCCGCCCGGCTGGGAGCTGCCCGGCGGACACTGCGAACCCGGCGAGGACCCGGGCGTCACCGCGAGGCGCGAGGCCGAGGAGGAGACCGGCCACTCCGTGCGGGTGCTGGGCCTGGTCGGCGTCTACACCTGGGAGGGGCTGCGCAGCGCCGGAGACGCCGTCTTCCTGGGCGAGATCACGGGGGGCCGGGCCCGGCGGAGCATCGAGGCCTGGTCGTCCCGCCTCTTCTCCCCCGACGAGCTGCCGCGAACGACCTTCCCCTGGTGCCGGGAGCGGATCCGCGACGCGGTGGCGTGCAGCCAGGGGGCGCCACCCGTCCATCGCGTCCAGCCGGTGACCATGCGCCACGTGATGAACTTCGGGACCAGCTGGCTCCAGACCCCGGTGGACGCCCTGACGCGACGGCGGCGGCCGTGACCGCCCTCCTCTTCCTGGGCGCCCTGGTGCTGATCGCCGCGGCGTCGGAGCTGTTCACCAATGCGGTCGAATGGGCCGGCCACCTCCTCCACCTCGGGTCCGGGGCGACCGGCAGCCTGCTCGCGGCTCTGGGGACCGCGCTCCCCGAGACCATGGTCGTGGTGGTCGCCCTGGTCGGTGGCGCCTCGGACTCCGGCCAGATCGCCACCGGCGCCGTGCTCGGGTCCTCGTTTCTACTCCTCACCCTCGGGGGGGCGATCACCGGGGCGGCCGTTCTGACCCGACCCGGCGCCCGCCATCTCCAGGCCGAGCCGGCCCAGGTCCGGCGCGACCTCGGGGTGTTCCTGAGCGCCTTCGGCTGCGCGGTGGCCGCGACCCTGCTCTCGCGGCCGGAGCGGGTGGTGGTCGGAGTGCTCCTCCTGCTCCTCTACGCCGGCTATGCGCGCGCCACCCTGGGCGAGCGGAAAGCCGGCAGGGGTGCGCCCGATCCGCTTCACTTCATCCGGTGGCGGGCGGGCCCGCCGCCCTGGGCGGTGGTGGCGGCCCAACTCCTGACCGGGGCGATCCTGCTGGCGGTGGGGTCTGGACTCTTCGTCGACGCCATCCACACGGCGGCCACCAGCCTGGGGCTCAGCGCACTGCTGGTGGCGGTCGTCGCCGTCCCCTTCGCCACCGAGCTTCCCGAGTGCCTCAACAGCGTGCTCTGGATCCGGAGCGGCGATGACGGCCTGGCCATCGGCAACGTGGCCGGGGCGGCGGCCTTCCAGGCCTGCATCCTCGGCTTTGTCGGCATCAGCTTCACCACCTGGCAGCTGGGCGCCGCCGGGCTGCTGAGCGCCGCGTGCGCCTTTGCGACCGGCCTCTACCTGCTCGGCCTGCTCCGCGGCGGCCTGGCTCACGGCGGCTGGCTGCTGGTAGCCGCTCTCCCCTGGCTCGGCTACGTCATCGCCGAGCTGGCCATCTCCGGCCGCCTCGGCTGAGCGGGTGAGACGGAGAAGGTGACCAGAGAGGAGGTGGAGCCGGCGCCGAGCGCGGCCGCCCTCGGAGTGGCCCGCGACGTCTTTGGGCTCCCTGAGTTGCGCCCCGGTCAGGCCGCGGTCATCGGGGCCGCCGAGGCCGGCCGGGACGTCCTCTTCGTCGCTCCCACCGGCTCTGGCAAGAGCGTCGCCTACTGGGTCCCAGCACTCGCCTCAGCCGGTCTGACCCTGGTGGTATCCCCCCTGATCGCCCTGATGACCGACCAGGTCGTCCGCCTCCGGCGGGCCGGCGTGGCCGCGGCCGCGATCCATTCCCAGCAGGAGGCCGGGGAGCAGCGTGAGGCGCTCGCGGCAGCGCTCAGCGGCCGGCTGCGGTTCCTCTACCTCGCTCCCGAGCGCCTCGCGACCCCGCGCTTCGAGGAGCGCCTCGCCGAGCTCGGGATCGCCCGCTTCGTCGTCGATGAGGCCCACTGCATCTCTGGCTGGGGAAACGACTTCCGCCAGGAATACCGCCGCCTGGGCGCCGCGGTGACCGCCTGCGGGCGGCCTCCGGTGACCGCGGTCACCGCCACCGCCACACCCCAGGTACGCGAGGACATCAGCAGGAGCCTGGCGCTGCGGAGGCCCTTCACCGTGGTGACCGGCTTTGTCCGCATTGGGCTCACCCTCGAGGTTCAGCGGTGCCGCCAGGGTGCCGATAAACTGCGCGCGGTGGTGCGGGCCCTCGCCGAGGTACCGGGGAGGGCCCTCGTCTACTGCGGCCGGATCCGGGACTGCGAGGAGACGGCGGAGGCGCTCCGGGCGGACGGGATCGCCGCCGCCGCCTACCACGGCGGGCTGGACGGCCCGGTGCGGAGCCAGGTCCAGACGGCGTTCACCGAGGGCAGGCTCCGGGTGGTGGTGGCAACCTCCGCCTTCGGGATGGGGGTGGACATCCCCGATATCCGCCAGGTCATCCACCGTGACTTCCCCGCATGCCTGGAGGACTACCACCAGGCGGCGGGTCGCGCCGGGCGGGATGGCCTGCCCGCCCGCTGCCTGCTCCTCTACAACCCCGCTGACCGCGGCCTCCAGGAGCTGTTCATCGAGCAGTCGTACCCGGAGAGGGAGGTGGTGCGCGAGGTCTACCGGGCGCTTCTCCGGGCCGGTCGGTGGGACCTGGGGGAGCCGGATGAGCTCGTCCCGAGCCTCGACCGCCGGGCCGTGGAGGCATCGGTGCGACTGCTCGAGAACGCGGGCGCCCTGCTCCCCGGCGGAGGGGTGCGCCGTCTCAATGGAGCACCTGCCGACTTCGAGGAACGCCGGCGCCTCAAGGAGGCGGCCCTGGCCCGGCTTGACCAGATGATGGCGTACGCCACCTCGCGCGAGTGCCGCCACGCCCGCATCGCCGACTACTTCGGCGAGCAGGGGGTGCCGCGCAGCTGCCCCGCCTGCGACAACTGCCTCTCCCCGCGTCCCGCCGACCGGCCCGTCCCCGAGACCGCGCTGCGGGCGGCGCTCCGGGCCGTCGCCCGGTTCGACGGCCATCTCGGGGGCACCCGGCTTGCCGCCATGCTCCGCGGCGCCGATTCGTCCTGGAACAGGGAGCGCCCCTGGGTGCGGGAGCTGGACTTCTTCGGCGCCCTGGCCGGCTGGGAGGAGGCGGCGGTCCGGGATCTGCTCGTCGAGCTGGTGGAACGGGAGCTGGTCCTCCGCGGCCACGGGGAGCGCCCGACGCTCGGGCTGGCGCCGGACGGCCGGGCGGTGCTGAGCGGGGAGCGGGAGGTGACGGTGTTCGTTCCCGGATCGCCGCGCGCCGACCGCCCCGAGAGGCCGGCCTCACCACGCCACGCCGCGGGGCGCCGGCACGGATCCACGCCCGCGGTCGCTGCGACCATCACCGCGACGCCTGACGACCTGGACACGGCCGGGCAGCTGCGCTTCGAGCGCCTGAGGCGCTGGCGGCTGGGGTTGGCAAGGGCTGAGGCGCGCGCCGCGTTCACGATCTTCGACGACAGGACCCTCCGGGAGATCGCGGACCGGGACCCGGGTTCGGTGGCCGAGTTCCTCCAGGTGCGTGGTGTGGGTCCGGCGAAGGCGTCGCGCTACGGGGAAGCGGTGATCGGGGTGCTGCGGGACGGCTGACGATTCCCCCGAAGCCGGGCCCACCGTGCCGAACTGGGTGTCCCGGACCCCGTCTGAGATGATCGCGTGGCGGATGAGCCAGGCCACCGACACCTACACCCACGGGCACGAGGAAGCGGTTCTCCGCTCCCATCGGTGGCGGACCGCAGAGAACTCGGCCGCGTACCTTCTCCCCCACCTCCGGCCGGGGATGAGCCTCCTCGATGTCGGCTGCGGCCCCGGAACGCTGACCGCCGACCTGGCGGCGCGGGTCGCGCCCGGTGAGGTGCTGGCCGTCGATGTCTCCGCGGAGGTGATCGCCGAGGCAGAGGCGCATGCGCGGAAGGTGGGTTCCACGAACCTCACCTTCACGGTGGGCGACTTCCGCTCCGCCGGCCTGGCCGCGGGGTCCTTCGACGTGGTCCACGCCCACCAGGTGCTCCAGCACCTGCGCGACCCGGTGGGTGCGCTGACCGAGATGCGCCGCCTGGTGCGTCGAGGTGGCGTGGTGGCGGCGCGGGACGGTGACTACTCCGCCATGGTGTGGTCACCGCCGGCCCCCCTGCTCGACCACTGGCGCGAGATCTACCTCGCGGTGACGCGGCACAACGGTGCCGAGGCGGACGCGGGCCGCCGGCTGCTGGGCTGGGCCCGGGAGGCGGGCTTCCCGGAGATCGAGTACTCCACCTCCAACTGGACGTTCGCCACTCCGGGAAACCGCGGCTTGTGGGCGGAGCAGTGGGCGCAGCGGACGACCTCGTCGGCCTTTGCCCACCAGGCGGTCGAGTACGGGATCGCGACCGCGGCGGAGCTGGAGCAGGTCGCAGCCGGTTGGCGGTCGTGGGGGGCGCTCCCAGACGCCGTCTTCATCGTCGTCAGCGGTGAGATCCTCGCCCGCGGCTGAGACGGATCAGGCGTCGGGGCGGCCGAGCCGCCGCAGCTGCTCGACGACCTCCTCCGGCCGGCGGAGGAGCAGCGTTCCATGGGGATGGGCCGGCGCCGGAGGGACGGCGGGCAGGCCCCAGACCGCCCGCCAGACGGTGACCCCGGCGCGCCGGCCCGCCTCCACGTCGTGGTCGCTGTCGCCCACGAACACGGCCCGCGCGGGGGACGCTCCTAGCCGCTCGAGCGCCAGGATCAGCCCTTCGGGGCTGGGCTTGGGCGTGGTGACATCGTCCAACCCGATCACGACCGGAAAGTGACCCCCGAGGCCGGTGGCAGCGAGGCCGCGATGCAGTGCGGCCAGGCGGCGCGAGGAGACCACCGCGAGCAACAGCCCGTCCCGGTCCAGCTCCTTCAGCAGCTCGGTGATCCCCGGGAAGGGGCGGGGCGCCTCCGGGCGCTCAAAGAGCGGCAGGACCTCCGAGGTCCGGCCCGGCCAGGCCAGCTCGATGCGGTCCACGAGAGGCTCCCCCTCATGGCGCCAGAAGGTCTGGACGCCGGCTGCGGATGCGGGATCCGATGCGACCAACGCGGCGACCGCGGCCTCGTCGACGAAACGGCTGGCCACCAGGGTGCCGTCGAAGTCGAAGACGACGGCATCGACAGCGGGACGGCTCCGGCGGGGCGGCCCAGAGTGGTGCCGCGGCCCCGCCGCCTGCAGCGGTGGTCTCAGTGGAAGAGCAGCATCGCGGCGCCGACGCCCACGATCAGCGGTGCTCCGACGCAGGCCGCAAACATCTGCACCGAATCGGTCTCCCGCGGCCACCACTCGTGCGGGACGGCCCGGTTGATCGGCACGCGCGCCCGGCGGCGCCGTGGAGGCTGACCGAAGACCACGGTGAGGGCGAGACAGAAGAGGGAGACCAAGAGCGCGTAGTCGGCGGTGGTGGCGGCCGCGTGGGTCGCACCCGCATGCCACATCAGCGCCACGACGGTGAACGTCACGAGACCCAGGAGCGCGCCGAGGATGGCCCCGCGGAGGGGGAGCGCAAGGCTGAGGCGCGGCTCGCGCGGCACGGGCATGATGCCGCCCAGCGTACCACCCGGTACCGCGGGCTCAGGCAGCTCCGGCCGGCCGCCGTGAGAGGCTGCGCCCGTCATATCGGGGCCTGTCTCGTGACAATGTGCAACAAACCTGGAACGTCGGTTGACCGGATCGTTGCAGGCGCATACTCTCTGATCGCACCACGAAGAGCGGGGTGCAGTCCCCCACCGGTCCTACCCAACGTCCTAGCAGGAAATCCTGATGTCCCCACGCTCTCGGTTCGTCCTGGCGGCGCTCGGCGCGACTGCTGTCGCCGCCGCACCCGCCGCGGTCATGGCCTCGACGTATGTGGTGCGTCCCGGCGACACCCTGACCGGGATCGCGCTACGCCACGGCTCCTCGGTCCAGGCCATCGTCGATGCCAACCAGCTGGGCGCCCCCGGGGCGCTCCGCGTCGGCCAGCTGCTCGAGATCCCGGACCCATCGCGCAGCCTGCCCGCCTATGTCGCGGGCAGCCAGGACCTCGACACCTGCACGGTGACCGCGGGCGACACTCTCTGGATCATCTCCCGGCGCTACGGGGTCGACCCGACGGCCCTCGCCCGCGCCAACGGGCTCAACGTCAACGCCCTGCTCCCGGCCGGCGCTCAGATCCAGGTCCCCGGCCGTCTGGTCCGGGTCAACGCCCTGCTCAGCCACGTCGCCCAGCAGGCCGAGGTGGAGCCGGGACTGGTGAAGGCGGTGGCGTGGATGGAGTCGGGCTGGCGGCAGGACCTGGCGTCCCCCACCGGAGCGGTGGGGCTGATGCAGATCGAGCCCTACACCGGCGAGTGGGTTTCCCAATTCCTGGCCCACCGAGCCCTCAACCTGCGCACCGCCGAGGACAACGTGACCGCTGGGACCCTCCTGATCGGCCACCTCATCTGGATGCACGGGGGCGACACCGCCCAGGCACTCGCCGCCTACTACCAGGGCGACGCCAGCATTGCCGAGCACGGCCTGTTCCTCGACACCCAGCAGTACCAGCGCACGGTTCTTGACCTGATGGCGTCGGAGTAGCTGGACCGGTCATCCCCTCCCGGGCGGCTTTTCCATAGGGTTGTGCACAGGTTTCCGCACAGCTGCTCGCCGTCAGCCGGCCGGCTCTCCCGAACGCGCACCTGCCGTGATCTCAGGGACGGGGAGGGAGAGGCAGCGCACTCCGCCACCCGACTTCATGAACTCGCCCATGGGCAGACCCAGCACCCGGTAGCCGGCTTGCCGGAGCTCGTCGCTCAACCCCTCGATGGCCTCCGATGAGACGACCACGTCGCCGATCGCCATGGCGTTGCAGGCGAAGCCGGCGGCGATGCCGTCGGGGACCTCGATGACCCGCCCGGCGAGGCGCCGCACCCGCTCTCGCGAGGCGGGGGAGAAGGCCGTCGGTACGAAGAGGATGGTGCCGGCGTCGAGGGCGCAGAAGCAGGTGTCGAGGTGGTAGTAGCGCGGGTCGACCAGCTCCAGCTCGACCACGTCGACACCGAGTGCCCTGGCGACCAGGGGGATTGCGGCCCGGTCGCTCCGGAAGCCGTACCCGCAGACCAGGCTGTCTCCGACGAAGAGGGCATCCCCGGCACCCTCGAAGGGGATGCCTCCGGTGTCGAGGACGCGCATGCCGCGGTGCGCGAAGAGCTCGCGCCAGGGGCGCTCCTCCCCCTGCCTCTCCGGATGCCGGAATCTGCTGAGCACCACCCGGTCACCCCAGACCACCCCGGCGTTGGCCGTGAAGACCATGTCGGGAAGCCCGGGCACGGGGTCGGCGAGCACGACCTCGGCGCCGAGGTCCCGATAGGTGGCGCGCAGAGCCTCCCACTGGTCCGTGGCCCGCCGGGGGTCGACGGGGCTCGCGACGTGCATCCAGGGATTGATCTCGTAGACCACCCCGAAGTGGGTGGGGGGACACATGAGGATGGGCATCGCCGATGCCTCGTCGGGACGGGCCGATCGCACTGAGGCGGGGAACTCCCGTCAACCGATGGGCCGATCATGCCACAGGCGGTGACACCTCAAGGGGGAGGGCGCTCAGAACGGTGGGCCGGAAACCACGAGCCGGGACCGGCTGGCTGAGCGGAGGAGGCACGGGGTCCCGGCGGATGCACCAGACCGGGTCGATGTCGTCGCGCAGGGTGACGACCTCGACACCCCGCAGGCCGCCATCCGCGCCGCGACTGCGGTAATCGACGGTGGCGATGAGCGGTGACCGCATCCGGCCGCCCGGCGCGGCCCACCGCCAGAGCATGGACGTCTCGGCGATGTCCGCCGTCCCGGCCTCGGTCAGCCGTGAACCCTGGTATTCCGCCAGCCGGAGGCGGCGAAGGCGGGTGGATCCCAGCACCCTGTCGGTGGCGACCACCAGACAGTGGGCCCGGTGCTGCAGGGGGATGCGGAGACGCTCCGGCGAGGCCATTCCGGGGTGGTAATGGGCGCTCCCCCTGCGGGCGAGGAGTGCGGGCAGGTGGCGCGGGGCGGCGGCGTCCGCGAGTGCCTCCCCCTCACCCACGACCCAGTCGGGCACCTGGATCCGCGGGTCGGGAGGGGCAAGCCCCCGGAGCAGCTCGAGCCGGCGGTCGAGCGGGAGCCCCATGATCCCCCTGCCGTCGAGGTGGAGGAGGTCGATGGCCAGGTAGACGGCGGGAAGCCTCTGCTGGGTCGCCGCCCCCAGGGCCATCCTCTCCCCCAGGGCGACCAGATCGGGGCAGCCGGACGGGTCGAGCACGGCGACGACTCCATCGAGGACGGCGGAGCGGGGCGTCAGCGGCAGGGCGGCGGCCACGATCTCCGGGTACCGGTCACTGACGTCGGCGAGCGTCTCGCTCTGAAGGCGAATGGCTCCGGTGGAGGCGAAGAGGAGCGTCCGGGCGCCGTCCCAGTCGATCGAGAAGCGGAAGTCGGGATCGTCGAAGGCTCCGACGCAGGGGACCGAGAACTCCGGAAGGACCCGCCCCGGCAGCGCCGGAGGGAGGGGAAGGCAGAGGGGAAGAGCGGCGCCGTCGGCGCCCGGACGCCTGCGCCGATCGGCGGTCGGACGCACCCTGGTCAGGACGCGCGGCGGCGACGGGCGGTGGCGGTGGCCCGTTCCGGCTCGGCCTCGCCGCCGAGGGCCGCCTGTCGCTGCCGGGCGGACGCCTCGACCGACGCCTTGAGGACGGCCATCAGGTCGGTGATCTGGGCGAGTGGTGGTGACGGGATGCGCTCCAGCGGCTGGTCGTTGAGCTTCGCCTCGACGAGGCCCTGGACGGCGTCCCGATACCCATCCCGATGCCGGGCGGGGTCGAAGCGCGCCGCGAGGTTCTCGACCAGCATCACCGCCATCTCCAGCTCCCGGGCGTGGATCTCGACCTCGGCGTCGGGGAGGGCGAGCTGGCCCAGGTCACGGATCTCGTCCGGCCAGTGGAGGGTGTTGAGCAGAATCGCCCGCTCGTGAAGGGCGAGACGGCAGAGGTGCTCACGGTCGCGCAGGGCAACCTTTCCGACCGCCACCTTCCCGGTCTTCTCCAGCGCCTTCCTCAGAAGCTGGTACGGCTTGACCCCGACGGCCTCGGGTTCGAGGTAGTAGGCACCCTTGACGTAGACGCCGGCGTCGATCTCGGAGTCGTCGCAGAACTCCAGGATTTCGATGGTCCGGGTGGTGGCCAGGGGCAGGTTGTCCAGCTCCTCGTCCTCGATCCGCACGTACTCGTCCTTGCCGACCTCGAAGCCACGGACGGCGTCGTTCCAGCCGACCTCGCACTCCTCGACGGGGCACCACCGCTTGTTCCGGAGCGGCGCGCCGTCCCGTGGGCAGAGGAGGCGGAAGGAGACCCCCTTGGACTCGTTGGCGAGGTACATCCGCACCGGGATGGCGACCATCCCGAAGCTGATGGCGCCCCGCCACATCGACCTGGGCATCAATCGAGTATATGCGGGCATCCCCGATCGCGGCGAAGGCGACCGGGGAGAGCCCTAGACGGTGAGCCGGTCCCTCACCACTGCTGGCGGGTGGCCGGCGAGCTGCCCATCAGGTCGAGACCGGGGTCCTCCACCGGGACGAAGGCGGACTCCACAGCCACCCGCCCCGGGCCGATGCAGCGCAGCCAGAGGTAGCGGTTCCCCCACGACCGCCAGGAGCGATACGCGCCCGCCGGGTGCTCGAAGTGGAGGTGCATGGAGACGGAGAGATCCTTGTAGAGCAGCGCCGTGGGCTTGATGAGGATCGTCTCCCCGGGACCGAGGCGCCGGACGAAGGCGTTCCCCTTGGCGTGGAGGAGCACCAGCCCGGGGGCTCGCGGCGCCGTGAACCGGTCCAGGAACTGGCCCATCGGGTAGTGGGTCTCCTGCTCGTCCTGGCCCTTGAGCGTGGTGAAGTAGATCCCGCTCATCACCCAGTCGTAGGCGGTGGCCCCGCTCGCGATCAGCATGGTGTGCTCGCGCACCTCGACCCCGCTGCCGACCTGGATGGGCAGGGCGACGATCTCGCCGGCCGCGTCGTGACTGAAGGCGATGTGCCCCTTGCCGCTGGCCTGGACCATCACCAGAGGCATGCCGGCAAGCATCCGGCTCCAGCCGCCCCGGAGCTTCAGGGTGTCGATCTTGACCCCGTCGTCGCGGAACAGCAGGGTGTGGTGCATGAAAAAGACGGATTCGCCGCCGTCGAGGGTCACGTCCGCCACCGGGACCACCGTGCCCTCGATCTGGCAGGTGGACTGGCCGAACTGGATCCGGGCCATGTCCTTGACCGCCGGCAGCTGGGTCCAGCCCGAGGTGTCCTGAATGGCCCGGACGTCAACCGGCGCACCGCAGGAGGGGCAGCTTCCGCCGGGGTTCTGGCTCGACATCCCGCACCAGGGGCAGGTGTAGGAGCCGGCCGGGGCCTGGGATGGCGGCTGGGCGATGGAGGGGGGCGGTCCACCGGCCGGCGGCTGCGGTGGCGCGAAGCCGGGCGGCGGCGCCGCGGGCGGCTGGGGCAGGCCCCAGGTGGGTTGCCCGGCCGGAGACCCGGGCGGCGGACTCCAGCCCTGCTGGACCTGCGACGGGGGCATCGGAGTGGCGGGGGTGCCCCAGTTCGGGGAACCCTGTGCTGGCGTCGTGGGGTTGGCGGGAGTGCCCCAGTTCGGGGAACCCTGACCGGGAGGTGGCGGCGGCGGGGAGGAGGTCATCTCGCGCTATTCGGTCGCGTGGTGGACGTACATCGACTGGATGCCAAGCCGCCCGGGACCGGTCATCCGCACCATGTGCAGCCCGGTCCCGCCGAAGAGCCCGGTGGTGAGCTTCTGGGTCTCGACCGTCATCTCCACCGAGGAGTCCTTGTAGAGGTAGGCACCGGGCTCGAGCAGGATCGACTGCCCGGCCGCGAGCGTGCGCTCAAAGACGTTGCCGTAGCCGTGGAGGATGAGCAGCCCGGGCTGCCCTGCGGCGATGAAGCGGTCCATGAACATCCCCTGCCCTCCGAAGAGGGCGGTGCGCATGCCCTGGATCCGCGTGTACGAGTACTGGATGGTGTGGGAGGCGAGCAGGAAGGCGTGCTCCCGGGCGTCCAGCTCCATGGACGGGTGGAGGGGCAGGACCACCAGCTCGCCGGTGGCGTCGCGGGAGAAGGCGATCCTGCCGGGCCCGCGGGCCGTCGTGACGATGTGGGGCATGCCTGCGAACGACCGTTTCATCATCCCCTGGAGGGGCATGACGCCGACCGGCACGGTCTGGTCCTTCCAGAGCATCACGTGGTGCTCGAAGAAGACGCCGTCCTGGGGCGAGAGGGTGATCTCGGCGACCGGCACCAGCTCCCCCTCCACCTGGCAGGCCGAGGAACCGAAGTGGAACTCGGTCATGTCGCGCAGCCGGGGGGCCTCCCGCCATCCCGAGTCGGAAACGAGGTCGCGGACGTCGAGGGGCGCCCCGCAGGTGACACAACTCTGGGCGCCGACCGGGCTTTGGCCGTGGCACCACTGGCACTCGACGCGCTGACCGACGGCTTCCACCATTGCATTTCTCCCTGTTGTGGACGGCAAGATCGTGGCCACCCGGCGCTCCGTCAGGTGAGGCGGATCCGGCGGCCGGGAACGGACGGAGAGGCCGGCGTCAGCCGGCGGGCGGTTGCGGCGGAGCGGGTGGGACGACCGGTGGGACGGGCGGGGCGGCAGAAGCTGGCGCGGCGCCCACCGGCTGGCCGCAGCCGGCACAGAAGCGAGCTCCAGGTGCCAGCTCGGCGCCACAGCCGGTGCAGTGAGTGGCCCCCAGCGGGCCACCGCAGCTGGGGCAGAAACGGCCACCGGCGGGGCTCACCGCCTGGCACTTGGGGCACTGGACCGTCGCCGCGGCGGGAGCCGGGGCCGCGGGGGCGTAGCCGCCGCCGCCGCCGGGGAAGCCGGGCCCAGGCGCCGGAGCGGCCTGGACCGGCTGCGCCATCTGCCCGCCGAGGCCGAAGCCGGCGGCCATGAAGGCGGGAGAGACCGCCCCGCCTCCCTGAGCCATCCCCTGGCCGGCGCCCAGGGCCATCTCGCCGGCCGCGTATCCCTGGAATGACCCCGCCAGCCGCGAGTAGGCGGTGTCCTTGCTGAACTGCTCCAGCCGCTTCTGGGACTCGTCGTCGAGGCTGATGGTGAAGTTCCCCATCCGGGCGACGGTCAGTCCGTAGGTGGCGAGCTGCTGGTTGGCCAGTTCGATGATCGCCTTCTCGATGTCCTCGGTGTAGGCGGCGAGACCGAGGATGGGCCAGCCGTTGCGGACGATCTGCTTGGTGACGTCGGTGCGCAGCACCTTGAGCAGCTGCTCGGCCACCCAGTTGGTGACCGCGGAGTTGTCGGTGACGTCGACGGTGCCCACCAGGTTGACCAGCAGGGAGGCGGGCTCCACCACCTTGAGGCTGTAGTCGCCGAAGACGCGCAGCGACACGATCAGTGTGCTGACCGGGTCCTGGACCGAGTCGATCTTGCCCCCGAAGCGGTTCTGAGTGAACTCCCGGTTGCCGACGAAGTACAGCTCGGCGCGGTAGAGGTTGCCACCGGTGAGGGCGTCGGCGAAGATGCCGAGGAAGGGCAGCTCGGTGGCGTCGATGGAGTGCCTGCCGGGCGGCAGCGTGCCCTTGACCTGGCCCTGGTACATGAACACCGCGACCTCGTCCGGGGCGACGATCGCGTGGGTGAAGCGCCGGATCTCGTGGTCAGGCCACTTGAAGACGATCTGGCCCTTGCGGTCGTCGGGGACCGCGATGTTTTCTCGTGCTCCGGGGAAGAAGCCAGGCATGACTGTGTCTCTCCTCTCGCTGGACCGTCATCAAATTATGGGTTCTGAGTCGGCAGTCCCAGGGCGCGGCGCACCGACCCGATTTGGAGCAGGGCCCAGAAGCCGCCCGCGACGACCGCGAGGCCAAAGCCACCCATCGCGATCAGGGCGCAGATCACCAGCACCGTGAGAGCGCCGTGCGCCCCCGCCGTCGCGACCAGGATCATGAGAAGGATCCAGGCGCAGATGGCCGCCAGGGCGACCGCGGCACCGACCACGGCCAGACCCATTCCGACCAGCGCGCCGAGGGCCCGATCAACGCTGGAGCGTGGGGAGAGATTGGGGCTGGGGTTGAACCAGGGCCGCACGGCTGCAGCTTAGTAGGCGGGGTGGCGGAGCGTCAAAGCCCCGGGAAACGCTCCCGCTCACGGATCACGCCGTGACACTGTGATGGCCCGCCACTTCGAGGGGCGCGAGTACGATGTCGGCACCGTGCCGCCGGCGCTCGGCGGCTGCGCCGGTGAGAGCGGCGGAGCCCCCCGACGCATCCCCGGCCGCACCTCATCCCTCCCCGGAGCCGCGCCCGTTGGCCACGTCCAGGAACCCCGTCCCCCCCCGCCGCCCGCGAGCCGCAGCCGCGGTGCCGGCGCCAACGACGATGCCCACCTCCCGCGTCGTCATCGAGCAACCGCGGCCCGTCGTCGAATGCGGGACGCTCCCGGCCAAGGCGACCGTCGGGATCCCCCTGACCATCAGCGCCTCGCTCTTCGCCGATGGCCACGATCTGGTGATGGGGTGGGTTCGCCATGGCCGGCCCGGCTCCGGCGCGGGCACCACCGCTCGCTGGCAGGAGCTCCCGATGCGAGCGCTCCGCGACGACCGATTCGACGCCGTCATCACCCCCACACGGATCGGACCGTGGTCCTTCGAGATCGTCGCGATGCCCGATCTCTACGGGAGCTGGCTCAGCGACCTCCGGGTGCGCCTCGAGGCGGGCCAGGACGTCACCCTCGAGCTGGAGGAGGGGGCACGGATGGCGGAACGGACGGCGGCCCTCTCCGGTACCGCCGACGGCGACCGCCAGGAGCTGAGCACCCTGGCCACCCGCCTGCGCGACCGGAGCGTGACCCAGACGCATAGCCTCCACGAGGCGGCGCGGCCGGCGGCGGTGGCGCTGTTGCGGCGCACGGCCGACCGCGAGACCGCCACACGCTCCGGACCTTGGCGGCTCAGCGTGGAGCGCGAGCTGGCCGGGTTCTCGGCCTGGTACGAGATGTTTCCGAGGTCGGAGGGGGCGCAGCCACCCCGCAGCGGCACCTTCCGGACCGCGGCCGCCCGCCTCCCCGCCATCGCCGCCATGGGTTTCGACGTCGTCTACCTCCCCCCCATCCACCCCATCGGCCACAGCTTCCGGAAGGGGCCGAACAACGCGACCGAGTCGGCGCCGGGGGATGTCGGTTCCCCCTGGGCCATCGGGGCGGCAGAGGGTGGCCACACCGCTGTCCACCCCGACCTCGGAACCCTTGACGACTTCGGCCTCTTCGTGGCGGAGGCCGGGCGTCAGGGCCTGGAGGTCGCCCTCGATTACGCGCTCCAGTGCAGCCCTGACCACCCCTGGGTCGGCGAGCACCCGGAGTGGTTTCGGCACCGCGCCGATGGGACCATCCGCTACGCGGAGAACCCGCCCAAGCGCTACCAGGACACCTACCCGCTGGACTTCGGCAGCGCGGACCGAACCGGTCTCTGGACAGCGCTACGCGACGTGGCGCTCTTCTGGATCGGGCACGGGGTGCGGATCTTCCGGGTCGACAACCCGCACACCAAGCCGTTCGCGTTCTGGGAGTGGTTGATCGCCGAGATCCACCGCCACCATCCGGACGTCGTCTTCCTGGCCGAGGCGTTCACCCGACCAGCGGTGATGCAGCGGCTGGCCAAGCTCGGCTTCAGTCAGTCCTACACGTACTTCACCTGGCGAACCACCAAGGAGGAGCTGGGCGAATACCTCACCGAGCTCTCCCAGACCGAGAAGGTGGACTGGTTCCGGCCCAACTTCTGGGTCAACACGCCCGACATCCTTCATGCCTATCTTCAGCAGGGAGGACCGGCGGCCTTCCGGGTGCGCGCGACCCTGGCGGCGATGACGGCCCCGTCCTGGGGGATGTACAGCGGCTACGAGCTCTGTGAGCGGGTGGCTGCCGAGCCGGGCAGCGAGGAGTACGCCTGCTCCGAGAAGTACCAGCTCCGGCCCCGCGATTGGGACCGCGCGGACAGCCTCGCGCCGTACATAACCCGGCTCAACGAGATCCGTCATCGCCACCGCGAGGCGATCGCGCTGCTGCCGGCGCTGCGCATCCAGGAGATCAAGAACGACAGCATGCTCTGCGTCAGCCGGGTGAATCAGGCGCGCGACGACGTGCTCCTGGTGGTGGTCAACCTCGACCCCTACCATTCCCAGGAGGGCACCATCTGGCTCGACCTGGAGGGGCTCGGCATCCCCGCAGACATTCCTTTCGAGGCGCACGACGAGCTGACCGGCATCACCTACATCTGGCAGGGGCCGGAGAGCTACGTCCGCCTCGACCCGGCCCAGCAGTCAGCCCACGTTCTCCACCTCCGGCGGCGATGAGCGACACGGTGTCAGCACCCCCCTCCGACCCGGCAGCTCGCGCGCCCGAGCCACAGCCCGCCGGTGTGACGCCGATGACCGCGGCCCGGCCAACCGCTGCTGCCGAGCCACCGGACACCGGCGACCGAGACCCACTCTGGTTCAAGAGCGCCGTCTTCTACGAGGTGCTGGTCCGCGGATTCTCGGACAGCAACGCCGACGGCGTCGGCGACTTTCCGGGGCTGATCCAGCGCCTCGACTACCTGCGCTGGCTGGGCGTCGACTGCCTCTGGCTGCTGCCGTTCAACGACTCCCCACTCCGCGACGGCGGCTACGACATCAAGGACTACTACTCCGTCCTGCCCGCCTACGGCACGGTCGACGACGTCCGCGAGCTGGTCTCCCGGGCTCACGACCTGGGGATGCACGTGGTCATGGACCTCGTCCTCAATCACACCTCCGACCAGCATCCCTGGTTCCAATCCGCCCGCTCGTCGCCTGACTCGCCGCACCGCGACTACTACGTCTGGTCTGACACCAAGAACCGGTACACCGACGCCCGGATCATCTTCGTCGACACGGAGACCTCGAACTGGACCTGGGACGACAGCGCCGGGGCCTACTACTGGCATCGTTTCTTCAGCCATCAGCCGGACCTCAACTACGACAATCCCAAGGTCCGCGAGGAGATGGTGGACATCTGCCGCTTCTGGCTCGACGTGGGCATCGACGGCTTCCGTCTCGACGCGGTTCCGTACCTCTACGCCCGCGATGGCACCAACTGCGAGAACCTGCCGGAGACCCACGCCTTCATCGCCGAGTTGCGGGCGACCGTCGACCGCGAGTACGGCGGCGGCCGCGTGCTCCTGGCCGAGGCCAACCAGTGGCCCGAGGACGTGGTCGACTATTTCGGGACCGAGGAGAGCCCCGAATGCCACGTGTGCTTTCACTTCCCGCTCATGCCCCGGATCTTCATGGGGCTGCGACGGGAGCAGCGCTACCCCATCACCGAGATCCTGGAGCGCACCCCGGCTCTTCCCACCGTGAGCTCGCAGTGGGGGATCTTCCTGCGCAACCACGACGAATTGACCCTCGAGATGGTCACCGATGAAGAGCGCGACTACATGTGGCAGGAGTACGCGCGGGATCCCCGGATGAAGCTCAACCTGGGCATCCGGAGGCGTCTCGCCCCGCTGGTGAACAATGGGCGGCGGCAGATGGAGCTCTTCTACGGGATGCTCCTCTCCCTGCCGGGCAGCCCGATCCTCTACTACGGCGACGAGATCGGCATGGGCGACAACATCTACCTCGGCGATCGGGACGGGGTCCGCACCCCGATGCAGTGGAGCGCCGACCGCAATGGCGGCTTCAGCCACGCCGACTTCGCCCAGCTCTACCTCCCCCCGCTCATGGACCCCGTGTACGGGTACCAGTCGGTGAACGTCGAGGCCCAGCGGCGGAGCGAGACCTCGATGCTGCAGTGGCTGAGGCGCTTCGTCGCGGTCCGGCGGCGATGGCCCGTGTTCGGGTTGGGCAGCTTTGAATCGCTCAACGCGACCAACCCGTCGGTGTTTGCGTACCTCCGCGTCCACGAGGATCATGCTGTCCTTTGCGTGAACAACCTGTCGCGGTTCGCCCAGCCGGTGGAGCTGGACCTTCGCCGCTTCGCCGGGATGACCCCGGTGGAGATGCTGGGCAAGGTGCACTTCCCGAAGATTCGGGAGCTGCCCTACCTGCTGACCCTGGCCCCCCACGGCTTCTATTGGTTCAGCCTCGAGAGAGTTCCGTGAGGCCTCGCGCACGGTGGCTCTGAACACCGATCCCAGCGCGATGCGGCTGGAGCCGTTCGGCATCGCCGGCGCGACCGGCGCCATCCGGTCGTGGCTGCTGAGGGCACGCTGGTTCGGCGGCAGGCAGCACCGGGTGGAGCTGGTCGAGCTGGACGACGTCGCGGTGCTCCGGGAAGCGGACCCGACCGTCCTCTTCACGCTCTGGCGGGTCAACTACGCGGACGCGCCCCCGGAGACCTACAGCCTCCCGCTCGGGATCAGGCCGGGCCCCCACCCGATCGCCGATCTGGGCTCCGATCACCTGATCGGGACGGTGGGGTCGGCGGGTGGCACGCTGCTCGTGTACGACGCCCTCGCCGACCCCGAAGCCGCGGCCGAGCTGTGGCGGATGCTGGCCGAGGAGCGGGAGGTCGAGACCGGAGCCGGCCGGCTGATCAGCCGGCGTCTGGTCGGCATCGACCCCGGCATCGCCGATCGTCCCCGGCTCCTGGACGTGGAGCAGAGCAACTCCGCGGTGGTCCGGGGCCACGTCGACTTCCTCAAGTGGAGCCGGCGCATCGAGCCCGGTCCCAGCGTGGAGCTGGAGATGGCCCAGACCCTCGGGGAGCGGCACTTCGCTCACGTGCCGGCCCTGCACGGGCACCTGAGCTACCGGCGCGGAGCGGGCGCACCCGCCCTCCAGGCTCTGCTGCACGCGTATCTCCACAACGGAACGCAGGGGTGGACCCTGGCCCTCACCTCGCTCCGCGACCTCTACGCGTCCGCGGAGGAGGCCGGGACGGGGTCCGCTCTGGAGCGATGGGAGTTGGTCGACGACCAGGGTGGGTCCTTCCAGGGCGAGGCCGCCCGGCTGGGCACCGTCACCGCCGAGCTGCACCTGGCCCTCGCCGATCCCGAGCGCGGTGGCGTCCTCGCCCCGGAGGCCATCGGCCCCGCGCAGCTCTCCTCCTGGGCGGACGCGATGACCGGACAGCTCGATCGCCTGCTGACCTCGGGAGACCCGGCCCTGGCTGGGCTGGGAGAGAGACGGGAGGCGCTGGTCGCTCGATTCGACGCGCTCCGCCGCCTCGGCGATGGCGGTCTGGCGATCCGAGTCCACGGCGACTACCACCTCGGCCAGGTGATCCGAACCGACGAGGGGTGGAAGATCATCGACTTCGAGGGGGAGCCGGCCGGCGAGGTCGAGGCGCGGCGGCGGCGGTCCTCGCCGCTACGCGACGTGGCGGGGATGCTGCGCTCCTTCGATTACGCCGCCGCAGCGGCGCTGGCGGAGCGGATGCGGCCCCACGATCCGCTCTGGCGCCACCTCTCGGCTGCCGGCGAGGCCTGGGCTGTCGCCAATCGTGATGCCCTTTGGGCCGCCTACCTGGAGCGCGTCGAGGGAACCGCGCTCCTCCCCGCGGGCGGCGACGCCCTGGTGGTCCGGCGCGCCTTCGAGGTCAACAAGGCCGTCTACGAGGTCGGCTACGAGCTCGGCCACCGACCCGGCTGGGTGGGAATACCCCTCCATTTCCTGCTGGCGGCGACGCCGTGACCACGCCCCGGAGCCCCTCCCTCGCCGCCGACTGTACCCGGCTGGCGGCGGGCACCCACCACGATCCCCATCAGGTGCTCGGCCCCCATCCCAGCGGCAGCGCGGTGGTGGTGCGCTTCTTCCACCCCGAGGTGGTGGAGGTCTCGGTGGCTCACGCCGGGGGGGTCGTGCCGATGCGGCGGATCGACCAGCGTGGCCTGTTCGAGGCCGTCGTTCCCGTGAAGGAGCTGGCCGGCTACCGGCTGCGCTGCCGTACCACCAGCGCCAGCTGGGAGATGGACGACCCCTACCGCTTCTGGCCCTCACTGGGCGAGCTCGACCTCCACCTCATCGGGGAGGGGACACATCGCGAGCTCTGGCGCCGGCTCGGGGCAAGGGTGATGGACCACCAGGGGGTGAGCGGGGTCGCCTTCGCGGTCTGGGCTCCCAACGCCCGGGGGGTCAGCCTGGTGAGCGACGCCAATGGGTGGGACGCCCGGGTGCAACCGATGCGCTCGCTGGGGAGCAGCGGGGTGTGGGAGCTCTTCGTCCCCGACATCGGAGCTGGGACCAGATACAAGTTCCGGGTCATCCGCGCCGATGGGCGGCGGATCCTCAAGGCGGACCCGCTGGCCAGGGCGACGGAGACGCCGCCTCAGACGGCCAGCATCGTGGAGAGGAGCACCCACGAGTGGGGGGACCAGGCGTGGCTCGCCGAGCGCGCTGCCCAGCCGCTGCTCAACCGCCCCATCTCGATCTACGAGGTCCATCTCGGCTCCTGGCGCCGGAGCCCCGACGGCCAGGTCCTCAGCTACCTCCAGCTGGCCGACGAGCTGGCCGACTACTGCGTGCAGAGCGGTTTCACCCATGTCGAGCTGCTGCCCGTGAGCGAGCACCCCTTCGACGGCTCCTGGGGCTACCAGGTCTCCAGCTACTACGCGCCGACCGCCCGCTTCGGCAGCCCGGACGACTTCCGCCACTTCGTCGACCACCTCCACCAGCGCGGCGTGGGAGTGATCATCGACTGGGTGCCGGGGCACTTCCCCAAGGACGACTGGGCGCTCGCCCGCTTCGACGGCACCGCCCTCTACGAGCACGCAGATCCCCGCCGGGGTGAGCAGCCGGACTGGGGCACGCTGATCTTCAACTTCGGTCGCGTCGAGGTCCGCAACTTCCTCATCGCCAACGCCCGCTTCTGGATCGAGGAGTTCCATGCGGACGGGCTGCGAGTCGATGCCGTCGCCTCGATGCTCTATCTCGACTACTCGAGAAAGCCGGGCGAATGGCTCGCCAACCAGTACGGGGGCAACGAGAACCTGGACGCCATCGCCTTTCTCCGGCAGTTCAACGAGGCGGTCCATGGCGACTATCCGGGGGTGATCAGCATCGCCGAGGAGTCGACGGCCTGGCCCGGGGTGTCCCGCCCCACGTCTGGCGGGGGGCTGGGGTTCACCTTCAAATGGAACATGGGGTGGATGCACGACACCCTCGATTACATGAGCAAGGACCCCGTCTACCGGCGCTACCACCACAACGACATGACCTTCGGTTTCCTCTACGCCTGGACCGAGAACTTCGTGCTGCCCCTCTCCCACGACGAGGTGGTGCACGGCAAGGGGTCGCTGCTGAGCAGGATGTCAGGCGATCGCTGGCAGCAATTCGCCAACCTGCGCGCCCTCTTCGGCTGGATGTGGGCATACCCCGGCAAGAAGCTGCTCTTCATGGGGGGAGAATTCGGCCAGGACGCGGAATGGGCACATGACCGCTCGATCGACTGGCATCTGGTCGAGTTCCCGGAGCACCGGGGGTTGCAGCGCCTGGTCCAGGACCTCGGCGCCCATTACCGTGAGATCCCGGCGCTCTGGGAGCGCGACCACGAGCCCGACGGCTTCCAGTGGATCGACGCCGCCAATGTCGATCAGAACGTCTTCATCTTCCTCCGGCGAGATGGCGAGGGCAGGCCCGGGCTCGTCTGCCTGGCCAATTTCTCGCCCGTCACCCGCTACGGGTTCCGCGTCGGCGTTCCGCTTCCCGGACGCTGGCGAGAGGTGGTGAACACCGACTCCGAGGTGTACGGCGGCAGCAACCAGGGCAATCTCGGGAGCGTCGTGGCCGAGCGGATCGGGTGGCACGGCCTGCCCTACTCGGCATCGGTCACAGTCCCCCCGCTCGGAGTGGTGTGGCTCGCACCCGAGGTCGAGCCGGGCTGATCCGGCCGGCTCGCGAGAGCCGATCGGCGGATCAGGGGGTGACGAGAGGCCGCACTCTGACGCTTCCCCCATTGCAGGGGTTAGGGTTAGCCGCAGAGAAGAGGTCGGGGATTCGCCGACCTTCCGCGACGTTGGTTCAGCTGCGGGTTGATGCGCTATGGACATGCTGGCGGTTCGTAAGCGACTTGAAGGGGAGAAATCCCGCCTCGAGGGCGTACTCGACGCCGCCGGACGGGACCTGGGCGGCGAAGAGGGCGTCCGGCCCGACCAGCTCCCGGCCGAGCAGGCCGCCGATACCCTGAACCGGGAGCTGGACACGTCGGTGGAAGTGCGGGTGAGATCCGAGCTCGCCGCTGTCGAAGCGGCACTGGCCCGGCTGGATGCGGGCCGGTACGGGCTTTGCGAGGTCTGCGGAGGGGAGATCGCCGAGGCCCGGCTGGAGGCGATGCCCGCGACCCGCTACTGCGTCGCTGATCAGGCGCGGGCGGAGAAGGACGCGCGGACGCACGGCGCCCACTGAGGGAGCCCCCTGCATCCGGGCTCCGTCGACGATGCCATCCGGACCCGGCGGACGCTCGCGCGCAACCCTTTCCCAGGACGACCGATGAGCACGGTGGGCGATAGCGGGTCGGAGGGCGCCGATCGCTGGGCGATGGGAGTGGCACTGGAGCTGGCCCGGAGTTGCGATTACGCGACCAGCCCCAACCCCATGGTCGGTGCCGTGGTCGTTCGCGACGGGGAGATCCTCGGTCGGGGCCGGACCGCTCCCGCCGGCGGGCCCCATGCCGAGGTGACCGCTCTCCGGGAGGCGGGCGATGCCGCGCGGGGAGCCACCCTGGTCGTCTCCCTCGAACCCTGCTGCCACCACGGCCGGACCCCACCCTGCACGGAGGCGGTCGTGGCAGCCGGTATCTCGCGCTGCGTCACCGCCATGCCCGATCCCAACCCACGGGTGAGCGGCGGTGGCCTGGAGAGCCTCCGCCGGGCCGGCATCGAGGTCACCGTGGGAGTGGAGGCAGAGGCCGCACGGCTGCTCAACGAGCAGTACATCCGCTGGGTGACGGCGGGACTGCCCTTCGTCACCGCCAAGTTCGCCTCGTCCTTGGACGGCCGCATCGCCACCGCTGCCGGCGAGTCCCGCTGGATCACCGGTGACGCGGCGCGCCAGCTCGGCCATCTGCTCCGGCATCGGCACGACGCCGTCCTGGTCGGGGTGGGGACCGTGCTGGCGGACGACCCGGAGCTGTCGGCCCGGCTCGCGGGGAGCGTGGCCCGCCAGCCGCTCCGGGTGGTGGTCGACAGCCGGCTCTCGCTCCCGCCGGCCGCGCGCGTGATCGGCGCTGACGGCAGGTGCGTGGTCGCCACCACCTCGGGGGCCCCTGCCCCCGCCCGCCGGATACTCGAGGCAGCCGGGGCCAGGGTGCTCGCCTTCGCACCTGACGCGAACGGACGGGTACCGCTCGGCGAGGTGCTGAGGCTCCTGGCTGAGGAAGAGCGCATCAGCGTCCTGGTGGAGGGCGGCGCCCAGGTCCACGGTTCCGTCTTCGACCAGGAGCTCGCCGACCGGGTGGTCGCGTTCATCGCCCCCCGCGTGGTGGGGGGCGAGCTGGCACCGTCCGCCGTGGCCGGTCGAGGGGTGGCCACGCTGGCCGCGGCCGCGCCGCTCGCCGGGGTCACCGTGGAGCGCGCGGGCGACGACATCGTGGTGAGCGGGTACTGTGTGCGCCGTCAGGGCGGCGTGCCGCCGGCTCAGGATGGAGTGTGATCGAGTGTTTTCCGGGATCGTCACCGAGTTGGGGGAGGTGCTCGCCGAGGTCGGGTCGCAGGGCGGCCGTCTCCGCGTCGCCGCCCATGGGCTTCCGGCCGACCTGCGGATCGGCGAGAGCGTGGCGGTGAGCGGGATCTGCCTGACCGTCATCGAGATGACGGGCGGCGGCTTCAGCGCCGACGTGATGCCGGAGACCGCGCGCCGGAGCACCCTGGGGACCCTGCGGCGAGGCGCCGCGGTCAACCTCGAACCGTCGCTCGCTTTCGGGGAGCGGGTCGGCGGCCACCTGGTCAGCGGCCACGTGGACGCGGTGGGCACGGTGATCGAGACCCACCCCGAGGGCGAGGCCCGCTGGGTCAGCATCGCCCTCCCCGACGCTGTCGCGCGCTACACGGTCGAGAAGGGGTGCATCGCGGTCGACGGCATCAGCCTCACGGTGGTCGACGCCGGGCGCGATCGCTTCACCGTCTCGCTCATCCCCCACACCCTGGCGACCACCACGGCGGGGCACTGGCGAGCCGGCTCCCCGGTCAACCTCGAGGCGGATCTCGCCGCCAAGTACGTGCAGGCCGGGCTGGGATGGGAGGCGGCGCCATGAGCCGGGACCGTATCGAGGACGCGATCGACGACATCCGCCAGGGACGCTTGGTCATCGTCGTCGACGACGAGGACCGGGAGAACGAGGGCGACCTCTGCGTCGCCGCCGACCTGGTGACCTCCGAGCAGGTCAACTTCCTGCTCTCCCACGCTCGCGGCCTCCTCTGCGTTGCCTGCGACAGCGGACGGTTGGACGCCCTCCAACTTCCTGACATGGTCGACCACAACACATCGCTCCACGAGACGGCCATGACGGTGACCGTGGACGCCGCCGGGGAGGGGGTGACCACCGGGGTCAGCGCCCACGATCGGACGGTGACCATCCGTCATCTCGCCGACCCCGAGCGGGGAGCGGGGGACTTCACCCGCCCCGGACACGTCCAGCCGCTCCGCGCCCGCCCCGGCGGGGTGCTCAAGCGGGCCGGGCACACCGAGGCGATCGTGGACCTCTGCAGGATGGCCGGCCGGGAACCCTGCGGGGTGCTCTGCGAGATCCTCCGGGAGGACGGCGTCGTCGCCCGGCGCGCCGACCTCGACGAGTTCGCCCGGCTGCACGGCCTGCGCATGGTGACCATCGAGGACCTCATCCGCCACCGGCGCCTCACCGAGACGCTGGTGGTGCGGCGCGCCGAGACCCGGCTGCCCACGCGATGGGGCGTCTGGCGGTGCGTCGGCTACGAGGACCTCATCGACCACGACCCCCACGTCGCCCTGGTTTTCGGCGAGATCTCCGAGGACGACCCGGAGCCTGTCCTCTGCCGGGTGCACAGCGAGTGCCTGACCGGTGACGTCTTCGGCTCTCAGCGCTGCGACTGCCAGGCGCAGCTCCATCTCGCCATGCAGCTGATCGCGGAGGAGGGCCGCGGGGTCCTCGTGTACCTCCGCCAGGAAGGCCGCGGCATCGGCTTGCTCGACAAGCTGAGGGCGTATGCCCTCCAGGACGCGGGAGCGGACACGGTGCAGGCCAACCTCGATCTCGGTCTCCCCGTCGACACCCGGGACTACGGCGTCGGGACCCAGATCCTCGCCGACCTCGGCGCCCGGCGGCTGCGGGTGCTGAGCAACAACCCGCGCAAGTACTTCGCCCTCTCCGCGTACGGCCTCGAGGTGGTGGAGCACCTGCCCCTCGTCACCCCCCCCACGCCCGACAACATCCGCTACCTTCGCACCAAGCGGGACAAGCTCGGCCACCACTTCGACGCGAGCCTCGCCGTGAAACCCGCGGATGCCACCCCGACCGAACCGGCCGGTCCCGGCGCCACCCCCCCGGCCACCGAGCCCTGACCGCCGGCCCGCCGCCGGGGCCCGGAGGTGAGCTCCGGCGGCTCAGGGCAGCCCGCAGCGCGGGTATGGAGTGCCCGTGATGTGACAGGATCACGCCCATGAAGGTCGGGGACGGCGGCGTGGACAGCGCCCGGGTGGACGCCACCGGGATGCGGGTCGCCATCGTGGTGGCGCGTTTCAACGAGG
>Ga0302157_10000452_pt1 | contig 54400 bp, 46 predicted proteins | sample I_Bog_N3_3_FD_193502 | JGI IMG/M metagenome (GOLD analysis project Ga0302157, IMG submission 193502) | Peat permafrost microbial communities from Stordalen Mire near Abisko, Sweden - I_Bog_N3_3 | ecosystem: Environmental > Terrestrial > Soil > Wetlands > Peat | place: Sweden: Abisko, Stordalen... | reverse complement strand
AAACAACGCAAGGTCGCCATCGTCGCCTGCATGCGAAAGCTCCTCACCATCCTCAACGCACTCATCCGAGAGAAAAAACCGTGGCAACCAGCTTGACAAGCAAGACAGTCGCTGGACCCGCAAGGGGCCGAGAGGCCCCTTGACCCCATTACCTTAAGGGTTCCAAGGGGCTGTGCCCCTTGGTGGGTCCAGGGCGAAGCCCTGGTGGGGTGCGGGGCAACGCCCCGCGCGGGCAGAAGCCATGATTGTTTTCCTTCACCCGATTGCCCTGCGTTTCAACCAAGCCCGGGCGTCAACCCAGCCCGAACGCCACCGCGGTCTGGTAGGTGGCGAAGGCGGCGGCATAGGCCAGCGCCAGCATGTAGCCGAACAACACCCACATCCATGCCCAGGACCCGGTCTCCCGCCGCACCGTGGCCAAAGTGGAGGCGCATTGCGGCGCGAACACGTACCAGGCGAGCAGGGCCAGCGCGGTGGCCAGGCTCCATTTGCCGGCCAGCGTCCGGCCAAGCCGGTCGGCGCCCTGCTCGTCCTCGGCGGAGATGGAATACACCGTGCCGAGCGAGGCCACCGCCACTTCGCGCGCCGCCATGCCGGGCAGCAGCGCCACGTTGATCTGCCAGTTGAACCCGATCGGTGACAGCACCGGCTCCATGAAATGGCCGATCTTCGCCGCGAGGCTGTAGTTGATGGCGGGCTGGTCGGCATCCGCCGGCGGGCGCGGCACCGAGGCGAGGAACCAGATGACCATCATCATCGCCAGGATGGTCGTGCCGGCCCGGCGCAGGAACACGCGGGCGCGCTGGATCAGGCCGAACATGATGCTGCGCCCGCTCGGCCGCTTGTAGTCCGGCAGTTCCAGCATGAACGGCTCGGCCGGCGAGTTGCGCCACACCAGCCGCTTGAAGACGAACGACACGCCGAGCGCGCTGCCGATGCCCACCGCATACAGCCCGAACATCACCAGCCCCTGCAATTGCAGCCCGCCCCACACCGTCCGGTCGGGGATGAAGGCGGCGATGATCAGCGTGTACACCGGAATGCGGGCCGAGCAGGTCATCAGCGGCGCCACCATGATGGTGGCCAGCCGGTCGCGCCGGCTGTCGATCACCCTGGTGGCCATGATGCCGGGGATGGCGCAGGCGAAGCTGGACAGCAGCGGGATGAAGGCGCGCCCATGCAGCCCGGCGCCGCCCATGATGCGGTCCATCAGGAACGCCGCCCGCGCCATGTAGCCGAAATCCTCCAGCAGCAGGATGAACAGGAACAGCACCAGGATCTGCGGCAGGAACACCAGCACCGCGCCGACGCCGCCGATCAGCCCGTCGCGCACGAAGCTGAGCGCCAGCCCCTCCGGCATATACTGCCCGGCCTGGGCGCCCAGCCAGTCGAAGCCCGCCTTGATCGCGTCCATCGGCGGCTGCGCCCAGGTGAACACCGCCTGGAACATCAGAAACAGCACCGCCAGCAGGATCACCAGCCCCGCCACCGGGTGCAGCAGCACCGCGTCCAGCCGGCTGGTGACGGTGTCGGGCCGGGCTGGCGGGGTGACACAGGCGGCGATGATGCGGTCGGCCTCGTTCTGCTGCGCGCGGATGGCGGTCCGCCCGCGCGGCTGCCAGTCGCTGAGGGTGGCGGCGGCCGGTGCCGCCAGCATGCTGTCCAGCCGCGCCAGCAGCGCCTCGGTGCCGCCGCGGCGCACCGCGATGGCCGGCACCACCGGCACGCCGAGTTCGGCGGCAAGGCGCCGGAGGTCGAAGCCGTAGCCGCGGTGCTGGGCGATGTCGTACATGTTCAGCGCCAGCAGGATGGGCCGGCCGACATGGCGCAGGTCCAGCACCAGCCGCACCGCCAGCCGCAGATTGGTGGCGTCCGCCACGCAAAGCAGCAGGTCCGGCGGCGCCTCGCCGGGCAGCCGGCCGAGCACGGCGTCGCGGGTCACTTCCTCATCGGGGCTGCGGGCGCGCAGCGAGTAGGTGCCGGGCAGGTCGAGCAGCTTCACCTTGCGGCCGGCGGGCGTGACGAATCCGCCTTCCTTGCGTTCGACGGTCACGCCGGCATAGTTGGCGACTTTCTGGCGGCTGCCGGTCAGCGCGTTGAACATCGCGGTCTTGCCGCAGTTCGGGGTGCCGACCAGGGCGATATGGGCCGGCGCGAGATGGGCCGGGCGCAGCTTCGGTTCCGCCTGCGGCAAGGCGGGCGGCGGGGCGGCCAGATAACTCACGGCGTCGGGTCCAGCGCTTCGACATGGATGGCGTTGGCCAGGGCGCGCCGCAGCGCCACGGTGGCGTCGTCCACCCGCACCGCGATTGGGTCGCGGCCGAACAGGCCCTGGTTGCGGATTTCCACCACCGCCCCTTCGACGAAGCCCATTTCCAGCAGGCGCCGCTCGAGTTCGGCGGGGGGAAGGGCGCGTCCGCAGCCGCTGGCGTCAAGCGCGCGGATACGTCCGCGGAAGCCGAGCCGGGCGGCTCCGAGCCGGCTGAGGGCGGCGAGGGTTGCGGACATGGCAGCTCCTGGGATGACGGTCAGCGATATTGAGAATTCGTCGCACATGCAAGCATTGTCAAGGCCGCGCCCGGCCTTCCGGTTGCGACTAACTCGCATTTGCTACCCTTGATGTCCACACCGCATTGACCTGGATCAAACCCGATGCGCGCGGACGATTGATTTGCCGCCCGCGCTGGCGGAGAAACAGCGCCCCGCCGGCCTGCGCGCCGGCTCCCCCCGGAGCGGCACCATGCCCGAGCTGCGCCTGCACAACAGCCTCACCCGCCAGAAGGAGCGCTTCGAGCCGCTCGATGCCTCGCATGTGCGGCTGTACGTATGCGGGCCGACCGTCTATGACCTGGCGCATATCGGCAATGCGCGCCCGGTGGTGGTGTTCGACGTGCTCGCCCGGCTGCTGCGCCGCCTGTATCCGCGCGTTACCTACGTGCGCAACGTCACCGACGTGGACGACAAGATCAACGCCCGCGCGCAGGCCAGCGGCGAGCCGATCGGCGCCATCACCGCCCGCACCCTGGCTGATTACCACGCCGACATGGCCGCCCTCGGCGCCCTGCCGCCGGATATCGAGCCGCGCGCCACCGCCCACATCGCCGACATGATCGCCATCATCGAGCGCCTGATCGCCGCCGGTCATGCCTACGCGGCCGAGGGCCATGTCCTGTTTGCGGTCGGCAGCTTTCCCGAGTACGGCAGGCTTTCCGGCCGCTCGACCGACGAATTGCTGGCCGGCGCCCGCATCGACGTGGCCCCGTACAAGCGCGACCCCGGCGATTTCGTGCTGTGGAAGCCCTCCACCCCCGACCTGCCCGGCTGGGACAGCCCCTGGGGCCGCGGCCGGCCGGGCTGGCACATCGAGTGCAGCGCCATGTCCTGGCGCTATCTGGGCGAAAGCTTCGACATCCACGGCGGCGGCACCGACCTGATCTTCCCGCACCACGAGAACGAAATCGCCCAGTCCCTCTGCGCCTTCCCCGGCAGCCGCTTCGCCCGGCTGTGGATGCATAACGGCATGCTGCTGGTGAACGGCGAGAAGATGTCGAAAAGCCTCGGCAACTTCCTCACCGTGCGCGACGTGCTGGCGCGCGCCCCCGCCGAGGCGGCGCGGCTGCTGCTGCTGCGCGCCCATTACCGCGCCGCCCTCGACTTCTCCGATCACGCGCTGGAGGAAGCCCGGCACGACCTCGACCGCTGGTACCGCGCCCTGGAGCGCACCCCGGCGCTGGCGGCCGATACCGTTCCCGAGCCGGTGCTCGAAGCACTTTGCGACGACCTGAACACGCCGCTGGCCATCGCCCGCCTGCACGCCTTGGCCGACGCCGCCCTGGCCGGCGACACCCAGGCCAGCGCCGGGCTGCTGGCCGCCGGCAGCGTGCTCGGGCTGTTGCAACAGGACCCCTCCGCCTGGTTCCGCGGGGGGCTGGACGCCGCCGCCATCGAGGCCCGCCTCGCCGCCCGCCGGGCCGCCCGCCAGGCCCGCGACTTTGCCCTTGCCGACGCTATCCGCGCGGAACTGGAAAGCGAGGGGATTTTAGTGGAGGACAATCCTTCGGGCACTTCCTGGCGGCGGGCGTGACAAACAAGAAAAGGCCAGGGCGCTGCCCTGGACCCGCGTCGCGCGCAGCGCGCCTTCGGCGCAGGGGGCAGTGGCCCCCTGCACCCCGTTACCGAAAGGCAGATTACCGATGACTGGGCGTGATGGGGGGGCCGACCTGCATCCGCTTGGCAATTCCCCGGTGGTCGTTCTGGTGCGCCCGCAACTGGCCGACAATATCGGCGCGGTCGCCCGCGCCATGGCCAATGGCGGCCTGTTCCACCTGCGTCTGGTCGCCCCGCGCGACGGCTGGCCGCAGGAGAAGGCGTGGCGCAACGCCTCCGGCGCCGACCGCATTCTCGATGCCATCACCCTGCACGAAACCGTCGCCGGGGCGGTCGCCGATCTGCACCGGGTGTTCGCCACCTGTCCGCGCCCGCGCCACATCGTCAAGCCGGTGCTCACCGCCCGCGGCGCCGCCGCCGAACTGCGCGCCATCTGCGCCCGCGACCTGCGCACCGGCATCCTGTTCGGCCCCGAACGCGCCGGCCTCGATAACGACGACATGGCCCAGGCCGATGCGCTGGTGCGCTACCCGCTCAACCCCGCCTTCATGTCGCTCAACCTCGCCCAGGCGGTCATGGTCATGGCCTATGAGTGGTGGACCGCCGCGGAAGACTCCGTCCCGCGCCGGCTGATGACCAACGAAACCCGCGTCGCCACCAAGGGCGAACTGGAAATCTTCCTTTCCCACCTGGTGGACGAACTGGATGCCTGCGGCTTCCTGCGCAACGCCCCCAAGCGGCCCGGCATGCTGCGCAACATCCGCCACTTCTTCGGCCGCGGCGAGGTCACCGAGCAGGAACTGCGCACCCTGCACGGCGTCGTGACCGAGCTGTCACTGGGGCGGCGGATGCGCGGGCGGGACGACCGCGACGCCTGAACCGGGCATGCTCACGCCTCCGGCACGGGAATGCCCAGCCGGTCGGCGATCCGGCCGGCCAGCCGCATGCCCGCCCCGAACGCCACTACCGCCGCCCCCAGCGCGGCAAAGTTCTGCGACACATCAAGAACATCGCACAGCCAGGCCAGCGCCAGCCCGGTCGCGATACCCAGCGGCAGCACCACCGCCAGCCGCACCAGCAGCCGCCCGGTCAGCGGATTGGCCCGCAGCCAGGCCAGGATCGCCGCTTGTCCATTCATTCGGGGTTTCCTCCGCCGCCGTGTCGCCTATGCTGCGCAAGAGTCCCAGGTCCCTGGAAGCAGAGCATGTCAGCCACCGATCCCGCCTTGATGCCGGCCGAGGAACTCCTCGCCCACTATGCCCGTCGCGCCCTCAGCCCCGTTGAGGTGCTGAAAGCGGTAACCGAGCGCGTCGCCCGTCTCAATCCCGACATCAACGCCTTCGCGGTGATGAACCCGCGCAGCCTGGAGGCGGCCGGCGAAAGCGAGGCCCGCTGGGCGGCCGGCCGCCCGCGCGGCCTGCTGGACGGGGTGCCGGTGACGGTGAAGGATCTGGTCGATCTGGCCGGCTTCCCCACCCGCCGCGGCTCGCGCCTGACCGATCCCGCGCCGGTGGCCGAGGACGCGCCCTCGGTGCTCGGGCTGAAGGAGCAGGGCGCGGTGGTGATCGGCAAGACCACCACCGCCGAGTTCGGCTGGAAGTCGCCCGGCGATTGCCCGCTGCACGGCATCACCCGCAATCCGTGGAACAAGCTGCACACGCCGGGCGGATCGTCCTCCGGCGCCGGTGCCGCCGCCGCGGCGGGGTTCGGGCCGCTGCATCTGGGCACCGATGGCGGCGGTTCCATCCGCATCCCGGCGGCCTGGTGCGGCGTGGTCGGGCTGAAGCCCAGCTTCGGCCGGGTGCCGCTGTGGCCACACGGCGCCTTCGCCCAGGTGGCGGTGGCCGGGCCGATCACCCGCAGCGTGCGCGACGCCGCCCTGATGCTGTCCGCCATCGCCCGCTTCGACCTGCGCGACCCGTTCTGCCTGCCGCCGGAAGCGCATGCCGGGGCGGCCGGCGAACCCCGCGACTGGCGCGCCGGCATCGAGGACGGCGTGGCCGAAATGCGGGTGGCGGTGTTGCGCCGCCCCGGCTTCGAGGCGCCGGTGGACTGGGAGGGCATCGCCGCGGTGGAGCAGGCCGCGCAACTGCTCACCGAGGCCGGCGCCGAGGTCGAGGAGGTCGATCCCGAACTGCCGGACACGCGGGCGATCTTCTCCCAGGTCTGGGGCGCCGCGCTCACCCGGCTGGTGAATTCCTTTCCGGAAACCCGCCGCCACATGCTCGACCCCGGCCTGCTGGCGGTGGCCACGGCGCATGAGGGCGTGCCGGCCGCCGCCCTGCTGGAGGCGGAGGCGCAGCGCCTCATTGCCGCGCACACGATGGCGCGGCTGCACCAGCGCTACGACCTGGTGCTGTGCCCCACCGTGCCGAATCTGGCGCCGCTGGCCGACGCCACCCAGGGCGACCCGGCGGAGGCGCTGTGGACCAACTGGGCGCCCTGGACCTTCGCCTTCAACCTCACCCGCCAGCCCGCCATCAGCGTGCCGATGGGCCTGGCCGCCAACGGCCTGCCCCGCGCGGTGCAGATCGTCGCGGCGCTGTACCGCGACGATCTGGTGCTGCGCGCCGCCCGCACCCTGGAAGTGGCGCAACCCTTCGGCCTGCCCGAACTGGATTAACACAACATCGGCCATACCGGCGGCTGTTCTTGCGGGGGGCTGCCGCTGGACCTCACGGAACGGGGTCCAACTCCCCCCGCAGCGCCGCCAACGAGCGCAGCGCGGTGCCGTCCGCGGCGAAATTCGCCGGGTCCAGCCAGGCCAGGATGGCGTCGCGCCGACCCGGCCATTCGTCGCCGACGATGCTGTACCAGGCGGTCTCGCGCAGCCGCCCCTTCACCACCATGTGGGCGCGGTGGCGGCCCTCAGCCACGAAACCCAGCCGCCCGGCCGCGCGGCAGGATTTTTCGTTCAGCGCATCGCACTTCCATACCAGACGGCGGTAGCCGAGATCGTCGGCGGCCAGACGCAACAGCAGGAACATCGCCTCGGTGGCGGCGCGGCTGCGCTGCATGACCGGGGCGAACCAGATGTTGCCGAGTTCGATGGCGGCGTTCTTCGGCTGGATGTCCATCAGTGTGAGCCACCCCGACACCATGCCGGTGGCGACCGGCCGCACCGCCCAGGCGATTGGATCATGCGTGCTGGCGAAGTCGCCGACGAAGCGGGCCAGCGCGTCCTGCGACGGGAACGGGCCGTAGCTCATATGGGTCCAGGATTCGTCGGCGCCCTGCGCGGCCCGCCACAGATCGGCCACGTGGCGCGGGTGCAGCGGTTCCAGCTCCACATGGCGCCCGGACAGGCGGCTGCGCACCGGCAGCGGCCGGGGGGTGGAAGCGACCTCGGGGCCGAGCGGGGGGGTGTTCATCCGCCGATCATGCCACCCATTGCTCCGGCGGGGAACGGTGGACCGCGTGCAAACCAGGGCAACCGGCTGAATGAAGACGAGGCCAGGGGCTTCACCCTGAACCCCGCTACCTGGGGAGACTTCGGAAAGGAATGGGTTCCAAGGGGCCACTGCCCCTTGGTGGGGGTCCAGGGGGCAAAGCCCCCTGGCCTTCGCTAATGCGCGGCGTGGGTGACGAACTTGGTATTCAGATAGGCTTCGATCGCCTCGCTGCCGCCCTCGGACCCGTAGCCGGAATCCTTGATGCCGCCGAACGGCACCTCGGGCAGCGCCAGCCCGTGGTGGTTGATCGCCATCATTCCCGCCTCGACCGAAGCGGCGATCGCAGCGGCGGTCTTCGCCGAGCGCGTGTAAGCGTACGAGGCCAGACCGTAGGGCAGCCGGTTCGCTTCCGCCACCGCCTCCTCGAAGCTGGCGAAGGGCAGCATCAGGGCGACCGGCCCGAACGGTTCCTCATTCATCACCCGCATGTCGCGGGTGATCCCGGTCAGCACCGTCGGCTCGAAGAAGTTGCCCTTGTTGCCGATGCGGTTGCCGCCGGTTCTCACCTGCGCGCCCTTGCGTAGCGCGTCCTGCACAAAGCCTTCCATCGCGGTCACGCGGCGCGGGTTGGCCAGCGGCCCCATCGTGGTGCCCGCCTCCAGCCCGTCGCCCACCACCACGTTGCGCGCCAGATCGGTGAAGCGGGTGACGAAATCATCGAACACGCTTTCCTGCACCAGGAAGCGGGTGGGCGCGACGCACACCTGGCCGGCGTTACGGAACTTGTTGGCCGCCAGGATTTTCGCGGCGATCGCGATGTCGGCATCGTCGAACACGATCGCCGGGGCGTGGCCGCCCAGCTCCATCGTCACCCGCTTCATGTGCGCGCCGGCCAGCGCGGCCAGGTGCTTGCCCACCGCCGTCGACCCGGTGAAGGAGATTTTTTTCACCACCGGATGCGGGATCAGGTATTCGGAAATCTCCGCCGGCACCCCGAACACCAGCTGGACCACCCCCGCCGGCACGCCCGCATCGGCAAAGGCCCGCACCAGTTCGGCGCAGGCGGCGGGGGTTTCCTCCGGCCCCTTGAGGATCACCGCGCAGCCCGCGGCCAGCCCGGCCGAGATTTTGCGCACCGCCTGGTTGATCGGGAAGTTCCATGGCGTGAACGCCGCCACCACGCCCACCGGCTCCTTGATCACCAGCTGGTACACGCCCTCGGCCCGTGCCGGTATCACCCGGCCGTAGGTGCGGCGGGCCTCCTCGGCGAACCATTCGATCACATCGGCGGCCACCAGGGTCTCGCCGCGGGAATCGGCCAGCGGCTTGCCCTGCTCCAGCGTCAGCAGCCGGGCGACAGGGTCCAGCCGCTCGCGGAGCAGCCCGGCCGCGCGGCGCATCACCTTGCTGCGCTCATAGGCCGACAGCTTTCGCCAGGTTCCGAAGCCGCGCTCCGCCGCCGCCAGCGCCTGATCGAGTTCCGGCCGCCCCGCATGCGCCACGCGGCCCAGCACCTCCCCGGTCGCCGGATTCAGCACGTCAAGCGTCTTGCCGCTGGCGCCGGGCGTCCAGGCGCCATCAATGAACAATTCTACGTCGGGGTACATGGTAAATCCTCTCGGCGGACGGGGCGCGTCGCCGCGCGCGGCCCCATCTTGCGACGCCCGCGCCGGGCGGTCGAGCCGGAGCGATACGGCGGTTGCAAGGCCGCCATGGCAGCAAGGCAGGTTTCACATGGTTGCCGCGCAACCGTCATCGTCATTGCACCGACAGCGCCTAAATTGGAAATTTCAAGCTGGGAGAGACGAGATGCGCCATCGCTGCTGCACCGGGCATTGCCGCACCGCGCGCCTTCCCGGCGCCTCCGCCATCACGGTCTGAGGCCGGCCATGTGGTTTGTCATGGCCGGGCCCGCCCCGATCGCCACCCGGGCCGCCGTCGCGGTGCGCTGGCAAAGGCCCGCCGCCGCGGTCCCCCGCCGGACCGATGCCCCCGCCACCGCCAAGATCGCCGCCGCGAGCCCCGGCATGGACCCGGCGCACAGCCTTCCCCGCGCCGGCAGAACCCCGCCCAACCGCGTTCCCTGAGGATTGCGGCCTGAGACCGCCGGACCGCCGGCCGTTCCCCTACCCGCAGGCCGGGTTGAGGGCGCGGCAGGAGGCGTCGAAGCCGTCGGAAAGGAAGCCGGGGCGCTTGTAGAGGCCCTTCATCCAGGCCGCGACCATGCACAACTCCTCCAGCTTCACCACTTCGTCCAGCGTGCCGGGCGGGAAGCGGATGGCGAAGCTTTCGGCAACGATTGCGAGCACCGCCTCGACATCCTCGATCATCAGGCCGCAATCGGTTTCCAGCACGGCGGTGCGGACAAGTTTGCCCTCATCCACCTCGTACTCGTCGCGGATCAGCTTCACGATCCAGCGGAACATGTGCATCCAGTTCTGAACGTCATCCGTCGGTCTCGTCATGGCTCCGCTTTCGCCCGGGCGGCCTGAGAGATCGCACGAAACCCCTGCCTGAAACGTTAAGGGCGGCCCGGCCTCACATGCAGGTCACTTCGAGCGCCTCAAGCAGCGCCAGGGTGTCGTCGTCCCCGGCGTCCGACAGCAACTCGCGCAATGTCGGAAGATAATTATGCAATACCCTCAGATCATCGAAACCGTTCGCGTGCGCGGCTTCGCGCTGCTTGCGGAAATAGGCCCAGAACGGGTTTTCCGAGGCGTCAATATAGGGCTGCAACCGCTCGACCACGCTCTGCGCGCGGCCGGCGCAGTCGATGTTGCGGAAGGTCACGTAGCGGTCGGCGGATTCGTCCATGCTGTCCATCGGTTGTTGGGATGTGTGCGGCATTTCGTCGCCTGCGCTCAGCCGTTCCCCCGCTTGCGCGCGCCGTTCCGGCGCAGCAGGAACTCGCGGCCGAGCTTGATCATCGGCACGCCGTCATAATCGACGATGTCGGCGGTCGCGTAGGTTTCGTGCCACGCCTCGGGCAGAAAGCTGCCGGTGCCGACAACGTCGATCGGGGCCTTCGCATCGGCCATCACCCGGCATTTTGCCACGCCGAACCCGGAGGAGACGACGATCTTCACCGCCGGGAAGCCGGCCGCGTCCAGCGCCTCGCGCAGCCGCCAGATGGCCGCCGCCGAGACGCCGGTGCCCACCAGGAAGCGCAATTCCGTCTCACTGCGGTAGCGGCGGATCGCCCCGGGCGCGTGGCGCTCCAGCACCGCATAGCTCTCGGCCGGGTCCAGCCCCTCCAAAAAGCGCCCGCCATGGGTGTCGATGCGCAGCGACAGGCGGCCCGGCCCGGCCAGTTCCGGGAAGCGGCGGCATACGGCGATCCCGTCGCTGATCTCGCGGCCGAAATAATCCACCAGGACGGTCAGCGCCTCGTCGGGAAAGGTTTCGTGAAACATCTCGGCGGCGCGCAGGGTGGAACCGGCATAGCCGATCAGGGCGTGCGGCATGGTGCCACGGCCGCGCGCCGCCTCGCCGGGGGCGGCGAACCAGTGGGCGGTGGCGTCATTGGCGTTGCCGATGAAGCCGCGCGCGCCCTCGGCCTGCGCCGCCCTGCTGCCGACCGAGGCGGCATAGGCCATCATCTCCTGCATTTCCGCCCCGGCGCAGTGGCGCGCCTCCATGGCCAGGAAGGCAACCCCCGGCAAGGCGAGGCTCATCTGGTAGGCGTTGTGGGCGGCGACGCAGGCCGGCCCGACCTTCTGCAACGCCAGCGTCTCCAGGTCGGACAGCATGGCCAGGCTGCCGGTGATGTACACCAGCGGCTCGCCGGCGCCGACCCAGCTCCCCTCGGGGAACATCACATCGGCGTCGAACGTGGTGGCGCGGGCGGCGGCAACGGTGGCCAGCCAGTCCAGCATCAGCCGCGGCGCCGAGACCACCGGGCGGCGCAGAAACACCGCGTAGGTGACGCGCTTGTCGCCATAACGCTGCACGATGCCGCGGGTACGGTTGAAATAGGCATCGGTGCGCGCGGCGATGTCGGCGGCGAGCGCCGCCGCGTCGCCGCCGTCGCCTCCCCCCGGAGCGGACATCGGCGGCTACTGCGCCGCGACCGCCGGGGTGCGGTCAACCGAGGGGCGGCGGGCCTTCAGTTCCTCGGCGACCAGGAACGCCAGTTCCAGCGACTGCTCCGCGTTCAGCCGCGGATCGCAGAATGTCTCGTAGCGTTCGCCGAGGTCCATCATGGTCAGGCCGTGCGCGCCGCCGATGCACTCGGTCACCTCGTGGCCGGTCATCTCGACATGCACGCCGCCGGCCCAGGTGCCCTCGGCCGCGTGGGCGTCGAAGAAACCGCGCACCTCCGCCAGGATGGCGTCGAAGCTACGGGTCTTGAGGCCGGCGTTGGAGGAGATGGTGTTGCCGTGCATCGGGTCGCAGACCCACACCACGCGGCGGCCCTCGCGCTTCACCGCGCGCAGCAGCGGCGGCAGCAGGCGCTCGACCTTGTCCACCCCCATGCGGGCGATGAGGGTGAGCCGCCCGGCCTCGTTGGCGGGGTTGAGCGTGTCGATCAGCCGCAGCAGGTCCTCGACCGGGGTGGTCGGGCCGACCTTGATGCCGATCGGGTTGCGCACGCCGCGCAGGAACTCGACATGGGCGCCGTCGGGCTGGCGGGTCCGGTCGCCGACCCAGAGGAAATGGGCCGAACAGGCGTACCAGTCGCCCGAGGTGGAATCGACGCGGGTGAGCGCCTCCTCATAGGGGAGCAGCAGCGCCTCGTGGCTGGTGAAGAAGTCGGTTTCCTTGATCTGCGGCGTGGTGCCGGCGGAAATGCCGCAGGCGGTCATGAATGACAGCGTCTCGTCGATGCGGTCGGCGAGGTCCTGGTAGCGCTCGATCAGCGGCGAACGGGCGACGAAGCCGAGATTCCAGCGGTGCACCTCATGCAGGTCGGCATAGCCGCCGGTGGCGAAGGCGCGCAGCAGGTTGAGGGTGCCGGCGGCCTGGAAGTAGCCCAGTTCCATGCGCACCGGGTCGGGCACCCGGGCCTCGGCGGTGAAATCGGCGCCATTGATGATGTCGCCGCGGAAGGTGGGCAGGGTCTCGCCGTCCCTGGTCTCGGTGTCCGATGAGCGCGGCTTGGCGAACTGGCCGGCCATGCGGCCGAGCTTCACCACCGGCAGCGAGGCGCCGAAGGTGAGCACCACCGCCATTTGCAGCAGCACGCGGAAGGTGTCGCGGATGATGTTGGCGGTGAAGTCCTGGAAGGTCTCGGCGCAGTCGCCGCCCTGCAGCACGAAGGCGCGGCCGTCGGCGGCGCGGGCCAGCGCGGCCTTGAGGCGGCGCACCTCGCCGGCGAACACCAGCGGGGGGTAGCGGCGCAGCTTGGCCTCGACGGCGGCGAGCTTCGCCGGGTCGGGATAGGTGGGCACCTGGCAGATCGGGTGGCTGCGCCAGGAATCGGGGGTCCACAGGTTCGGCATTGACAGATCGCTCCTGCCCCGGCCGGCAGAGGGTCCGGCGCGGGCGAAGCGGCATCTTATCCCGCGAATCCTCCCGTTTGGCTATGTCCCGCTCATCGCCCCGGCGCGCGGGGCCATGCGGGGGGCGCCGGCCGCACGCCGGCGGTCCCGGTCCGCCGCTTCGGTGCGGGCCCGCGGGGGCTCTCCGGCGGGTGCGGAAGCATCTCGACGCCACGCCGGAAGGCCGTTAGGATGTTGCTTAACCGTGTTCGAAGGTTACGGCTTGATACGGACGTTTCGGGAGGAGATCGGGAGGAGATATTGCGTCCAGTGGCCGATCGGCACGTTTCGCCATGATGATGAGGCATTCGCCAACGGGCGCGACATGCCGCACTGTCCGCGCGGCTTTCACGTCCACGCATATTCATTTCTGACTCCCGCGGCGGCGTTCCGTGCCGCGATAACAACACACCCGAATGGGTGTCGGAAACCCCGGAAAACAGCATGCACACGAGACTTTCCCTCCCGCGCACCCTGCTGCGACATGCACTTGTGGCCGTGCTCGTCCTCACCTTGCCGGTATTCGCGCTTGCCGCGAGTCCGGAGGAAGAAAGCTCCGCCTACCACAATCTCCGCTATCAGGATGATTTCTCCACTCTCGCCGATCCCGCCCGGGCCAGCGGCTTCTGGGACGGCGTGAAGTATATCCGCCTGGGCGACGACCCGTACGGCCAGGGCGTTCCCTGGCTCAGCCTCGGCGGTGAATTGCGGGAACGTTACGAGACTTACAACAACCCCAATTTCGGCATAAAGGCGCCTCCCCGGAACGCCTATCTGCTTCAGCGGCTGCTGCTGAATGCCGATCTGCACGCCAGCGACTATATCCGCGGCTTTCTGCAGCTTGGCAGCATGGGGCGCCAGGATGCGCGCGGTTTGCCATCGACCACCGATATCGACCAGCTCGACCTGATGCAGGGCTTCGTCGATGTCCGCGTGCCGACTCCGCTCGGCGACGCGCCGACGGTGCGGGCCGGCCGGCAGGAAGTGCTGCTTGGCTACCAGCGCCTGGTCGCGGTGCGGGAAGGGCCGAATGTGCGCCGTTCCTTCGACGGTTTCCGGCTGCTCGACGACTGGCACGGCGCCACCATCAGCGCCTTCGCCCTGCGCCCGGTGCAGGACAAGAACGGCGTCTTCAACGATGCCCCGAACATGCGCCAGGCGCTCTGGGGCACCTACGTCACCGTGCCGGTCTGGGGCAGCCTGAAGGCCGATTTCTATTGGTTGGGCTTCGAGAATGCCAGCGCCACCTTCCGCGGCCGGACCGGCGGCGAGCAGCGGCAGTCCTTCGGCACCCGCCTGTTCGGCCGCGCCGATGGATGGGACTGGAACGAGGAAGCCGTGCTGCAATACGGCAGATTCACCAATCTGGACATCCGCGCCTGGATGCTCGCCTCGATCGTCGGCTACACTTTTCGCGACACCCCGTGGCAGCCGCGGATCGGCCTGGAGAACAACGCCAGCAGCGGCGACAATCCGCGCGGCGGCACGCTGGGAACCTATAACGGACTTTACCCGCGTTTGCCCTATTTCGCCGAAACATCGATGCTGGTGCCCAGCAACCTGTATGATATCCGCCCGGTGTTCACTTTCAAGCCGCTCACCGACGTCACCGTGGTGACGGCGTGGGATGTGCTGTGGCGCAGCTCCACGCGGGACGCGCTGTACGGCAGCGGCATGATCGCCTATCCGGGAACCGCGAAGGCCAGCGCCGCGGGAGTTGGCAACGAAACGTCGCTCGACATTCGCTGGCAGGTGGACCGGCATTTGACGCTCGGCACCATCTACGCGCATTTCCAGGCCGGGCCGGCGATCACCGAGGCGCACGGCAGGAATGTGGATTACGGCGTGCTGTTCGCCAAATACAGGTTCTGAAACCGGGCGCGGCCGGGCGGTTCGTTTCCAAACCGGAAGCGTATCCTTGTCGCGCCGCAACCGCCGTCAGTCGGTCAGGGTGAACACCACCGGCACTTCGGCGGTCGCGGCGACCGCGGTTCCGCCGCGGGTGGCGGCGATGAAGCGCCACTGGCGAACCGCCATGGAAGCGGCCTCGTCCAGCGCCGGGTGGCCGCTGCTCTGCGCCACGGCGACGGCAACCGCGGCGCCGTCGGCGGAAACCTCCACCCGCAGCAGCACCCGTCCCTGTTCGCGCCGCTGGCGGGAGCGCTCGGGATAGGAAGGCGGCCGGTTGCCGGCCATGCCGGCGACCGGCCGGGGCGGCACCAGTGGGGCGGCAACCGCCGGGGCGGCAGCCTCCTCGGGCGGCGGGACGGAAACCGGCGGGCGCCGCTCGGCCGGCGGGGCGGCGGCATCGCGGTGGCGCGGCGCCGGTGCCGGGGCGGCGACGTGGCGGCGCGCGGGTGGTGTGGGCGGCGGCGGTTCGGGGGCGGCGAGCGGCGGCGACTCGGCGGCCGGCGGCCCGGTGGGCTGGGGCAAATCCGGCGGCGCTTCCCCGCTGGCATCGGGCGGTGGCACCGCTTCCGGCGGTGCCGGCAGCTTTTCCAGCGTCACCGCCCATTCGGCCGCCGGTGTCGGCGGAACGGCATCGCCGGGCAGGGCCAGCAGCAGCGCGACCATCGCATGTGCCACCAGCGCCGCGCCGGCGAACCGCCACAGCCGGCGGCGCGAGAAGTTGCCGGCGGTGCCGGGCAGCCGCGCGCCCGCCGTGGCGCACCACCATGCCGGCGTTGCCAGGCAGGCCGCCGCATCGCGCCCATTTCCCCCGGGAGCGCGGAGTTCCATCAGCGCCGCGGCGGCCCGGCGGCCAGCGCCTGCCACACCCGCACGGCCTGCACCGTGGCCGCGACATCATGCACCCGCAGGATGGTGGCGCCGCGCGAAAGCGCGAACAGGGCGGCGGCGAGCGAGCCTGGTTCCCGCCGCTTCGGCGGGATCGGGTCGACCACCCCGGCAATGAAGGATTTCCGTGATGCCCCGACCAGGATGCGGCAGCCGAGATTGGCCAGCAGCGGCAGCCGGCGCAGCAGTTCGAGATTGTGCTGGACCTGCTTGGCGAAGCCGATACCGGGATCGACGGCGATGCGCGCGCGGGCAATGCCGGCCGCCTCGGCGGCGGCGATGCGCCGGGCTAGCTCCCGGGTGACCGCCACGGCGACATCGTCGTATTCGGCCAGCGAGGCCATGGTTTCGGGCGTGCCGCGCATGTGCATCAGCACCACCGGCGCGCCGCGCGCGGCAATGAGGGGAGCGGCGGCGGGATCATGGGCGAGCGCCGATATGTCGTTGATGATCGTCGCCCCCGCGTCGAGGCAGGCCGCCATGGTGGCGGCATTGCGGGTATCGACCGACACCGGCACGCCAAGGTCACGGACGCCGCGGATCACCGGCAGGATGCGGCTTTGTTCGTCTTCGGGGGAGACCGCGCCGGCGCCGGGGCGGGTGCTCTCGCCGCCGATGTCGAGGATGCCGGCGCCGGCGGCAACCATCTCGCCGGCCGCCGCGCAGGCCCGGCCGGTGTCGAAGCGGTCACCGCCGTCGCTGAAGCTGTCGGGGGTGACGTTGACGATGCCCATGACGAGGGGGCTATTCCCCAGCCCCGCCCAGTCCGGCGGAACGGCGCCGAGGCGGGCGGCACTGTCCCGCCAGTCGGCCGGAATGTCCGGCGCGGCCACCAGCCGGGCGGCGTCGCCGCCGATCAGGCGGGCCAGCGTGAAGGCTTTGCCACCGGCGAGCGGCAGCGCCCTGCCCTGGCCGACCGCCGCCAGGGCGGCGGCGCCGTCGAGCAGGCCGAGCGGTTCGATCAGGCGCATCGCCTGCCGCGTCCGCCCGTCCGGGCGATGCTGTTGCAGAACCGCATGACTTCCCTCCGCCTCGCCGCGTCCCTGATGCCCGCGCGGAGCATCTTCGTGCGGGGACGGCCTGGACCCATGTCGCACGAACGCGGCGATGCGTGTTGCGGTGGCCGCGCAGGAATTCGGCCAGTATATTACGCTGCGAGAGAGAATCCATGGCGACCATTACCACGGTCCGCGTCGGCGAATCCCTGGCCGGCGAAGGCAATGAAGTCGCCCATGGCGATCTTATCCTGAAGCCGCGCGCCAGCGCGGCGGAAACGGCGTTCTGCCACGCGCTGACCAACAACTGCTGACCAACAACTAAGGACGGTTTCGCCACCCTGCCCGCGGTGATTGCGCCAAATCCGCCGTGCAAACCGAACACGGCGCTGTTCAACAAGGTGACGATCAAGGGCGCGAGGCAGGCCATGCAGATGTTCGGGCCGGCGCGGCAAGCGACCGCGCGGGCCGTGCGCGGCCAACTCACCGCCGCCGAGGTGGTGAAGCGGCGCCACGAGGCAAAGCACCCGTTCGCCCCTTGATCCCGGCGCGGGGCGTCGCCCCGCACCCCACCAGGGCTTCGCCCTGGCCTTCCTTCACCCGGTTGCCCCTCTGCCACACCGCGGCAACGCGCAGCTCGCCATCGAGCACCACCAGATCGGCAAGGCACCCCACCGCAATGCGGCCCCGGTCGCCCAGCCCGACGGCGCGGGCCGGGGTGAGGGTGGCCATGCGCAGCACCGCCGCGAGCTTCAGCCCGGCATGCCGCACCGCGTGGCGCACCGCCCCGGCCATGGTCAGGTGGGCGCCCGCCAGCGTGCCGGCCTCGTTCACCAGCCGGCCGTCGATCAGGCGGATACGCTCGCCGTTGAAGGCAAAGCCGGTGCTGTCGGCGGCGGCGGTGGGCATGGCGTCGGAAACCAGCAGCAGCGCGTCGGGTCCTTTGGCGGCAAAGGCGATGCGCAGGCTGGCGTCATGCACGTGCCGGCCGTCCGCGATGATGCCGGCGAAGGCGCCGGCCTGGTCCAGCGCCGCCCCGACCACGCCGGGCGCGCGCGCCGTGAAGCCGGACATGGCATTGAAAAGATGCGTGAATCCGGTGATGCCGGCGTGCAGCCCGGCGATCGCCGCCGCATAGTCGGCGTCGGTATGGCCGGCGAACACGACCACCCCGGCGCCGGCCAGCCGATGGACATGCGCCGGCGGGACAATCTCGGGGGCCAGCGTGACCAGCAGCGGCGCCGGAAAGGGTTCGCACAGCAGCGCGAGGTCGTCGTCCGTCATCGTGGTGACGGCGTCGGCCGGATGGATGCCACGGCGGGTGCGGGCGATGAACGGGCCTTCCAGATGCAGCCCGGCGATGCCCGGCACGCCGGCGGCGATGGCCGCGCGCACGGCGGCGAGCGCCGCCCGCAGCTGCGGCCTTGAGCCGCTGATCAGCGTCGGCAGCAGGGCGGTGGTGCCCGCGCCGGCGTGCGCCGTGGCGATGCGTCGCAGCGTGGCGGGGTCGGGCGCGTCGTTGAACAACACGCCGCCGCCGCCGTTCACCTGCGCATCGACGAATCCCGGCGCCAGCACATGATCGGCGGGCAATTCGATGCGCTCGGCGCCGGGCGGCACGCAATCGGGGGCGACGATGCCGGCGACGCGGGCGCCATCGAACAGCACCACCCGGTCGTGCAGCAGATCGGTGCCGTCGAACAGGCGGGCGGCGTGCAGCGCCTTCATGGGCCGAGTCCGGCGAGCGCCGCATGCAGATGGCCGGCATGCAGGGCCAGCAACGCTTCCGCTTCGGCCCGGTCGAGGCCGCGCAGCACCAGCACCGCCGTCTTCACCCGCCCGCCGGCCTCCTCCAGCGCCGCGCGGACGGTGTCGTCGTCCTGGCCGGTGAGTTCGCGCAGCATGCGCACGGCACGCTGGCGCAGCTTGGCGTTGCGCGCCTTCATGTCCACCATCAGGCCGCGATGGACGCGGCCCAGTTGCACCATCACCAGGCTGGAAAACAGGTTCAGCACGATTTTCTGCGCCGTGCCGGCCTTCATCCGGGTCGATCCGGCGATGGCCTCGGCGCCGGTTTCCACCAGGATCGGGCAGGCCGCCGCGGCGAGCAGGGCGCCGCCGGGGCTGTTGGCGACGGCGATGGTCAGCGCGCCGCGCCGGGCGCATTCCGCCATGACCGTGCTGGTGTAGGGCGTCGATCCGCTGGCGGCGATGCCGATGGCGACATCGCCGGCGCCGATGCCGTTGGCCGCGACATCACGTTGCGCGGCGGCGCAATCATCCTCGGCATTTTCGATGGAGCGGGTGAAGGCGGCGGCCCCGCCGGCCATGAGCAGCACCAGCTTGTCCTCGGGCCAGTCGAAGGTGGGCGGCAGTTCGGCGCCGTCCTGCACGCCGATCCGTCCCGAGGTGCCGGCGCCGGCATAAACCAGGCGGCCACCGCCGGCCAGTCGCGGCAGGGCGGCCTCGGCGGCGGCGGCGATGGCGGGCAGGGCGGCGCGGATCGCGGCCACGGCCGCCATCTGGCCTTCCCACATGGCCAGCAGGATTTCGGCGGCGGGCCAGCGATCGAGGTCGCGGAAGCGCGGGCTGATGCTCTCGGTGGCCGGCGGGCCGGGGCGGGGCGGTTCGGTATGTTGCACGCGGCGCTTTCAGAAATCGGAATGGGGCAAAGCTGTCTTGCCATATTCTCCCCCCGAACGCCCGGCCGCGGCAACTCAGTGCGCGCCAGCCTGCCCTGCCTGCCAGCGCGGCGCCATCGAACCGGGATGGCCGTGCAGCCGTTGGGATGCCTCGTCGGCCGCCGGTCCGGCGGTATGCAGGAAGCCGGCGGCCAACGCGATCTGCAATGCCAGTTCCTCCTCGCCGGGTTCGGCGATGGCCTGCACCGGCGCCAGCGCCGCCAGCGCCGCCTCCGCCCGCAGCAGATCGGTTGCCGGCGTCACCGGTCCGCGCAGCCAGACCACGCCGGGCGGCACGCGCGCGAACGGCATGGTGGCGAAATCGATCCCGGCGAGGCAGACGCACACGCCCATCTCCGCCAATGGCCTGATGACGGCGTCAAGGTCGCGCTGGCGTGCCCGGTTCAAGGACAGTGTCAGCACCAGCGTATAGCGCGAGGCGACCGGCAGCCCGTCCAGCAGCGCCCAGGTGCCGGGCAGCGCCAGCAGCCCCGCCGGCACGTGCACGAAGTGCCGGTAGCGCAGCGCCGCCTGCGGGTGCAGGAAGGATTTCAGCAAGCCCTCGGCCAGCGCCGCGCTCACCCGCGCCGCGTTGGCGGGGGCCAGCAGGTCCGGCTGGCCCAGCCGTTTGGCCAGGGCACGCACGTTGATGCGCACGTCGCAGCCGACCACCTCGGCCCGGCCGGTCCCGAAGCGCCAGATCGGTGCCTCGCGGCGAAATGCTTCAAGGTCGATTCCGTGCAGGGCGGCCTCGAGCCCGCCACCGCCACCGTTGCCGTTCATGACAGCCCGCCTGCCCGCGCCGTGGCCAGCGGCGCGCGCTCGCAGGGCGGGGTGTAACAGCGCCTGATCTTCACGGGCACCTCACGCTATGAGTCGGAATGAGTCGGATCAGGATCGACCCGGCGGGTTAACCACGAGATAATAACGATCCCGGCGGTCCACTTGCGGTGCCGCGCCTGTCGCGCCCGGCCTATTGCGCCAGCGCCTGCGTTCGCACCAGCCGCGCATACAGCCCGTCGGCTTCCAGCAATTCGGCGTGGGTTCCCTGCTCCATTGCCTGCCCCTCGGCGATCACCACCACCAGATCGGCGTCGCGCACGGTGGAAAGGCGGTGCGCCACCACGATGGTGGTGCGCCCCCGCCGCAGCCGCGCCAGCGCCTCCTGCACCAGTGCCTCGCTTTCGGCGTCCAGCGCGCTGGTGGCCTCGTCCAGCAGCAGCACCCGCGGGTCGCGCAGCAATGCCCGCGCCAGCGCCACCCGCTGCCGCTGCCCGCCGGAAAGCCGGCCGCCGGAGGGGCCGACGATGGTGGCGTAACCTTCCGGCAGGGCGGCGATGAAATCATCCGCCGCCGCCGCCCGCGCCGCCGCCATGATGTCGGCGTCGGTCGCCGCCGGGCGCCCCATGCGGATATTCGCCGCCACGCTGTCGTCGAACAGCAGCGAGTCCTGGCCGACATAGGCGATGGCGTCGCGCAGCGAGGCGAGGGTGACGTCGCGCACATCCGCCCCGTCCAGCCGCACCGCCCCGGCGGCGACATCGTGCAGGCGGGGGATCAACGCCAGGGCGGTGGATTTGCCCGCCCCGGACGGCCCCACCAGCGCCACCGTCAGCCCCGGCTCGGCGACGAAGGAAAAGCCGCGCAGCCCGTGCCGCCCATCCGGGTAGGCGAAATGCACGTCATCGAACACCACCCGCCCGCGTCCGGCCGGCAGGGCGACGGCCCCCAGCCGCTCGGCGACGCCCGGCTGTTCGTCGATCACCGCGAACACCCGCGCCAGCCCGGCCAGCCCCTCCTGCAACGCCGCGTTGAGGCTGCCCAGCGCGCGCAGCGGGCGCGAGGCGATCAGCAGGGCGGCCACGAAACCGGCGAAATCGCCGATCGAGCTGCTGCCCAGCGCCGCCCGCCAGCCGGCGAATCCCAGCACCGCCGCCACCGCCAGCCCGCCCAGCAGTTCCAGCAGCGGGTCGATGCGCGCGCGTGAGCGGCTCATGCTCAGCAACGCCCGGTACAGCCGCTCGAACGCCGCCTCGGCGCGGCGGGTTTCCTGCGTTTCCAGGCGGTAGGCGCGCACCGTGCGGGCCTGGGCGAAGCTCTCGTTCAGCAGCGCCGCGGTCTCGCCCACCCGCTCCTGCATGCCGCCGGAGGCGCGGCGGATGCGCCGGCCGATGCGCTGGATCGGGATGGCGGCAACCGGCAGCAGCACGAAGGCGATCAGGCTCAGCACCCAGTCGGCGTAGATCATCCAGCCGATCAGCCCGACGATGGTGACCGCGTCGGCGATGCCGTTGACGGTGCGCGACAGCGCCTCGCGGATGGTGGCGGCATCGGTGGTGAAGCGGCTGGCCAGGGTGGCCGGCGCCTCGCGCTCGACCCGGGCGAGGTCGGCATGGGTCAGGTGGCTGAACATCCGTCCCTGCAACTCGCGGATGACCAGCAGCACCACTTTCTGCATCAGCACCGTCTGGAAATACCACGACACCGCCCGCACCGCGGTGATGCAGGCCACCAGCGCCGGCACCTGGTACAGAATGCGCCGGTCGCGCCGGGCGAACATATCGACGGCGTTCTTGATCACCTCGGGATACAGCGCCTGGGTGGCCGCCATGACCAAGGTGAGCAGCAGCACCAGCAGCAGCTTGCCGCGATGGTGGCGGACATGCTCGCGCCACAGCCGGCGCAGCAATGTTCCGGTGTCCTCGTCGCCGAGGGCTATCCTGATGGTGGCGTCCATGCGCGGCGTGTATCAGCCCGCCAGCCGCCTCGCCAGTTCCGCCCGGCAGGCGGGCGCGTCGGCGACGCAGCCGCCGTCCATCCACCAGCGCCGCAGATGCCGCAGCCATTGTCCCAGCGCCGGGCCGGGCGCCACCCCGGCGGCCAGCAGGTCGCGGCCCTGGAGCGGAAACACCGGCCGGGGGATGGCCGCCAGCCGCTCGCGCAAGGCGGCGCCGCGCCCGGCCAGCCAGGCGCGCCCGATCAGGATATCCGCCGGGGTATCGGCCAGCGCGCGCCGCAGGGTGGCGTCATCGGCGGCGTCCGCGGGAACATCGGGGGGCGGAACGTCACCGCCGCGCAGGGCCAGCAGCCGGTCGCGTTCGGCGACGGAAAAGCGCAGCCGCGCCGCCAGCGCCGCCGCGTCGCCGTCCAGCAGCGCCGCCAGCCGCAGCAGCGGGTCCGGCGGCGCCCCGGCGGCGACCAGCCGCGCCAGCCCGTCCGCCGAGGCGCCCTCCGGCAGCACCGCCGCCAGCACCGCGGTTTCCCGCATCAACGCCACCGCCGCGCCCGGGTCCGTCACCGCCAGAATCCGCTTCAGCTCGCTCCACACCCGCTCGGTGGAAAGCCGGGCCATCCCGGGCACGCCGGCGCGGATGGCGGCGATCGCCGACGGGTCGGCGGCGCCGCCGCCGTAGCGCGCCTGGAAGCGGAAGAAGCGCAGAATGCGCAGGTAGTCCTCGGCGATGCGGGTGGCGGGGTCGCCGACGAAGCGCACCAGCCCGGCGCGCAGATCATCAACACCACCGAAATAGTCATGCACCATCCCTTCCGGCGTCATCGACATGGCGTTGATGGTGAAATCGCGCCGCGCCGCGTCCTCGCGCCAGTCGCCGGTGTAGTCCACCACGGCGTGCCGCCCGTCGGTGAGCACATCGCGGCGCAGGGTGGTCACCTCGAAGCCGCGATGGCCGGCCACCGCGGTGACGGTGCCATGGTCCAGCCCGGTCGGCACCGCCTTCAGCCCGGCCGCGCGCAGCCGGTCCATCACCTCATCCGGGTGCATCCGGGTGGCGAGGTCGATATCGGCGACCGGCCGGCCGGCCAGCGCATCGCGCACCGCGCCGCCGACCACGCGCGCGCCGGGCAAAGCGGCGAGCACGGCGCCCAGGCCGGGTTCGGCCAGGAACGCGGGCGGAGGGATGCGCAGGGCAGGGGGATCAGCGCCCATGCCCCGGCACGACCACGCCGTCATGGACCTGCGCCGGCACGTACGGGGTGCCGGCGGGCAGGCTGCGCTCCAGCCCGTACCATATCGTCACCGCCGCCAGCAGGGCGACCGCCGCGGCGCTCGCCCACAGCAGCCCCGCGGTGGCGCGTGCCCCCAGCACCCACCAGGCGGCGAACAGCAGGAAAGGCACCAGGAAAAAGCCGATCTCGGCGAAACGCACCATCAATCCCCGCGCAGCACGGTGGCCAGGTGCACCAGGATACCAGCGGTCGCGCCCCAGATGTCATGCTCCGGGTGCGGCCACACCCAGAACTCCCGCCAGCGGCCCCGGTATTCGGCTCGCCGGCGCCGCGGCGCGGCGGGGTCGAGCAGCACCCGCATCGGCAGCACGAACATCGCCGCCACCTCGGCGGGCGAGCGCACCAGGTCCAGCCCTTCCAGCCCGGCCGGCAGCAGGCCGAGCACCGGGGTGATGCGGAAGCCGGTGCCGGTCACGTAGTCGTCCAGCCGTCCGAGGATCTCCACCCGCGCCGGGTCCAGCCCGATCTCCTCCCGCGCCTCGCGCAGCGCCGCCGCCTCGGGGCTGGCGTCGGCGGCGTCGATCCGCCCGCCCGGGAAGCTGACCTGCCCGGCATGGCTGCTCAGATGGGCGGTGCGCAGCGTCAGCAGTACCCCGGAGGCCGGCCCGGGCAGCAGCGGCACCAGCACCGCGGCCGGCACCAGTGGCCCCTCCGCCAGCCCGCTGGCGTCCTCGCCGGCGGGGAGCGGTGGCGGCTGGCGGAAGCTGCACCGGCCGGCCAGACGCGCCCGCAGCAGTTGCGATTCCAAGGGCTGTCAGCAATCCTCGCAGATCGGCAGATCGCCGAGGGAATAGAAGCAGTGGCAGCTCCACACGCCCAGCACGCGACGCCCGTGGATTTCCCCCGGCTCGGCGAGGGCGACCAGCTCATAATACACCGCCCGGGAAATCCGCGCCTCGATGTCCAGCCGGCCGGCGCCGCGGCGCACCCGCAAATAGGGCGTCGGCTCGCAGGTCAGCAGGTCATGGGCGATGCGGATCGGGTGTTCCGGCCCGGCGGCGATGATTTCGTCCACGTTGGTGCGGAAGGTCAGCACCTGGTCGCGCCCGCAACCGGTCCAGTCCAGCTCGACCGCCAGGAAGGGGGCGTCCTCCACCTCGATGCGGCCGCGCTCGGCGGGGGTTTCCAGCCAGAAGCTGCCGTCCTCGGCGCGTTGCAGCACCGAGCCGAACAGACAGACCAGTTCCTTGCGCCCGATCGGACTGCCGCGGTACATCCAGCTGCCGTCGCGGCGGATCAGGAAGGGAAGGTCGCCGCACTCGGCGGGATGGTGCCGCCGCAGCGCCCCGGCCGGGATCGCCGCTCGGTGGCGGTCGCAGGCGATTGCGGTGTCTGCTGCGATCATGCGCATGGCGTGGTTCACCGAATTCGTCTCCGCCCCGTTTTCATCATGGCCCGTTTTCATCATGGCCCGTTCACGTCATGGCCCGTCCACGAGGCTGGCCGGCCCGTCACCCGATATAGGGATCAACCCCCCGCCGGTGAAAGTGGCACACTGCGCGCGAACACCAATCTACGAGTCGCGGGCCAGTCCCGCACCGGCCCGCCAGGGAAGGACCGCCGCATGCCGCCTGCCGTGAACCTCGCCGCCCTGCCACCAGCCGGGGGGGGCATCCTCGCCGAGGTGGAGGCGCTCGGCGCCCGCATCGCCGCGGTGCGCGCCCAGCTGGGCCGGGCCATTTACGGCCAGCCGGAGGTGGTGGACCAGACCCTGATCACCCTGCTCTCCGGCGGCCATGTGCTGCTGGTGGGCGTGCCGGGGCTGGGCAAGAGCCGGCTGGTCGAGACCCTGGCCATCGTGCTCGGCCTGGCCTCCAAGCGGGTGCAGTTCACCCCCGACCTGATGCCGGGCGACATCCTGGGCAGCGAGGTGCTGGACGAGGACCCGACCGGGCGCCGCAGTTTCCGCTTCGTGCCCGGCCCGGTGTTCTGCCAGCTGCTCATGGCCGACGAGATCAACCGCGCCAGTCCGCGCACCCAGTCGGCGCTGTTGCAGGCGATGCAGGAACGGCGCGTGGCGGTGGCCGGCGTGGAACACCTTCTGCCCACCCCGTTTCACGTGCTGGCCACCCAGAACCCGATCGAGCAGGAAGGGACCTATCCGCTGCCCGAGGCCCAGCTCGACCGGTTTTTGCTGGAAGTGCAGGTGAGCTATCCCGACCTGGCCGCCGAGCGCGCCATGCTGGTGGCCACCACCGGGGCCGCCGAGAGCCGGCCGGTGCAGGCATTCACCCCGGAGGAACTGATCGCCGCGCAGACGCTGATCCGCCGCGTGCCGGTGGGCGACAGCGTGGTGGACGCCATTCTTCGCCTGGTGCGCGGCGGCCGGCCGGAAAGCACCGGGGACGCGGCGGTGCGCCGGCACGTCGCCTGGGGCCCCGGCCCGCGCGCCGCGCAGGCGCTGATGCTGGCCTCGCGCGCCCGCGCCTTGCTCGACGGCAGGCTGGCGCCGAGCGTGGAGGACGTCGCCGCGCTGGCCCAGCCGGTGCTGCGCCACCGCATGGCGCTGAATTTTTCCGCGCGCGCCGACGGGGTGGTGCTGGCCGACGTCATCGCCCGTCTGGTCGAACAGCTGGGATGAGCGGGGTCGCTCCCCACCTCCAGGCGCGTCGCGCCGAGGCGCTCGGCGACCGGCTGCCGCCGCTGCTGGTGGCGGCCGAGCGGGTGGCGGCGACGGTGGCGCAGGGCGTGCATGGCCGCCGCCGGGTCGGCCAGGGCGACAGCTTCTGGCAGTTCCGTCCCTTCCTGGCCGGCGACCCGGCCAGCCGCATCGACTGGCGGCAATCGGCCCGCTCCGACCGGGCCCCCCATACCAAGTATTTCGTCCGCGAGACCGAGTGGGAGGCGGCGCAGACCGTGGTGCTGTGGCGTGACGGCGCCGCCGGCATGCAGTGGCGGTCGCGTCAGGCCGCCACCACCAAGATCGAGCGTGCCAGCCTGCTGGCGCTGGCGCTGGCGGCGCTGCTGCTGCGCGGCGGCGAGCGGGTGCGCCTGCTGGCGCCGCAGGCCCGCACCCTGGCCGGTCGGTTCGCCCTGGAGCGTCTGGCCGAGGAAATGGCGCGGCTGCCGGAGGGCGAGGGATTGCCGCCCGACATCGGGCTGCCGCGCCATGCGCGGGTGGTGCTGTTCGGCGATCTGCTCGGCCCGTTGGAGGGCATTCAGGCGGTGCTCGGCCGCCTGGCCGCGGTGCCGGTCACCGGGCACCTGATGCAGGTGCTCGACCCGGCCGAGGCGCTGCTGCCGTACAGCGGCCGGGTGCGGTTCGAGGGCGTGCGGGCCGGGCCGCAGGCGCTGATTCCCCGCGTCGAGGGGGTGCGGGATGCCTATGCGCGGCGTCTGGCCGCCCAGCAGGCCGGGCTGGCCGCCATCTGCGCCGCCGCCGGGTTCGGCTTTTCCATCCATTGCACCGATCATCCGCCGGAAACGGCGTTGCTGGCTCTGTACACCGCGCTGGCACCGCAGGCCGCGCCGCGGGTTGCCGGCAAGTCATGATCTTCGCTTCTCCCTGGGTGTTGCCGGCGCTGGCGGCGCTGCCGCTGCTGTGGTGGCTGCTGCGCGTCACCCCGCCGGCGCCGCGGCGGCAAGTGTTCCCGGCGGTGCGGCTGCTGCTGGGCCTGGCGGCGACGGCGGAAACCCCGGCGCGCACGCCCTGGTGGCTGCTGCTGCTGCGCATGGTCGCGGCCGGGCTGGTGATTGTCGGGCTGGCCCGCCCGGTGCTGGATACCGGCGCCAGCCTGCCCGGCAGCGGCCGGCTGCTGCTGGTGATCGATGACGGCTGGGCGTCGGCGGTGGACTGGTCGCAGCGGATGACCGCCGCCGGGGCGGCGCTCGACCGGGCGGAGCGCGAGGGCCGCCGCGTGGGGCTGCTCGCCACCGCGCCAGGCGAAACCGGCGCCCCCCCGCCGCCACCCCCGCCATGCCGGTGCCGGAGGCGCGCACCCGGCTGGCGGCGCTGCGCCCGAAGCCCTGGCCGGTGGACCGGGTTGCCGCCGCCGCGTCGCTGCGGGAATGGGCCGGCAAGGGCGCGGCGCTGTATGTCGCCGACGGCACCACCGGGGGCACCGGCTGGGATGAATTCGCCGCCGCGCTGGCCGGAATCGGCACGCTGGAGGTGCTGCGCGACCCGGTCGCCCCCGCCCGCCTGCTGCTGCCGCCGCGCGCCGGCGCCGACCGTCTGGTGGCGCGCGTCGCCCAGGTGCCGCGCGCGCTGCCCATCCAGGCCGCGGTGCTGGCGCAGTCCGGCGACGGCCGCACCCTGGCCCGGGCGGTGGCGAGCTTCGCCGCCGACGCCGCCGAGGCCGAGGCGGCGATCATCCTGCCGCCGGAACTGCGCAACCGGCTCGGCCGGCTGGTGCTGGAAGGCCAGTCCTCGGCCGGCGCGGTGCTGCTGCTGGACGAGCGCTGGCGCCGCCGCCCGGTCGGCCTGCTGGGCGACGCCGGCGCCGCCACCCCGCTGACCGGGCAACAATTTTATCTCCGCCGCGCCCTCGCCCCCTATGCCGAACTCCGTCAGGGCGATCTGGCGCAGTTGCTGTCGCGCGAATTGTCGGTGCTGGTGCTGGCCGATGAGGTTGTCGCCGACGGGCCGGATGCCGATGCCCTGGCCGCCTGGGTGGAGAAGGGCGGCCTGCTGCTGCGCTTCGCCGGCCCGCGTCTGGCCGAGCACCCGGATGCGCTGCTGCCGGTGAAGCTGCTGGCCGGCGACCGCCAGCTTGGCGGCGCGATGTCGTGGAGCCAGCCGGCCGGGCTGGCCGGCTTCGCCGCCGGATCGCCCTTCGCCGGGCTGGCGGTGCCGGCGGAGGTGCGGGTGACGCGCCAGGTGCTGGCCGAGCCGGGCGCGCAACTGACCGCGGCCAGCTGGGCACGGCTGGCCGACGGCACGCCGCTGGTGACCCAGGCCACCCGTGGGGCCGGGCGGATCGTGCTGTTTCACGTCACCGCCAATGCCGACTGGTCGGACCTGCCGCTGTCCGGCCTGTTCGTCGATATGCTGCGCCGGCTGGTGGCGCTGTCGGCCGGGGTGGCGCCGGGCGAGGAATCCGGCGGGGCATTGCTGGCCCCGGCCGAAACCCTGGACGGGTTTGGCCAGCCCGGCCCGCCGCCGCCGGCCGCCGTCGCGGCCACGGCCGACGAACTGGCCGGCGCGGTGGCCTCGCCGCGCCACCCGCCCGGGCTGTACGGGCCGGAGAACGGACGGCGGGCGCTCAACCTGTCCAACCACCTGGCGGCGCCACAGGCCGCCCCGCCGATTGCTGGCGGGCAGGTGGCGCCGATCGCCGGGGCGGCGCCCGAGCGGGCGCTGGCACCCTGGCTGCTGGCGGCCGCGCTGGGGCTGCTGGCGCTCGATCTGCTGCTGTCGCTGCGCCTGCGCGGCCTGCTGCGCGGCGCCGCCGTGGCGCTGGCGCTGCTGGCGGTGGTGCCGGCGGCGCCGGCCCAGGAACTGCCGGCCCAGGAACTGGCGCCGGACTCCAATCCGGCGCTGGCGACCCGGCTGGCCTATATCGTCACCGGTGAGTCCGGGGTGGATCAGCTGTCGCGCAGCGGGCTGGCCGGGCTGTCGGAATACGTCAACCGCCGCACCGGCGCCAATCTGGCCGCGCCGGCCGCTGTGGTGCCGGGCGCGGACGATCTGTCATTCTATCCGTTGCTGTACTGGCCGGTCACCGCCGGCGCGGCGGCGCCGGCGCGGCCGGCGGTGGCGGCGCTGAACGCCTATATGGCCCATGGCGGCATCATCCTGATCGACACCCGTGGCGGCGGCAGCGGCGAGGGATTCGCTCCCGGCGCCGCCGACGCGCTGGCGCGGGTGGCGCGCGACCTGGCGGTGCCGCCGCTGGCGCCGCTGACCACCGCGCATGTGCTGGCCCGCGCCTTTTACCTGTTGCAGGATTTCCCCGGCCGGTTCACCGGCGACACGGTATGGGTGCAGCGCGACCAGGACCGCAGCAATGACAGCGTTAGCCCGGTCATCATCGGCAGCCATGACTGGGCGTCCGCCTGGGCGATCGACGAGGCCGGCCGCAATCCCCACGCCGTCATTCCCGGTGGCGCGCGGCAGCGCACGCTGGCCTACCGGTTCGGGGTGAACCTGGTGATGTACGCGCTCACCGGCAACTACAAGGGCGACCAGGTGCATGTGCCGGCGCTGCTGGAACGGCTGGGGCAATGACACGCCGCAAGGCCATCTGATCGATGCGCATGGAACAGGCCATCGCCGCGCTGCGCTTCGACCCGGCGATACCGGTCTGGCTGTTCGCCGCGCTGGCCGCATTTTGTGCCCTGTCGCTGGCGGTGGCGCTGTGGCGCCGGGCGGGCGGCGCGGTGTGGCGGTTCTTCGCCTTCGCCGCCCTGCTGCTGTGGCTGGCCGGCCCACGGCTGATCGAGGAAACCCGCGAGACCCTGCCCGATATCGGTCTGCTGGTGGTGGACCAGACCGCCAGCATGGGCGTGGGCGAGCGCGCCCGGCTGGCCGAGGCGGCGCGCGCCCGCCTCGAGGCGCGGGCCCGCGCGCTGCCCGGCCTGGAACTGCGCAGCGTCATTGTGCCGGAGGCCGGCTCGGACGGCACCCGCCTGTTCACCGCCATCGACCGGGCGCTGGCCGATATCCCCCGCGCCCGGCTGGCCGGCGTGGTGGCCATCACCGACGGGCAGGTGCACGACATCCCCGACACCAATCCGTTCGGCGGCACGCCGCTGCATGTGCTGATTCCGGCCCGTGGCGAGGAGACCGACCGCCGCATCCGCATCATCGAGGCGCCGGGCTACGGCATCGTCGGCAGGCCGGTGACCATCCGCGTGGCGGTGGATGATCTGGGGGTGCCGCCGGCCGGCGCGGAGTCCGGCCCGGCGGCGCGGCTGACCATCCGCCGCGACGGCGAGGCGGCGCGGGTGGAGAGCGTGCCGATCGGGGTGGCGCACGGTATCGACATCCCGATCACCCGCGCCGGCCCCAGCGTGGTGGAAATCACCGCCGACAGGCTGCCGGGCGAGGTTTCCGTGCTCAACAACCGCGCCGTGGTGGAGATCAACGGCGTGCGCGAGCGGCTGCGGGTGCTGCTGGTTTCAGGCGAGCCGCATGCCGGCGAGCGCACCTGGCGGCGCCTGCTGAAGGCCGATCCGGCGGTCGATCTGGTGCATTTCACCATCCTGCGTCCGCCGGAAAAGGACGACCTGACGCCGCTGAACGAGCTGGCGCTGATCGCCTTCCCGGTGCGCGAACTGTTCCAGGTGAAGATCCGCGAATTCGATCTGATCATCCTCGACCGGTTCCAGAATCGCGGCATTTTGCCGGTGCAGTATCTGCGCAACATCGCCGACTACGTGCGCGCCGGCGGGGCGCTGCTGCTGAGCGTCGGACCGGAATTCGCCGGCCCGGGCAGCCTGGCGCTGAGTCCGCTCGCCGGCGTGCTGCCGGCGGGTCCGGCCGGCGGCGAGGACGCGGTGGTCGAGGGGGCCTTCCGCCCGCTGGTGACGCCGCTCGGCACCCGCCACCCGGTCACCGCCGGGCTGGCCGGCTGGCGGGCGCAGGGCGAGCCGGCCTGGGGGTCCTGGTACCGGCGGATCGAGCCGGGCGGCGTGCGCGGCGATGTGCTGCTGAGCGGGCCACAAGGCGAGCCGCTGCTGCTGCTGGATCACGCGGGCGAGGGCCGGGTGGCGCTGCTGCTGTCCGACCAGATATGGCTGTGGTCGCGTGGCCATCAGGGCGGCGGCCCGCAGGCCGAGCTGCTGCGCCGGGTGGCCCACTGGCTGATGCAGGAACGCGAGCTGGAGGAGACCGCCCTGACCGCCCGCGCCGGGCATGGCAGCCTGACGGTGGAGCGGCGCGGCACCGCCGATGAACCGGCCGGCGAGGTGACCGTGACCGACCCGGAGGGGCTGGCCCGCAGGCTGGCGCTGACGCCCATCCGGCCGGGCCGGGCGGTCGGGCAACTGCCGGCGACCGCCCCCGGCGTGTGGCGGGTCAGCGACGGCACCCGCATTGCGTATGCCGCCGCCGCCGCCGCCAACCCGCCGGAGATCGCCGATCTGCGCGCCACCGCGGCGAAGCTCGCGCCGCTGGTGCGGGCCAGCGGCGGCAGCGTGCACTGGCTCGATCCGGCCGGCGCGCCCGAGTTGCGCCGCACCGACCCGGGACGGGAGTCGGCCGGCGGTTCCTGGATTGGCATGCAGCGCCGGCACGACCATGTGGTGACCGGCATCGCCGCCACGCCGCTGCTGCCGCCCTGGCTCGCCCTGCCGCTGATTCTGGGGCTGGCGGTGCTGGCGTGGCGGCGCGAAGGCGCGTAGGATGGTTTCAGTCGAGAGGACCATGGCGTTTTTTTGGGGAGTACGGTGTCTTTCAGATCATAGGTGATCCCAACCGGGTTCCGTCGAGCGAACCATACCCGCGCTGGGCCTCGTGGCTGGTGCTGGCGGGGTTCATTGGCATCTGCTTCCTGGCGGGCGGCATCGCCGGGGCGGTGACCGACCCGAACATCAGCGAGTGGTACGACAAACTGGTCCGCGCGCCGGGGACGCCGCCGAACTGGGTGTTTCCGGTGGTGTGGTCCAGCCAGTATGTGCTGATCGGCATCGCCGCCTGGCTGGTGTGGCGGCAGCCGGCCGGAAGGCGGGCGCTGCTTCCGTGGTTCGCCCAGCTGGTTTTCAACTTCCTGTGGTCGCCGGCCTTTTTCGGCCTGCACAGCCCGGGGCTTGGGCTGGTGGCGATCGTGCCGCTGCTGGCCAGCATCGTGTGGACCATCGTGGCCTTCGCGCGGGTGCGCCCGCTGGCCGCCTGGCTGATGGTGCCCTACCTGATCTGGGGATGCTATGCGACCTATCTCAACATCGGGTTCTTTTATCTGAACCTGTCCTGAGTCAGACTGGGGGGATGACACAAGCATTGCCGCGCGCCCTGTTCACCCGCTTCCTGTTCGCCAGCGTCGTGCTGGGCGGCGCCCTGTTGGCCGGTGCCGCCGTGCTGTGGGCGCCCCGCGCCTGGGCCGAGGGGGGCGTGCCCGGCACGACCAACGGCGTGCTGACCGGCCCGGTGGTGGGGACGGCCCAGACCGGCCAGACCGGCAAGGCGCAGCCGGCCGCGCTGCCTGGCGCCCACCGGGACAACGCCGAGCCCGCCCCGCGGGACCGGGCGCCGACCGACATGCACCCGAACGAGGCGCTGTTCGATTCGATCAGCCGCGGCGACATCGCCGCGGCGCGCGAGGCGCTCGGCCGCGGCGCCGACCTGAACGCCCGCAACGTGCTCGGCCTGAGCCCGATCGACCTGTCGATCGACCTGGGCCGTAACGACATCACCTTCCTGCTGCTGTCGCAGCGCGGCGCTTCCGGCGGCGCCGCGCCGCCGGCCGGCACGGCGCCGGCGCCGGCCCAAACCGCGCAACGGCCGCAGCGTTCGCGCGCGCCGGCGACCGCCGCCGCCCGGCCGGCGCCGCCGCCGGCGTCGCGGCAATATGCCGATACCCCCGGCACGCCGGTGCCGGAGGCGGGTTTCCTCGGCTTTGGCGTCGTGACGCGCTGATGGCGGGCGCCTGCGAGGGCGAAACCAGGTGACGCCGGCGATGGTTCCCGACCCGGTGTACTGCGAGAAGCAGAACGCATGAGCGAAACCACCCCCGATGACGTTGCCGGCATCCTGGCCGGCCTGACCAGCACTGCCGGCCTGCCGCGGGCGGCGTTGGCCGCCGCCGCCGCCCGGTGGGAGGAACTGCGCCCCGCCCTGCACGCGGTCGTGCGGCACTGCACCGAGGACGCCGACCCCTCCGACCTGGCCATCGACCAGGCATTCTTCGCCGTCTATCTGATGGCGCAGCAGCGCGACACCGCCGGATTTGCGGTGGTCTGCGCGCTGGCGCGGCATCGGGAGGCGGCCGACGCGGTCATGGGCGACGGCCTGACAGAAAATCTCAGCAGCATCCTCGTGCGCCTGTTCGACGGCGATGCCGGACCGCTGCGGGCGCTCATCGAGGCGGCGGATGCCGACGAGTTCGCCCGTGCCGAGGCGTTCGAGGCGCTTGCCTGGCTGACCGCCGCCGGCCGGATCGACCGGGAGGAGACGGCGCGCTATCTGGCCGACCTGTTCCAGACCCTGCAGCCGCAGGGTCAGTCCTTTGCCTGGGTGGGCTGGCAGCAGGCGATCGCCGATCTTGGTCTGGCCGAGCTGGCGCGTCCGGTGCGCAAGGTCTTCTCGCGCGGCTGGATCGACCGCTTCACCATGTCCCTGAGCGACTTCGAGGGGGACCTGAAGCTGGGCTGCGCGGCGAAGGAAAAGATGGAGGCGTTTTCCGGGCGGTGCCGCTCGCTGGCGGAACTCGACGACATTGCCGAAATGTTTTCGCACTGGGCGGGGGTCCAGCCGGCCAATGAAGCGCCGAAGCCGGCGCCGCCGCGTCCGCTGCCGGTTGCGCCGCCCCCCCTGGTCAGCAAGACCGCCCGCAACGATCCGTGTCCATGCGGCAGCGGCAAGAAGTTCAAGAAATGCTGCCTGGGAAAGGCAGCATAAGGCGGAAAGGCGGAGCCGATCCGGTCGTCTTTCCGCCGCCTACAGCCGCGGCCCTGCCCGCGCCTCCACCGCCTCCAGCATTGCGTCGATCGCCATGCGCGGCAGGCGGGCGAGCAGGCCGCGGCGGCGGGGACGGAACATCTGCGCCTCGGCCCGCTCGCCGCCGGTTTCGCGGACCACCGATTCGAGATCGCCGAAGCGGTCGATCAGGCCGAGCGCCAGCGCGCGGTCGCCGAGATGAAAACCGCCGTCGAACACCTCGTCCTCGGCGCCCTTCAGGCGGGCGCCGCGACGGCTGCGCACCCAGTCCTTGAACCGCGTGTGCAGGTCGGCCAGCAGCGCCTTCACGAAGGCCACGTCGTCCGCCCGCTCGGGGCTGAACGGGTCGAGCCGCGCCTTGTTGGTGCCGGCGGTGTACAGCCGGCGCTGCACGCCCAGCCGGTCCAGCACCCGGTCGAAGCCGAAGCCGCCGCCGCGCACGCCGATCGAGCCCACCACGCTCATCGGATGCGCCAGGATGTCGTCGCCCGCACAGGCCAGCCAGTAGCCGCCGGAAGCGCCGGTTTCGGCGATCACCGCGACCACTTTGGCGCCGTTTTCCTCCGCGCGGCGGCGGATGCGGGCGGCGATCAGGTCGGACTGCACCGGCGAGCCGCCGGGGCTGTCGATGTCCAGCACCACGGTGCCGCCGTGACCGGCGGCCTTGAAGGCGGCGTCGATCAGCTTGCCATACGCCTCGATGTTCAGCGGCCCGAGCCGGGCGGCCAGCACACCGTGCAGTTGCAGCACCGGAACCCGCCGGCGACGCCAGAACAGCAGTTTCATGCACCCTCACCTGCGAAACGGCCGCGCGGCCTGGCGCGGCAACCGGCGTTCATGTCCATGCTCAGACCACGTCCACGGGGCGCAGCCGGCAGCTTTCGGCGATCTCGGGGGTTTCCACCTGCAAGGTGGCATGGCCGATGCGGAAATATGTGCCCAGGCCGTGGCAGGCGGCGCGGATCAGCTCCTGGTCGTTGACCTGGGCGTTGCGTACCAGATGGGCGGTCAGGGCCGCCTCGGTGGTGGACAGGCCCCAGATGTGCAGGTCGTGCACCTCCGTCACGCCGGGCAGGGCCAGCAGCCAGGCCCCGACCTCGTCGCGGGCGATGCGCGAGGGTACGCCATCCATGGCCAGGTTCGCCGCGTCGCGCAGCACCCCCCAGGTGGAGGCGGTGATCAGGGCGGCGATCGCCAGGCTGGCGAGCGGGTCGATCCACAGCCGGCCGGTGATGGTGATGGCGATGGCTGCCAGCATCACGCCGGCGGAAATCGCCGTGTCGCCGGCCAGGTGGAGGAAGGTGGCGCGGATGTTGAGGTCCTCATGGCCGCGGGTGAACAGCAGGGCGGCCAGGCCGTTGACCAGAATGCCGGCGCCGGCGACCCAGATGACCGTGGTGCCGGCCACCGGCGCGGGCGCCAGCAGGCGCTGCACCGCCTCCACGGCAATGGCGCCGACGCTGATCAGCAGCACCATCGCATTGACCAAAGCGGCGAGGATGGTGCTGCGCCCCCAGCCATAGGTGCGCCGCGCCGTGGGCAGGCGCCGGGCCAAAACAAAGGCGCCCCAGGCCAGCAGCAGGCCGAGCACGTCGCCGGCGTTGTGGACGGCATCGGCCAGCAGCGCCATCGAATTGGCGGCGAGGCCGAACGCCACCTGCGCCGCCACCAGGGCGATATTCAGCGCCGCCCCGATCGCGAAGGCGCGGCCGAAGCGCGCCGGTGCGTGGTGGGCGTGATGGTGGTCGTGGTCGTGGTCGTGGTCGTGGTCGTGGCGATCATGTGGCATGCCGCTACCCTAGCGCGGTGGCGGCCCCGCTGCCCAGCAGCACCACCAGCCAGGGCGGCAGCCGCCAGAACACCAACGCCAGAAACGCTACCAGCCCGATGCCGAAATCGGCCGGTCCGGTGATCGCCGAGGTCCAGACCGGCGTGTACAGCGCCGCCAGCAGCAGCCCCACCACGCTGGCATTGACCCCGCGCAGCGCCGCCTGCACCGAAGCCCGCCGGCGCAGCCCGTCCCAGAACGGCAGCACGCCCACCAGCAGCAGGAACGAGGGCAGGTAGATCGCCAGCAGGCACAGAACCGCGCCGGGCAGGCCCGCCGGCGCCGGCCCCATCGCCGCGCCCAGATAGGCGGCGAAGGAGAACAGCGGACCCGGCATGGCCTGCGCCGCGCCGTAGCCGGCCAGGAAGGCGTCCGGCCCGATCCAGCCCGGCGGCACCACGGCCTGTTGCAGCAGCGGCAGCACCACATGGCCGCCGCCAAACACCAGCGCCCCGGCGCGGTAGAACCGGTCGAGCAGCGCCAGCGCATGCACACCGGTGGACGCCGCCAGCACCGGCAGGCCGGCCAGAAGCACAACAAACGCCGCCAGTGCCATCGCGCCGTGCCGCCGGTCCACGCCGAAATGCAGCCCGCCGCCGGGGGGCGCCACCGGCGCGGGCAACGCCAGCCAGCCGATCAGGCCGCCGGCGGCGATGGCCCCCAGCTGGCCGGCAGCCGAGGGCACCGCCAGCGCCACGACGGCCGCGCCCACCGCCATGCTCGCGCGCAGCCGGTCCGGGCACAGGCTGCGCCCCATGCCCCACACGGCCTGCGCCACCACCGCCACCGCCACGATCTTCAACCCGTGCAGCCAGGCGGTCTGCGACACGTCGCCCACCAGCGACACGCCAAAGGCGAATGCCACCATCAGCAGCGCCGAAGGCAGCGTGAAGCCGACCCAGGCGGCCAGCCCCCCGCGCAGGCCGGCGCGCAGCATGCCGATCGACATGGCCGTCTGGCTGCTGGCTGGCCCTGGCAGGAACTGGCACAGCGCGACGATGTCGGCATAGGTGGCCTCGTCCAGCCAGCGCCGGCGGGTCACCAGGTCGGCCCGGTAGTAGCCGAGATGGGCGACCGGTCCGCCGAAGCTGGTGCAGCCCAGCCGCAGGAAGACCGCCAGCACCTCCCGCGCCGAACCGAGTGTGTGCGTCCGTTCCGTCACCTCGGTCATTCCCGGTCCTTCCGTTGCGGCGCCGGCCGGCCATTGCGCCCGCGCGGCGAAGGCAGTTGCCGGCATCCCGGCCGGTTGCGTAAGAAGATACCGTCGGAAACGGAATTGGCTACAAGCCGCGGTGGCCGGCGTTGTCCGGCCCGCTCAAAAGAACGGCGATCACAAGATCACCACAATGGCGGGAGACAGCATGGCCGACCGACAGCCGCGTTCAGTGTGCCGCCTGCTGGCCGGCTGCCGGCCGGCCGACATGTTCAGCCTCGATTGCAATTTGACAGGTTCCGTCATGCCAGGTCCGTTCCGTTCCCGTCCCCCGCGCGCCGCTTCGGCCTGGCTGGCGCTGCTGCTCGCCGCGGCCTTGCCCGCCGCCGCCGCCGTGCCGGAAGCGGCGCAGGACCAGATGGTGATCGCCCGCGAGGCGATTGCCGTGGGCGATCTGCGCGGCGCGGAGATGGCGTTGCGCAATGTGGTGCAGGACCACCCGCGCAATGCCGAGGCGCATTACCGCCTCGGCGCGGTGCTGCTTCAGCTTGGCGATCCGGCGGGCGCCGAGCAGGAACTGCGCCAGGCACAGGCGACCGGCTGGCTTGCCGGTGATCTGCGGCCGCAGATCGCCCGCGCCCTGCTGGCGCAGGGCCGGTTCGCCGATGTGCTGAAGGAGTTCCCGGCGAAGGAAGTGGCGCCGGACGATCTGCCGGGCGTGCTGGCCATCCGCGCGCTGGCGCTGCTCGGCGAGCAGAACCTCGATGCCGCCCAGGCGCTGATCGCCGAGGCGGAGCGTCTGGCGCCGGACAATGTGGACGTGCTGCTCGCCGCCGCGCGGGTGGCGATCGTGCGGCGGGACCCCCGGACCGCCGACGCGAAGGTGGCCCGCGCGCTGGAGATCAACCCGGCCTCGCCGGAGGCGCTGACGCTGAATGCGATGGGGCTGCGCGCGCGCGGCAACGACGAGGCGGCGGTGGCGGCGCTGGATGCCGCGATCGCCGCATCGCCGAGGACGCCAACCCTCCGGCTCGACCGCGCCAGCACGCTGATCGCCCTGCGCCGCGACAAGGAGGCGCGCGCCGATGTGGACCACGTGCTGCGCATGGACCCCCGCAACCCGCAGGCCCGCTACCTGCTCGCGGTGCTGCTGGTGCGCGCGCAGAGCTGGACCGAGGCGGACGCGGCGCTGACCGGTCTCGGCGCCGATCTCGGCCGCTTTCCGTACGCCGAGTTCCTGCTGGCGCTGACCAAGGCCAATATCGGCGCCATCGGCCCGGCCTTCGAGGCGGCCAGCCGCTATGTGGCGCTCAGCCCGCGCGACCCGGACGGCATAAGGCTGCTGGCGCGGCTGCATGTCCAGGCCGGGCGGCTGCGCGAGGCGATCGAGGTGCTGAGCCGGGCCGCCGATGCCGGCCTGGCGGATGGCGACCTGCTGGACATGCTCGCCCGTGCCTATGCGCAGACCGGCCAGACCGCCGCCGCCATCCACACCCTGGACCGGGCGAGCGCGGCGGCCGCGGCTTCGGCCGAAGCGCTGGCGCGGATCGCGGCGCTGCGGATGGCGCTCGGCGATCCGGTCGGGGCGGCGCGCGACCTGTCGCGCGCGGTGGAGCTGGCGCCCGACGCAATGGCGATCCGCGAGCAGCTGGTCACCGCCTCGCTGGCCGCCGGCGATCCCGACCGGGGCGCGGCGGAACTGGAGGTGCTGCGCCACCGGCCCGGCGCCGATCCGGCGAGGATCGCCAACCTGACCGGGATGGTGCGGACGGCGCAGATCGACCTGGACGGCGCGCGGGTTGCCTTCGAGGCGGCGCTGGCCGCCTCCCCCGGCAATCCGCAGATCGGCCTGTCGCTGGCCAAGGTGCTGGTGCTGCAAGGCCAATGGCCGCGCGCGGAGGCGCTGCTGACCGGCATCCTGCGGCAGGAGCCGGCCAATCTGTCGGCGCTGGCGCTGATGTCGGCGTTGTTGCGGGCGGAAAACAAGAACGGCCGCCTGATGCCGCTGGCGCTGGCGGCGCAACAGGCGGCGCCGGCCGATGCCGCGGTCACGTTGGGCGCGGCCGACCTGCTGCTGCGCGCCGGCGACGCGCCGGGTGCCTATGCGCTGGCGCAGGGCCTGCCGGCGGCGTTGGCGGGGCAGCCGGCGGTGCTGGCGGCGCGCGCCCGTTTGCAGGCGGCGCAGCACCTGGATGGCGAGGCGCGCGACAGCCTCCGCCAGCTTCTGGCGGTGGCGCCGGGTGAGGCCGAGGCGCGGCTGCGGCTGATCGAGCTGTTGCTGACGGCGAAACAGCCCGACGAGGCCCGCAGGGTGGCCCGCGACGGTGTTGCCCTGGCGCCCGGCGACCTGCGCCTGTTGCAGGCCGAGGTGGAGGTCGACCTGCGGACCGGCGGGGTGGAAGCGGCGCTGGCGACCGCCGCCCTGCTCGCCGCGGAGCCGGCCAGCCAGCCCGCCGCGTGGCTGCTGAAGGGCTGGGTTTTCAACACGGCCGGGCGTTACGGCGAGGCCGCCGCGGCGTTCCGGGCCGAGCTGGACGCGCATCCGTCACCGGCGCTGGCGACCGCCACGGCGATGGCGCTGGATCAGGCCGGCCGGAAGGACGAGGCCGCCCGGCTGCTGGCCGACTGGATCGCCCGCCGGCCGGCGGACCTGGAGGTGCTGGCGGTGTTGTCGTCGTTGGAGGTGCAGAACCACCAGATGGACGCGGCGGCGGCGCATCTGGAGGCGCTGCTGGCCAAACGCCCGGACGATGCGATGGCGCTGAACAACCTGGCCTGGATTTATCAGCAGCGCGGCGACCCGCGCGCCCACCGGCTGGCGCTGCGCAGCTACCTGCTGGTGCCCGGGCCGGACGTCGCCGACACGCTGGGCTGGATCATCACCGTCGAGGGCGATGCGGCCAAGGGCCTGCCGCTGCTGCGCGAGGCCGCGGCGCAGCGGGGCCAGGACCCCGAGGTGCTGTATCATTTGGCCGTGGCGCTGGACCGGGTGGGCGAAACCCGGGCGGCGGTGGCGGCGCTGACCCAGGCGCTGGCCTTGCCGGAGGGGTTCGACGAGGCGGCGGCGGCGCGGGCATTGCTGGAAAAGCTCGGCAAGTGAGACAGGACCGGGGCAGCCTTGGCCTGCTTCGCCTTGCGCCGGTGGCCCTGGCGGCGTTACCTCCCGCCACGAACTGGCCCGGAGTGCCTCGCCCATGAGCGTCAAGGATGTGAAGAAGGTCGTGCTTGCCTATTCGGGCGGGCTGGACACCAGCGTGATCCTGAAATGGCTGCAAGCCACCTACCGGTGCGAGGTGGTCACCTTCACCGCCGATCTCGGCCAGGGCGAGGAACTGGAGCCGGCCCGCCGCAAGGCCGAGATGCTGGGGGTGAAGGAAATCTTCGTGGACGACCTGCGCGAGACTTTCGTCCGCGATTTCGTCTTTCCGATGTTCCGGGCCAATGCGCTGTACGAGGGCCAGTATCTGCTGGGCACCTCGATCGCCCGCCCGCTGATCGCCCAGCGGCAGATCGAAATCGCCGAACTGGTGGGGGCGGACGCGGTGGCGCACGGGGCCACCGGCAAGGGCAACGACCAGGTGCGGTTCGAGTTGAGCTATTATGCGCTCAAGCCCGACATCAAGATCATCGCGCCGTGGCGGGAATGGGACCTGACCAGCCGCACCAAGCTGATCCAGTTCGCCGAACAGCACCAGATTCCGATTGCCCGCGACAAGCGCGGCGAGGCACCGTTTTCCGTCGATGCCAACCTGCTGCATTCCTCCTCGGAGGGAAAAATTCTCGAGGACCCGGCGGTGGAGGCCGACGAGATCGTCTATCAGCGCACCATCCGCCCGGAGGACGCGCCGGACCAGCCGACCGTGATATCGGTGGATTTCGAGCACGGCGACCCGGTGGCGATCGACGGCGTGAAGCTGTCGCCGGCCTCGGTGCTGACGAAGCTGAACGAACTGGGACGCGCCAACGGCATCGGCCGGCTTGATCTGGTGGAGAACCGCTTCGTCGGCATGAAAAGCCGCGGCGTGTATGAGACGCCCGGCGGCACCATTCTGCTGGCGGCGCATCGCGGCATCGAAAGCATCACCCTGGATCGCGAGGCGGCGCATCTGAAGGACAGCCTGATGCCGCGCTTCGCCGAAGTGATTTACAACGGCTTCTGGTTCAGCCCGGAGCGGCGGATGTTGCAGGCGCTGATCGACGAGAGCCAGAAATCGGTGAGCGGGCGGGTGCGGCTGAAACTGTACAAGGGCAATGTGACCTGCATCGGCCGGGAAAGCCCGAACAGCCTGTATTCCATGCAGCATGTGACGTTCGAGGACGACCAGGGCGCCTACGACCAGTTCGACGCCCAGGGCTTCATCAAGCTGAACGCGCTGCGGCTGCGGCTGGGGGCGATTGCCGGGCGCCGGGGGGGCAGCCTGTAGCCGCGACCGTTTTGGCGGACCGGGTCTTGGCGCGGGGTTGACGCGCGCCATCGCGTGATGCGGCCATTTCCCGCATCACGCCGCGTCCGCGGTTCGCCGCCGCTTGGGCGGGTCGGCGGCCGGTTCGGGGGCGTCGTCGGGGCCGCCCAGCGCCGCCAGCAGCGCCTCGCGCAACTGGTGCAGCTTCCATTCGTTCTCGACCTTGAGGCCGAAAACGTCCTTCACATAGAACACGTCCACCGCCCGCACCCCGTAGGTGCTGACATGCGCCGAGGCTATCTGAAGCCCCTGCTCGCTGATCGCCGCGGTGACATCGTGCAGCAGGCCGGGGCGGTCGCGGCCGTTCACCTCCAGCACCGTGAAGCTGTTGGAGGCCTGGTTGTCGATCACCACCCGCGGCGGCACGTGAATGGCGCGCACCCGCCGCCCCAGCAGCGCCGTCGATGCCTTGCGGATTTCGGTGGCGAGGGTGATGCGCCCGGTCAGCGCCTGCTCGATGAGCACGTAAAGCCGGGCCAGGCGGTGCGGGGCGTCGAAGGCGCCGCCGGCGGCGTCCTGCACCCAGAACGTATCCAGCGCCATGCCGTTGGTGAGGGTGTGGATGCGCGCATCGACGATCGAGGCGCCGGCCACCGCCAGCGCGCCGGCGATCTGGCTGAACAGGCCGGCATGGTCGGCGGCATAGACCGTCACTTCCGTCACCGCGCGCGCCGGCAGCGGCTGGGTTTCCACCGTCAGCGGCGCGCCGCGCGCGTCGGCGTCGCGGGTCAGGCGGGCGTGACGGGCGTGGGTTTCGGGGTCGAAGCCCAGCCAGTAACCGGCATAGCCCAGCGAAAGGAACTTCTCGCGCGCCTCGGCCGGCCAGTCCGCCAGCGGCGCCGCGGCGGCCTCCTTGGCCTGCTGCACGCGCACGTCGCGCTCGGTGGTGGAAAGGCCGCCGGCCAGCACCTCGGCCACCCGCGCATACAACTCGCGCAGCAAGGTGGCTTTCCAGCCATTCCATACCTTGCTGGACACAGCGCGCATGTCGGCCACCGTCAGCACCAGCAGCAGGCGCAGCCGCTCGGGCGACTGGATCACCTCGGCGATGTCGAGGATGGTCTTGGGGTCGTCGATGTCGCGCTTGAACGCGGTCTGGCTGAGCAGCAGATGGTGCAGCACCAGCCAGGACACCATCTCGGTTTCCTCGGCCGACATGCCGAGCGCCGGGCATACTTCCAGCGCCAGATCGGCGCCGAGTTCGGAATGGTCGCCGCCGCGGCCCTTGGCGATGTCGTGCATCAGCATCGCCATGTACAGGGCGCGGCGCGACTGCATGTTGTGCACCAGGCCGGAGGCGATCGGCGCGACCTGCGCCAGCATGCCCTGCTCCAGCGTGTTGAGCACGCGCACCGCCTCGATGGTGTGCTCGTCCACGGTGAACACGTGGTAGGTGTCGAACTGCATCTGGCCGACGATGCGCGCCCAGTCCGGCAGCAGGCGGCCGAGGATGCCGACCTCGTTCATGGTCTTGAGCCAAATGGCGCCGTCGGCCTTGTGGTGCTCGGCGTCGCGTCCGCACAGCAGGTCGAGGAACAGTTCGGATGCTTCGGGGTCGCCGCGCAGTTCCACCGCGCGGCGTTCGTGGCGGATCAGCGCGCGGATGGCCAGCGGGTGCAGTTCCAGCCCGCGATCGCGCGCCACCTGCAGGATGCGCAGCATCTGAATGGGTTCGCTGAAGAACTCGCGGCCCTTGGCGCTCAGCAGCTTGCCGTCGGCCAGCACGAAGCCGGCTTCCAGCAGGGAGGCGTCGGTCTCGCGGGCGTTGGCTGGCGGGCCCATGGCGGCGCGTTCCAGCGCCGGTTCCAGCACCCGGGTGAGCCGCGTCACCTCGCGGGCGGTCAGGAAGTAGTGGCGCATGAAACGCTCCACCCCGTCCTGGCGGCCGCGCCGCGTGTAGCCCATGCGCGCGCCCACCACCGGCTGAAGGTCGAAGGTCAGCCGTTCCTCGGCGCGGCCGGCGACGTAGTGCAGGTGAAAGCGCAGCGTCCACAGGAAGTCCCAGGAGCGGCGGGCCAGCCGCGCTTCCGGCTCGATCAGCATTTCGCCGGCCGGGCCGGCCGGGTCGGCGAGTTCGGCCATGGTGGCGACGCCGAACAGATAGCGGGCCATCCAGTACAGCGTTTGCAGGTCGCGCAGGCCGCCGCGGCCTTCCTTGATGTTCGGCTCCACCACGAACGGCGAATCGCCGTAGCGCCGGTGGCGCGAGGCGCGCTCGGCCTGTTTGGCGGCGATGTAGTTTGCCGCCCCCGCTTCGGCGCAGGCGGCGCGGAACCGCCCGGCGAAATCCTGGAACAACTGCGCGTCCCCGGCCACCGGGCGGGCGTCCAGCAGCGAGGTGCGGATGGTGGAGTCGCCGTTCGCCTCGGTCAGGCAGTCGGCCACCGAGCGGGTGGCGTGGCCCACCTTCAGGCCGAGATCCCAGAGGAAATACAGCATGAACTCGACCGTGCGCAGCACCGCCGGGGAAGGCTCGTCGGCGGTCAGGAACAGCAGGTCGATATCGCTGAACGGGGCCAGCACGCCGCGCCCATAGCCGCCGGTGGCGGCCACGCAGAGCCGGTCCGGCCTGGCCGCGCCCGGCGTGGCGGCCATGGGGACCAGCCCGGCCAATGGCTGCCGGGCCGCCGCCTCCACCGACAGGGCGTAGTCGTGCAGGGCGGCGATCAGTCCGTCGGTCAGCCGGCCCAGCAGGCGTGCCGCCGCCAGGCCGGAGATTTCCCCTTGCTCGAACCTTTCGCGCACCTGGCTTTGGATGCGGGCGAGATGCCGGCGGAAGGCGCCCAAAGCGGCCTCCCGCGCGATCGCCCCGTTGGCGGCTGTGGTGGTGCTTCCGGCCGCGAGCGTGGACAGCGCCTCGTGCAGGGCGGCGGTGGTGGCGGCCGTGTCGGCCAGCATGAGCGCGTGCGGTGGCATTACGGTCATGATACCGACTCGGCGGGCGCGGCGACAGGGTCGGCGGCGGATGGCAGCATCGCCCGCAACCTATAGAGCGCCTCCATCGCTTCCCGCGGGGTTAAGCGGTCGGGATCGACCGCGGCAAGCGCCGCGCGCAACGGGTCGGCGATCTCCGCCGCCACCGGCGCGGCCACCGGGGCCGGGGGCTGGGAGGCGGCGAACAACGGCAGCGCCCCGGCATCGGTGAGGTCGCCGGCGCGCGCCTCCAGCGCCGCCAGCAAGGCGGCGGCGCGGCGCACCACCGGGGCCGGCACGCCGGCCAGCTTGGCCACGTGCACGCCCCAGCTTCGGCCGGCGGCGCCCTCGGCCACCTCGTGCAGGAACACCACGTCGCCCTTCCACTCCTTCACCCGCATGGTGTGCGGCGCCAGTCGGGGCAACTCCGCCGTCAGCCGTGCGAGTTCGTGGAAATGGGTGGCGAAGATCACCCGGCAACGCACGGTGTTGTGCAGTGCCTCCAGCACCGCCCAGGCGATCGCCAGCCCGTCCAGGGTGGCGGTGCCGCGGCCGATCTCGTCCACCACCACCAGGCTGCGCGGCCCGGCCTGGTGCAGGATGGACGCCGTTTCCGTCATTTCGACCATGAAGGTGCTGCGCCCGCGCGCCAGGTCGTCGGCGGCGCCGACCCGGGAGAACAGCCGGTCAACGATGCCGACGCGCGCCCGGGCGGCCGGCACCGGCAAGCCGGCCTGCGCCAGCAGCACGATCAGGGCGTTCTGCCGCAGATAGGTCGATTTGCCGGCCATGTTGGGGCCGGTGAGCAGCAGCACCCGCCGGTCCGGCGACAGGTCCGCATCGTTGGGCACGAAGGCGTCATGGCCGGCCAGCGCCGCCTCCACCACCGGATGCCGTCCGGCCTCGACGCGCAGGCCGGCATCCTCGGTCACTTCCGGCCGGCACCAGCTGCCGGGGGCGGCCAGCGCGGCGGCGGACTGGGCGACATCCAGCAGCGCCAGCGCGGCGGCGCAGCCGGCCAGCGCCTCGGCCTCGCCCAGCGCCTCGCCGACCAGATGGACGAACACCGCCCGCTCGCGGGCGGTGGCGCGGTCGGCGGCCTCGCTGATCCGGCGGTCGAGTTCGGCCAGTTCGGCGCAGCTGAAGCGGGCGCCGTTGGCCATGGCCTGGCGCAGCGTCAGATCGGGATGGGCGCGCAGCTTCTCCACCGCGGCGGACGGCGCCTCGATGACGTAGCCGAGCTGGGCGTGGTGGCGGATCTTGATGCTGGCGACGCCGTATTTCTGCGCGTAGTCGAGTTGCAGAGTGGCAACGACGCGGCGGCTGTCGTCGCGCAGGGCGCGCTCGGCGTCCAGTTCGGGGTCGAAACCGGGGGCGATGGCGCCGTCATCCAGCCGGGCCGGCAGCGGGTCGGCCAGCGCGGCGCGCAGCCGCGCGTGCAGCGTCGGCGCCGGGTTCAGGGCCGCGCGCGCCTCGGCCAGCCGGCGCGGCAGCGGTCCTTCCAGCGCCGCGAGGGCCGCCAGGGCGGCCTCGAGTCCGTCCCGCAGGGCGCCGAGGTCGCGCGGGCCGCCGCGGCCGAGCGAGAGCCGGCCCAGCGCGCGCGCCATGTCCGGCGCCCGCCGCAAGGCCGCGCGCAGGGCGGTGGCGGCGGCGGGATTGGCCAGCAGCCAGGACCAGGCATCCTGGCGGTCGCCGATCGGTCCGGGGTCGGTCAGCGGGGCGGCGAGAAATTCGGCCAGCAGGCGCGCCCCGGCGGCGGTCAGGGTGCGCTGCACCGTGGCCAGCAGCGTGTGGGCGGTGCCGCCGTCGCGGGCGCGGGCGATCTCCAGGCTGGCGCGGGTGGCGGCATCCAGCTCCAGCCGGCCGGCCTCGCCGAGCGGAGAGGGGCGGGACAGCCGGGGCAGCCTGCCCGCGCCGGTGGCGCGCACATAGTCCAGCGCCAGCATGGCGGCGGCGGCCTCGGCGTCCGAGAAGCTGCCGAAGGCGTCCAGGCTGGCGGCGCCGAACGCCTCGGCCAGAAGCCGGCGGGCGGTCAGCGGGGGCGGGGCCGGATGTTCAGGGCCGCGCCGCGGTTCCCAGTCGCCCAGCGTCAGCGCCGCCGGGGCCAGAATTTCGGCCGGGTCGAGCCGGCCGAGCAGGGCGGGCAGCGCATCACTCCCAACCGCCTGGGTTTCGAACAGCCCGGTGGACACGTCCAGCCAGGCCGCCCCCAGCGCGCCGCCGATGGCGGTGACCGACAGCAGGAGGTTGGGCCGGCCCGGCTCCAGCAGCGCTTCCTCGGTCAGCGTGCCGGGGGTGATCAGGCGCACCACCTCGCGGCGGATCGGCGCCTTGCCGGTGCGGGTCTTCGGGTCCTCCATCTGCTCGGCGACGGCGACGCGGAAGCCGCGCCGGATCAGGCGGGAGAGATAGGCTTCGGCGGCCACCACCGGCACGCCGCACATGGTGATGGGCTGGCCGGCATGTTCGCCGCGTTTGGTCAGGGCGATGTCGAGCGCGGCGGCGGCGGCCTCGGCGTCGGCGAAGAACAGTTCGTAGAAATCGCCCATGCGGAAGAACAGCAGGGCGTCGGGGTGGGCCGCCTTGGCGGCGAACCACTGGGCCATGGCGGGGGTGGCCCCCTCGCCGGGGGGGGATGGGCCGGTGGCGGCGGGGCGGGCGGGGGCGGCGGGCATGCCGGTGATCTAGCCGGTCGCAGCCGCCGGCGCGAGACGCCGCCGGAAAAGTAACGGGTTCCAAGGGGCCACCGCCCCCTGGCCTTAAATCAGCGCGGCAGCCAGCCCAGCAGCAGCGTGAGCGTGACCACCGCCAGCGCGGTGCTGACCACCACCGTGCTGGCGGACGCCTCCATCATCGTCTCGAAGCGGCGGGCCAGCAGGAAGGCGTTGGCGCCGGTGGGCAGCGCGGCGGCCAGCACCACCACGGAAAACGCCAGGCCGTGCACGCCGGCCAGCCAGGCGAGGCAGGCGACCAGCGCCGGCAAAGCGAGCAGCTTGAGCGCCGATGCCAGCGCCACCTCCCGCAAATCCTCCCAGCCGGCCGGGCGGGGCAGGGTGGCGCCGAGGCAGAACAGCGCCAGCGGCGGCCCGGCGGCGCCGATCAGGGCCAGGAAACGATGCAGCGCGTCGGGCATGGCCAGCCCGCCGGCACGCCAGGCGAAGGCCAGCAGGATCGACACCACCACCGGGTTGCGCGCCAGCCCGGACAGGGCGGCGCGCAGCACCCCCAGCGGGCTACGGCCGGCGCCGGCCTCGATCAGCAGGGTGGCGAGCGGCAGCAGCACGGCGGTGTTGAAGGCCACCACCGTCAGCAGAGTGGCGACGCCCTCCGGCCCATAGGCCGCGTCGACGACCGGGATGCCGAGCATGACCGTGTTGCCGTATACGCAATTCAGGCCGAACAGCGCGGCGCTCGCCAGCCGGGCCCCCAATGCGGCCTGCGCCAGCAGCAGCGCCACCGCGAACAGCACCAGCGCGCCGCCGAGGAAGGAGACGGCCATATCGGCCATGTGCAGCGGCGGCGCCTGCGCCACCGAGGCGAACAGCAGGCCCGGCATGGCGGTGAAGAACACGAAATCGGTCATGCCGCGCACCGCCGCCGGCTCGATCAGGCGCAGCCGCAAGGCCAGCGCCCCCATCAGGATGATCGAAAAGACCGGGGCGACGATCCCCAGCAGGCCGCTCACTGGTGTTCCGACTCCGACGGCAAAAGCCGTCGGGCCGGAACCCCAGCTCTTGATTTGGTGTTCCGATTCACGCGACGGGGCGGATGCATATGTCGCGATCGGAACACTATGCGCCCGGCTCGTCGTATGACAGCGCCCAGTCCGGGCACCAGAACCAGCAGCGCTCCGGCGAGGGCGGCGGCGGGTGGCGGTAGCTGCGGACGAACTCGATGCCGCCACGGCTGAAGGCGCGGTCGAGCGCCTGCTGCACCGCCGGCGTGCCGGCCAGGCTGCCCTCGGCGCAGACGAAGGCGCAGCCGGTGAGGTGGCGCACGCCGATGCCGCCCGCGACCCTGGTGAAAACCAGCACGGCGCCGTGCCCGGTGTGGCGCCGCGCCTCGCCGCGGGCGCGGGCCGGCGGCACGCCGAGCGGGAACACCAGCGTGCCGCCGTCGGACAGCGACTCGATCCAGCGCAAGGCCGGGCCGGCGGCGGCGAAATTGACATAGATGCGGTCCACCGTTCCCTGCGGCCATTCGGCGCTGTCGCCCTCGACGACGGTGACGTTGGGCCAGGGGCGCAGATTGGCGCGGGTGGCGGCGGCCAGACGCGGATCATATTCGACCGCGATCACCTGGCCCCGCGGCCCGGCCAGCTCGGCCAGGATGGCGGTGTAGTAGCCGGCCCCGGCGCCGGCATGCAGCACCCGCTCGCCCGGCCGCGCGCCGAGATGGTGCAGCATCAGCGCGTGCAGCGAGGGGCTGCCGTTGTTCAGCCCGCGCGCCTCGTCCAGCACCACCAGCACATCCTGATAGAGCGGGCGCGGGTCGTCTTCGGCCAGTTCGGTGGTGCCGAGCGCCGCGTCGAGCAGGGTCCAGGGGCCGGGGCCGAGGAAAGCCTCGCGCGGGACGGTGGCGAACGCCTGTTGCACCGCCGCATCCGTGACCCCGGCGAGGTTCAGCATGGCGGCGGCGTAGTCGCGGCGCAGCGCGGCCAGGCCGGTCACGCGCCGATCTCCGCGATGAAGCGCGACAGGCCGCCGAGCCGGTGGGTGGCCAGCCGGGCGGCGTGCAGCACCGCGCGCGCCCCGTCCACCGCGCGGTCGAAGCCGGCATTCACCAGCACGTGGTCGAATTCGGCGGCGTGCGCCATCTCGTCGCGGGCGGCCTGCATGCGCCGGGCGATTTCGGCGGCGGCGTCGGTGCCGCGGTCGCGCAGCCGGGTTTCCAGCACCGCCAGCGAGGGCGGCAGCACGAACAGCCCGACCACGTCGCCGGGCAGGGCGGCGCGCAGCTGGCGGTGGCCCTGCCAGTCGATGTCGAACACCACGTCGGCTCCGCCGGCCAGGGCCGCTTCCACCGGGGCGCGGGGGGTGCCGTAGCTGCGGCCGAACACATGCGCCCATTCCAGCAACTCGCCCGCCGCCGCCAGGGCGTCGAACTGCGCCTGGGTGCGGAAGAAATAATGCTCTCCCTCCCGCTCGCCGGGCCGCGCGGCGCGGGTGGTGACGCTGACGGACAGGGAAAGGCCTGGCTCGGTCGCCAGCAAGGCGCGGGTCAGCGAGCTTTTGCCGGCGCCGGAGGGGGCGGCGATGACCAGGCAGACGCCGCGGCGGGCCAGCGTGTTCATTCGATGTTCTGCACCTGCTCGCGCAGCTGCTCGATGGTGGCCTTCAGTTTCAGGCCGGTGGCGGTGAGCGCCACCGAGGCCGACTTGCTGCACAGCGTGTTGGCCTCGCGGTTGAATTCCTGCACCAGGAAGTCGAAGCGGCGGCCGATCGCCGCGTTTTCGGCCAGCAGCGCATCGGCCGCGTGCAGGTGGGCGTCCAGCCGGTCCAGCTCCTCGCGCACGTCCGAGCGTGACGCCAGCAGGGCGACCTCCTGGGCGATGCGCTCCTCGGGCAAGGCGGGCACCTCGCCGAGCAGGGCCTGCACCGTCTCCAGCATGCGGGCGCGCTGGGCGGCCGGCTGGTCGGCGGCCTCGATGCCAGCGGCTTCCCGCAGGGCGGCGATTTCGTCGAGCAGGCGGCGCAGCGTGAGTGCCAGGCGGGCGCCTTCGCCGCGGCGGGCGGCCACCAGGGCGGCCAGCGCGGTGGTGAAGCCGTGGCGGAAGGCGGCCTCGCGGGCGGCGGCGGCGGTGTCGTCCTCGATGGCGGCGGCCGGGCGCAGCACGCCGGGCAGCGCCAGCAGGGCCTCGGCGCGTGGCGGCGCGGCGCCGGGGATGCGGGCGGCGAGTTCGGTGGCCAGCGCCAGAACCTGCTCCAGCGCCACCGGGTCGGTGGCGAGGCGGGGCTGGTCGTCGCGCTTGACCGTGAGGTTGGCGGTGATGTTGCCGCGTTTGAGCTGGTGGCCGGCGGCTTCGCGCAGGGTGGGTTCCAGCGCGTCCAGCCCGGGCGGCAGGCGGAAGCGCAGTTCCAGGCCGCGCCCGTTGACGCTGCGCAGCTCCCAGGCCCAGGCGAGGCCGTCGGCGACTCCCTCGGCGCGGGCAAATCCGGTCATCGAAGCCAGGTTGGGGGATGCCAGGTTGGGGGAAGCGGCAGCGGCGGGCGGGGCGGTCATCCATCCATCCTTACAGGGCGCGCGACGTTCTAGCAGCGCCGGGCTAGTCTCGGAACCATGGACCCGGATTACGATTCCGTGCTGATCACCGGCGCCTCCAGCGGGCTGGGACGGGCGCTGGCCCTGGCCTGCGCCGCCCCCGGCGTCACCCTGCATCTGGCCGGGCGTGACGGCGGCCGGCTGGACGCCACCGCCCGCGACTGCCGGGCGCGCGGGGCGACGGTGCGCGCCGTGGTGCTGGACGTGCGCGACGCGGCGGCGATGGCGGGCTGGATCGGCGGCGCCGGGCGGCTCGACCTGGTGGTGGCCAATGCCGGCCTGTCGGCGGGCACCGGCAACGGGCGGCCGGAGAGCGCAGCGCAGACGCGGACGGTGTTCGCGGTCAATCTGGACGGGGTGCTGAACACCGTGCTGCCGGCACTGGCGGCGATGCGGGCGCAGGCGCCGGGGCCGGGGGGCGTGCGCGGGCGGATCGGCGTGGTGGCCTCGATCGCCGGCTTCGTGGCGGCCCCCGGGGCGCCGGCCTATTGCGCCAGCAAGGCGGCGGTGGATGCCTGGACCGTGGCGGCGGCGGCAACCGCGCGGCGGCAGGGCGTGCAGCTGACCAGCCTGTGCCCGGGCTACGTGCGCACGGCCATGACCGCGGCCAACCGCTTTCCGATGCCCGGGCTGATGGGGGCGGACCGCGCCGCGCGGATCATGCTGCGTGGCATCGCGGCGGGACGGCGGCGGGTGGTGTTTCCCTGGTGGATCGGCCTCGCCGCGCGGCTGGTGGGGCTGCTGCCGCCCCGGCTTTCCGGCGCGCTGCTGGCCATCCCGCCCGGCAAGGGGAGCTTGCCGGAACCATTCTGAGTGCGCATGGCATTCCCGCGATGACGCCGCGGGAGAACGGACGCGCAGCAGGCCACTGCCGGCATCCACCATTGCGCCGTGGGCGAGAACCACGATGGCGGCCCTGCACGCCAGACGACAGGGGGGTGGAAAATGAATCGCCCACAGGTTGCGACTTCGCGTAACGTGAGGCCGGCCCCAGGGCCGGCTTCACGGTTCCGGGGCGCGAACGGAGGACAAGGCGGCGACGCGGTCAGGTTACCAGAGTGCGGATACCCGGAAACTGATCCGATCGGAGCGGCTTCGCTCGGTGCTGGGCGAGCCTCGGTTGGTACTCGGCGTCTCGATGCTCAACGCCGTGCTGGCCGCCGCGGTGCTGGCGCAGGCGGCTCCGGTATGGCCCTGGCTGGGCGCGATCCTGGCGGTGACGCTGGGGCGCGGCGTGGCCTGGTGGGTGCTGCGGGGCAGCACGGACGAACGCCTGTTGTGGCTGCTGGCGACCGGCGGTGCCGGCACTGCCGGCCTGCTGTGGGGGGCGCTGTGCCTGCTGGCCTTCCCCGCCGACGATACCAGCCGGATGTTCGTGGCCTTCGTGATCGCCGGCATGTGTGCCGGGGCGGTCGCGGCCCATAGCGCGCATTTTCCCACCGCCGCGGCGTTCATCCTGCCCGCCAGCCTGCCGCTGGCGCTGCGCTTTGCGCTGGAGGGGCAGCCGCTGCGGCTGGTCGCCGCGGCCATGGTGGTGGTGTTCGCCGGTGCCCTGCTGCGGGTCGGCTGGATTTCGCATGGCAGGTTCGGCGCACTGTTCCGGTTGCAGGCGGAACTGGAGCGCCGCACCGCCTCGCTCGACCTGGCCGAGCGGCGGCTGCGGGCGGAAATTGCCGAGCACCGGGCCACCGAGGCGGCGCTGCGCCATGTGCAACGGCTGCAGGCGATCGGCCAGCTTACCGGCGGCATCGCGCATGATTTCAACAACATGCTGACCGCGATCGGCGGCAACCTGCAACTTATCCAGGCCGCCGCCGGCGCCGATGGGTCGATCCGGCGCCATGCCGAGGCGGCCGCGCGGGCGGCGGATCGCGGGGCCAAGCTGGTGGCCTCGCTGCTCGGTTTCGCCCGGCCGGGAAGCACCGGCGGCGGGCCGGTGCAGGTGAACACCCTGCTGGAGGAGTTTCTGCCGCTGCTGCGGCGGGCCGCCGCGCCCTGCCTGCTGGAAACGGAGCTGGCGGCCGAGTTGCCGGGCTGCGCGGTCGAGGCGGCGCAGTTTCAGTCGGCGGTGCTGAACCTGGTGATCAATGCCCGTGACGCCAGCCCGGGCGGCGGCACGGTGACGCTGGCGACGGGGACGGCGGTGCTCGGGCCGTCCGACCTGCCGGCCGGGGCGACCGCCCTGCCCGGACGCTACGTGGCGGTGTCGGTGGCCGACACCGGCGCGGGCATGACGCCGGAAGTGCGGGCGCGGGCCTTCGAGCCATTCTTCACCACCAAGCCGCCCGGCAAGGGCAGCGGGCTTGGGCTGGCGCAGGTTGCCGCCTTCGTCCGAGGCGCCGGCGGGCACGCGACGCTGCGCAGCGCGCCGGGGGCGGGCACGGTGGTGATGCTGTTCCTGCCGGAGGCCGGTGCGGGCACGCCGGCCTGATGCCGCGGCTTCGGTCCGGGAGACGCTGCCCGCGCGCCCGGTTCCGGCATTGTTTCCACGTCTGTATCTTGTGTTACAAACCAAAGCACGTGCCAGCATGACATTTTTTTGACCTCACGGCTTTGTCAGTCATCCCGGCGGATGGATTCCATATACTTTTTCCCCGCAACCTGAACGTTGCGCTCGATGTCAACAAAATGGGGGACGTTGTGTGTCGGGTGGCGGCAACGACGCGATCAGGGATGGCGCGCCGGTTCGCGCGCTGACCCTTCAACCGCGGTCGATGGCCTCGGAACGGATGATTCCGATGCCGTGCCGGGAGGAACATCACGGCTTCCTCCGCGGCCACCGTTGAATGCCACGACAAGGTCGGAAGCACCAAAAAACCAGAAGGAGAACAATGTGATGCGACACAAGCGATCGGCTCTCGGCGCGATATTCCTGCTGTCGGCCGCGGCCACCGGGACCGCGCAGGCAGGTTCGTTCACCACCATCATCGACCCCGCCGACCCAACCTTTACCCAGGCGCTCGGTGTCAACAATGCCGGCACCATCGTGGGGTACGGCAACGCCGCCGTGTTCAACGGCTTCCAACTGACATTGCCGTCCAGCTTCACCCGTGAGAACGTGCAGGGCGTCGGCGTCAACGGCGGCACCCAGGTGATCGGTATCGACGGGGCCGGCAACACGGTCGGGTTCTATGTGGACGCGGCCGGCACCAACCATGGCTTCTGGTCGCCGAGCGCAACAGGACCCTTCAACACCATCGACCGGCCGTCCACGGCGTTCAACCAGTTGCTCGGGATCAACCAGGCCGGCAACACGGCCGTCGGCTATTCGTCCACCGATCCGACCGGCGCGACCCTTCAGGAGGCGTTTTCGCTGGCGCTTTCGACCCAGACCTACACGGATATCAATGCCCTGCTGCCGACCAACCTCAACAGCCAGGCAACCGGCGTCAACAACGGCGGCACGGTGGTCGGCTTCTACCAACAGGCGGGCGGCAATTTCTCGGCCTTCACCGACATCGGCGGCATCATCACCTCGTTCGAGGCGCCCGGGGCGGTTTCCACCCAGGCGCTCGGGATTAACGACAACGGCGTCATCGTCGGCGATTACGTGACGGCGGGCGGTACGACGTTCGGGTTTGTCGATGTCGGCGGATCGTTCATCACCCTCAATCCGCCGACCTCGACGGGCACCACGGCCAACGGCATCAACGACCATAACCAGGAGCCTCTTGCAAAAATCCGCGGGCGGCGTGATTTTTTCGTTCCCGCTGGAATGGATTTCGCGAGACGCCGGCATCCGCTATGGGATATCATGGAGTTGAAACT
>Ga0302157_10000451_pt1 | contig 54421 bp, 57 predicted proteins | sample I_Bog_N3_3_FD_193502 | JGI IMG/M metagenome (GOLD analysis project Ga0302157, IMG submission 193502) | Peat permafrost microbial communities from Stordalen Mire near Abisko, Sweden - I_Bog_N3_3 | ecosystem: Environmental > Terrestrial > Soil > Wetlands > Peat | place: Sweden: Abisko, Stordalen... | reverse complement strand
CCTCACGCCCGTCCTCGTGCGCGACTACATCATTTTCCACGAGCTCATGCACCTGCGGGAGATGAACCACTCGGGGCGGTTCTGGGCCTGTGTCGAGGAGGTCTTCCCGGCCTGGCGGCAGGCCGAGGCCTGGATCAAGCGCAACGGCGGATTTGCGGGCCTGTAGGGGAACGAACGGGGCGGGGCGTTGTCGGACTGGGGCGGGCATGGATGCCCGCCCGATGCAACGAAAACAGGAGACCCAGGCTTCGCATGCGCGGGCTGCCAAGCCGGCCTTGGCCGTGAAGGCCCGCGGGCGGCGGATCGTGCGGACGATCGCCCAGGGGACGCTCCTGGCGGCGGGCCTCGCCGCGACCCACATCGGCGTTGCCGAGATCGACGAGCGCTGCCCCCTCTTCAACCCCACGCTCCTCGACAGGCTCCAGGCGCCCATCACCCGCTACCACGAGTAGCGGTCAGCGAAAGTCCACGAGCTCGACCTCGAAGACGAGCGTCGCATGGGGAGGGATCTGGGGCGGCCGGCCGGCCGCCCCGTACGCCAGCCAATAGGGGATGATCAGCGTGCGGCGCGCCCCCTTCTTCATCGTCAGGAACGCCTCGTCCCAGCCCTTGATCACGCGCCCCGTCCCCACCTCGAATGAAAAGGGGGCCCCGTGCGCATACGAGCTGTCGAAAGGGGTCCCGTCGAGGAGGCGGCCGGCGTACTGCGCCACGACCGTGTCCCCGATCCTTGGCGTCGCCGTTCCCGCGCCGGGGGCATGGTTCACGTACATGAGGCCCGACGCGGTCGTGTAGGCGGTCGGGAAGTTCTTCCTGACGAGGAACGCGTCCTCGGAGGACAACTGGGGCGACGTCTCGGCCATCGCGGCCCGCATGGCCGAATTTATCGGCTCGCCGGGGTGCCTGCTCATCAGCATCCCCGAGCGCACGACGATCGCCAGCGTCAGGAGCACGACGCCGAGCAGGATGAGGTAGACTTTGCTCCGCATGGCTGGGATGAGGACCAAAGGCACGCGCGGACGGATGGCAACATGGCATTTGAAAAAAGACGTGTTGCCAGCGCCGGCGGGGTCGCCCTTAAAAGGCCCCGATGTCCGAGAAGCACCCCGGAAGCCCGGCAGAAGGCGGGACGCCCGCCGTCGAGGTCCTTGCGCTCACCAAGGCCTACGGGAAGGTCGAGGCGCTCCGGGGCGTGGACCTGGCGGTCGGCCGCGGCGAGATGTTCGCGCTCCTTGGGCCGAACGGCGCCGGCAAGACGACGCTCTTCTCGATCCTCGCAACGCTGCGGTCGCCCTCCTCGGGGACGGCGCGGGTCCTCGGCCGGGACGTCGTCAAGGAGCGCGACCCGATCCGCAGGGAGACCGGGATCGTTTTCCAGGAGCCGGCGATCGAGCAGCGCCTAAGCGGGCGGGACAACCTGATGCTGATGGGGCTCCTTTACGGGCTCTCGCTCCGCGGGGCGCGCCGGCGCGCCGAGGAGATCCTCGCCCAGCTCGGCATCTCCGACATTGCCGACCGGCTCGCCCGGCAGCTCTCCGGGGGGCAGCGGCGCAAGCTCGAGCTGGCGCGCGCCCTTGTCACGGACCCCCAGGTGCTCTTCCTCGATGAGGCGACGCTTGGCCTGGACGTCGACGCCCGCAGGGTCTTCTGGGCCCAGGTCCGCGGGCTGGCCGACGCCGGCCGCACGGTCTTCTTCACGACCCACTACATGGAGGAGGCGGAGGTGGCCGACCGGATAGCGCTCATCGACTCGGGCCGGATCGTGGCCCTGGGGACGCCGCGCGCGCTGAAGACCCAGGTCGGCGGAGGGATCGTGAGCCTGAGGACGGAGGACGACACGACAGCCCGCGCGTGGCTCAGGGAGCAGGGCTACGAACCGAGCGACGGGGGAGACGCCCTCACGCTTGTCCATGCGGACCCCGCGGCGATCCTGCCGGACCTGCTCCGGCGCATGCCGGTCCGGGTGGTGAGGGCGGAGGTCCATGCCCCCGGCCTTGAGGACGTGTTCATCAAGCTCACGGGCCGCGGCCTTGAGACGGGAGGAAAGCCGTGATCGGCGGCATCTTTGCAATCGTGGTGCTGGACCTGAAGCGATTCTGGGTCGACAGGACCCGGCTCATCGCGGGCCTCGTGCAGCCGCTCCTCTACCTTTTTGTCCTGGGAGCCGGGATCGGCGCCAGCTCCCGGATGGGCGGCGCCGACTACAGGCGCTTCATCTTCCCGGGCACCATGGGCCTGTCGCTGCTGTTCTCGGCGACCTTTGCCGCCATCACGATCGTCTTCGACCGGCAGATCGGGTTCTTCAAGGCCGTGCTCGTGGCCCCGGTGCCGCGGCCGGCGATCGCCATTGGCAAGATCGTCGCCGGGGCGATCCAGGCGATGGCGCAGGGCATCATCCTCCTTCCGTTCGCCCCGCTTGCCGGCGCGCCGCTTGCCCCCCTCCAGGTCGTAGAGATGCTGGGCGCCATGGCGATGGCCTCCCTCACGTTCTCAACAATAGGGGTCGCGTTCGCCTGCCGCTTCACGTCGACCACCGTGTTCCCGATAGTGAGCAACGCGGTCCTCCTGCCGATGTTCTTCCTCTCCGGTGGCCTTTACCCGCTTCGGCTTGCGCCAGGCTGGATGCAGGTCGCGGCGCACTTTGACCCGGTGGCCTATGCGATCGACCTGATGCGGGGCGCGGTCCTCGGGACTTTCTATTTCCCGGTGGCGCTCTCACTCGGCGCCCTCTTCCTCACGATGGCGCTCCTCGTATGGGCGGCCGTCCGGGTGTTCAACCGGGGCGAGGACGACTCGGGGCTCGGTGCCACGAATTTCAACTGGCGGCGCTAGCCGCCCGCCGGGTCACAAGTGGTAGGTGATGGTCCGGGTGCCACCGACGCCGCTCACCGTGATGGTCGTGGCCTGTGTGAAGTCGTTGGGGTAGACCTCACCGGCAACGGTGTTCAGGTCCTTGATGTACTGGGTGGGCCCGATCAAGTTGCTCATCACCGCCGTCGAGATACCCGACTCCATGAAGTATTGGTCGGCAGCGGCGGAGAGTTGGCGCGCATTGTTGAGCACGGCCTTGTCCTGGGACGCCTGTGTCACTCGCTGAAATGCAGGTATCGCCATCGTGGCCAGGAGGCCAATGATGACTACGACTATCATTATCTCTACGAGGGTGAACCCCCGGTAAGCGACAGGGGATGATAACTTCATGATGAACGGCTGCGCTTTATCGCCGTTATAACTATGCCATTTCTAACGGAGAAAAGCACGAGCGGATCGCAACGAGCTGCAAAGGGTTGGCAAAAAATTGTAAAAAATTAAATAAAATTCCTTTGAGAACTGGGGTCTCATCCGATGGTTCTTGTAGGAAATTTGCCAAAATTGGAAAATTGAGGGGGCAGAACACCTTTGTAAGAGGGTTCTATAAAGTAACTTTTGGGATTAATCCATCCAAAACCGAGTCTATGAAAAGGGTGGATTTTTTTAGGTCGAGGATGTAAAAAAAATGTAAAGACATTTTTGACCTGAGTGGCATCCTGCAGATTTTGTTCACAGGTTTCTAACAAAACCTGACCAGTCTTCGCTTCGAGATCTCACTTTGCGCCTCAAGTGCAGCACAAGTCCGGTGTCTTAAGTGGGTGTTGCTGCCGGCGAGTTCCCCCGTTGAAGGTTCGGCTCGCCGGGGTCGGCTACGGTGCTGGCGAGAATGCCGTTTGATCCGGGGCCAGGAGTATCGGAGAACCTCCGGCGAACATTTTAGATCGGCCGTACGAATGCGGAAGCAGGCCCTGGTCCGATAATCCCTGCCTTTATCCCTTAAGGAAGGTGCTGCCCGGCACCGATGCGCCTAGGTGAGAAACGAGCAGATGTATTGGCAAAGGCCGCCCTCGACCTCGATCGTGAAACCGCTCTTGCCGGGCACCTCGAAGCTCGACCCCGCGGCATAAACGCGGACCACATTGGTCCCGTCCAGCGCGACGCGGCATGTCCCGTCCACGATTTCCATCAGCTCGGGGGCCTCCGTGTTGAAGTGGAAGGAGCCGGGCCTGACCAGGCCCAGGGTCTTTCGGCCGCCCTCGGGCAGCAGGATCGTGTGGCTGATCACATTCCCGTCAAAGTACACGTTGGCCTTCGTCACTACGGAAACACCGTTAAACTGGGTTGCGACAGCGCTCATGGGATTGGGTCTCCCGTTCTTAAGGCGGCGGCGCCCGCAGCGGCAACCCCGTATTTCCTGCGCCCGACGGGAGCGCCTCAGGGAATCTTGAGCGTGCTGCCAACCACGAGGCTCTTCTCGTCCTTCAGGACATCGTGGTTGGCGTTCAGGATGTCCTGCCAACGGCTTGAAGACCCGTAGAATTTCCGCGCGATCTTCGTGAGGGTGTCGCCCTCCGCCACAACATAGGTCTTCGGCGCCGGGGGCGGCGGGGGAGCGGCCTCGACGGGGGCCGCGGTGGCCAGGGCCGCCGCGGCCTGGCCGGGGCGGGTGGGGGAGGGTTTCGTTGAGCCGGGGCCGGGTGCCTGGAGCGCGGCGCGGGTCCTCAGCTGCTCGTTCTCCGCGGCTAGGTGGCTCGTCTCGTCCTGCGCCTGCCTGAGCTGAGTGCGCAGGGGTTCGATCTGCGAGGTCTGGGCGGCGACCACCTGGAGCGAGGCGATGGATGCCTTTGCCGCGTCCAGCTGCTGGCTCAGGGAGGCGTTGTCGCTTGTGAGCTTGTCGACCGATGCCTTCAGCTCGGTGTTCTCGTCCTGGACGACGGAGTAGCTTCGAAGCGAGGTTGCGAGCTTGTCCTGGGCGTCGGCCAGCTGCTTGGCGGTGTCGGATTCGGTGGGGGCGGGCGCAGGGGGCACGGCCTTTGCCGCGTCGAGCTGCTTCTGGAGATCGGCTGCCGCCGCATCACTCTTTGCAGCGGCCGCCTGGGCCGCGGCAAGGTCGGCCTTCAGGTGCTCGTTCTCCTTCCATGAGGAGGCGAGCTCGTCGGAGAGCTGCTTGTTGTTCGCGGCCGCCGTGGCCGCGTCGTTTGCTGCGGGCGCCGGCGCCGCATCGTCGGCCATCAGCGGACCGACCAGGGCGAGGGCAATCGGCAAAAGGCCAAATCGTATGGATTTGTACATGATCACGGTGGGCTGGAGGGTATGAAAGCGCCTTTCAAAACGGATACAATCCACAATTCCCTGCCGCCAGGGGGCTACTGCCCCGCCCAATGGCGGGCGGTGCCGACGGCGCGTGCCCAGCTGTCCCTTAAGCCCTTGAGGGCGGCGCGCCCCTTGAGGGGCCGGAAGCTGCGGTCGGAGCCTGCGAGCTTTGAGACCTCCTCCTGGCTGCCCCAGAACCCGGTCGCCAGCCCGGCAAGCGCCGCCGCTCCCAGGGCCGTGGTCTCGGTCACGCGGGGCCGGACCACCTTGGCGCGGATCAGCTCGCTCTGGAGCTGCATGAGCGCGTTGTTCACGGACGCGCCGCCGTCCACCCTGAGCTCGCGGATCCTGCGGCCGGAGTCCGCCTCCATGGCGCCGATCAGGTCCGCGGTCTGGAAGGCGATGCTCTCGAGCGACGCCCGGGCAAGGTGCGCGGCCGTAGTCCCGCGGGTGACACCCACGATCGCGCCCCGCGCGGCGGGATCCCAGTACGGGGCTCCCAGGCCGGCGAACGCCGGCACGATCGTGACGCCCCCGTTGTCGGGCACGCTGGCAGCGAGGGCCTCGACATCCGACGAGCGCTCAATGAGCCCGAGGCCGTCCCGCAGCCACTGCACGACCGCGCCACCCACGAACACGCTTCCCTCGAGCGCGTACTCGGTGCGGCTGCCGATCCTCCATGCGATTGTGGAGAGGAGCCGGTGCCTGGAGACCACGGGCCGGGTCCCGGTGTTCATGAGCATGAAGCAGCCGGTTCCGTAGGTGTTCTTGGCCATGCCCGCGCGAAAGCAGCCCTGGCCGAAGAGGGCCGCCTGCTGGTCGCCCGCGATGCCGGCCACAGGGACACCCCTGAGGGCCTCGATGCCGTCGATCTCGCCGAAGACGCCGCTGCTCGGCCCGATGTCCGGGAGCACCTCCGGCGGGACCCGCAGGATCCGGCACAGGCCGTGGTCCCATTCGCCGGAATCGAGCGAGGCAAGGAGCGTGCGCGAGGCGTTGGAAGGGTCCGTCGCGTGGACGCGGCCCCGGGTCAGCTTCCACAACAGCCAGGTGTCCACGGTGCCGAACGCGAGCTCCCCGCGAGCGGCGCGCCTTCTGGCCCCCGGGACCTTGTCCAGGATCTAGGCGAGCTTGGTTGCGGAAAAGTAGGGATCCAGCAGGAGTCCCGTTCGCCGCTGGAGCATGGGCCCGAGGCCGCGCCGCTCCAGTGCCGCGCACGCTCCCGCGGTCCTCCGGTCCTGCCAGACGATCGCGCGGTGAAGGGGCCTGCCGGTGGCCCGGTCCCAGAGGAGGGTCGTCTCGCGCTGGTTTGCTATCCCCACGGCGGCGACATCCTTTCGTCCCGCGCCGGCCTTCGCGAGGACCGCGAGCGCCACGCGGCGGGTCGTGTCCCAGAGGTCCGCCGGCTCGTGCTCCACCCAACCCGGTCCCGGGAAATGCTGCCGGAACTCCTCCTGGGCCGATGCCGCGCAGCGGCCCCGGCGGTCAAAGAGGATCGCGCGGGAGGAGGTGGTGCCCTGGTCCAGGGCGAGGACGAAGCGTGCCATGCCGGTGGGGTGGGTCGGGAGGACTCTCTCAGGGAGGACCCGGCCGCGCAAGCACCGGGGGATTTGTTCCACGGCGCAATCGCACCGGCGAAAAGAAACGCCGAACTTGCTCGCAAGCCGCCAGTCCCACTTCATGGGTACCAACCGGTCCATGATAACCAGGCAACCCATCTCCCTGCTCGGTGTGCTCGGCGCCCTGGCCCTGCTCGCGGGGTGCTCGACCGTCCCCGCGCCGCAGGCCCCGATGGAGACGACCAAGTTCACGGTCGAGAACACGGACCGCTTCGTCGCGCTCGACTCGGCCGCCGAGGCCGCGGTCAGCTGCACGGGGCTTCAGGAGCGCACCCTTGGCGACGGGCGCATCGAGGTTGTCGCGAATCTAAAGAACAGCGGGGCGACGCCCGCCCGCATCCGGGTCCAGTGCGTCTTCGTGGACGAGCAGGGGTCCCCCTTGGGCGGCGAGGTGCCGTGGCAGCCGCTCGAGATCGCGGCGCAGTCGACGGAGGTCGTGCGCTTCACGGCGCCCGGGCTGGCGGCGCGCCGGTACGTGATAAGGGTCCGGACGGCGCGCTGATGGCCGCGCTATTTAGCCGGGGTCGGGGTGGGCGTGGGCCCGCCCGCAGGGGGCGCGGCGGAAATGGTCACGTCCCTCGTGGCCTCGTCGATCGCCTTGAGCGCCGCGTCCATCCTGGCCTTGTCCGACGCCCGGTCGCTCACGACCGGGTGTCCCTGGGAAAAGTCGATCGTCTGGCCGTCCTGGATGGGGACGACCCCGGGCCTCCGGTCGGAAGGGGTCGGCTGGGAGACATAGGCCCAGAGCGCGGCGACCGCCTCGGCGGTCGCAAGGGCGAGGGTGATGGCGCGTCGCTTCTCCACGGCCGGTATCGTTGGACAATGACTGCCCGGCGGCAATAACACTCCGGCATGCAGGCTGTCCTCAAAGAGACGCGCGCGACCTTGCTCCTGGCGATCCCGATCGTGATCGGTCAGCTGAGCCAGATGCTCATGGGCGTAACGGACAGCGTGATGATAGGGCGCGTCGGGACGGTGCCCCTCGCGGCGTCCGCCTTTGGCGGCGGCGTTTTCAATGTCTTTTTCATCATCGGAATCGGGCTCCTGACGCCGGTCGCGGTCTTCGCGTCCCGGTCCCGCGGGGCGGGGCGGCTCGACGAGGCGGGCGAGTACCTGCGCCACGGCCTCGTGATCGCGGCGCTGGCGGGCCTGCTGGAGGTCGCCGTGATCGTGTACCTCGGCTTCAGGCTCGAGTGGTTCCGGCAGCCGCCCGAGGTCCTGGCGGCGGTGAACCCCTTCTTCCTGCTGATTGGCGTCTCGCTCCTTCCCTCGCTCGCCTACCTGGCCCTGCGCCAGTTCGCGGAATCCATGGGAAGGCCCTGGGTCCCGGTCAGCGTGATCCTCTGCAGCGTGATGCTAAACGTGCTCCTCAACTGGGTGTTCATCTACGGGAACTGGGGCGCCCCGCGCCTGGGCCTTGCCGGCGCGGGCGTGGCTACGCTCATCGCCCGCACCTCGGGGTCCCTCGTCATCTTCACGTGGCTGCGCATTGACCCGGGCTTCCGCAGCGCGTGGCCCGTGCGCTGGTTTGCGCCGCTGTCCTGGGCGCGGACTCGGCAGATGCTCTCGGTGGGACTGCCGACCTCGGGATCGCTGCTCTTCGAGGGCGGCGCGTTCGCGGCCGCGGCCGTCATGATGGGCTGGCTCGGGACCGTGCCGCTTGCGGCCCACCAGATTGCCATCTCGTGCGCGGCGCTGACCTTCATGGTGGCGCTTGGGATCGCCATGTCGGTGGGCATGCGCACGAGCGCCGCCGTGGGCGCGGGCGAGCACGCGCGTCTGAGGCCGATCTGGATCGGGGGGGCGGGCCTGGGGCTCGGGTTCAGCGTGGGCTTCACGGTCCTTCTTTTCTTCTACGGCCGTCCGATCGCGGGATTGTTCATCGCGGACCCGAAGGTGATCCCCATGGCGGCGACACTCCTTGGAATCGCGGCCGTGTTCCAGATCTTTGACGGAAGCCAGGTCATCAACTCGGCGGCGCTCCGCGGCCTGACGGACGTGAGGATTCCCGCGGTCATCACCTTCGTCGCCTACTGGGTCGTCGCCCTGCCCCTGGGATATCTGCTCGGCATTCGCACGGGACTGGGGGCCTCCGGGATCTGGATCGGCCTCGCCTCGGGACTTGCCGTGGCATCGATCGTCCTGGGGGCGCGCTTCTTCCGGCTGACCCGCAGGGGCGGCCTGGCCGGGACCTGACCGGTCAGAGGCCCTCGAGCGCCTCGCGGAGAGCCCCGATGATCTCCTCCACGGGCTCCGTGCCGACGGAGAGCCGCAGGAGCTCGGGATCGAGCCCGTTGGCCTCCAGTTGCGCGCGCCCCTCCGCGCTCGTCACCAGATCATAGTGGGCCAGGTACATGAAGGGGCAGATGAGCGTCGTCCTCATGCCAAAGCTCGGGCCCTTGGGGAGCCGAAGCCTGTCGTAGAAGGCCTCGAGCCTGCCGCGGACGCTGAAGGAGATGATGCCCCCGGTCGCCCCGGGGCGCCGTGCGATCGCCTCGAAGTTTGCGCGCGAGCTCGGCTCGAGCGCCCAGTAGGCCGAAGTGACCGCGGGATGCGACGCGAGAAACGCCGCGACCCTGGGCGTGCTTTCCTCGATCCGGGAGAGGACCTCCCGGGTGTGGCCGATCTGCGCCGCGAGCCGCGCAAGGTCGCGGGCGTAGGGCGGCTCGATGGCCGCCGCCGCCGCGCGGCGGAGGTTCTCCGCGTCCGGCAGGCCAGGGTTCACGACCACAATGCCCGCGATCACGTCGCCGTCGCTGCCGGTGTACTTGGTCAGGCTGTTCACCACGAGGTCGCAGTGGGGCAGGCAGTCGACGCTGAACGCGGACGCGATGGAGGTGTCGAGGACCAGCTTAACCCCGTGGCTGCGGCAGAGCGCCGCAAGCCGCGCGACGTTTGGAGTCTGGACGAGCGGGTTGGAGGGCACCTCGGCCATGACGCCGGCTATGCGGTCGCCCTGCGCCTCGAGGACGCCCTCGAGCACCTCGAGGTCCAGCACCTCGGGCACGTGGATGTAGTCCGCCGCGCCCGGCGTGTGCTTCTTCAGGATCGCGATCGTGTCGAGGTAGAGCCAGCCAAGCTGGACCCAGCGCGTTCGGCCGCGGCTCGCCTGGACCTGGTTCACGGCCCTGAAGGCCGCGTGGACCGCATTCATTCCGTTGTTGGCGATCAGGATGTCGGAATCTCCCGCCCCTGCGAATAGCGGCCGGAGCCTCCGCAGGACCTCCGCCCGCGCGTCGCCAGCAAACGCGTCCTCGGCGCGGGGAAGCGGGCAGAGGCCCATCGCCACGAGGCGGTCCTCCGCCTCGCGCGAGGAAATGAACCCCCCTATGTTCTGGAGGTAGAGCTTCGCGCGGAGGGCGGCCTCCGGCGAGTCGGGATGGAAAACGCCGCTCACCCCGTCCCGCTCGAAGGGTTCCGCCGCAATGCCCGCCTCCCTAAGGTGCCCGAGGAGTGCCGCGGCCATTGCCCGGGACGACGCGAGCCAGAGCGTCCTGCCTCCGAGGCGGTGCTTCCTCGCGAGCTCGGCGCCCAGCCGGCGGGCGAAAGGGTGGATCACGAACCTCGGGTAGCCGGTCTCCAGTCTCTTTGTCACGGCCGGGTCCTTTTCCTCGTACCCGCGGACGGCAGCCATCGTGGGCAGGCTGCACGAGACGGCGTGCGGGCTGTCGGGTATGGGCGCTCCAAGCGGGATGTGGACAAAGTCCTGCATTCGGGGGTGGGAGTCTTGCCCGCCCGGCGGCCTTGGCAACCGGAAGCTTAAGGCTTCTGTGTCATGGCACGCGCGGCCGATTGCTCTTTTTTAAATGAGGGGCCTAAGCTAGCGTCCCGCACTTGCCAACCGGACCCAAGGTAAGCCGCAGAAACCATGATCCAAGCCATTGCCAGCCCGCGTCCTAGCGTTGCGCCTGCCATGGCGCCTCTTCCCGCCGCCCGGCGCCGCGACGCGTGAAGATCATCTCCTGGAACGTAAACGGTGTCCGCGCCGCCCTGAGGAAGGGGCTCCACGACTTCATCGAGGGGAGTGGCGCGGACGTGATCTGCCTGCAGGAGACCAAGGCCCACCCGGGCGACGTCCAGCACGTCGCCTGGTCGGAGGGCTACCAGGCGCTCTGGAACAGCGCCGAGAAGAAGGGCTACAGCGGGACGGCGATCCTGACGCGCATTAAGCCCCTGTCGGTCAGGGCGGGGATCGGGGTGGCCGCCCACGACAGGGAGGGCCGCGTCCTGGCGGTCGAGTTCCCCGATTTCTGGCTCGTCGATGTCTACCAGCCGAACTCCCAGCGCGGCCTCACCCGTCTTGATTACCGGGTGAACGCGTGGGACCCCGCCTTCCGAAGGTACCTCAAGCGCCTCCAGTCCTCCGGCAAGCCCGCGGTGTTCTGCGGGGACCTGAACGTCGCGCACAACGAGATCGACCTCGCGAACCCGAGGACGAACCGGCGCAACGCGGGCTTCACGGACGAGGAACGGAAAAGCTTCGGCAGGCTTCTGGACTCGGGGTTCGTCGACACGTTCCGGGAGTTCGAGAAGGGCCCCGGGCACTATTCCTGGTGGAGCCAGATGGGCGACTGCAGGGCCAGGAACATCGGGTGGCGGGTCGACTATTTCGTGGCTGCAGAGAAGCTCCTGCCGGCGCTCAGGCGGGCCTGGATCAGCCCCGAGGTGATGGGAAGCGATCACTGCCCGGTGGGACTGGAACTGGCGTAGGGCCCCGATTTATCGGTTCGCCACGCGTGTCCCGCTGCGTTTGATTTCGGCCGTGAAGGTGCTGATCAAGGTTTTTGGCGTGCTGGTCGCCCTGTGGGTCGTGCTCCTGGTCGTCGGCTTTTTCCTCCCCGGCCACTACCGGGTCGAGCGCTCCACCACGGTTGCCGCCAAGCCGTCGCAGATCTTCCCGCTTGTCGTGGACCTTAAGGCGTGGCGCGCGTGGGGCGTGTGGTTTGCCCGGGATCCGCAGATGAAGGTTTCCTATTCGCCGGTCACCTCCGAGGTCGGCTCCTGGAGCCAGTGGAGCAGCAAGAGCCAGGGAGACGGAAAGATGACGATTTCCCTGATCCGGCCGGGGGAGGACTTCGAGTACAAGATGGAGTTTCCCGAGATGGGAATGGTGTCGCACGGCGCCGTGGGGCTCGCCCCGGCCCCGGATGCCTCCACGCGAGTGACGATGACGATGGAAGGGGACCTGGGGCACAGCCCGATGAACCGCTGGTTCGGCATCTTCATGGACAGGCTCGTCGGGCCGGACTTCGAGGCGGGCCTTGCGAACCTCAAGGGCCTTTCGGAAAAGGCCGGTCGCTAGAGCCCGGGATGAACGACCTCAAGGGACTCATGGTGGCGAGCCCGCGGCTCACCCTCTCGGTCGCCGAGAGCCTCACGAGCGGCCGGCTCCAGGCGATGATCGGTTCCATCTCGGGCGCCTCGACCTTCTTCCTGGGAGGCATCACGGCCTACTCGACTGACGAGAAGGTGCGCCACCTGGGGATCGACCGCGCCGAGGCCGAGGCCGTCAACAGCGTCTCGGCGAGCGTCGCCGAGCAGATGGCGTGCGGGGCGTGCCGCCTCTTTGGTTCCGACCTGGGCGTGGCCACGACGGGCTACGCGGAGCCCTTTCCAGCCGGGAAAATCGAGGTCCCCTTCGCATGGTGGGGCCTGGCGCGCAGGTTCCCCGACGGGCAGTTCTCTGTCTCGAGCGGCCGCGTCGACTGCCCGGGGATGCCCCGCGTCCAGGTCCAGGAGCGCGTGGCCTCGGAGGCGCTGGACGCGCTGCGGTCGCTCCTCAGGGAGCGATCTGTTCCACGTACGCCATGAGCGGCTGCACCTCCGAGGGCGGGGTCACCCAGTCGCTGTAGAGAAGCTCGGGCATCGTGTACGAGGTGTTGTAGAGGGTGAAATTGGCGAGGTCGTTGCGCTGCACGTGGCCGGCCTTGACCGTGGCGCCTGCGAAGAGTCCGACCGACTTCGAGTATACGAGCACCGGGGCGATGAAGATCCTGCGCGCCTCGCGGTCGACCTCGGCCGAGCTCGGGCCCGCGACCGCCTTCGCGTCGACGCCGATGTTGAACTGGTTCGTGAAGAGGAGCCGGGGCGTCGCGTCGTCGGTGAGCACGCAGACCGTGTCGACCGTCTTTGCGCCGACCTGCAGGCCGAGGCTGGCCTCGCTGGCGTCGATCAGGACCGGAAGGCTCCACCGGCCGTTCGGCTTTTTGACCATCAGCACGCCATAGCCGCCCTTCACGCCGAAGATGAACCCCGCCTTGAACTGGCTCAGGATCATCAGGCCGCGCGCTTGCTGGAGGACGCCCCTGGGAATGGCGGTTGCGGGATCCGCCTGGAATTCCCGGATGATCGCCTCGCAGGTCTCCACCCTCGCAACCAGGTCGCTCCGCGGCGTATGGGAATCATTGGCGCGCAGGGACGTGGCGCCCATAATTGCAATCAGGGAGAGCGTGAGCAGTTTCTTCATGGCTGGATTCAAGTAGGTAGTGCGCCGGCCCTTTAGGGGCCGACGAATGGTTAAAACACGGCTATGACGACTTGGAAAGCGCGGATTGGGGCTGGTTCCCCGGGTCGGGGCGATATCGCCGGGGGCTAGTCCAGGCCGCGGGCCGCGACCTGGTCCTCGTCCCAGCCCAGAAAATGCCCCAGCTCATGGAGGTAGGTGAGGCGGACCTCCTCCCGGAACGCCCCTGGGTCGCCCCCGGCATAATCCCAGAGGTTGGCCGTGTACAGGTGGATCTGGGGCGGCGCGCCCTGGCCAGCCTGGTCCTCGGACCCCAGGGGGTCCCCCGTGAACAGACCCAGCAGGTCGGGCTCCAGCCCCTCGGCCAGGACGTCGGATGCCGGCGAGGGCTCAAAGTGGACGGCCACCCTCGCCGCGACCTCGCGGACCCTGGGCGGCAGCTCCCGCTGGGTCGTCTCCACCACCTGGGCGGCGATCCGCTCCAGCTGCGGCCGCTTCATCTATTTTCCTCGGAGAGGTCGAAGCGCTCGAAGCGCTCGCCAAGCCACCAGACGCCCACCACGGCCTCGGAGGCCATGATGGCCACGACGGCAAGCGTCGCCAGGGCGATCGCCGGGCCTACGCCCAGGATCCACTGCGAGGAGAAGATGACGAGGATCGCGGCCCCGGCCGCCGGAACGGTGACCAGAAGCGCAAAGACCAGCTGCACTACGCTGAAGATCAGCCGCTGGCCGACCAGCTCGATGCCCCCGCCCCGGGTGCGCGACGCCTGGTACCAGCCCGGGAAGAGCACCATGGCCGTGTTCGGGACGATCAGCTGGATAAGGCACAGGACGGGAGCGGCCGAAGCCGCGCAGAGTCCCGCGGTAAGGCGGACCCCATGCGTGAGCCACGCGATCCTGCCCGTCGGGTCGATCGCCGCAGCGGCAGCGACGATTGCTATCCAAAGGACGAGCGAGAGGATGCACGTCGGGGCGAGGAGTTCGCCGAGGGCGATCCTCCAGCCCTCGACCGGATAGGTCTTCAGGATGTCCGCGTTCGCCAGGTCGCCCCGGAGGTCCTGCCGCGCAATCTGCGGGCCGAGGAGCACCGTGTAGATGGCGATCATCAGGCTGAAGGCCACGATCAGCGGGCTGAAGGGGTCGGAGCCGCTCGAGCGGGCGTGGCCCGCGAGGAGGGGCCCGAGCGCCGCGCCCGCCCAGACCATCAGCATGACCACGATCATCAGGGACCGCCGGCCAAAGAGGGAGCTTCGCATCGACAGGAGGTTCTTCCACAGAAACGCCACCTCGGGGGGGCCAAGCGGCGCCAGCGGGAACGGGCCCGGGAGCGCCTTGGGCCGCGCTGTGCCGATCCTGGGCGACTCCCCGCGCAGCGCCGCGGCCTTTGCGGCCGACCGCTTCTCCGCGAGCGCGATAGACCCCTCCTCAAAGTGGGCCTGGCTGCTGCACACCCAGTAATAGTGGAGCGCCAGGAAAAGGAGCGCGGGGACGATCGCCAGGGCGAATGCCTTCATGTCCGACGCGAAATAGGGGGCGAGGACCAGGCGGAAGGGCAGCGTCAGCCAGTGGAACACGGGGGAATCCACGAGCTCCCCCACGAGAGCCCCCGGGGAGGCCTGCGACGCCTCGGGCCCCGAAACGTACGCGGTGACGAGCGCCGCTGCGGAGCGGAATATCGCGAGGACGTACATGACGACCGCGGCCACCGCGGCCAGCCGCCACAGCAGGAAATGCGAGCTCGTCTCCCTCAGGCGGGCGAGGGTGAGCTTGGTCCCGTTCATGTGCAGGTCGAAGGTCGAGAGGATCACCCACCATCCGACCGCGCGAATCGCGCGGTTGCCCCCCACGTAGCCGGACCGGTTGAACAGGACGGCGATCAGGACCGAGGTGAACAGGATTGCCAGCTGCGAGCTCAGGAGGCGGAAATGGATCAGTGCGCGGCGGCTCATGGGCGCCGGGAATAGGAAGGCGATCTCCGGTTCGCTGAAGCGCAGGCCCGGGTTCTCCGCGGGCGCGATCCACGCGAAAGCGATCCTCACGAGCGCCAGCAGGCACAGGCCGCCGCAGGTGAGGGCCGCGGCGATCGCACCGGCCCCGGCGCCCGCCTGCGAGGCGATCGCGGTGGCGGGCCCCATGGGGCCGTTGCGGTGCATCAGTATGAAATAGAAGTACGCGACCGCGACAACGGTGCCGACCAGGTATTTCGGCTGGCGGAGCCTCTGGACGCGCTGCACGACCAGGTTGCGCAGCGACACGAGCCGGAGGTACAGGAGCGCGCCTAGCATGGCCTGGGGCTGCTCAGCTCTCCGAGCCGCCCGTGGCCCGGATGAAGATCTCCTCAAGGCTCACGCCGGTCTCGCCGTTGCTGAAGCGGGCCGAGACCTCCGCCAGGGTCCCGTCCGCGACCTTCTCGCCCTTCTTGAGGATGAGGACGTTCGTGCACACCTCCTCCAGCAGATGGAGCAGGTGGGAGCTCAGCACGATGGCCGCGCCGGCCCGGGCGCGCCGGATGATCGAGTCCTTCATCCGCCGGATGCCAAGGGGGTCGAGCCCCGTCAGGGGCTCGTCGAAGAACATGACGCTCGGCGAGTGGAGGAGCCCGCAAGCGATCACGAGCTTCTGCTTCATGCCCCGCGAGAGCTCGCCAGGGAGGAGGTCGGCCTTCTCGGCAAGCTCAAGCTCCTCGAGGAGCGGGGTGGCGAGCGCCTCGTGGTTGGCCACGCCGTAGATGCGCGCGACGAAGGAGAGGTGCTGGCGCACCGTCAGGTACTCGAAGAGGCGGGGCTCGTCGGCGAAGAAGGCCAGCTGCCGCTTGGCGCCGACCGGGTCCTCCCCGAGGTCGTGGCCCGCGATGCTTACCCTTCCGGAGGTCATGGGGATGATGCCCGCCAGGCAGCGCAGCGTGGTCGTCTTGCCGGCGCCGTTGGGTCCGACCAGCCCGAGCACCTCCCCGGGCCGGACCCCGAACGAGAGGTCGCGGACCGCTGAGAACGCGCCGTAGCGTTTGGCAAGCTCCTGAACTTCAATCATCCGAACGACGTTGCGCCCCGCACGCCCCGGGGGCAAGATCATCGAGGAAACATGAGTAACCGAACCCCACGCCGCGCGTCTTACCCCCGTATGAAATCCATTTCCCTTCTGGGCCTCTCGCTTTTCACCCTCGCCCTCACGCTGATCCTCCCGAGGAGCGCCCGGGCCGACGACACGACGGTCGTGCCGCCCCCGCCGCTCCCCGACACCCCCCAGGCATCCCCGGCCGACGGCACCGCCCCTCACCACAGGCACCGGTCCGCAGGTTTCGTGCTGGGTGAGCTGACGGCGAAGCTCAACCTCACCCCGGACCAGCAGAAGACGGTCGGCGCGATCATCGAGAACTCGCGCTCCCAGGGCAGGGCGCTGCGGGAGGACACCTCGCTCACCCCCGAGGCCCGGCGCCAGCAGATGAAGGAGATCCAGCAGACGGCGCGCACGCAGATCCGCGCCGCGCTGAACCCCTCCCAGCAGCAGACCTTCGACCAGCTTCCCTTGAACCGGGGCGCCCAGCCCAGCCCGGGAGGGGCTGCCGAGCCGACCCCGACGCCCTCGACCTGAGGCGGGCCAGGGTCCGCCCTGGCGCCGGATTTTTTCGCGTGCATCCGCTCGCGAATCGGTCATCCCTGCCAGGGGCGAGATGACCATCGGAGCGCTCTTCATTCTGATCCTTCCCGTATTCGCGCTCATCGCGGTCGGGGTGGCGCTTAGGCGCACGCACTGGATCGAGGGACCCGCCGAGGGGAGCATGATCCGGTTCACCGTGCAGGTGTGCATGCCCTGCCTGGTGTTCGACACGATCCTCGGGAACGCGGCGCTGCGCGAGCCCGCGAACCTGCTCCTGCCGCCGCTTGCCGGATTCGCCACGACCGTGACGGGGTTCGGCGTGGCCTACCTGGCGGCGAAGGTCATCGGCCTCGGCAAGGGCACCGGGCTGAGGACCTTTGCCCTATCGGCCGGTATCGGCAACTACAGCTACCTGCCGCTGCCGATCGTCGGGGGCATCTGGGGAGAGAAGGCCCAGGGCGTCGTGCTGGTCCACAACATGGGGGTCGACCTTGCGATCTGGTCGGTGGGCCTGCTCATCCTGACGGGGGCGTCCCCGCTCGAGGGCTGGCGCCGCCTGGTGTCCCCGATGCTGATCTCGATCGTGGCCGCGGTCGCGATCAACGTGTCGGGGCTGGCGCCCTACGTGCCCGGGTTCCTCCGGAGCATGGCGCACTCGCTCGGCGTGTGCGCGGTGCCGATCGGCGTCGTGATGACCGGGGTGAACCTCGCGGGTTACCTGGACAGTCCCTCGAAGCTCCTCCACAGGAACGTGGCCATCGGCGCCTGCGTCGTCCGGCTGGGAATTCTCCCGGCGCTCATGCTCGGGTTCGCCTACCTGCTTCCCTGCCCGGTGGAGCTCAAGCGCGTGCTGGTCGTCCAGGCGGCCATGCCCGCCGCCGTGATCCCGATCATCATCGCGCAGTATTACGGGGGGCAGCCGCTGACGGCCGTGCAGGTCGTCCTTTCGACGACCGCCGTCGGCCTGGTCACTTGCCCGCTCTGGATACGCGCCGGACTCGCGTGGCTCGGGATCGGCTAAGGTTTGGCAATCCGCCGCGAAATGTGCAACGGTGGGCGGATGTTTCGCGCCCTTTCCGCCCTGGCCCTCGTGTCGCTCGCACTCGCGGCGCGCGCGGCCGATCCCGCCTCGGCCGCGTTCGAGCAGCGCCTGGGGGATGCCGTCAAGTCCGAGAAGGTCACGGTGGTGCACCTCTGGGCGCCGTGGTGCCCGAACTGCAAGGCCGAGCTCTCGCAGGGCGGCTGGAGTACCTTCATCGCGGCAAATCCCCAGGTCAATTTCGTGTTCGTCACCGTCTGGAACCCATCCGACGGCCACGAGCTGCTGGCGGCGAACGGCGTCGGGACCGAGCCCAACTTCCAGCTTCTCCTCCATCCCAACGGCTCGCGCAAGCGCGACGAGAAGGTGACGGAGCTCCTGGGCCTGCCGGTCTCGTGGATTCCGACAACCTGGGTGTACCGGGGCGGGAAGCTGCGGTACGCGCTCAATTTCGGCGAGCTCCGCTTCCCGATGCTCGGCCAGATGATCAGGGACTCGAGCGAGACGTGGGACCGCTGACCCTTAAATGAGCCCAAAGCCCTCGATCGCCTTCATAGGAACGGGTGTTATGGGCCGGAGCATGGCCGGGCACCTCCTTACCGCCGGCCACCCCGTGCACGTCTTTAACCGCACCAAGGGGAAGGCTGCGCCCCTCCTGGAGAGGGGCGCGCAGTGGCACGCCTCCGCCGGCGACGCGGCGGCCTCCGCCGAGGTCGTGATCACGATGCTCGGCTTCCCGCACGATGTGGAGCAGACCTACCTGGGGAAGGGGGGCGTCATCGAGAGGGCGCGTCCGGGCGCGCTCCTGGTCGACATGACGACCTCGAGTCCTCTCCTTGCCCAGAAGGTCTTCGCCGCGGCCTCGGCGCGGGGCCTGGACGCCCTGGACGCCCCGGTATCCGGCGGCGACATCGGCGCCCGAGAGGCAAGGCTAGTCATCATGGTCGGGGGAACCGAGGCGGCCTTCCAGCGCGCCCAGGGGGTGTTCTCGCTCATGGGCAAGAACATCGCCCTCCAGGGTCCGGCCGGCGCCGGACAGCACTGCAAGATGGCCAACCAGATCGCGTGCGCCGTCGGCATGGTCTCCTGGTGCGAGGCCCTGGCCTACGGAAGGCGCGCGGGGCTCGACCCCGCCCGTGTCCTTTCGAGCATCAGCGGCGGCGCAGCCGGGAGCTGGGCGATGACGAACCTGGGGCCCCGGGCCCTTGCGGGCGACTTTGCACCCGGCTTCTACGTGAAGCATATCCGCAAGGACATCGGGATCGCGATTGCCTCGGCCCGGGAGATGGGGCTTCTGCTGCCGGGCCTTGATTGCGCGCAGCAGCTCTATGACAAGGTCGCCTCGAGCGGATGGGAGGAGTTTGGGACGCAGATCCTCTACCGCCTCTACACCGAGCTCTAGGACGGCTCCTCGGGCGGGGGCGTGAACCCGCGCCTGAGTACGTTCTCGGCCACGACGCGCGGAAAGAGGAAGTTCTCGAGGTAGCCCCTGCCGCCGGCCTTCGTCCCGCCCCCGGACATCCCGAATCCCCCGAACGGGTGGCGCTCGACGATGGCGCCGGTGATCCCGCGGTTGAGGTAGAGGTTGCCCACGCGGTACTCCCGCTGCGCGCGCAGAAGGGCGCTCGGGCTCCGCGAGAAGAGCCCCCCGGTCAGCGCGTAGTCGACATCCATGGCGATCCGGAAGGCCTCGTCCAGGTCGCGGGCCTTCAGGATGGCCACCACCGGGCCGAAGATCTCCTCGCGCGCGACAGATGCCGAGGGCTTCACCCCGGTGAAGACGGTAGGCGGGACGTAGGTGCCCGACGAGGCGAGTCCGGCGGGAACACCCGACTGGAAGGCGAGCGTCGCCTCGCTCTTTCCCTGCTCGATGAGCCCGAGGATCTTGGCGCGCGCATCGGCGTCGATGACCGGTCCCACCACGGTGCCGGGCTCGGCGGGGTCGCCGACCGGGATCGAGGCGCATGCCGCAATGAAGCGCTCCACGAACCGGTCGTGGATCCCCTCGAGCAGGACGAGCCGCGACAGGGCCGAGCATTTCTGGCCGGAGAAGCCGAACGCGCTGTAGAGGGCGGCCGGGATCGCCTCGTCCAGGTCCGCGTCATTGTCGATGATCAGGGCGTTCTTTCCCCCCATCTCGCAGACGACCTTCTTCAGGTTGGCCTGCCCGGGGAGCGTCCGGCCCGCCGCCTCCCAGATCCGGCAGCCAACCTGGCGCGACCCGGTGAACGCGATGAAGTCGACGCCGGCGTGCTCCACCAGGCGGGCGCCCACGTCCTCGCCGAGGCCGGGCACGAAGTTGAGCGCGCCGGCGGGCACCCCCGCCTCCGCGAGGATGTCCATCAGCTCCGCCGCGATCACGGTCGTCTGCTCGGCCGGCTTCATGATCACGGCGTTTCCCGCAACGAGCGGGGCGACCGTCAGGCCGCAGAGGATCGCCAGCGGGAAATTCCAGGGGGCGATCGCGACGCCGACACCACGCGGGGTCCACAGCTGGGTGTCGCGCTCGCCGGGAACGTCCTGGGTGACACGGGGCCGGGCGAGCGCCCGCATCTCATGCGCGTAGTACCTGCAGAAGTCCACGGCCTCCGAGATGTCGGCGTCGGCCTCGATCCAGGGCTTTCCCGCCTCGAAGACCTCGAGGGCTGAAAGCTCGAAGCGCCTCGCCTCGATGAGCCCCGCGGCGCGGTCGAGGATGTCGGCCCGCTCCGCCGCGGGCGTGGCGGCCCATCCCGGCCAGGCGGAGCGCGCGGCGGCAACCGCCGCGTCGGCGTCGGCCACGGTCGCCCGCGCCCAGTATCCCACCACCTGCGAGGTGCGCGCGGGGTTGGTCGAGGCGACCATCTCGCGGTCCGAGATCTTCCTTCCCCCGATCACAATCGGGTGCTTTCGGCCGAAGCCCGCCGCTACCCGGCCGAGCGCCGCGCGCATCCGCTCCCGGTTTTTCTCGAGGCTAAAGTCCGTGTTGGGGGCGTTCCTGAAGCCCGCCCTTGCAGCGGGGGCGGCGGCCGGGCGGCCGGCGAGGAGGTCGACCGGGTTCCGCAGGAGCTCGTCGCGCGAGGCGCCCCCGGCGTCCTTGGCCCTCAGGAATCCCTCGTTGGAGGTGTTCTCAAGGAGCCTGCGCACGAGGTAGGCCATGCCCGGCAGGAGGTCCCCCACGGGGCAGTACTCGCGCACGCGGTGGCCGGTCGCGACAAGCGCCGCCTTCAGCTCGTCCGCCATCCCGTAGAGCGCCTGGAACTCGTACACCTTGGGGTCGACGCCGCGGCGGTCGGCCTGCGCGATCGCGTGGGCGCACGAGCGGACGTTGTGCGAGGCGAAGGCAGGCGAGACGATGTCGGCGTTGTCCATGAGGAGCGCCGTCAGCTTCTCGTAGTTGGCGTCGCTCTCGGGTTTCTCCGACCAGACCGGCACGGGCCAGCCCCGCTGGCCGGCGAGGGTCGTCTCAAAGTCCCAGTACGCGCCCTTGACCAGGCGTATGACGATCGGCCGGCCCGCCTTCCTGGCCCATGCGATCAGCTCCGCGAGGTCGCGCTCGCAGTCGCGCAGGTAGGCCTGCAGCGCGATCCCGACGGCGGGCTCGCGGCGGAACTCCTCCTCCTCGAGGATGGAGCGGAAGAGGGCGAGCGTGAGGTCCTTGAACGCATAGCTCTCCATGTCGAAATTGATGAAGGCCCCGATCTCCCTGGCCCGGCGCAGGATTGGCCTGAGGCGCCCCTTCAGGGCCACGATCGAGTGCTCCGGGTTTGTCGGCAACACCTCGGGGGTCAGGGCCGACACCTTGACGGAGAGGTTAAGGCGGGGCAGGGGACCCTTGGGCCCCATGTCGCTGAAACATCCGGCCGGGTCCGTGCCGATCGCCTCGGCCACGGTGTCCAGGACCTCGATGTTGCGCCTGAGGAACACGTCGGCCTCGGACTCGCTCACGACCGTCTCGCCCAGGAGGTCGATCGTCGTGGCGATCCCGGAGGAGGCGTTCCTGCGGAGGCGCTTCACGAGGTCCTCGGGTGTCGCGCCCGCCACGAACTGCCCGGCCATCGAGGTCACGTTGGCCTTCACGGGCCCCGCCACCAAGGCGGGTGCGAACGAGGCGGCCGCCAGGCCCGTCCTCAGGGCGGGGTTTAGCTCCACGGCCTTGTCTCCAAGGTATTCCCTCAAGTGGCGGACGATCTCCGAAGAGGAATCGAGGGAGGGAAGGACGTCCACAAACCGGAAGAGCTGTGCCTTGAATGCCGGGTCCTTCATCGACCACTCCATGATCCGAGCGTACGCGCCCTTCTTGGAGAGGATGCCCGGCACCGGGTGGGCGTCCATCAGCTCGAAAAGGTGGTCTCCTATTGTGCGGATCGCGGCCTCAAGGCCGGGGTCGGGCGGCAGGAATGGCGCATGTCCAGGGGTGAGTTGGGCCATGATCCTCAGTGTCATGGCCACCGTTAGAGTTTGCAAGGGTCACAGACACCGTGCGAAGCAGTAGAAGAGCGTTTATCCGCCAGGTAAGCGCCCGTCAGGTTCGGACTACCCGCCTTTAACCCCCCATGATACTCCGATATATTCGTAGGCATTGGCGTCGTGCCACTTATGCCGTCCTTGCGCTCGCCTGCATCCTCCCTGCGCCCGCGGTTCTGGGCGCCGAGACCAAAGCGCCGGAGCCAACGCTTGAGCAGCGGGTTTCGGACCTCGAGGCCTACGTGAACAACGGGTCCCGGACCCCGGACGTGGCCTCCCGCGTGGCGGGCCCGGGCCCGGGGCACAACGGCTGGATGATGACGAGCGCCGCGCTCGTCCTCTTCATGACGCTGCCCGGCCTTGCCCTTTTCTACGGCGGGCTCGTTCGCCGAAAGAACGTCCTTTCGGTCCTCGGCCAGTGCTTCGGCATCGCCGGCCTCGTCACGATACTGTGGTGGGCCGTGGGCTACAGCCTCGTCTTCGCCCCCGGGGGGCCCTTTCTGGGCAGCCTGAAGTACGCGTTCCTCAGGGGCGTGGACGCCGCCCCGAACAACGACTACGGCGCCTGGGTCTCGCAGAGCGTGTTCGCGATGTACCAGCTCATGTTCGCCATCATCACGCCCGCGCTCATCGTGGGCGCCATCGCCGAGCGCATGAAGTTCACCTCGGTGCTCCTGTTCGTCACGGCATGGATGTTCTTCGTCTACTTTCCGCTCGCCCACATGGTATGGGGCGCGGACGGGCTGCTCAACGGCGCCGGCAACCCCGCCGCCAAGGTGAGCGCGATAGACTTTGCTGGCGGCACCGTGGTCCACATGTCGTCGGGCTGGTCGGCCCTGATCCTCTGCATGATCCTCGGCCCGAGGCTCGGCTTCAAGAAGGAGATGATGCCGCCGCACAGCACCGTGCTCTGCATGGTGGGAACGGGCATGCTCTGGGTGGGCTGGTACGGGTTCAACGCGGGCAGCGCCCTGGCGGCCGACGGCATCGCTGCGAACGCCTTCATGACCACCACGCTTGCGGCCGCCGTGGGCTCGTTCACGTGGGGCGTGCTTGAATTCATCATCAAGAAGCACGCATCGATCCTCGGGTTCTGCTCGGGTGCCGTTGCGGGCCTCGTGGTGATCACGCCCGCCGCGGGCTTCGTGGACGCCACGGGCTCCGTCATCATCGGGCTCTTCGCCGCCGCGATCCCTTTCCTTTTCTGCGTCAAGCTGAAGGCCGTTTTCGGCTATGACGACGCCCTGGACACCTTTGGAGTCCACGCCGTCGGGGGAACGATCGGCGCCTTCCTGACGGGCATCCTTGCGACCTCCCGGGTGAACCCGAACCTGACGGCTGCCAACCCCGCGGCCTTGGCAAACGGCCTGGCCGAGCGCGTGGCGCACGGGGGCCTCTGGAAGGAGCAGCTCCAGGCCATGGGAATCACGCTTGCCCTGGCCATCGCCGCAACGACGGTCATCGGATTCGCCCTTAAGGCCACATTCGGCCTCCGCCCGACCACCGAGGTGGAGCGCCAGGGTCTTGATATAAACGAGCACCAGGAAGAGGGTTACAACTTTTGAGGGGTTGATTTGACGGACTTGAGAAGCCCGCAGACCTCTGCGGGCTTCTTTGTTTCAGGGATTTGTGCGACTTTTGGGTCCAGCAGGGTGTTTTGGGCATGAACGATGAACCTCCAGTGCAAAACCAACCCTCGGGGCTAGCCCCGCCGGCAGACTTTACGACCTTCATGCGTAAATATCAGGACATGGTCTTTACCACCTCTGCGCGGCTTGTCCGAAACGACGCCCAGGCGGAGGACATCTCCCAGGAGGTGTTCATAAAGGCCCACGAGCACTTTGACATGCTGGCGACGAGCCCGTCGGCCGGCGGGTGGCTCAAGACCGTGGCGACAAACCTCTCGATCAACCACCTGCAGCGCTACAGGAAGCGCTGGAAGTTCTTCTCGGAGTTCGGCGGCAGCTCTGACGAGGGCGACGCGCCCCCGGTCGAGTTTGCCGCTCCCGACACCTTCTTCAATGCCATCGATTCCGAGGAGAAGCGCGCCTGGGTGGAGGACGCCCTGGCGAAGCTGCCCGACCACCAGCGGATCCCCCTCGTTCTGTACCATTTTGACGACCTTCCCTATGACGAGATCGCCCGCAGGACCGGGGTGTCCCTCGCCAAGGTGAAGACCGACATCCTCCGCGCCAGGGCCGCCCTGGCAAAGGTCCTCTCCCGCGGGGACACCTCCCTATTGGCCCGGGCAAGCTAACCTGACCATGAACCCACACGATTCAGAAAGACTGGAGGCCGCGACCCGCGCGCTGCTCAGGGGGATTCCCGACCGCAGGGCCCCTTCGAGCCTCGAGGGCCGCGTGATGGCGGAACTGGCGCGCAGGGCCGCCCTGCCCTGGTGGAGGAAGTCCTTCGCGCATTGGCCTTCGGTTGCGCGCCTCGCATTTGTCGCGGTTTCCGCGCTCGCGTGCATTGCCGTCGTTTCCGTCCTCGTGACCCTCGCGGGCAGCCCGGGCGGCCACCAGGTCGAAGGAAGCATCTCGAGCTCCCTTGCCCGGCTCCTCCTCGTCCGGGATGTCCTTACTTCCGTTGAGGGCACCGCCAGGCGTCTCATCGCCGCCGTCCCGCCCCTCTGGCTTTACGGCACGGTTGCCTGCATCGCCGCGTTCTACGCGGCGCTCGCCGCAATCGGCGCCGCCACGTACCGCGCCGTCTCGTTCGCGCGCCAAACCTCCTAACCTCTCACTCTCCATGAACTCACCCCTAAAGACGCTGCAGGCGGTACGCCTCCTTGCCGCGCTCGCAACCTTCTCGGCCGTCGGATACGCGGCGGATTCGGCAAAGCCCCAGGACACCGGTCCTGCCCCCGCCGCACCCACACCTGTTGCGGTGACCCCCGTGCCGGAGGCCCCGCTCCATGAGATAGGCGCCGGCGCGCCGGCGCCCGCAGCCCCCGTTGCCCAGCAGGCCACGGCGGTCCCCAACGTCCCCACGACCCAAGCGGCCCCCAAGGGCAACGAGGAACCCGAGGAGGAGGAGCATTCCGAGCACCATGGCAATCATACCGACAAGGATGACATGGTCGCTGTCATGGGGCAGGTGGCGGTGCTCGCAGGCGAGCACTGCGAGGGCAATGCGGTCTCGGTCATGGGCCCCCTGACCGTGGACGGGATTGTCGACCAGAACGCGGTCTCCGTCATGGGCTCGAACACGGTCAACGGAACCGTCCACGGCAATTGCGTCGCGGTCCTGGGCGTCATGAGGCTCGGCCCGAAGGCGCACATCGACGGGGACCTGGTGTGCGTGGGCGGACTGCTCGACAAGGCGCCCGGCTCGTTCGTGGGCGGCAAGGTCGTGTCGCAGGCCGGCAGCCTCGGGATCGGCGAGGATTCAGGAGCCTATTCGTGGATCCACCATGGTCTCAGGCTCGGGCGGCCCCTCGCGATTGGCCCCCACCTGGCCATCTTCTGGCTCATCGTCCTGTGCCAGGTGGCGCTCTACCTCCTGCTCGCGCTTGTCTTTCCGGGCGGCATCACGAAGTGCGCCGACACGCTCGCCCACCGGCCCGGCATCACCTTCCTGACGGGGATCCTGGCCATCCTTGGGCTCCCGGTGCTCTTCATTCTGCTCCTGGTGACCGTCGTCGGGATTCCCGTCGCCCTTGTGGTCCTCCCGCTCTCGGTCCTGGCGGCCGTGGTCTTCGGCAAGGCGGCGGTCTACGCCTTCATTGGGCGCTCGGTCGCCCGCGGCCCTGTGCAGCCGGTCGTGGCAACGGCCATCGGCGTGGCCATCATGATGGTGTTCTATTTCATTCCCTTCCTGGGATTTGCGATCTGGTTTGTTGTGGCGTACCTCGGCTTTTCGTGCGCCGTTACGACGCTCTTCACCGCCACGAGGATCGGCCAGAAGGCCCCCCCGCCCGCAGCCCCGGTGCCGCCGGCCGCAGCTCCGGTGCCGCCTGTCGTGGCTCGGTCAGAATCACCGGCTGCCTCCCTCGTGGTTCCCTCCACTCCCCTTGCGGCGGCGGCTGCGCCCGCGGAATCCGTCTCAGGGCAGCCCCAGCCGCCCCTCGCCGAGGTCGTGCCGCCGGTCGCCCCGCCGCCCGTGATATCGCTGGCTGCCGCCTCACCCGCGACCCCTGTCCTTGAAACCTCGCTTCCCAAGGCAGGGTTCTGGATCCGGATGGTGGCGCTCCTCGTCGACGTGGTGATCGTCGCCATCGTGACGAGCCGCGACCACAGCCATGATGTGTTCCTTCCCGCGATCGCCGCTTATGGGGCGCTTCTCTGGAAGTTCAAGGGGGCCACGGTCGGCGACATCATCTTTGGCATCAAGGTCATCAGGGCGGACGGGGCACCGATCGACTGGGTGACCGCAATCGTGCGGGCGCTTGCGTGCTTCCTCTCGCTTATCTTCGTCGGGCTTGGCTTCCTCTGGATTGCCTTTGATCCGGAAAAGCAGGGCTGGCACGACAAGATCGCGGGCACCGTGGTCGTGAAGCTGCCGAAGGGCACCCCCCTGATCTAGCGAGAAGGCGGTTGATATCCTGCTGCGGGACGTTGCAAGGTAGGCCTAGCAACGATGCCCACCCAACGCCCCGCGGCCAAGAAATCCCTTCCCCGGAAAGGCCCCCTCGTGGGGCTCATCATGGGGAGCACCTCCGACTGGGAGACCCTCCGCCACGCAGCCGAGACGCTCGAGCTTCTCGGGGTGCCCTTCGAGAAGCGGGTGGTGAGCGCCCACCGGACGCCCCGGCTCATGTTCGAGTACGCGACCGCGGCCGCCGGCCGCGGGCTCCGGGTCCTGATTGCCGGGGCCGGTGGAGCCGCCCACCTGCCCGGCATGACCGCCTCCCTGACGCCCCTTCCCGTCCTGGGGGTGCCCGTCGAAAGCGCCGCGCTCAAGGGCCTGGACTCGCTGTGCTCGATCGTGCAGATGCCCGCGGGCATCCCCGTCGCAACCTTTGCCATCGGGAAGCCGGGCGCCATCAACGCAGGGCTCTTTGCCGCGTCGCTCCTGGCGCATGATCACCCGGCGATCGCCCGGGCGCTTGAGGCCCGCCGGCGGGCGCAGACCCGCAAGGTGCTGGGCGCGCGCCTGCCGTGATCGCCCCGGGAAGAGCGATCGGCGTCCTGGGAGGCGGCCAGCTCGGCCGCATGTTCGCGCAGGCGGCGCAGGACATGGGCTACCGGGTCCATGTCTTCGAGCCCTCGTGCCCGTGCCCGGCGGGGGCGGTCTCGGACCGCGAGACCTGCGCGCCCTTTGACGACCTGGCGGCGCTCGAGTCCTTTGCCCGCACCGTGGACGTGGCGACCTACGAGTTTGAGAACATCCCCGCCGGTCCACTCCGGGCGGTCGAGGGCGTGGTCCCGCTCCTTCCCCCAAGCTCGGTGCTCCACATTTGCCAGAACCGGACCCGGGAGAAGGCCTGGCTGAAGGCCAACGGGTTCCCGCACGCGCGCTACGCCGAGGCCCTCGATGGCAACATCGAGGCCGCGGCGGCCGAGGTCGGGATACCCTGCGTCGTCAAGACGGCGGACTTTGGCTACGACGGGAAGGGACAGATGAGGATAGCCTCGCCGCAGGACCTCGTGCAGGCCTCGGCGATCTTCCGGGGGAGGCGCTGCGTGGTCGAGCAGTGGGTCGACTTTGAGCGCGAGATCTCCGTCATCTGCGCGCGGACCCAAGGGGGTGAAAGCCGCACCTTCCCGGTCTCGGAGAACATCCACACCAACCACATCCTGGACATCTCGATCGTCCCGGCACGGATCTCCGCCGAGGTCGATGCGCGCGCGCGGGCGCTGGCAGTCGAGGTCGCGGAGCGGCTGGGCGTCGTGGGTCTGGTGGCGGTGGAGATGTTCCTCTCGACGTGGGGAGAGGTCCTCGTGAACGAGATCGCCCCCAGGCCGCACAATTCGGGCCATTGGACGATGGACGGCTGCGAGACGAGCCAGTTTGCGCAGCACGTGAGGGCGATCTGCGGGCTTCCGCTCGGGCCCACGGGCATCCGCAGCCCGACGGTCATGGTGAACATCCTGGGGGACGCGTGGCGCCGCCCGGGCGGCGCGCTCGCCGAGCCGAACTGGGAGGCCCTGCTGGCCGAGCCCAGGGCGAGGCTCCACCTCTACGGGAAACCCGAGCCGAGGCCGGGGCGCAAGATGGGGCACTTCACGGTCCAGGCCCCAAGCGCCGCCGAGGCGCTCGAGGTCGCCCTGGCGCTCAAGTCCATGCTCTAGGCCCCCGTCACTTCGGGAGAAGCTCCGAGACCAGCCCCTTCTCCTCCTTCAGCTCCTTCTCGGTAGCCGCGATGCGCTCCTTCGAGAAGTCCGTGAGCTTCAGTCCCTGTACAATCTCCCAGGTGGTTCCGTTGCTGCGGATCGGGTAGGAGAACATCAGGCCCTTCTCGATGCCGTAGGAGCCGTCCGAGCAGACCGCCACGCTGAACCACTCGCCCGTGCGCGTCGGGGTCGTCAGGTTCCTGACCGTGTCTACGACGGCGTTGGCGGCCGAGGCCGCCGAGCTCAGCCCCCGTGCCTTGATGATCGCGGCGCCCCGCTGCTGGACCGTCGGCAGGAAGGTGTCCTTGAACCAGGACTCGTCGGTGATCGCGTCGATTGCCGGCTTTCCGGCGATGCGCGCGTTGTAGAAATCGGGGTACATGGTCGAGCTGTGGTTGCCCCAGATCGCGAGGTTAGTGACGGCCGTCGTTTCGGTCGCCGCCTTCTGCGCGAGCTGCGCCACGGCCCGGTTCTGGTCGAGCATCGTCATCGCGAACCAGCGGTCCCTGGGGATCGACGGCGCGTTGTTCATGGCGATCAGGCAGTTCGTGTTGCAGGGATTGCCGATTACGAGGATCCGGACGCCCGCCGCCGCGTTCTTGGCGATCGCCTGCCCCTGGCCGGTGAAGATCTTCCCGTTGATGCCGAGGAGGTCCTTCCTCTCCATGCCCGCCTTCCGAGGGACCGACCCGACAAGGAGCGCCCAGTCGACCCCCTTGAACCCCTCGTCCAGGGAGGAGGTCGGCATCACGCCCTTGAGCAGCGGGAACGCGCAGTCCTGGAGCTCCATCACGACGCCGCCGAGCGCGGGCAGGGCAGGCTCGATCTCGATCAGGTGGAGGATGACGGGCTGGTCGGGCCCGAACATCGATCCCGATGCTATGCGAAACAGCAGGGAATATCCGATTTGGCCGGCTGCGCCGGTGACAGCCACACGAATGGGTGTTTTCATGGAACGGACATGATGTAATGAAACGGCGGCCGAGCGCACGGAGTAAATTCAGAGCCGCCGGGATTCCCGGGCGCGCTCCTGGCCGGCCCTAGGCAAAGCGTCTTGCCAGCGAGGAATGTATCTCCCGGACAAGGGCTTCCGTCGTGTCCCATCCGATGCAACCGTCGGTAATGGATACCCCCCGGCGCAGCTTATAGATGGGCTGGGGGAAGGCCTGGCTTCCCGCCTCCAGGTTGCTCTCGATCATTGCGCCCATGATGGACGTGTTGCCGTCCGCGATCTGCGCCAGCAGCTCGCGCATCACCTCGGGCTGGCACTCGGGCTTCTTCTTCGAGTTGTCGTGGGAGCAGTCGACGAGGATCGACTTGATCAGGCCCGCGGCCGCCAGGAGCTCCTCCGTCTTGCGGATATGCTCCCGGGAGTAGTTGGGGCCGCCGGAGCCCCCGCGCAGGACGATGTGGCAGTTGGGATTGCCCGCGGTCACCACCGCCGACGCAGCCCCGTCCAGGTTGATGCCGAGGAACGTCTGCGGCTGGGAGGCCGCGCGGATGGCGTTGATCGCCGTCTGCACGGAGCCGTCGGTGCCGTTCTTGAATCCCATCGGCATCGAGAGCCCCGAGGCCATCTGCCGGTGCGTCTGGGACTCAGCGGTCCGAGCGCCGATCGCCGACCAGCACACCAGGTCCGCGATGTACTGAGGGGTGATCGGGTCAAGGAGCTCGGTGGCCGTCGGCAGCCCGAGGTCGAGCACGTCCCTGAGGAAACCCCGTGCGATGCGCAGGCCCGCGGCGATGTCGTACGAGCCGTCGAGGCGGGGATCCATGATGAGGCCCTTCCAGCCCACGGTGGTGCGCGGCTTCTCGAAGTAGACGCGCATCACGATCATGACCCGGTCGGAAACCTCGCGCGCAAGGGCGGCGAGCCTGCGCGCATACTCGCGACCCGCGTCCACGTCGTGGATCGAGCAGGGGCCCACGATCAGCAGCAGTCGCCGGTCGTCGGTGAAGATCAGCCTGTGGATCTCCTGGCGGGAGCGGCTCACGAATTCCGCCTGGGCCTCCGTCTTCGGCGACTCGGCCAGGAGCGCCGCGGGCGAGGGGAGGGGCCGTGTCTCGACGACATTGATGTCCGAGGTCTTTTGCATGGGGTCCCGTGAGGAAGCCGTCATCGCCGCTTGCCGCAAGGGATTTAGGAGGCATGATGCGCCTGGGCCTCCGAATTTGGGCAAAAAAAGTGGCGGGCCGCCTACCCCTAGACGGCCCGCCTTTGCTTTCTTATTTACCCCAAAACTCCCGCTAGGCGGGAGAAGTGGAAAAATCTACTCTCTAATAGGTAAACATTTTGCGGTTATCGTCAAGTGACGCCGCATCAAATAATCTGGCAAAATCATAGGTAATTTATAGGCAGTATCTTACAACTGATGAATATTCCGGCAGATTCCGCATTTTTCGCCTATTTTCCTTCCTGTGTGCTCCATGCAACGGGTCCGGATGCTCCGGCGTTCCTACAGGGTCAATTTACCAACGACTTAGGAAAAATGACAACGGGCGGATCGGCCTATGGCCTGTGGCTCGACAGGAGGGGCCGAGTGGTCGCCGACAGCCACGTCGTCCGAGGGGCCGCCGGGGGAGACTTCTTCCTTGTGAGCCAAAGGTCGGATCCCGCGACCCTGGCCGCGCATCTGCGCGCCCACATTATCGCCGACGAGGTTGAGGTCGGGGATGAAACCGGCGCGTGGAGGGGCCTGGCGCTCCTGGGGTCCGGCACCGGAGCGTGGCTTTCCTCGGCACGTAGGCCGGGATTCTTCTTCCCGGGCAGGCGCTCGCGCGGTGAAAGCTTCGAATGGCTCGTGCCCGCCGCCGACTGGGCGGAGGCCGAGCGCTCCGTTTCGGGCCTCCGGGCGCTTGACGCTTCGACGCTGGAACTCCTGCGGATACGCGCCGCGATCCCGAGCGTCCCCTCCGACATCGGACCCGGGGACATCCCGAACGAGGGCGGCCTGGACACCGACGCCGTCTCGTATTCAAAAGGGTGCTACCTTGGCCAGGAGGTGATGGCCCGCGTGAAGGCCCTGGGACGCGTGCGCCGACGGCTCGTGCGCGTCCGGGGGGAAGGGGTGCCGCCGCCTCTGCCGGCCGCCCTCTGGCGCGGGGAGGGGAGGGCGGGCGACCTGCGGTCTGCGGAGCGCGACGGCGAAGGCTACGAGGGGCTAGCACTCGTCGCGGTGGATGCGGCCGCAGCCGGGGCCCGCTTTTCGCTCGGCAGGGGTGCGGCACCCTCGTTGGCCCAGCTGGACAATCCGTGGGGTCCGCCGGATTGCGTTTGACCGCCCCGGACTGAGGCCCTTGCGTCTCAAAAAGATCTACCCCGATGAACAAGGCCGAACTGGTAAATGAAGTGCACAGGCTCCTGGGCGAGGGCACTTCCCTGGCCGCTGCCGAGCGCGCCGCGGATTCCGTTCTCCAGGGGATCAAGCGCGGCCTGAAGCGCGACGCCGAGGTACACCTCGTCGGTTTTGGCACCTTCTCGGTCGCGCAGCGGTCGGCCCGCAAGGGTTTCAACCCCCATACGCGCCAGCCCATGAAAATACCCGCGATGAAGCTCGTTCGCTTCAAGGCGGGTGCGAGCCTCCGCGGCCTCCGCTGACCCGATGACGGACACCCTCACAAAGAGGTTCCGCGCTGTCTATTCACGCGATCCGGAGGTGATCGCGAGGGCCCCCGGGCGGATCGAGTTCATCGGGAACCACACCGACTACAACGGGGGTCCCGTGCTGGGCGCCGCCATTGACCGGAGCGTGTGTGTCGGGCTCGCCCGCAGGACCGACGGGAAAAGGCGCTTTTCAAGCGACACGAAGCCCGGGATCTTCGAGCTCCAGGCCGGGGCCCCCCTGGAGCGGGCCGCCGGGCAGAACGCGTGGACCAATTACCCGCTCGGCGTCCTTGCCGCCCTTAGGGATTCGGGCCTGCCGTCCCCGGCGGGCTTCGACTACCTGGCGGTTTCAAATGTCCCCATGGGCGCCGGTCTCTCCAGCAGCGCCGCGATCGAGCTCTCCTCGGCGCTCGCCTTCCTCGAGGCCGCGGGTTCCTCGCTCGGGACGGAGGCCCTCGTCAAGATCGGCCGCAAGGCTGAGAACGAGTTTGTCGGGGTCCCGTGCGGGATCCTCGATCAGGGCGTGTCCGGGTTTGGCCTCAGGGACCACCTGGTCTACATCGACTGCCGCGGCCCGAGCTTCGACACGGTGCCGCTGCCGGCCGGCTCCAATTTCTGGATCTTCAACACCCACACGAAGCATGCCCTGATCGACGGACTCTATGCGTCGTGTCACCAGGAATGCATGGATGCGGCGAAGGTGATCGGAGTCGCGCAGCTGGTGGACGCCACCCCGGCCATGCTCCTGGCCGCCGAGCAGAAGCTGTCGAGGACCGCCTTCAAGCGAGCCCGGCACGTGATCGACGAGATCGGCAGGGTTTCAAGCGCCGTCGCGGCGCTCCGCGCCGGCGACCTCACGGCGGTCGGGAAGCTCCTGCTTGCGTCGCACCGGAGCTCGCGCACCTGGTTTGAGAACAGCAGCCCCGAGCTCGACTTCCTTGTGGACAACCTGGAATCGGAGGCCGGCGTCTTCGGTGCGCGGCTGACGGGCGGCGGGTTCGGCGGCGCGGCGATGGCGCTCACGACGGACGCCTTCGGCGACGAGGCCGGCATCCGCATCTCGGACGCCTATCTCGCCAGGTTCGGATCGAGGCCCGAGATCATCCACGCGCGGACCGGCGACGGGGCTGCCCTCGTCACAAGAGCGAAGTGAGCTGGTCGAACCAAGCGTCGACCCAGCCCCTTAGGAAGAGGAAGTAGAGGGCGCCGGCGATCGCCAGCATCGGCCCGAACGGAACGTGCACGCCAAGGCCCATGTCGGCCGGCTTGCCGTCCGGGGTCTCCGCCCGGGGCGCACCCGCCCCCGGCTTGCCCGCGGCCTTCTGCCAGAGGAGGGCCGTCCCGATCCAGACGGTCCCGACCGCGGCCCCGCCGAACACCGAGAAGACCGCGCCGTGCCACCCGCAGAAGGCGCCTATGGCGCCCACGAATTTCACGTCGCCAAAGCCCATAGCCTCCTTCTTGAGCGCGGCCTCGGCGACGAGCGCGATCCAGAGCACGACGCCCGAGCCTGCGACGACGCCGACCAGTGACGCCGATCCCGAGCGCAGGCTGTCCGCCACGTAGAACCCGCCGTGCTGGCCGTGGAGCGCAGGGATCAGTGCGGAAAGGATTAGGCCAACGATCGCCAGCCCGATCGTGAACGCGTCGGGGATGATCATGTGGTCCAGGTCAATGAACGTGGCGCAGATGAGCGATCCCAGGAACACCCACCCGCAGACGGCCGCGGCCGGCGGCAGGCGCAGCCAGCACGCGAGGAAGACCGCGGCAGTCAGGAGCTCCACGAAGGGGTAGCGGAAGGAAAAGGGCCTGCCGCAGCAGCGCGCATGGCCCCTCAGGACGAGCCATGAGAGGACCGGGATGTTGTCGTACCAGGCGATCGGGGTGCCGCAGGCGCATGTGGACCCCGGCCTGACGATGGATTTCCCCGCGGGAACCCTGTAGATCACCACGTTTAGGAAGCTCCCGATGCAGGCGCCGAGGATGACAACGAACGTGGGGAAGAAGAGGGGGTGCAGCGCAGCCACGTCCGAGAGGGTGCTGATCATGGCGGCCATACTGTACGAGAGCGCTATTGGGAGCCAAGAGCCTTCGCCGCTGCGGACCGCATGACCGGCGCTGTCCTGGCGGCGGGCACCCCCGACCAAATCTCGAGCGCCTTGGCCCCCTGGTGGACCAGCATGGCGAGCCCGTTTGCGCGGGGGATTCCGAGCGCCTCGGCCTGGGCGAGAAGCCGGGTCCGCGGCGGATTGTACACCATGTCGAAAACGGCGGCCACCCCGGGGATCGTGGCGAGGTCAATGGGCGCCGGATCGGACGCGCGGAGCCCCGCGCTTGTCGCGTTGATGACGAGGGCCCCCATGGGGAAGGCGGGTGCGGCGAGCCCGGGCGCCACCCCGTGCAGGGGCGTCGAGTGGGCGAGCGGGCGGAGCTGGCCGAGGAGCGCGTCGAGGTTCTGCCGTGAGCGGTTCACGACCCAGATGCCGGCGCAGCCGGCGCGCAGGCATTCGACGGCGGCGCCCCTGGCCGCACCCCCGGCCCCGAGGAGGATCACGGGCGTCCCCCGGAGGGTCAGGCCCAGGTCCTCGGCGATCGCCGCCGAAAGCCCGTAGCCGTCCGTGTTGTGGCCATGCCAGCCGAGGGGCCCCAGGATGAGCGTGTTCACGGCGCCCGCCTCGCGCGCGCCCGCCTCCATGCCGGCCACAAGGCCGACCGCCTGGACCTTGTGGGGAACCGTCAGGTTAACGCCGATGAATCCCCTCTCGGCCAAGATGCGGAGGGCTGCCCCGAGGTGCTCGGGCTCCACGTCGAAGGCGTCGTAGCGCCACGAAGCGAAGCGCGCGTCATCCCGGGCGAGCGCCGCAAGCGCAGCGCCCTGCATCTGGGGGCTCACGGAGTGGGCGATCGGGTGGCCGATCACGGCCAACCCGGTGCCGGCATGCGGCCATTGCCCGAGGTCGGACAGGGTGAGGACCGGATTCAGGACTGGAGGTACCGCTCGTGGGTCGCCTCAAACTCGTCGGCAAACTCCGAAAAGATCTGCGCCCGGGCCAGGTCGCTCGCGGCCGAGTAGTGGTTGGCGAGGTTGCGGCAGCTCCGGCAGAGCACCTCGCGGACCGTGGTGGGCGCCAGGTCCGAGGGCTTCGGCGCGATATGGTTGGAGCGAAGGAGCGCGAAGACCTCCTCTGCGTCGCGGAACAGCCCCTGGTCAAACGGGTCGATGAAGAACGGCGTCTCGTCGGCGTAGCAGCCCACGACAAAGTGGCCCGGCAGGCCCACCGGCTCAAGGGGCATGCCCAGGCGCTCCCCGACGAGCAGGTAGAGGACGCTCAGCGAAATCGGTATCCCCTTGCGGCGCGTGAGAACCTTGTCGATGAAGCTGTTCATCGGGTCGGTGTACTGCTCGACGTTGCCGCGGAAGCCCCACTCGTGGAAGAGCACGCGGTTCATGACGCGGCATTTCTCGCGGTTGGACGAAGGCTCGGAGATGAGCTCGCGGCACCGGGCCGCCATCTCGTCGATCTCCGCGCGGCACTCGGCGATGTCGAGCTCGGGCGTGACCGTGCGGGCGAGGAGAAGGGTCCCGGTCTCCAGCTCGTAATTGAGCGACCGGATGAACGCGCGGAACTCGCTCACGGGGTCCGTGAGCTTCAACTCGTCGATGAACCAGGAGGCGTGGCGCGCGAGCAGCCGGTTCGAGCTGCGGGCTATCTCCTGGAGGAGCGTCGCGGCGGCGGCACCGCGCGAGGAGAATCGGGCCAGGAGCGCCCGGCGGACGGTGGGACTTGGATCATCGAGTAGACCCAACAGCGCCTCTTTCTCAGCAGCAGGCAGTGTTTCCGTTTCCACGCCCAAAAGTGGAATCCGTTTTGTCCGCGCGTGGCAATACCGGAACGGAAATTCCGCGCAGAAAATTGTCTTGCGCGTCAGGAGCGCGCGCCAAAAAGGGCGGAGCCGACGCGGACAAGCGTGCTTCCCTCCTGGATGGCGGCCTCGAGATCCCCGCTCATTCCCATCGAGAGGACGGGCAGCGGGGAGCCCGCCGCTGCGCGGAGCCTGTCCCGTGTTTCCCTGAGCGCGGCGAACGTGCGCCGGGCGACAGAGGGATCGTCCGAAAGGGGGGCGATGGCCATCAGGCCCTCCACGAGGACGTTCTTGAGCGCCAGGGCGGCCGAGAGCAGCGCCTCGGCCTCCTCGGGATCGACCCCCGACTTTGCCGGGTCGTGGCCGGAGTTGACCTGCAGGAGCACGGCCTGCGTCTTCCCGAGCTCGGCCGCGTTCCGGTCGATCACCTGGAGCAGCTTCACGCTGTCCACGCTCTGGATGCGGTCGAAGGAACCCACGGCAAGGCGCGCCTTGTTGGACTGGAGGTGCCCGATCAGCTCCCATGAGATCGCGGCACGGGCCAGTTTTCTCTTCTCGGCACCCTCCTGGACGCGGTTCTCCCCCACGGCCCTGAGCCCATACCGGGCCGCATACCCGACGGCCTCGGCGGGGAAGAACTTGGTAACCGCAAGCAGCTCAACACCCGAGGCATCGCGCCTCGCCTGGCCGCACGCCTGCTCTATCCGGGCTCGGACCGCGTCGGCGCGGCGCCTAAATTCCTCATAATCGGGCAGCATATGTCGTAAGAAAAACTACTTCTGGGTTTACGCGAGCGAACAAGCCCGAGTAGAGTGCGGGCAATAGCTTAGCTAATCATGCAAATCGACAATTTTAAGATATTCGCGGATCTCGTTGAAACCAAGAGCTTCTCGAAGTCCGCCAAGCTCAACGGAATCACCCAATCGGCCGTGAGCCAGCAGGCCCGGGCGATGGAGCGCCACTTCAAGGTCCTCCTCGTGGATCGCAGCCAGAAGCAGTTCCAGCTCACGCGCGAGGGCCAGCGGGTCTACGAGTCCGCAAAGGACGTCCTGCATGCCTACGAGACGCTGCTTTCCGAGCTCCAGGAGATGAAGAAGGTGGTGAGCGGGACGATCCGCATCTCGACGATTTACTCGATCGGCCTCCATGAGCTGCCGCCCTACATCAAGAAGTTCCTCCACGACTTCCCCTCGGTGAACGTGCGTGTCGAGTACCGCCGCTCCAACCTGGTGTACGAGGATATCCTGCACAACTGCGTGGACTTCGGCCTGGTCGCCTTCCCGGCCAAGGTGCGCCAGGTCGAGGCTATCCCCTTCCGCAACGACCACCTGGTCGTGATTTGCAACCCGCACCACGCCCTCGCCAAGAAGGGCGAAGTCTCCGTGCCGGAGCTCGCGGGCCAGAAGTTCATCGGCTTTGACCCCGACATCCCGACCCGCAAGGCGGTGGACCAGATCTTCCGCGACAACAAGCTTGAGATCGAGACGGTTATGGAATTCGACAACGTCGAGACCGTGAAGCGGGCCGTCGAGATCGACCATGGCATCGCGATCGTGCCGCAGGCGACCATCCTGCAGGAGGCCAAGCAGGGCACGTTGGCCGTCCTGAGGTTCAAGGGCGCGGGCTACACCCGGCCGCTGGCGCTCCTTCACCGCAAGGGCCGGGTCCTTACGCCCGCGATGAAGAAGTTTGTCGAGATCCTGGGCCTTGACCTGCCCGAGGCGCGCGGAGCCTGATTTGCAGGGAATGGCCCGATGTGCCATGATGGTGGAGGCGTCTGCCTCCAACGATTCTAGACCGATGAAAACCGTGATCCTGCGCGTCATCGCGCTCGTAGTCCTCCTCCTCGTCCCGTCCGCCCTTGTGAGGGCGAGTCCCGTGAAGCCCGTCCCGGCGCCGGCCTGGAAGCTCAAGGACGTCGACGGCAAGGTCGTCACCTGGGACCAGTTCAAGGGAAAGGTCGTCGTCCTCGACTTCTGGGCCACCTGGTGCCCGCCTTGCCGCACCGAGATCCCGGGCTACATCGCGCTCCAGAAGAAATACGCCGCCGACGGCCTGGTGATCGTGGGGATCTCCCTCGACACGGACGGCCCGGAGGTCGTCCGGAAGTTCATGAAGGATATTGGCATCAACTACCCGGTCGTGATCGCCGACGACCAGGTCCAGGAGCTGTTCGCCCCGATCGATGGGATCCCGACCACCTTCATCATCGACCGTGACGGCCTCATCCGGGACAAGAAGGTCGGGCGCGAGCCGAGTGACGAGTACGAGAAGGCGATCCTCGCGATCCTCAAGCCGCACGCGGCTTGAGGGGGCGCGGGGCTGGCGATAACCCCTTAACGCCAGCCCCGCTATTAGTCTTACCGGCTCTTCGCCGGCTCGATACTACCCAAAACCCCGCTTTTTAATGTGCAGGATGGGTTTTTATAAGCATCGTCCGTGCCAGCTGTTTTAGTCTTTCGCGAATTGTAGCGCCCCCCCGAGCTCGTCGGCGATCGTCCGGTCGCTGCGGCACCGCGGCATCTTGTTTTGACCGCCCCATTTCCCGTGGAAGCGCATCCACTGCTCAAAGACCCCCGGCATGACGAGGCGCACGAAGGGCGCGTCCAGGGCGCCGCCATTGCGCTTGGCGTCGTAGTCCTCGTTGAGCCGCCTCAGCTCGGCGTCCAGCTCCACGGCCATCACGGGCCCGGTTGGCGTCAGGAGGGTTCCAGCCTTCAGTTCCACCCACCACTCGTGCCGGCCGCGCGTCCTCCCCGTCGATGAGTTCACAAAGATCGGGGCGACGTGGAAGTTCGTGATGGTCCAGCCATTGCGTCGGCACACCGCTAGGAGCGCGTCGGTGATCTCCTTCTCGATCACGTGCTCGCCGAAGGCGCTCAGCTGGAGCCTTGTCCTGCCCACGTAGGTGAGGCGCGCGGGCTCGGTCGAGTTGAAGCGAACCACGTCGCCGATCACGTAGCGGGCGAGCCCCGACGGCGCGGTGAGGATGAGCGCGTAGTCGACCCCGGTTGCCACCCCTGAGATCGGCACGGCCTTCGCGCCCAGGTGCTCGAGGCGCTTCTCGTCAAAGTCAGACATGGGGAGGAACTCGTAGAACACGCCTGCATCCACCATGAGCCGGAGCCCCGCGGCGGCCTCGGCATCCTGGGCAGCGATAAAGGCCTCCGACGCGGGGTAGACCTCGTGGAAATTGACCGTGGGCCCCAGGACGGCGCGCAGCTCATCCTGGAAGGGCGTGACCGGCACGCCCCCGTGCACATAGCACTCGAAGTTGGGCCAGAGCGCCTGGAGGTGCGGCACCTGCAGGCCGGCATCGGCCGCGCGCGCCCGGAGCGCATCGGCGAGGATCAGTATCCAGCTTGGGATCCCCGCCAGCACCGTGATGTCGATCCCCAGGGTGCGCTGGGTGATGGCATCGATCTTTGCCGGCCAGTCTGCCATCTGGGCGATCTCGGTTCCAGGCTCGTAAAGGTGCCTTTCAACCCACCCGGGCAGGTTGAGCGCGGCAATGCCGCTCAAGTCCCCGGCGTAGGCCTCGAACGGCTCGGATTCCGCGATCGGCACCAGGGTGGAGGAGCCCCCGAGGAAGAGGTGCCTGCCCCGGAAGGCGTTCGTGTTGCCGACCCGCGACGTATACCAGAGGATGGAGTCCAGGCCCGTGTGCTTAAAGTGGTCGAGCATCGCCTCCGTGACCGGTATATATTTCGTCCGCCCCGCCGTCGTGCCCGAGGAGACGGAATATATCTGGCAGGAGCCTGGCCACAGGATGTTCGAGTCACCCTTCTTCATGCGCTCGATGTGCGGGGATAGGTCCTCGTAGGTTCGAAGCGGCACCCGCTCCTGGAACTGCTCGTAGGTCATCCCGCCCTCGACGCCGGACCCCTGCCACACGAGCGCCTGTGAAAGCTTGGGTATCAGGCGCTTAAATACACTCTTCTGGCGTGCAGGGCCGTCAGAGCTGCGCTTTAGGCGCATCCCGGCACGGGTCGACAGAAGACCCACGCCGAGCTTCAATAGGCTTTTTGATACAACGGGCATTGCAGCTCTCTTTGATACAAGAGCAGCGGTGCGCGGTCTAGGGCTGCAAGCGAATTCAGGCGGCGAGGTCGATCTTACCGGCCTTTAACCTTTGATTGAATCCCCCGAAATGGGGCGGGAACTGCCAGAAGTGGAAGGGCGGGGGAGCGTGTCGAACGCGCGTTTTCATGGCTGAAACGCTGGCATAAATGCGGGGATCGGCTTGGCTTGGGTCCTGAAACGCACCCCAAGCTCCCCCATGGTGTTCCCGGAAATCCTTCTTGAGGACGAGAGCCTCGTGGCCTTCGACAAGCCGAGCGGCCTGCCGGTCGTGAGGGACGCCTCCGACAGGGCGGGCCCCTCGCTCATGGGCCTCGTGCGCGCGCGCTTCGGCCCGGCGATCGCGAACGTCCACCGCCTGGACCGGGAGGCGAGCGGGGTGGTCCTCTGCGCAAAGGCCAAGGAGGCCCTCGATTTCCTGAGCGGGCAGTTCCAGTCAAAGACGGCGCGCCGGATCTACCACGCCCTGGTGGTCGTGCTCCCGGAGGGCGGGGTGCCCGACAGGACACGCGTCCGGGAGCCCTCGGGCGCGCTTCCGCCGGAGTTCACGGTGGACCTTGCGCTTGGCGACGACGAGCACCGCCCGGGCCAGGTGAGGGTCTTCCTCAAGCGGGGCGGGAAACCCAGCACGACCGATTTCCGGATCCTCGAGTCCTTCGGAAGGTTCGCGTGGCTCGAGTGCGTCCCGAGGACCGGGCGCATGCACCAGATCCGCGCGCACCTGGCGGCGGCGGGTGCCCCGGTCCTGAACGACGCGCTGTATGGGGACCCCGCCAGGGTGCTCCTGCTTTCGGGGCTAAAGGCCCGCTACAAGGGCCGTGAGGAGGAGCGGCCGCTTGTGGCGCGCCTGGCGCTCCATGCGGCGTCCCTCGGCTTCACGCACCCGTTGTCCCGGGCCGCGACCCAAGTCTCGTCGCCCCTTCCCAAGGACCTGGAGGTGGCGCTCAAATACCTGCGGAGGTTCTCCGCCCCTAGGGTACAGGGTGGGCCGGCGGCGGGGCCTGCGTCACGATGACCGTCTTGCGCCGCAGCGCCTCCTTAAGGACCGGCAGGGAGATCGCGTAGACCACCAGTACCCAGACCGGGGCGACGATCATCCACGCGGCGATCGCGTGGATCGCGGTCATCCCGAACTTCTCGAGGAACTCCCGGGGGTCGTCCCAGAGCATGTGGTTCATTATCCGGATGCCGAGGTGTTCTGACGGCACATGGAAGATCCAATTCCCCAGGCGCACCAGGAAGTAAATCACGGGAAGGTGCACCGGCGTGCAGAGCGCATTCACCATCTGGATGATCGGCTGGTTCAGGCGAAGGAGGATGCCCGCCAGGAGGCAGAGGAGGGTCGTCGTCCCGAGTATCGGGAAGAGCGCCAGCGCGCTGCCGACGGCCAGCGTCAGGGCGACCTTCTCGGGGGTGATGCCCTGGGTGAGCTGGGCCGCGATGGGATCGATCACATGGCGCTGCCATGCGGTGCGAGCCAGGGCGGGTGCCTCGGACTGGGGGGTTTCGTTCACCAAGCTCCAAACCTACGGCAAACTCGAGCGCGGCTCAAGCGTTATGGGCCCCTGTCAGCCTGGGCGCCCTGCGTGAGCGAGCTCGCGTCGCGGTGGATCTCGTGGGCGTCCGCCCGCTTTGGCATGGCCGGATTGGACGCGTTCACGGTCGCAACCGCGATCGCCGCGGCCGCCGGGACGATCCGCTTGAGGGAGGCGTACTCGGGATGGACGTGCTGCGCCCGGGTGGCCGCGGCAACCGAGTCGTGGTGGTCGGCGCGCTCGCCCTCCTCAAGGACGCTCGCCGGCACCGTCTTCAATCCCCAGATGAGTCCGGTCCAGGACAGTCCCTTCAGGAGGTAGTAGGTGATGTCGAGCTCCCACCAGTAGAAGCCGTTGCGGGTCGAGCTCTGGTACCGGTGGTGGTTGTTGTGCCAGCCCTCGCCGAGGGTGATGATCGCCAGGATGAAGCTGTTGCGCGAGTCGTCCTCGGTCTTGTAGCGGCGGCGCCCCATCAGGTGGGCCATCGAGTTGATGCAGGAGGTCCCGTGGAAGAGGGCCGTCGTGCTGATGAAGAAGCCCCAGACGAGCATCTGGGAGCCATTCGTGTGGAGGGCGGGAGCGTGTGCCGCCAGGAAAGCGCCCAGGCCATAGACGGCGAACGCGAACAGGATCGGGACGACCGCGTCGAAGCGGTTCAGGAAGACGAGCTCGGGGTAGCGGTCGAGGTCGCGGACCTTCGAGTAGTCCGTCGGGAAATTCCTGCGGCTGGTGATCCAGCCGATGTGAGACCAGAGGAATCCATGGACGTGCGGCGAATGGGCGTCCTCGGGCCCGTCGGAATGCTGGTGGTGGTGGCGGTGGTGGTAGGCCCACCAGAGCGGGCCGCGCTGGACGGTCGTGCCGCCGCAGAGCGCCAGGACAAACTGCATGGGGCGCGACGTGCTGTAGGTCTTGTGCGAGAAGTACCTGTGGTAGACGCCGGTCACCGTCGCCATGCGCAGGAAGTAAAACGCGACCGCCGTCCAGACGGCGACGGGGCTTGCCCCGACCCAGATCACGCCCAGGCATCCCAGGTGCAGCACGATGAAGGGGATGCAGCGCACCCAGTCCACCTTGTCGGGTTCATTGCGAACGGACTCCGCCCCCTGGGGCTGGTAGTCCGCGTCGAACCATTGGATCAGCGTGGGGATGAGGTTGCGGAGGCGTCGGGTCATGAAGGGCGTCGTATAGGAATAAACGATCCAGAACACCCTATTGACGCAGGCACCGCAAGGATCCTTTGGCGAATCGGGCCCCCAGGTGCCCTTCAGGGCCCAAAAGTAACCTGAAAGCCATCCATTTAGGGAAAGAAAAGGGGCGCCCCCTTTTTCAAGAGGGCGCCCCCGTTGGTGTCTTATTTTATGCTATCGGGCTCAGTTCAGCACGAACTGGCTCGAGGTCGCCGCTTCAACGACGCGGACCGGGAGGATGACTTTCGTCGCCACCGGGGCGCCATTGTGCAGGGCAGGCGTGAACCTCCACTGCTTGACCGCATCCACAACGGCCTCCGCGAAGGCGGAGTCCGAGGCGGACTTGATGTTGATGCCCGTGGCGTGGCCCGTCGTGTCTACGACGAACTCCACCTGGACAGACTGACCGATATCGTATCCGTCCACCTTGGGTGAAACCACGGCGATCGGCACGGGAATATCGGTTCCCTTGCGGCAGGACTCGAGGTAGGATTGCTCAAGCGTCTTCGCCGAGGCGGCGAAGGGCAGGAGCGCCCCTAGACTGAGCAGGAGTGCGAGCTTGTTGTTGTTTTTCATGGCTGTCTTTTAAACACCGCCTGAAGCGGTGAGTTGTTTTTCTGGCTTATGGTTAAGCGCCCCGTCGCCGCCGGTGCGGATGCACCGCCGGAATCCAGGACGTTTTGACCGCAAGACGCCGTAAAGCGCTTACGATCAAAAGTTTAGTTTTGGGGACTGCCCAAAAGCCCGAAAAAAGGCCGACCTAGCACTCGCACGAGATGGCCGGCCTAAAGTCTTGTTATCCCACCGGAAGGGGCCGGTTGGGATCCTGGTCAAAGAACTTTGGGGGTCCTTTGAAAGCAAAGTGGCATTGGCTACGTCCCCACCAAGCTACTCTTGTTCCAACTTCTCAAGTAAATAGCTTTCGAAACGTAAAAAGTCACACGTTTGAAACATAGGATCAGGCACTTACGAAATGTGGGGACCCTGTCATAAGGGTCCCCACGAGCGAGCCTTCCAAGGATTATGACCCCCAAAAACCGGCCTATTCCGCCTTTTTCAGGATGATATCGCCGTTCAGGGTGGCGGCCTGGATCTGGGTGCCGCCCCCGTTCAGGGTGCCCGTCACGACCTTTCCGCCCGTCATGGGCGGAACCGGGGGGAAGGAACCCGAAATTTCGACGTGGGCCTCGGCCAGGCCCTCCTTGATCGCGATCGCGGCCTCGTGCGCGGCCATCGCCGCCTCCACTGCGGCCTCCTTTATGGATTCCTTCACGTCGTCGTGCCAGTCGCTGTTGCCGTTGGTCTTTGCCAGGTCGGCTTTTGCGTCCGCAACCATCTTCGCCTGGTCAGCGTTTGCTTCGGCAACCATTTTCGCCTGGTCGGCGCTGGCCTTGGCCTGGTCGGCGCCGGCAGGGGCGGGGCCGTTGATGGGCGCTGGCGCGATATCCGGCATCGCGGCGTGGTCCGCCGATGCCGCATCCGCGGAGCTCGCCTTCTTGTGGAAAACCTCGGTCTTCGTGACGAGCGCCTTGTCGTCAAAGTTGGTGAGGATCACGCCGCGGTGGGTCCTGAAGAGGATGTTCGCCTTGGCGTCGGCGGGAGCGTGGATCGAGACCTCGCCGTGCATCGAGGTGAAGGAAAGGGGCCGCGACTGCGCAAGCGCCTTCACCGTGACGGTGATATCGCCATGCAAGGTCTCGACGAGCGCGCCGCCGGTCACGTCCTCAAGCTTCACATCCCCGCCCATCGTGCGGACGTCGATGTCGCCGGAGACGCCCGAGCACGACAGGTCTCCATGCGCCGAGTTGGACACGACGACTGAGGTCGACTTGGGGACGACGATCTCAAAGTCGGAGGACCCGCCCGTCCATCCCTCGCCGCCATATTCGAGCACGGCCACGTTGCCCTTCTCGGAGAGGACGAAGCTCGCCGAGGTGGACAGGACCCTCAGGCCGTCCTTGCGGGGCGTCGGCATCATGGCGGTGGAGTCCGACTTGACCGTGATCTCCTTCACATCTGCCCCGTGGATGAAGACATCGCCATGCCAGACGTGGATCTTGAGGGTGCCGGGCCTCGAGGGGTCCGAGAACGCGATCTGGCTCGACGACTCGTCGGCGCGCGCGGTGCCCGTGGCCGAGAAGGCGAGGGCGAGCGCGAGGATCAGGGGTGAGCAGGCTGTCATGGTTTTCATAAATGGAATTGGGGTTCGTGGGTTCTAAAGGAGGTCGATGGCGCGCTTTGCCGAGTCCCGGACATCGGTGTCCGCCTTGTCGTCGAGGCTCAGCTTGCGGAACTCCGGGGAGGCCTCGCGGGCCTTGGCCGCGACCAGGAAGTCGATCATGGAGACCTGGACCATGGGGTTGGACTCGCGGGGGAGGCATGCCAGCACCCCGGCCCGGACAACCTCCTGGTCCGCGTGGCCGTAGAGGGCCGAGAGGGCGTTCAGCCTCACGTTCACGCTGGGGTCGAAGGCCAGGGAGTTGATGAGTCCGTCGATAACCCGGTCGTCGGGCTTCGTCGTCCGGGCGGCCGTGAGGACGGTCTCCAGGCGCTCCCCGGTGGCGCGCTTCTGGAGGACGGACTGCTCGACGAGCTGGCCCATCGTGTCAACCCGGACACGCAGGTCCGCAAGCTGCCGCTGCGTCGCGGTCCGCTCGCCCAGGACAAAGCCGAGCACGAGCAGGGCGCCGGCCCCGAGCGCCCCGAGGAGGGCCGGGACCCAGGCGGGGCGGCGGGCCGCCTTGTGCCCGCGGGCGGACCTGAGCGTGGAGGCCCAGGCTGCCTCCTTGGCGAGCGTGAGCTTCTCCGACTCGATCAGGCCCATGACCGTCGCGCGCAGGGCGTGGGTGGGTGGGTTTGCCGGGAGGCCGTCCAGGGCCTCAAGCGTCGCCTTCAGCCCGGCGAATTCGCGTGCACAGGCGTCGCAGCCCTCGATGTGGCCGCGCAGGAGCGCCTCGGTCCTCTCGTCCAGCTTTCCGTCGGCCAGCTCGGCCATCCGCTCGGTGCAGTCTTTGCAGTTCATGGGGTGGTCTCCTTTTGGATCTGGAAATAAAGGTCCCTCAGGGTCGCGAGGGCCCGGTGCGCCCTCACCCGGGCGGCGCCCACGGAGCACTCGAGGATCGCGGCGACCTCGGCGAACGAGAGCTCCTGGAGCCTCGACAGGAGGAGCACCTCCCGGTCGTCGCGGTCGAGGCGCCCGAGCGCCTTCTGCAGGAGCGCGTGGTCGTCGCGGGCGACCGCGGACTGGTCGGCGCTCCGGGCCTCGTCAGGGCGCGTGTCCAGGTCCGACGGGTCGACCGAAAGGGGGGCAGATCCGGACCTCCGGAAATGGTCCGATGCGCACCGGCGCGCCAGGTGGTACATCCACGACGTGAACTTGCCCTGGTCCCTGTAGGTGTGGCGGTACTTGAGCATCCTCTGGAAGACGATCTGCGAGATGTCCTCGGCTGCAGCGCGGTTGCCGGTGAGCTTGGAGAGGTAGCCGAACAGCGGCCCGTGGTGGCGCTCGAAGAGCTCCCCCATGCGGTCGATGTCCCCGTCGCGCACGGCCAGCATGAGCTCGTGGTCGGAAAGCGGTGATGGCGTGTCCACGGCTTGGCTTGGGTTCCATTCAACCCCGGCGGGTCGCGCAAGCACAGGAATTTCGGAGGCCAAGGTCGCCATGTGCGGGGAGGGTTAGTGCTCTGGGCATGGGGGTCGTTGCCCGGATAACCCCTCCCGCACCGGGATCGTTACAGGTTTCATCGCTTTTTCCGCAGCCACACGGATGTTGCTCGATTGGCCTGCTTTCCCTAGGAAGGGGGTCGAGCCCCTCCCACCGCCCATGAACCGACGCGAATTCCTAAAGGCCTCACTCGTGCTCTCCGCGGGGATTGCCGTCGGCCGAAGGGCCCTGGCGGCCCCGGCCCCGGTCTCGCCGTTCGCCTTCACGCCGCTCAGGGGCGACGTGGGGATATTCACCGGGAGGGGGGGCACAATCGGCTGGTTCGCCTCGAAGGAGGCCCTGGCGGTCGTGGACACCCAGTTTCCGGACACCGCCCTCGTTTGCCTCAAGGGCATCCCGGGCATCGGCGGGCGGACGATCGACGCGACGATCAACACCCACCACCACCTAGACCACACCGGCGGCAACGTGGTCTTCAAGGGGGCTTCCAAGGCGCTGGTGGCGCATGCGAACGTTCCCAGGCTCCAGTTTGAGGCGGCCAAGCGGGCCGAGCAGGGGGCCAAGGTCGACCCCGCCGCGACCGTCGCGAGCCAGGTCTACGCCGACACTACCTTCACCGACGTGTGGCGCCGCCAGCTCGGCACCGAGATCGTGACCGCGGAATACCGGGGACCGGCCCACACCGGCGGCGACGCGGTCATCACCTTCGAGAAGGCAAACGTGGTCCACATGGGCGACCTGGTGTTCAACCGGATGTACCCCTACGTGGACAGGCCGGGCGGGGCGAGCATCCGGGGCTGGATCAAGTCGCTCGAGGACTCCGTCGCGGCGTACCCGGCGGACGCGATCTACGTCTTTGGCCACGGCAACCCCAAGTTTGGCGTCACCGGCAAGCGCGGCGACCTCCTGGTGATGCGGGATTTCCTCAGCGCGGCCCTTGACCACGTCCAGGGCGAGATCAAGGCCGGGCACGACAAGCCGACGGTCGTCGCCCTGGAGAACATGCCCGGCTTCGACGACTTCCACGCGCCCCTTCCCAACCGGCTTGGGATGGTGCTCGGGGCGGCCTTCGACGAATTGACGGAACCCAAAGCTTAACCCACCCTCGACCCCATGAGCTTCAAAGTCCTATTCAAGGCCATCGTGTTCCTCGTGATCCTGTTCGTGATGCTCTACATCGGCGTGAACAACAGGCAGTCGGCAGACTTCTACTTCCCCGTCCTCCTGGACAAGAAGCTGACGACGGACGCCGCGATGATCTACTTCGGCATGTTCGCGGTCGGAGTGATCGCGGGCACGCTGCTCACGGCCGGAGGCGGCTCGGGCAAGCCCCGGAGCGCCTCCAAGAGCGAGAAATAACCCCGCTTAGCGCGTCTTGCGCCGGCGCGGGTTCTTCAGTCCCGTCTCGAGCTTGTTTCGGACCTCGCGCAGCGCGAGGGCCGGGAGCAGGTCCGCGTTCCTCCCCACGTAGGCGCGCACGGCCCCCGGCTCCGGCCGCGCCAGCACCCGGAGGGCCCACGACAGGGCCTTCACGACCATCGGGTCGCGGTCGCCCTTGAGCAGGTCGCAGACCCGGAGCGTCCTTGCGATGTCGCCCGTGCCGCCCTGCGCCTTCAGGTTGAGCGGCACGGTGCTCACAAGCGCCGCGCGGCGCCACCACCTGTCGGGGGAGCGCGCCCACCGGTGGATCTGGCGGGTTCCCACGCGGCCCTCGCGCCAGGCCGGCCCGGAGACGTAGGTCGAGAAGCAGTCCACCTGCTCCCAGGAGGAGATTCCGCGCCCGAGCCGCTCGACGCTGCGCGAGTCAATGAATGCCGGCGCCGCGGAATGACGTTGGACCAGCTCGTAGGCGACGAAGCGGTGCCCGCTGTCGGCGTTCGCCTGGGCGAGCAGGGCGGCCACCTCGACGACCCAGCCGCCGGGCGCATCGCGGAGCTCCCGGGAAAGGGCGCGCCGCAGGTCCCGGAGCTCCGCGACAGTGCCCCTCGGAAGAGCCCGGACCTGGCGGCTGATCCGCCGCGCGAGGGCTCTCGGCTGGGGGTTCGGGGGCATGGTCTCGCCTCTAGCGGAGCGCTCGGCGGAGGTTGTCGCAGACGATCGCCGCCGCCACCGCGGCGTTCAGCGACTCGGCGGCGCCCACCTTCGGGATGGTGACCGCACGGGCGAGGAGCCGCCGCACCTCGCCGGAGAGGCCCCGTCCCTCGCTCCCGATCACGATCACGGCGTCCGGCAGCGCCGGAAGGTCCCGGACGTCCTCGCCCTCGAGCGTGCAGCCGACCACCGGCACGCGCAGCCCCGCGAGCGCCGCGGGCAGGTCCGCTACGACCGTGCGCACGCGGGCGAACGACCCCATGCTGGCCTGGATCACCTTCTGGGAGTGGAGGTCGGCGCAACCCGGGGACAGGAGCACCCGGTCAAACCCGAACCAGTCCGCGATGCGGAGGATGGTCCCGACGTTGCCCGGGTCCTGCACGCCGTCGAGCGCCAGGGTGAGGCCGCGCTCAAGCTCTCCCGTTGAGAGCGCCTCGCGCCGGATGCGACCCACGGCAAGGACGCTCGATGGGGTGGGGAAGTGGCTCACCCGCGCCATGTCCTCCTCCGCTATCGGGTGGGTGCACGCCCCGCCCCAGGCCGGCGTGCCGTAGATCTGCTCAAAGGGATGGCCCGCCGCGATAAGCTCGGAGACCACCTTCTCGCCCTCCACGGCGTAGAGGCCCACCTCCTCGCGGTGCTTCTTGTCGCGGAGCGACCGGAGCATCTGGAGTTCCGAGCGGGTGATCACGGGGAAGCATGACCGCCGCGGGCTCTGTTTTTCAATTGTTTTGCGGGGGGTTCGCGGCGATATTGCCGCGATGTCGCCCCGAAACTCCACCGCGGCCCACGCACGGCTTCTCGACGAAGTCGGGGCGGTGGACCAGGTCGGCGTCGAGGAGAGGGTGGCCAAGTACACGACCCGGAGCGTCAAGAAGGAGGCCAAGACCTGGGGCCTGAAGACGGCGGTCTCGATGACGGACCTGACGACCCTCGAGGGAAAGGACACGCCGGGTAAGATCGAGTCGCTCTGCAGGAAGGCCCTGAGGCCCTACGACGACCCGTCGGTCCCGACGGTGGCCGCCGTGTGCGTCTACCCGTCCATGGTGCGTTACGCCCGCGCCGGCGTGGGGTCCTCGGGCGTCAAGGTTGCCTCTGTCGCCACGGCCTTTCCGTCCGGCCAGACGCACCTGCGCACCCGGCTTGCCGAGGTCCGGGGTGCGGTCGCCGACGGCGCCGACGAGGTTGACATGGTTATCAACCGGGGGGCGTTCCTCTCTGGCGAGTTCTCCCGGGTCGAGGATGAGATCTCTGAGGTGGTGGAGGCCTGCGGCCCGGCCGCATTGAAGGTGATCCTCGAGGTGAGCGAGCTCGAGACCTTCGACAACATCCGGAAGGCATCCTTCCTGGCGATGGGGGTCCTTCGGCCGGGCGACTTCATTAAGACCAGCACGGGCAAGACGACGCTCAATGCCACGCTCGCCAACAACCAGGTGATGATCGAGGCCATCCGGGACTTCTACCTGGACACGGGCATACCGATCGGGATGAAGCCGGCGGGCGGCATCAAGACCGCCAAGCAGTCGCTCCAGTTCCTGATCGCGGTCAAGGAGACCCTGGGCGACGCCTGGCTCACCAAGAAGCGCTACCGCTTCGGGGCGAGCTCGCTCCTGAACGACCTGCTGCGACAGCTCGAGAAGGAGCGGACGGGCGCCTATCAGGCGCCCTATTCCTTCAGCGACGCCTCGGAGAGCTACTGACATGCCCGCCCAGAAAAGGAACACCGCGGCGGGATCGAGGCTCATCTTCGGGGACCTCTGGGAGTACGATCCGGCGCCCGAGACGGCCGACCCGAAGCTCAAGGAGCGGTACGACCTCTTCATCGACGGGCGTTTTGTGAGGCCCCGCTCCGGCAAGTACTTCCCGTCCATCAACCCCGCCAACGAGAGGAAGCTCTCGGACATCGCCCTGGCGGGGCCCGCGGACGTGGACCAGGCGTACCGGGCCGCGGCGCGGGCGTTCCCGAAATGGAGCTCGATGGCCGGGCGCGAGCGCGGGAAATACCTCTTCCGGATCGCGCGCCTCCTCCAGGACAGGGCCCGCGAGTTCGCGGTGGCCGAGACGCTGGACGGGGGGAAACCGATCAAGGAGTCGCGCGACTTCGACGTCCCGATGGCTGCCGCGCATTTCTTCTACCACGCGGGCTGGGCCGACAAGCTCGAGTACGTTGCGCCCGGCCGGCGGGTCTCCCCGCTCGGCGTCGTGGGCCAGGTGATCCCCTGGAACTTCCCCCTCCTCATGCTTGCCTGGAAGCTCGCCCCGGCGCTCGCGATGGGAAACTGCGTGGTCCTGAAGCCCGCCGAGACGACCTCGATCACGGCGCTCAAGCTCGCGGAGATCCTCCAGGACGCGGACCTCCCGCCAGGGGTCGTGAACCTCGTGACCGGGGCAGGAGAGACCGGTGCCCTGGTGATGGGCCACCCCGGCGCCGCCAAGGTCGCCTTCACGGGCTCGACCGAGGTCGGAAAGGCGATCATGCGCCAGCTCGCCGGCACCAACACGAAGATGACGATGGAATTGGGCGGCAAGGCCGCCAACATCATCTTCGATGACGCGCCGATCGACCAGGCGGTGGAGGGGATCGTGAACGCGATCTTCTTCAACCAGGGTCACGTGTGCTGCGCCGGCTCGCGGCTGCTCGTCCAGGAGAGCGTCGCCGACCGTGTGGTCGCGAAGCTAAAGAACCGCATCCGTGTACTCAGGGTGGGGGACCCCCTCGACAAGAACACGGACCTGGGCGCCATCAACTCGAGGGCGCAGCTTGCCACCATCAGGAGGCTCGTGGCGAGCGGGGTCCGGGAGGGGGCGGTCATGTACCAGGCACCCTGCGAGCTGCCCGAGCGCGGGTTCTATTTCCCGCCGACCCTCTTCACCGGGGTCACCCAGAGCCACAGGATCGCCCGGGAGGAGATCTTCGGCCCCGTGCTCTCGATCCTCACCTTCCGAACGGTGGACGAGGCCATCGAGAAGGCGAACAACACGGCCTACGGCCTGAGCGCCGGCGTGTGGACCGACAAGGGGTCGAGGATCCTGCGGATGTCGACGGAGCTCCGGGCGGGCGTCGTCTGGGCCAACACGTTCAACCGTTTCGACCCGTCGTCGCCCTTTGGTGGATACAAGGAGAGCGGCTTTGGCCGCGAGGGGGGCCGGCAGGGCCTCTTGGACTACGTCACACTCGCATGAGCGCGGCCGCCAAGAACCGGATCCCCGTCACGAAGACGCCCAAGGTCTACATCGGCGGGGCGTTCGTGCGCTCCGAGAGCGCGCGCACCTTCAAGGTGAGCGACAGGTCGGGGGCGTTCTTCGCGAACATGCCCCAGTGCACCCGCAAGGACCTAAGGAACGCGGTCGAGGCTGCCGCCAAGGCGGGCCCCGGCTGGGCCAGGCGCACCCCCTACAACCGCGCCCAGATCCTCTACCGGCTGGCGGAGATGCTCGAGGCCCGCAGCGGGGAGCTCGTGGCCTCGCTCGTCGGCTTCGGCGCCCGCGAGGCCGACGCCGCGCGGGGCATGGCGGTCGGCGTCGACCGGCTTATCCACTACGCGGGCTGGGCCGACAAGTACGCCGCCCTCCTCGGCTCGGTGAACCCGGTCGCGACGCCCCACTTCAACTTCACGGTGCCGGAGCCCATGGGAGTGGTGGGCGTGATCGCCCCCGACTCCCCGCCGCTCCTTGGCCTCCTCTCGATGATCGCCCCCGTGATCGCGAGCGGCAACACGGTCGTGGCACTGGCCTCCGAGACCGTTCCCTACCCGGCGATCCTGCTCGGCGAGATGCTCGCCACGAGCGACCTGCCCGGAGGGGTCGTGAACCTCCTCACGGGCTACCGGCGCGAGCTTGTCCCGACCTTCGCCACCCACGCGCACATCCGCGCGATCTTTGCCTCCGCCGGCTCCGACGACAGGAAGGCGCTCAGGCTCGGGGCCGCCGCGAGCGTGAAGCGCGTGCGCTTCGCCGAGCAGTCGGGGGCCGGCTGGTTTGCGGACTCGGCCCAGGGCCTGGACCTCCTGCGCGACTTCGTGGAGCTGAAGACCACCTGGCACCCGATCGGCTCGTGAGGCCCCCCTGGGGAGGCTCCCGTCCATTCATCCGGGCCCGGGGACCGCTCGTCCAAAGGTTGCCCCCGCAGGGGATGGGGGATGTAATGTAGGGTGATGGAAGTCTCAGCGGACATTTCCCTCCAGCAGGGCGACGCGGCCGAGCGCGATCGCGCCAGGGCCCGGCTCTACGTCCTTTGCCAGGTGATCGGGTGGGGGGCGTGGATGGCGTTCGAGACCTCGGGCTCGATCGTGTTCCCCGACCCCGAGACCAAGCGGACCCTGGTCGAGACCATTTCCATCATCGTCGTCATCGTGGGATCGGGCCTCCTTCTCACGCACCTGCTCCGGCCGCTGTTGACCCGCTGGAAATGGAAGCAGCTCAGCTGGAGGGCGCTCCTTCCCCGGCTTGTTGCCACCTCATTTGCGACCTCGGCGGTGTGGAGCCTCCTCACGATCGGCTGGGTGCACGGGATCCTCAACTCGCCGTGGCCGACGAAGTACTCGCATCTCCTCCTCGCGATCTTCAACGTCTGCTACGGCTGCATCATCTTCTTCGGATGGCTCTGCCTTTACTTCCTCTACCACACGTTCGACCGCCTGAACCGCTCCGAGATCGAGCGCTTCCAGCTGATGACGAGCGTCAAGGAGGCGGAGCTAAGGGCGCTCAAGTCGCAGGTGAACCCCCACTTCATCTTCAACTCGCTCAACTCGCTGCGCGCCCTGATCGACGAGAACCCCGAGAGGGCGCGGCAGTCGGTCACCCAGCTCGCGAACCTGCTCCGGTATTCGCTGCAGAGCGGGCAGCTTGAGACCGTCCCCTTTGAGGACGAGCTCGGCGTCGTGAACGACTACCTGGCGCTGGAGCAGGTAAGGCACGAGGAGCGCCTGCGCCTGAGGCTCGACGTCGCGCCGGAGGCGCTTCGCCTGCCCATCCCCCCGATGCTGCTCCAGACCCTGGTGGAGAACGCGGTCAAATACGGGATCACGCCGCGGCCCGAGGGCGGCGAGATCGCCATCGTTGCGCTGAACGAGGGGGGATCGCTCCGGATCCGCGTCTCCAACCCTGGACAGATTGACGGCGGCTCCGGGACCCGTTCCACAGGGGTCGGCCTCCACAACGCGGCGGAGAGGCTGCGGCTCATCTTTGGCGAGCGCGCCACGCTCCGGCTCCGCTCGGAGGAGCCCTCGGTGGTGGTCGCCGAGGCGGTGATCCCGCTCCCGCTCCGCCCATGAAGGCGCTCCTCATCGACGATGAGCGCCTTGCGCGAAACGAGCTGCGCCGGCTCCTCGCGGCGTTCCCGGAGATCAAGGTCGTGGGGGAGGCCCAGAATGCCAAGCAGGCCCGCGAGCAGCTCGCGTCCGTGAAGCCCGACCTCCTCTTTTTGGACGTCCAGATGCCCGGGGAGTCCGGCATCGAGTTCCTCGAGTCCCTGGAGCCTCCCGTGCCCCACGTGGTCTTCACGACCGCCTACGACGAGTTCGCGGTCAAGGCGTTCGAGCTGAACGCGCTCGACTACCTCCTGAAGCCGGTCGATCCCGCCAGGCTCGCGGCCGCGGTCGAGCGCCTGCCGGGGCAGAAGGCGGCGCCGGAGCCGGGCTCATCGAGACCCGGTCTCCTCGAGGCCGCCGACAAGGTCTTCGTCCGCGAGGGCGAGAAATGCTGGTTCGTCGAGGTCGGCCAGATCCGGCTCCTTGAGAGCGAGGGCAACTACACCCGCGTCCACTTCGGCGACGCCCAGCCGCAGCTCTTCCGCTCGCTCAATGCCATGGAGGAGCGGCTCGATC